>Ga0265342_10000274_pt1 | contig 57923 bp, 47 predicted proteins | sample 4CB327metaG_FD_203125 | JGI IMG/M metagenome (GOLD analysis project Ga0265342, IMG submission 203125) | Rhizosphere microbial communities from Carex aquatilis grown in University of Washington, Seatle, WA, United States - 4-CB3-27 metaG | ecosystem: Host-associated > Plants > Roots >...
CGAGCTCAGCTCCCGAATCGCACGGATAGCCTAGCCCGCCAGGTCGTGACGGTTACGCGCCAGCGCTGTCAGCGTCGGGGAGACGCCGCTCGTCGATCAGGCGCTGGAGCAGCCGTCTCACCAGAAACGAAGCCGCCGCGGCTCCGGCGGCGGCCAGGATCTTGAGACCAACGCTCGGAGGCGGCGGTGCCTGCCGCTCCGGATGTTTGACCATTCGGGCCAGTGCGTTTCCGATCCGGACCGCGCGGCCGGGCAAACGCTCGCGGGCACGGGCGCGGCGACGAGCCAGGAGCACGGCGCCCGTAGCCATACCGACCAACGCCAAACCGCTGAGGGCCAGCAACGCGCCGTGCCGCCTCACTCGAGCACCGACGTTGAGAAAATCGTGCCGCCGGTGATCGAGCTCCGAGACGAGGCCGCCGATGTTGTCGCGGATCGTCTCGATTTCCCGTTGCAACTCTTCCGGTCGCTTGTCATTTGAAGGTTCGCTCACGCCAGTTTCTCCTTGGTCCACTGAAGGTTTTCTTTGAGAGTTTGTCGAGTCCGCCACATCGGTGATTTGACGCGCCTCTTCCAGCCGACGGCGCCGGCGATCGCCGCGACGAGGAGCAGCCCTCCACCCACGATGAGCGCAGCCTCCCAGCCTGGCATCACCAGCGTCAGGCCGAAGATGCCGGCGACCAGCAGCACGGCCACGCCCAAGATCGCCGCGACGACCGAGACGCCGAGGCCTTCGACCATCTGCAGCTCCGCGATGAGGTCGCGGCGTAGCTCGGAGGTGGCCAAATCGATCTCCTTCTGGACGAGCAGGCCGATCTGCCCGGTCACGTCCTTCACGAGCGCGGTGCCCGGGATACTTTCCAGCGGTCGGCTTTGTCGCCCCGCGACCAAGTTTCCCTCGCCCGCCTGCGACAGCTGGTCTTCGGTCTCTTTTGACATTGTTTTGCCTTCCTTTGCTTCCGCGCCCCCGGGTGATCGCCGATCATCCAAGAGTTGTCGTTGACCCGCGAGCGCCCGCTCCAGTTGCAGGATTTGCCGATAGACGACCTGCCAGTCATCAAAGCTGATGTTGACTTTGCCAAGCTCCTCTGCGAGCTCTCGCGTTCGCCCCAGCAGCCGCATCGAATGTGCGTGCGCGACAGGGTCCTCCTCGAGCACCTTCCAGATGCGACGAATCTGTCGCTCCAGATCCTGCGTTTCAGGGGCGACGGTCTGCAGGCCCGGGCTGTGCGCCACGGCCTCCGCCATCAAGCCGTGGGCCCAGGTCGTCTTCTGTGGCTGGCCCCGCAGCACGGCGCCGCTGGGATAGAATGAAATCGCCAGCTCCGGCGACGCGAAGTGTTCCAGCTTCTGGGGAACGAAGGCCCGGAAGGCCTCGCCTCCAAACCAGCTGAGAAGTTGAGTGGGCGCGCGGACCCACCATCCAGGCTGTGCCGGCCGCAGCTCGAAACCATGGCGATTCAGTACCGACAGCGCCAGCGCCGCCACCGCGTGATACGCGGCGGTGTCGGTCACGATGGGAACATCGGCGCTGACCTGCTTCTTGACCAGCGCCCAAAAGCGCATGATCGGAACCGAGACGAACATGATGATGAAGGCCGCCGCGAGGCCGATGGTGATGGGAAAGCCTCGCAGCAGACGTTTGATGAAGGATTCGCGTGGTGCCGAGGGCGGCGCCTTGGCCGCCATGGCCAGACCCAGCGAGAAGGGAACCAGGGCTGCCAGTCCCAGCCAGACGATCCGGACGATCCAGGATGGCACCCAGTGCGGAATGGGAATCAAGGCCAGCATCAGTGCGCCGGTCTTGGGCAGCGCCGTCCCCACGACGAGCAGTGGCCAGGCGACCGCCGCGCCCACCAGGCCCGAGAGGAACATCTGCTCCTTTGCGGTGGTCCGCCCAAAGAGCGCCCGCACCGCCCAGCCGAAGATCGCGTTCAGGATCTTGCCGGCAGACTTGCTGATCAGCGCCAGGAGCGCCTGCAGGATGGCCACCCGAAGATGGTGGGGCTGCAGTCCCTGAGCGGAAGGTCAAAACTGGTCAATATGTGACAGAACGAAGACGGTTCGCCGACCACCTTATCCGCAGAATTGTTGGATGGAACCGAACCCCATCTCGCACTACGCCCACGAGCTCAAGCGCGGCCTCCCGCCCGGTGTGTTCAGACCGGCGCACGCTCGCCTGGCGTGGTTGCCGGTCGACCTGGCGATAATTGTCCTGGCTACCGTGGCGATCGCCGCCGGGTGGGGCGGATGGCCGGTCGCGTTGCTGCTCGTCCCGGTGATCGGCCACAGCCTGGCGGGTCTGACGTTCTTGGGCCACGAGACCCTGCACGGCGCCGTCGTTCGGAACCGCTCGCTGAGGTACCTGATCGGATGGATCGGATTCCTCCCGTTTGTCGTGTCGCCGCGGTTCTGGATCGCCTGGCACAACAAGGTGCACCACGGCCACACGGGACAGACCGGCATCGACCCCGACGCGTACCCGACCGTTGCCCAGTATCGAGAGAGTCGCTTCGTCAGGGTCGTGACGAATCACCTGTCTCTCGGCCCTCGCCGGTGGGCCGGCGTGCTTTCGCTGCTCATAGGGTTCAGCGTTCAAAGCGCGCATGTGCTTTTGCAAGCTCGCACGCTCGTAGGGATGTCGCGCCGCGAGCATTGGCGCGCGATCGGCGAGACTGCGCTCGGCATCGGGGTCTGGGTGACGCTCGCGGTGCTCATCGGCGGTTGGGCGTTCTTGTTCGCGTTCGTTCTTCCGCTCGTTGTGGCCAACGTGCTGGTGATGTCGTTCATCCTCACCAACCACAGTCTCAGCCCGCTGACCGATGTCAACGATCCGCTCTTGAACTCGTTGAGCGTGACCGTGCCGCGGCTCTTCAATTGGACGACGCTTGGATTCGGCTTCCACGTCGAGCATCACCTGTTTCCATCGATGAGCTCGCGTCACGCGCCGCGCGTTCGGCAATTGATCCTCGCTCGGTGGCCAGAACGATATCAATCCATGCCCCTCCTTGGCGCGATTGCGCAGATGTTCCGCACACCTCGCGTTTACAAGGAGCCTACCGTCCTCGTCGATCCTCGAAACGGGCGAGAATCCCCGACGCTGGCGCCGCGCTCCGGGCCGCGTATCGTCAGGCCAAGAGACGGTCGAGTCGTAGAAGGTGAAATATCGCGAGCGGCTGGCCGTTGAGGCCCTGCACGCTGATGCGCCCGCCTTGTGCGCGGACTCGCTTGTAAAGCGACACCACCGCGCCGACGCCCAAGCTGTCGATCATGCGGAGGGCCGACATATCGATCGCGACTGGCGACCTCTGGTCGCTCACCACGGCGTCGAACGCGGGTCCTGACGCCCGATCCGTGCAATCGAACGTAGGCGAAGGTTGCCGCTCGCTCGCGCGACAACGGATGCCGGCCGGAGTGGTCGCCTCGGCCTAGTGGTGAGAACCGGATCCGTTGCCCGAGCCCGAATGAGAACCGGAACCCGAACCCGAGCCCGAACCGGTATGAGATCCGGAGCCGCCACCCGAGCCCGACCGGCCGCCCGCGCCCGATCCACCCGAACCGTTCGGTGTGCCGGCGTTTCGCCAGACCGTCACGATGTGGTTGTAGCCGTTGCATGCCTTGTAGCCGTCGTCCGCGTGCGGGATGTCGGCGGGCGTGCAGTGGTCACGGCAATAGCCTGGGCTGGGGAACGGGTTCTTGTAGGGAGCATTGGTCTGCCCGGCGCCGATACGACCGGGAACCACGCCGACGTCGAAATCCTTGCCGTTGCAGTAGTAGGCGATCGGCGGCGAGACGAAGATATTGCCGAAGAACGACCCCTCTTCATCAGGGTAGGCGGCGTTCTGACCCCAGCTGATCGCCGTGCTGTCACCGTCGAGCCACAACGGGATGTGCACTCCCGAGGTGTTGACATGCGCCAGCAAGCAAGCTGTCACTTGCTGCTGACAGCCAGTGCTGCAAGTGCCGGACTCCCACTCAGGTGCCACGCCGATCTGGCCGGGGAACGTGTATGACGTGCCGTTCTTGTCTTGCTTGCTGATCGATCGATTGGCCGGCAGCGCACAGCGCACCAGATAGGCAACTGTGCTGCGGCCCGCGTCGGAGTTCATGAAGGAGCTGCTCGAGGATAGGCCGCTGCCGTTGAGAGGCTGCACCACTCCGGCACTCATCAGCAGACCATTGGTCATCGACAACCCGTTGGTCATGGAAAGTCCGTTGATCATCGAGAGACCATTGGTGGTGGTCAGGGGCTCGGTGCTGCTTTCGTGACTGTCGGCGGCCGACGTCGGCAAGCATCCGACGAGCCAAGTATTGCCAGCCAAAAGCAGCGGTAAAGCGGACCAACGGACGGAATGAAATTTCGACATCTGCTCCTCTGCCGAGAGAACAGAGCAGCTCTTGTGCCAAAATAGTACGTCAGATTACGTATCGTTTACGGGTAGACAGCGACGCGTCGAGCCAGATTCGTGGACCAGATGTGGACGAGTGTTGTCAGCGCGGCAACGGATACCAACGTATGCGGGAACGCCCGCGGGCTTGTCCCGGACACCTGACGCGGCGGTACGACCTGAAGGCGAGGCCACCTGCGATCAGCCGTGCCTTTCCGAAGCCCGACCTGGATCGCTTCAACCCTCCACTCCTCGCTGTCCAAGAACAGAGAAGTAATCTCGCCGATGGCTTGTCCATCGGAGCTGATGACCGTCCTGCCCTTCAGGTTCTGGTCCGAAAGTCGCATCGTTCGTTCGCCGCGTCTAGAAGGTGGGGTACACCGGTTTTCGTCAAGCCGGTCGTCACGACGGTCAGACGACGAGCGGTAGGTTCCGGGTGGAGGCTGCGCTAGCCTTCGGGCCTGTCATGGCCGACCGCCTTCGCATCGGGGTCTCTGCCTGCCTGCTGGGACGCGAGGTTCGCTTCGACGGCCAGCACAAGCGGGACGCATTCCTGGTCGATGCGCTCGGTCCCTTCGTCGAGCTCGTTCCGGTTTGTCCCGAGGTCGAGGTGGGGATGTCGATTCCGCGCGAGCCGGTCCGTCTCGTCGATGCGGCCAAAGGCCCGCGGATGCTCGGCCAAAGATCGGGAGAGGATTGGACCGCGCGCATGACGGCGTTCTCGGAGCGTCGGGTCGGCGCGCTCGGGGGGGAGTCACTGTCCGGCTACGTTTTGAAGAAAGACTCGCCGAGCTGCGGTCTCCTGCGTGTGAAGCTCTACCCGTCCGCGGATTCGGACGCCGCGCCCGATCGCGGGGGGCAGGGCTTGTTCGCCGCCGCGCTGGTCCGCGCGTTCCCCCACCTCCCGATCGAGGAGGAGGGACGGCTCAACGATGCCCACCTCCGCGAGAGCTTCATCGAGCGCGTGTTTGCCTATCACCGATTGCAGAGCCTGTGGGCGAGCCGCTGGACGCTGCGGTCGCTCATCGCCTTTCACACCGCGAACAAGATGATCCTGCTGTCGCACGACGAGCCCGGATACCGGCGCCTCGGCCGCCTGGTAGCGCTCGGCAAGTCGCTCCCCCGCGCGGAGTTGCGCGCGCGCTACGAGGCGGGCTTCATGACGACGCTCGAGAAGCTCGCGACGCCGGGACGTCACGTGAACGTCATGACCCACATGCTCGGCCACTTCACTGAGCGGTTGGAACCAGCCGCCCGCCAGGAGTTGCTCGGTGTCTTCGAAGACTACCGGCGTGGACTGGTACCGCTGATCGCGCCGCTGACGCTGGTTCGCCACTACGTCCGGACGTTGAAGGTGGAGTACCTCCTCGACCAGACCTATCTCGACCCGCACCCGAAAGAGCTGATGCTGCGAAACCGCGTCTGAGCCGGATCGGATCACGCCGTCGCGTTCTCGACGAACGCGGCGAAGGTGGCGGCGGCATTCCACCGCGTGAACTCGTCGCGCAACCGGGCTGCCGCCTGCGTGAAGAGAGGATCGGATACGAGTCGCCCGAGGGCGTCGGCGAGAGGCTCGCGCGCCAGCGTTCCCGACCGCAGCAAGAGACCGGCGCCCGCATCTGCGATGGCCGTCATGGCCAGGTACTGATCGAGGTTGGCGGCGATCCCCAGGACCGGCCGCCCTTCGGCGAGAGCCTGATAGCCGGTGGTACTGCCGCCGTTCGAGACGACCAGCGCCGCGCGACGCGCCGCCAGATGCCCCGGCAAGTAGTCGGCGACGTAGACGTGGCGGGGAACGACGCCCAGCTTCGATCGGCCCGCGGTTGCCACCAGCACTTGGTATCCGAGCCCGGCGGCGACGTCGACGACGAGCGGCAGATGCTCGACCCGCCCGGAGGAGCCGAGCGTCACATAGATCGTCGGCCGCTGAGGATCGACAGCGCCCCACCAGGGCGGCAACGGAACCGGAGGCGACCAGAGCACCGGGCCAAGGTACTTCTGATGTGCGGGGAGATTGCGCGTCGGGATCAGCGCGGGGACGTCGGGAAAGAGCGTGTGATCGCCATGGGTGAGGACGTCTCCGAGGCTCCCGAGCGGCGACAGGCCGTTCCGCGTGCGGAGCGCGTTCACCGGTCGCGCGAAGTGCCGGAAGACCGATGGGCGCGCCTTCGGGAAATAGCGGGCGGCGAGGCGTACCCCCAGGAGCTTGACGATGGGATGATCGGGCAGCGGGAAGTCCTCGCGGACGGCGTGCGGGCTCCAGTAGGCGTTGATGAGCGAGGCGTAGGGAGTTCGTTCCAGCGGCGCCGACACCGACAACGAGAGCCGCAGGTCTCCCACGACCAGGCCGGGGCGAAGCGCGCGGAGCAGCGCGCGCTCTTCGCCGACATAGCGACCCAGCGTCCGCGGGCCGTAGATCCGGCGGCCCGAGGCGACGCGGGCCGCGACGGTGTCAGGCGCAAGCGAGCGGATCCGGTGCCGGACGAACGGCGTCCCGGCGAAGATCATCTCGTCGAAGTGGGCCGCGGCGAAGTGGACTTCGTGGCGAGCCGGATCGAGGCTGCGCGCCAGCGTTGCCAGGCGAACGACTTGCGCGAGCGTGACGGCCTCGGAGACGAAGAGCACGCGCGGCATGGCGGCTCAGCGGCAGCGGGCGAGGGCCCCAACGGCGAGCTCTTGCCACTCGGCGGCGTCGAGCCCGAGCGCGAGGAGGTCACGGCGCTCTTCGACCGCTTGCGCGAGGGGTCGCGCGCGCGCGCAGTCGCCGTTGTCGGCAAAGAAGGCGGCCGCCAGCGCCTGGTTTCCGGGGAAGTCCGGCGCGCGGGCGAGCGCGAGCTGGAAGTAGCTCGTCGCCTTCTTGGTGGATCCGACGGAGATCAGCGCGGGGGCCCTCCAGTAGAGGTTGCCGAGGGCGCGCGCCGCCGCCGCGTGATCGTAGTCGGGGTGCTGCTGGTCGAGGCGGAGCAGCGTCGCTTCGATCTCCGAGATGACGCGGAGGGCGTGCAGGCGTCCGTGCGTGAGAGCCTCGGCCCCCAGATTTGCCGCCAGCCAGAGCAGCGCGGGTGGATCGTCGGGCGTCGCCTTCAGCTGCGCGCGGGCGACGTCGATCCCCCGCTGATAGTGGCGACGGGCGGCGCCGTCGTCGGACGCGGCCTTCCCCGCGCGATAGGCGCGCTCAGCTTCGCCGGAAGTCTCAACCCCCATCGCCGCCACGCCGGCGCTCAGCGCCAACCAGCCCGAGATGCTCGCTACCTGCCACGCACGCCTCACCGGCTCTCCACCCCGAGTCCGAGCATCCCGCCGAGGGCGGCCACGGTCTCGGGCACGCCGGCGTAACCGCGCCAGTACCAGAGCCACCAGCCGCTCATCATGATGCCGTGCCCGAGCAGGATGAAGACGTGGCTCCACATCTCGACCACGTCGGAGTGACCGCGCAGATACCGCCGCCAGTGCATCACCTCGTCGACCAGACTGTAGAGAAACGACAGGATCGTAAGCACCAGCGCGGGGACGGCGTAGATCGCTCCCCCTGCGTAGGCGGCGCAGAGCAGGACGGAGCTGACCACTCCCGCACCGATGATGATGTGATGGACCAGGGCCTCGCTGCCGCGGAGCGCTTCCTTGTAGATGGTCCGATGGCCGATGGTGTCGACCGCGATCGCGAGTGTGAAGATCGCGGCGCCGAGCGGCAGCAGCGACGCCTCGGCGGGCAGCGGCGCGGACGCGCGATGCCCCACCCAGACGAAGCCGCCGGTCGCGAGGCAGAGCCCGACCATGAGTCCCACCCACGCGGTGTAGACGATCCAGTCGATTCGCCTGAACTGCCGGATACGCCCCACATAGATCGCGACTTGATTCACCGAGGGGCTCCCGGTTCGATGAGGAGGGGGAAGGGCAACGGGAGCGGGGCGCGCTCGAGCTCGACGCGACCGCCTCGAACGAAGCGGGCGCCGAGCGCCCACAGCGTGCCGAACAGCGCTCGGAGGGCGAGCCAGGTCTTCCGCCCCCGGGAGACCACGGCGCGTCCCGCGCGAACGTCGAAGTGGCGGCGGGCGATCACCCGTCCAATATCGGCATAGATGAGACGCGCGGCCCGGATCCCGATCGCGCAGCGTACGGGCAGGGCGGGGAGGCCGGCGTCCGCCGAGGCGTAGAAGTCGTCCGCGCGTCGCAGAAGCTCCGCCACCGCGCGTCCGAGCTCGCCGCCGGGATCGCCGCGTCGGCGGCAGGCTTCGAGAACCTCCGCCGGGAGGTAGATCCGATCCCGCTCCCCGTCCTCGGCGACGTCGCGGCAGATGTTGGTCAGCTGCATCGCGATGCCGAGGTCGGCCGCCCGCCGCAACGCTGACGAGTCCCGCACGCCCATGATCCGCGCCATCATGAGACCGACGGTTCCGGCCGCCCGGTAGCAATAGAGCAGCAACTCGTCGAAGCTCTGGTAGCGGACGGCGCCGACGTCCATCGCCATGCCGTCGAGGAGATCCTCGGCGTAACGCCGCGGGATCGCGTGCCGCCGCACCACGTCCTGAAACCCGGCGAGCACCGGATCGCTCTCGACGCCGGCGCCATGGATCCGCGCGAGCTCCGCGCGCAGCTGTTCGACGGCCATCGCGCGCGCTCTCGCGTCCCGCGGGCCATCGACGGCGTCATCGCACCGGCGGCACCACGCATAGAGCGCCGCCGCGTCGTCGCGGCACCAGGCCGGCAACAGGCGCCCGGCAAACGCGAAGCTCTTGGAATGTTGAGCGAGGATCCGGCGCGCCAGCGAGTTCGCGAACGGGTTCGGTCGGCGGATCACGACGCCGCCGCCGTCCGTTGCCATCCGAGATCGTCGAGCACGAGACGCGTCGTCGCCTTGGCCGAGTTGATCACGCCCGGAACGCCCGCTCCCGGATGCGTGCCGGCACCGACGATGTAGAGGCCTGGGATCTCGGGGTCGCGATTGTGGGGACGGAAGTACGCGCTCTGGGCCAGGCGTGGCGCGACCGAGAACGCCGAGCCCTGGAACGCGTTCAGCTGGTCGCGAAAGTCGACCGGCGTGAATACGCGCTGGACGACGATCTCTTGCCGGAGTCCCGGCAGCAGCGTCTCCAGAGCCGCGAGGATCCGCGCGGCGTATCCCGCCGATTCGCGCTCCCAGTCGATCCGCGCCGAGCCAAGATGGGGTACGGGAGCCAGCACGTAGAAGGACTCGCCGCCCGGCGGCGCCAGGCTGGGATCGGTCACGGTCGGCTGGTGCAAGTAGAGGCTGAAGTCGGGCGGGAGAGCCGGTCCGTGGAAGATCTCGCGCAGCATTTCGCGGTAGCGCGGGCCGAACAGGACCGTGTGGTGCGCCCCGCCTGGGTAACGGCGGCGCGTTCCGAAGTAGATGACGAACAGGGACATCGACCAGTCCATGCGTTCGAGCTTCTCGCGTCGCGCGCCGGCGCCGGCCTGGCCCCGGTAGAGGCGGTCGTAGGTGTGGTGGATATCGGCGTTGGAGACGACGGCGTCGAACCGCTCCTCGCTTCCGCGCGAGTTCACCAGGTGAACCGCCGCGGCTCCGCGCGCCTCGACGCGTACGCCGCTGACCGGGCTCGACAACCGCAACTCGCCCCCCAGCCGCTGATAGAGGTCGACGAGCCCGTTCACCAGTGCGCCGGTTCCACCGCGGGGGAAGAACACGCCCCACTTGTGCTCGAGAAACGGGATCAACGTGTAGATCGCGCTGGTCTCGAACGGATTGCCCCCGACCAGCAATGCGTGGAACGACAGGGCTTGCCGCAGGCGCTCGTCTTTCACGAACCGGCTGACGGCGCTGTAGACCGACCGATCGGCGCGCAGCCGCGCGAGCTGAGGAGCGACCCGCACCATGTCGACGAAGCGCAGGAACGCGGTGTCGACCAGCCCTTCGTACCCGGCTTCGAAGACGCGGCGGCTGTAGTCCATGAACCGGTCGAACCCGTCCCGATCGCCGGGCGCCAGTGTGGCCACCTGGGCGCGCATCGACTCCGCGTCGCCGCCGTAGTCGAAACGCGTCCCGTCGGGCCACCGCAGCCGGTAGAACGGTCGGACCGGGTCGAGCGTCACGTGCTCGACCATTCGCTCGCCTGCCAGCGCGAACAGCTCCTCCAGGCAATGGGGAGCGGTGATGACGGTCGGCCCGGCGTCGAAGGTGAAGCCCTGGTCTCGGTAGACGTAGGCGCGGCCACCCGGGCGATCGCGCGCCTCGTACATCGCCGTGCGCACGCCCGCCGCCTGCAGGCGGATGCCGGCCGCCAGTCCTCCAAAGCCGCTCCCGACGATCGCCACGCGCGCTTCACCCATAAGAGATCTCCAGTCTTTCGATCTCGCTGGCCAGCAAGCCCAGCTCGTGTCGCTCGCCGATCCGTTTCCGCAGATCGCCGCGGGCATTGTCGAGATAGAGCGCCGCCTGCCGGCGTCCCTTCATTCCCACAGCCATTCGCAGCTCCGCCGCCAGCGCGCGCGCCCGCGTTCCGTCGGGATCGCCGCATTCGGAGAGCGCACGGGCGCTCGCCTGCAATTGCGAAAACGCGGCGGCGTCGAGCTCGACCGCTGCGTGCGCCCAGGGCCAGGTGGGCCGGTCGTTGCGCAGGTCTTCGAGCGCCTTCGTCTCGCTCGCATCGGTCGTCGGCGCGGTGAGATTGCCGAAGTCGTCGAGCATCTGCAGGCCCAGCCCCATTCGCCGCCCGAACTGCGCGAGCGCGTCGACGGAGTCGTCGGAGGCGCCCGCGGCCAGGGCGCCCGCGACGGCGGCGAGCTCCATGAGCGCTCCGGTCTTCAACATCGTGCTCGTCGCGACGGTGCGATAGATGAGCGCGCGCGGCATTCGTCCGATCGACACGGATAGATCGAGCGCCTGCCCCAGGTGGCCGCGGTGGAGCGCCTCCGCCACGGCGTGGCGGATCCGCCCGCGCGTGGCTGCTGGCGACGGAAGCCGATCCACCAGGTCCAACGCCCAGAAGTACATCCAGGTCCCGGTGTTGATCGTGCGGGGAAGGCCGTGGACGATGTGCACCGCGGTGTCGCCTCGCCGAAGCTGCGAGCCGTCTTCGATGTCGTCCACGATCAGGCTCCCTGCGTGAACGATCTCGACGAGCGCGGGGAGAAGCGCGGGCACCTCGCCCAGCCCGTCGGCCAGCCGCCACCCGAGCTCACACATCCGCGCGCGGAACTGCCGGCTCGGACGCCCGAGGATGTCGCGCGCCACGTCGCCGAGCGCGCGGTCCCAGACCGCGCGCGGCAACGACGACGAGCCCGGCGAGGCGGGCGACGCCGGTGGCTCCGGCCAATCCTCCTCGTGCGCAGCGCGCTCGAGCGCCATCGAGGACAGCGCCTCATCGACGAGCGCCGGTAGGCCGCTCGTGGCTTGCCTCTTCTGCCGCGTGCGTGCGCTCATTGGCCCACCACCTGCGTGCCCCGGAGGTTTCGCTCGAAGAGATGGCGCCAGGACAGACCTGCCGGTGGTCGACCGAGCAGGATCCGCGCGCGGTCGCCCCAGGTGCTGGCCGAGGCGTAGAAGCGCGCGATCGTCGCCTCGGGGAGTCGATAGAACCGGTCGAGCGCGGTCCAGCGCGACGCGGGCGGCATCGCCTCGAACATCAGTCGGTTCAGTAGTTGCCCGAACCGGCGCTGCGGTTCGAGCTTGCGAGCGAGGGCGCGCACCACCGCCGCGGTCTCCTCGGGCCTGCGCGCCTTCGCCACCGCCAGCGCCAATCGCGCCGCGAGCGGCAGCGAGTATCCGGTCACCGGGTGGAAGAAACCCCCTCGATATCCGACCGCGATCGGTGCGCCGGCGCGCGGAACGTCGACCTCGCCGTCGAGCGGTAGGGGGAGCACGCCGGTCTCGCGCCGCAGAACGCGGGCGACGCTCGCGCCGTGGGCGGTCACGTACGCGAGGATCCGGCGCTCGATCTCGAAGGAATCGAGCCACGATCGGCTGCTGTAGGTGGTGTCCTCGACCAGCACCTGGCGGGCGGCGAACGGGAGCACGTAGACGAACCGATAGCCGTCGCTTTGCGAGACAGTTGCGTCCATGAGCAACGGCCGGGTCCAGGGGCCGTCCGACTGCAGCGCGAGCTCGAGGCCGACGAACTTCTGGTAGCCTGCGCGCACCGGTGCGTTCGACTCCGGTCCGCGCGCGTCGAGCACCACGCGACCACGAACCAGCGACTCGTCCTCGAAACGGACGAGCGACGAGCCGACACCAGCGACCCGCCGGCCGAGGAGCAGGCGCACGCCGGACTCGACGAGCCGAGCCGACACGACCTCGGCAAAACGTTGGCCGGTGACGGTCGCATAGCCAGTTTCGAGGATCCGCTCGCGCCCCGGGAATCGGACCTCCTGCTGCGCCCATTGCCGCGTCACGAGCGGCGCCACCAACTCCCGCTCGTCGTCACCAAGATCGGTCAGATGAAACGACCAGGTGTGATTGCCGCCGAGGCGCGGCTCGCGATCGATCAGCGTGACCTGCTCGCCTCGGCCGGCGTTCGCGAGCGCGAGCGCGATGAGCCCGCCGGCGAGACCGCCCCCCACGATTGTGTATTCCGTCGCGATGTCTACCGGCCGCCGCTCCATCGAGATTCCCTTCGGTGAACGCGCGAGCGGGGTGAACGGTTACCCGAACGCGTTTTCGATTGCAGCGCGACGAAAGTCGAAGATGCGATGGATCTGCCGGGCTACGAACAGCCGGCGCGCGATCTCGCCGAGCAGGCCGAACGGCACCTCGTACTCCACCCGGTCGCGAACCAGCGTACCGCCGGGCGCGTCGGTGAATGCGTGCGTGTGCCGCCAGCGTCGGTACGGACCTTTGGTCTGCACATCCACGAAACCCAATTCCGGATCGAAGACCTCGATGAGCGTGCGCCAACGGAACTTGAGACCGAAGAGCGAGAGCTGGTAGTCGATGACCGCGCCGGCCCGCATCGCGATGGGCTGGGGGCTGCGGATCTCGAAGTGCAGAGTCCCGGGCGTGATGCGCTCGAGGTTCGCCGCGTCAGCGAAGAAGGCGAACACCTCGCGTCGCGTCCGCCGGACCAGCTGCTCTTGCTCGAAAACGTGCTTCACAACTTTAGTGAACGTTCGAGCGGCCCGAAGAGTTACAAGCTCGAGCGTGAAGTAGAGTTACCGTCCGAGGGGCTCGTGCGTACCAACGAGGAACCCGAGGGAACGCGAGGAAACGTGGAAGGCCAGGAGTCAGATGACGACTTGATGGCGAAGTTCTGCCGTGGCGACGAGACCGCGTTCGGCGTCCTCTACGACCGCTACGCGCCGCAGCTCGAAGCGTTCCTGCGCCGCCTCGTGCGGGACCAGACTTTGGCTGAAGACCTGTTACAAACCACCTTTCTGTCGTTCGTGCGCGCCCGCGGGCGGTACGTGACGACGGCCGGGCTGCGCGCCTGGATCTTCTCGATCGCGGCCAACGCAGCTCGCGACGCGCTCCGGCGGCGGGGTGCGCGTCGCGAGGATGCGCTCGGTCCCGAGATCGGCAACATCGGGGGCGCATCGGCGGCCATGTCCGACCCGCCCCTGGCCCGGGCGATCGACGATGCGCTCCGCCAGCTCCCTGATGACCAGCGCGAGGCGGTGTTGCTCCACAAGATGCATGGACTCTCGTTCCCGGAGGTCGCCTCGGCGCTGGGGACGACCGTGGGCGCCGCCAAGGTGCGGGCGCATCGCGGCTATCAACGATTGAGGTCGCTGCTCGCACCACTGGAGAACCTATGACGATCGATGAGGCAGGCTCGGTCTCTGGCTCGGCATTGGGACGCGCTCGAGCCGCGGCTCTGGCGGAGCTGCGGCGTCAGCCCGTCGCCGTCTCATGGCGGCGGGACGCGGCGAGGACGCTTCTGGCGGTCGTCGGAACGACCGCCTTCGTTGTCGCTGTCGCGCTCTGGATGTCGATCGTCGAGCCCGGCCGTCTGGGCGAACGGCTGCTGCAGGTGTCGCTGCTCGTCGGCCTGCAGTCTCTCGGTGTCCTTGCCGCGATCGCGCCGGGCAGGGCGGCGCTCCGCTGGGCCGGGGCGCTCGTCGCCGTGGCCGCCGTCGCGGTGATTCTCGTCGGGCGCGGTACGGGCCGGCCGAGCGCGCTCCCCGCGATCGTCTGCTCGGGCGGTCACCTGGTCCTCGATCTGATTCCGCTCGGGCTCGTGCTCAATTCCTTGCGGCGCTTCTCCTGGAGCCTCGGACGAGCGACGCTGGCTGGGGTCGCCGTGGCGGCGACGGGAGCGATCGCCGGCGAGCTCAGCTGCGCGCGCGGCTGGACGCACGTCCTCGTCCATCACGTCGGCGCAGGATTGGTGATCGTGGCAACCTGCGTCCTCGTCTCGCGGGCAATTCGCCCGCAGACCTTCGCACCCTAGTCGATAGCGGCGCCTGGCCGACGCCTACTCGAATGCGCCTATCGTGGTGTTGGTCAGGCCGCGCGTCGCGCAGGTGAAGTCCAGTGGGACCGCTGCGACCGGCCGGCCGGCATGCCGGCATGGGGACGAGGCGCCCAGCTGGAACACCGTGGGCGCGGCGCTCGCGGCGGGTGTTCCGGTGAGCATCGGATCGACCGCGACATTGGACGCGTCGCTGGCGGAGGACGGCTTGCCGTTCGGGAAGTCATTGTTGGTGATGGTCCACGCGCCGATGTCACCGATGTTGAGGCTGGTGCTGCCGCTGCCATAGAGGATGTTGTTCAGCAGCGTCCCCGAAGGCGCCGCGCCCCCCGAGGGGACCTTCGTGAACATGAGCGCGTTCTGCTGGCTTCCCCAGACGACGTTGAAGGCGACCTGGACGTTCACGTAACTGTTCGAAGGTTTGGTGTTGCCGGTGTCGTCCCACCAGCCGATGCCGTTGTGCACGCCGAGCACGACGTTGTTGGCGATGACGACGTTGTCGGCGCCGTAATTGGGCACGGTCATGTCGTAGGCCTCGGCGCCCAGCAGGATGCCGTCCATCAGGTGGCCGTTCTTTTGGTAGGTCTGGTTGCTGGCGCGGACGATGTTTCCCTCGATGCGGACCGAGTTGGAGGTGTCGACGTAGATGCCGACGCTGTAGCAGTCGCGTACCTCATTGCCGGTGATGGTCATCCCGTTGGCGAAGAGAGCGTCGATGCACTCGCCCCAGACGTCGTGGACCAGGTTGCCGCGCACGGTGATGTTGGTGGATGATGAGCCGTTCTGAAGCAACTGGGTGGCTATGGCCTCCGACCACCCGCCGCTTCCGTCAGAGTTCGCATTGTTGAGCACGGCGTTGTAGATGACGTTGCCCTCGGCGACGACGTTGTTGCCGTTGAGGCCGAGCCCTTTGGACTGGACGTCGTGAATCGTGGAGTCGCGGATGACGACGTCGTTGGCGTCGATCAACTGGAGGCCGCGGCCGCCGGAGTTGCGGATCTCGAGACCCGCGACGACCACGTGTTGAGGCAGATACAGCTGGAGCACGGAGTCGGACGTGCCGAGCCCGAGGCCGGTGCCGTCGAGGATCGGATGCTCCCCGGGCATCGCCATGAAGACGACCGGGTTGCCGGCGGAGCCGGTGGGGGTGAAGTCCTCGGATTGGTTGTAGACGCCGTCGCGGAGATAAACGATGTCGCCGCCCTTGGCGACAGAGGCCGCCTTCTTCATCGTCTTGAAGGGCGCGGCCATCGTCCCGGCGGCGGAGTCGGATCCGGTGGGCGCCATATAGAAGCTGCGGCCGCCCGTCGGCGGCTGGAACGGCTGGCTTCCGCAGGCCGACGGCGGCGCTCCGGCGTCGCTGCCACCGCCGGTCCCGTCCTTGCCGCCCACTCCGTTGTTGTTGCCGCCGCTTCCCGCGGTGTTCTTCCCGCCGCTTCCCGGGTTGCTATTGCCGCCGCTTCCCGCAGTGATCTTCCCGCCGCTTCCCGGGTTGCTATTCCCGCCATTTCCCCCGTTGTTCTTCCCCCCGCTTCCACAAGCCGCAATGGGCGCGGCGATCAACATCAAACCCAGGACATGCCGTTTGATCATAACAGGCAGGCTAAGGCGATAGTCGCCTCCGCGTCAAATCTATGGCAGTTCGCGTCAGTGCTGGAGGGCGCCGATATCGAACGGGCCGCTCGCGGGACGCGCGACGCTCATGAAGTCCTGCGGAACCTCCGAGACGAGGTTTGTGCCTGCGCCGATCGCCGGGCTGCCGGTGCCAGGGCGTAGGTCCGTCTGGCTCACGAAGAGCGGATCGCCCTGCACGGAGCTCGTATCCGCGGTCGCCGGGTGGGTTTGACCGAACGCGACGCCGATCTGGCCATTGTAGAAGAGGTTGTAATCCATGTTGAGCCCCGTCGACGACGAGGCGGCCAGGTCCATGACATATCCCATCATCCCGAACGGGCTCGCGAGCAGGTTGTCGATGATCCGCAGGCCCGTCGTCGGCTGCGTCACGCCGTTCGTGTTCGCGGAGCCGATCCTGAACACGTAACCGACGCTCGCACCCGCGTCGATGATCGAGTTCGACAGGAGCGAGCAGTTCTGGCACCCCATGACGTCGAGCGCGCGATTGGCGCGGATGAAGATGTTGTTCCGCGCCAGGGCATTCACCGCCGCGTAGTGATTGGGGTCGTTGTCGCAGGTCGCGCCGCAGGTATCGCCGAACGCCAGCGCGGCTCCGGCGCTGGTGATGTCCTGGAAGAGATTCTTCTCGAACGTCGCGCCGGTCGAGCCGCCGGCAAGGATCACGGTGCCGAGGTCGCCGGTGTTGATGTCGTGGACGTAGTTCGCCCGGAAGACGAGGCCGCTCGCGCCCGTGAGGCTGGCCGTGCTGTTGCCGGTCTGGCCAGTGAATTCGTTGTTCTCGACCAGGACGTTGCTGGTCTTTTGATACACCTTCAACTGCGAAAAGCCGCCGCTGAGCTTGCTGTTGCGAAGCACGGAGCCGTTGCACTTCGAATTGTATTGCCCGTCGAATCGGACGACGAAGATGCCGCTGGCCTGCGACGTGTTCTTGAATTCGAAACCGTCGACGACAACGTAGTCCTTGCTCACCTCGAGCGTGGGTGCGGTGGTATTTGCGGAGCCATCGATGACGGCCATGCCCTTGCCGTCCGCAGAACGGAGCACGATCGGACTGCCCGACGCGCCATCGTTGGGGAACGTGATTGTGACCGCCGGCATATACGTGCCCGCGTGCACCTCAACGCAGTTACCGGGAGCGGTCGCCATCGATGTGGCTTTGCCGATGGTTTTGTAGGGCATGGCCGACGTGCCGTCGCCCGCCGTGTCGTCGCCCGTCGTCGCGACGTGAATCTCCGCGGTGCACGCGTAGGTCGTCGGCGCCGCCGGCGGGATGCTCCCGGTCGGCCTCCAGACCACGCCGCCCTGGCCGCTTGAACCTCCGGTGCTGCCACCCGTCCCCGCGGTGCTGCCGCCGGTCCCGCCGAGTCCGGCGTCGGCTCCGCCGAGTCCGGCGTCGGCTCCGCCGAGTCCGCCGTCGGCTCCAGCGAGTCCGCCGTCGGTTCCGCCTCCCACACCAGCGCCGCCGCTGCCGCCAGTTCCGCTTACCCCACCGATACCGGCTCCGCCTCCGACACCGCCGCCACCGAAGCCGCCGCCGATGCCGGCTCCGCCGCCCTGTCCGCCGATGCCAGCTCCGCCGCTGCCGCCGTGTCCGCCGTTCGTGCCGCCGCTCGAGCAAGCGGCGAAAGCAAGCGTCAACGACCCGATGGCAAGAAGTCGCGTAAGTACGTCAAGGTCACGAGCCACGTGATCTCCTCGGATGACGCCGGGGGAGCACCAGAACGTCACACCCACCCGACCAGACCAAACCTAGTGTCGTTTCAGATCGTAGACGAAGCATTTCGGGATGTCCATGACGTGACTAGAATCATCAGATTTCCAAGCTCACGGACTTCCTGGCCTTTTATCTGTCCGCGTCATTCCCCGACCAGGGTCCGCTCCTGAAACTGGCTCAACCTGGGAGCGGTCTTCGTGCGCGTGCGCTGTACGGTGCTGTGCCGAAAACGGCGAGATCGAGGCCGCGCTCGTGCACGCGCGTGCCTCCCGTCGGGCGGGAAGCCACTGCGGTTTGGATCCGTGGCTTACACCAGCGCTCCAACGACCCCATCGAGATCCATCTTCTCGCCATCCCATGATGGAAGGGTCGTCCATTCATCGACCTCGGGATCATCCGGATCGCCGTGCCATTCTCCCGCGCCAGCGCCCCACTCGACGATCGGCCCATCGGTTGTGAGCGCCGGGTGGGCGGGGAGCAGCGCTCCCGCCGGAGTTCGGACTTCGATCTCACCGTCGGCGCGAAGGACCGCGCTGAAGCCTGCTTCATGGAGCAATCGGTGGTGCCAGGCGCAGAGCAGGACGAGGTTGTCGAGGGAGGTCGGGCCACCCTGCAGCCAGTGCTTGATGTGGTGACCGTGGACGTAGCGCTGGTTCATGCAGCCCGGGAAGCGACAACCTTGGTCGCGAATCCACAGCGCGCGCCGGATCGCCGACGGAATGATGCGGGTTCGACGGCCAACGTCCAAAACGGCACCGTGATCGTCGACAGCAGCCGGAACGATGCCGCCGTCACAGCAGACGCGGCGAAGCGTTTCCGCGGAAACGGGCGTGCCATCCTCCAGACGCGCGTTCAGCGTGCCTTCTGACTCGGTCAACGCACGATCGACGTGAATGACGACCTCAGATTTTGCGCCGGACGTCCGTTCGTTCGAATTGGTCTTATCGTTGACGGCGTTCGAAACGAGATGAAGCAGGGCATCCACCGCGGATGGACGAGGCGCCGCGACGGGCTTTTGTTTTCTGGTCGCTGATGCCGAGACCGCAACGGTCTCCTTGGCAGGCTGGGCCGGCATCAGCGCTTCCCGCGCCCGCTCGATGGCGTCGATGATGATGGTGGACTCATCGGGCGTGACCACGACCTCTAGTTTGACGAGCCCATTGCCGAGAACCCGGGCGCGAACGTAGCGCTCCTGGGCTGCGTCGGCTTCGCTTCTGGTCGCCGATCGAAGGCCGCGACAGATCTGCTCGAGCTGTGCTCCCGTCGCCGCCAAAGCTACGTCGAGCAACCGCACTTCATTATCAGCATTCGCAACGCGCGTGATCGCGCGGACCTTGGCGTACGAGAGGCGACCAGCCTCGAAGGCCGCATCGATCCGGGGCAGCCCGCCCAGCGCGCGGGCAACGCGAACCTTCTCCCGCGCCGCGCCCCGATCGAGCCCAATCCGCCACGTCAGCCAATGTGCGCAGCTCATTGCCCCCTGTGCAAACCAACCTTCAATGGCATCGAAACGACGAATGCGCGCCAACAATTGCTGATTTACGACATTGAGCCGTGCCGCCATGGTTGCAATCTCATCGCCCAATTGATGGTGTTCAGTCATTGCGTAACTGTACTAATGTTCAGGTGCGGGCGCAATCAATCTCGACCAGTTTGGTGAGCGTTGGGCGACCTCGATCCCGCGAGCGAGCCCCACCTCAGCACTATGATCGAGAGCTACGCCAAGCCGGACGCGGTCGCGGGCGCGCAACAGCGCTGCGCGCTCACTTTGCTGGCCGGCGGCGTCCCGTAGACGCACGCTGTACGTTGCGTCGGTTTCCTGCCGGGCGCGGCTGTCATACCAAGCCTTCTTCATCTTTTCGTAGAGCGCCCCGAGTTCGGCGTCTGTCTTGCGGGGGAAGCGGCCGTCGGGATGCCTCTCAAACTCGACACGTGCCTTGTTCCACAGCGCGGTCATCAACTCCGTCAGCACGTCACGCTCGATCGGGGGATGGTGGGGCTGCAAGCAGAGTCTCAAGATGCTGTCGAGTACGTCCGTTTGGTACGGACCGATCGTCACATCGACTACCTTCGCTTTCGCACCGGCTGCGGTTTGGGCGTCGACGATCGAACGATGGATATCCCACATCAGAGCTGGTCGAACGTCCTCGCGATCCCGCCGGTCGTCGACAAACTTTCGGACCTTGGGCCGTTCCAATTGATGCGTCAGGGGGTGGCCGAGGACGTCGCGATGATTCTTGAGATCGTCAAGCCCACGAAGGGTGATGCCATCGGACATCGCTTTGTCGCAGAGATCGTTCGTGCAGGTGCTCCGTTTCTTTCCGGCGGCCCGGCAAGTTTTGCAGAGAGCGGATCCGCAGACGAACGCGTGAAACCGTATGATCTCCCGGTCAGCGTGGGCGCGGAGCATCGGAACCAGCGGCGTGTTGTAGTACGGACGCCAGAACATCGCGGGCGCGACCTGCAGCAGGTGTCCCGCCACCGCGTCGATCAGCCATTGCACGATCACTGTCGCGACGGAACCGTCGGTGCAGATCCGAATCGTTTCGAGCCGGCCCTTGATGTCCCTCCCGCTCACCCGTTTTCCTCCCAAGGTCCTGACCGTCGGTGCCTCTTGAGAGCCCGAGTACACGAGAAGTGCACCAGCGACCCCGTCATTCCGCGCCGACCTCGCACCGCCTGTGCGCCGGAATCGTAAGCCACTGCGCAAACTTACAAACGGTGGAGCTGAACGGGATCGAACCGTCGGCCTCCTCAATGCCATTGAGGCGCTCTCCCAGCTGAGCTACAGCCCCCCGCCGGTTTGCACCGGCAGGGGTTAACTAGCAGCACGCGGGCGCGGGGTCAATATCGACGGAGGCGGGAGAAGAGGGTTTCGAACCGGCGGTCGCCGCGCAGGCGGTCCCAGTCGTTGGCGAGATAGAGATCGCGCAGCGCGAAAGGGTCGAGGCGCTGCTCGACGGGCTGGCGGTGCACGTAGCTCTCGAGGAGGGTCAGGGCCTCGGGCAGGTGGCCGAGGGCGGCCTGGCAGGTGGCGAGGGGCAGGGTGGCGGCGGGGTCGTCGCGCTCGACGGAGGCGACGTGGGCCAGCTCCAGGCGCGCGGCCATGCGGTCGCCGCCGGCGGCGCGGGTCGCGCACAGCAGCAGGCGCGCCTCGGTCTCGGCGCCGGGCTTGGTGGAGTCGGCCAGGCGCAGGGCCTCCTCCAGCTCGCGGCGGGCGCGCGCGAACAGGGCCACGGGCACGGCGCCGGTGTAGGCGCGCACGCTCATGAGCTTGGCGCGGTAGATGCGCCCGCGTTCCAGCGCCAGGGCGCGCACGGTGGCGGGCGGCAGCTTGTCGCGCTGGGCCTGCACGCCGGCCAGCAGCTGTGATCGCTGGCGCTCGCGGTCGGCCTTGAAGATCGCGCGCTCGAGCTCGGGCGAGGGGTCGTGCTTGTACTGCGAGGTCCAGTCGGCGATCGCCTGCTGATAGAGACCCGCCGCCTCGCTCCAGTGCTCGTCGTGGTCGCTGGCGACGGCCAGGGCATAGGCCTCGCTGTGCACGGCGCGCTCGAGGGCGGCGCCGATCGGCGGGCCGGCGACGATCTCGGTGGTGCGGCCTTCCTCGATGGTCACGTGCGCGCCGTCGTCGGCACGGGCGTTACCCGCGATGGCGATCGCGACCACCAAAGGGATCGATGACCACGACCGGCTCGACGATGGGAAGGCACGCGGGCGCACGACGCGACAGCGTAGCTTGACCGCGGGCCGCTGTCATAGTAACCGTGCGATCATGACCGCATTCTGCCCCCGCGGTTTGGGCGCCCTGCTGTGCGGCGCGATCGCGCTTGCCGCCTGCCGCGCATCGGTGCCTGCGCCCGCCGCCGGCACCACGCCAGGCGCGGCGCCGGAGACGCCTGCGGCCGTGCGCCCACCTTCCTCTTTGGCCGCTTCCCGCTACGCGGAGTCGGTGCCGATCACCGCTCTCGCGGTTGGTGGTCCGTATGTATGGGCGGGAACCGAACGCGGCCTGCGCCGCTGGAAGGTGGCTGGCAAGAGCGACGCCGATGACGAGGACGTCGAGCCGATCGGCGCTGAGAGCGGCCTGCTCGGCCACCGCATCGATGCCCTGGCGGTCGACGACGAGCGCGGTGTCTGGGTCGCGACCGAGTCCGGCATCGGCCGTCTCGCCGACAAGGGCGGCCGCTTGCACTACGACTGGTTCGGATCGCTGACGGGGATCACGCTGCTCGCCGCGGCGGGCAGCGACGCCGGCGCCTGGGCGGCCGGCGCCGGCGGGCTCTATCGCTATGATGGACACAGCTGGAACGCGTTCGATTTCCTGCGCGATGTCACGGTGACGTCGCTGGAGCTCGACGAGGACGGCCGCTCGGCGTGGGTCGGCACGCGCGGGCGCGGGCTGTTTCTCGTCGGCCCGACGGGCGGCCGGCCGATCCTGCTGCCGGGCGACGGCGGCGCCGCCGAGGAGATGGTCGGCATGGCGCGCAGCCCCGGCGGCGCGCGCGTGGCCGCCACGCGCTCCGGCACCGGCGGGCGCATCACGCTGATCCTGAAAGAGGGCACCGAGGAGTACCGCACGCAATCGGCCACCAACGCGCCGTTCGTGCGGCTGGTCAGCGCGGGCGCGCACCCGATCCTGATCGCGGGCGCACCCGGCGCCGAGCGTCCCTACCAGCTCAAGCCGCTCCCGCGCGGCGAGGCGCCGGCGACGGGCGGCTTCCGCCTGGTCTCGTCGCGCAAGGGCAGCATGGCGCGCTATCAGGCGGTGCCGCTGGCGCTGGCGTTGCCGCCCGACGTGACGGTCGTCGTGGCCACGGGCGGCATCGCCGACGAGCCGCCGGGGCTCTGGTGCGGCTCGCGCATGATGGGCGTCGCGCGCGCGGAGGCCGCGCGACCGATCTATCTGTCCGGCGATCTCACCGACGACGCCGATCGCCTGTCGGTAGCCTGCCTCGCGATCGACCGCTGCCTGGTGGTCGCGGGCGGCGCGCACGCCTGGTTCTTCGATGGGGCGCGCTTCCACAACACGCGCATCGGCGAGGGCACGGCCGGCCGTGCGCTGGCGGTTGCCCAGGACGCCACCGGCACGATCTTCAGCGTGATCAGCGATCCGCCGTTTCGAAACATTCTGATCGCCCGCCTGGCGCCGGGGGCCGCGGGCGCGCCCGGCGACACCGACTGGCACGCCGTGGAGATGGTTGCTCTCGGCGGCGCGTCCGACGGGAGCCGGCCGGCGGTCTCGTTCGCGACGTTCGCGCCGAGCGGCAAGTTGTGGTTGGGCGTCGATTCGGTCGCGAAAGACGGGCAGGAGCAGGGGAGAGGCGCGCTGGAGATCGCACCGGCGTCGTCGGGCAAGGGCGCGGTGATTTACCACGGCGCGCTCTCGCCCAAAGAGAAAGGTCCGGAGAGCCTGCCGCTGCCGCACGATCTCACCGGCGTGTTCTTCGACGGTGCGGCGACCTGGTTCTCGTCGCGCAGCGGGATCGATCGCCTGCAGGAGTCGGAGCTGCGCCACTGGGGCGAGAACGAGCACATGGTGAGCGAGGTCTGCCTCGGCGTCGCCAAGGGCAGCGACGGAAAAATCTGGGCGGCGACGCCGGTGGGCGCGGGGCGCTTCGACGGCACGGAGTGGCGCTTCCCCTTCGACGGGCCGGGTGCGGCGCCGGTGCGCGCGCTGGCCGCCGACGGTAGCGGCCGCATGTGGCTGGCGACGGCCAAGGGGTTGCGCGTGCTCGATGCGACCGAGGCAAGCGCGCCCCGACTCGGCGCCGGCACATCGGTGGTCGACGACGACATGCTCGATCTCGAGCTCGATCGCTTCGGCCGGATCTGGGCTCTGGGAAGCGCGGCGATCGCGATCGTGGATACGGGTGGCGCCGCGCAAGCGGCTCCCGCGCCCGCGGCTCAGAAGTAGGACACTGTGAGCCGCACACGTCTCGCATTTCGTGGTGTGAGGTGCTCTTTGCCGATCTCGCACCAATCTCTGTTAGTGTGCTTCTGTGAGCGCCAATCCCGAAGGTCGCGCTGCTGCCGACCCTGAGATACCCGACATCCTACCGTTGCTCCCGATTCGCGATCTGGTCGTCTTCCCGTACATGATCGTCCCCCTGCGCGTCACGCGCCCGGTGTCGATGGAGGCCGTGGCGAAGGCGCTCGAGGCCGAGGAGCGGCTCTGTTTCTTGGTCGCGCAGCGTGACTCGACCGACGAGGACCCGGCCGCGTCGTCGTTCTACAAGTCGGGCACGATCGGCATGATCATGCGCATGCGCAAGCTCTCCGAGGGAGGGCTCAAGATCCTGGTGCAGGGTCTCTGCCGCGCGAAGATCCAGAAGTTCGTCTCGGAGAGCCCGTGCTACCGCGTGCGGATCGACCGCAGCGAGGATGTCCCGCCGGCGCGCACGCTGGGCTCGGAGGCGCTGCTGCGCTCGGTGCGCGGCAACGTCGATCGCCTGACCGGGCTCGGCAAGTCGATGCAGCCGGAGCTGGGCATGGTGGTCGGCAGCGTCGAGGATCCCGGGCGCATGGCGGATCTGGTCGCGTCGAACCTCACGCTCAAGGTCAACGAGGCGCAGGAGCTGCTCGAGCTCGACAACCCGATCGAGCGGCTCACACGCGTGAATCAGAACCTCGAGAAGGAGATCGGGATCCTCGAGGTGCAGTCGCAGATCCAGAACCGCGCCAAAGAGGAGATGTCGAAGACCCAGCGCGACTATTACCTGCGCGAGCAGCTGCGGCAGATCCGCAACGAGCTGGGCGACGGCGACGTCCACGGCGAGGAGATGGAGGAGCTGCGCTCGAAGGTCCAGAAGGCGGGCCTTTCGTCCGAGGCCAAGGCCGAGGCCGACAAGCAGATCCGTCGCCTCGATCAGATGCACGCCGAGAGCGCCGAAGCGTCGGTGCTGCGCACGTACATCGACTGGTTGACCGAGCTGCCCTGGACGACCAGCAGCGAGGACACGCTCGACCTCGAGGCGGCGCGCAAGATCCTCGACGAGGATCACTACGACCTCGAGCACATCAAGGACCGTATCCTCGACTATCTGGCGGTGCGCAAGCTGCGCGGCGGCGTGCACGGGCCGATCCTCTGCTTCCTCGGGCCGCCCGGCGTGGGCAAGACGTCGCTGGGGCGATCGATCGCGCGGGCGGTGGGGCGCAAGTTCGTGCGCATCTCGCTGGGCGGCGTCCGCGACGAGGCGGAGATCCGTGGCCACCGGCGTACCTACGTGGGCGCGCTGCCGGGGCGCCTGATCCAGGGCATGAAGCAGGCCGGCACCAACAACCCGGTCATGCTGCTCGACGAGGTCGACAAGCTCGGCTCCGACGTGCGCGGCGATCCGTCGGCGGCGCTGCTCGAGGTGCTCGACCCCGAGCAGAACCACAGCTTCCGCGACCACTACCTGGGCGTGCCGTTCGATCTGTCGCGCGTGCTCTTCATCGCCACCGCCAACCTGCCGGAGACGATCCCGCCGCCGCTGCGCGACCGCATGGAGACGCTGCGCCTGTCGGGTTACAGCGAGGAAGAGAAGCTGGTGATCGCCGAGCGCTTCCTGGTGCCGAAGCAGATCACCGAGTCGGGGCTGACCAGCAAGGAGATCGTCATCGGGCGCCCGGTGTTGAGGAAGATCATCTCCGAGTACACGCGCGAGGCGGGGTTGCGCGAGCTGGAGCGGCTGGTGGCGCAGCTGGCGCGCAAGGTCGCGCGCCGCGTGGTCGAAGAGGGTGTCGCCGCGAGCGCGAAGAAGGGTGCTTCGGGGCGCGGCAAGGCCGCGGGCGGCCCGGCGATCAGCATCGAAGAGCTTACGAAGCACCTGGGGCCGCCGCGCTACCTCGCCGACGAGAAGCGCGGCACCGACGAGATCGGCACGGTCAACGGTCTCGCGTGGACGCCCTACGGCGGCGAGGTGCTGCACGTCGAGGCGCAGACCATGGCGGGCAAAGGCTCTCTGACGCTGACCGGCCAGCTCGGCGAGGTGATGAGGGAGTCGGCGACCGCGGCGCTGTCGTTCGCGCGCGCGCACGCGCTGACGCTGGGGATGCGCGACGAGTTCTACGCGGGGCGCGAGATCCACATCCACGTTCCGTCGGGGGGCGTGCCCAAGGATGGGCCGTCGGCGGGCGTGACCATGGCGTGCGCGCTGGTGTCGCTGATCTCGCAGATACCGGTGCGGCACGATCTGGCGATGACCGGCGAGCTCACGCTGCGAGGCAAGGTGTTGCCGATTGGCGGGCTCAAAGAGAAGCTGCTGGCAGCCGTGCGCGCCGGCATGACCCAGGTGCTCATTCCGGCGGGCAACGCGCCCGAGCTGTCGGAAATCCCAGAACACGTGCGCGCGCGGCTGACGATCACGCCGGTGCGCACGATGGCCGAGGTCCTGGAAGCCGCGCTGGTGACAGGATCGTCGACGAAATCCCGCGCGGCCGGTAAAGATCCGGCGAAAACGCCGCCGCGCGATGGTGGTTCCAGCGGCGGCTCCAACGGAGCGAAGCACCGCGGCCCGCGCAGCGGTGGCAAGACGCTGTCGGCCGGCTCGCGACGCTAAACGTGTCGCGAGTGGCGTGAGTTGTTTGTGGCGGCTCGGCCCAAGCTACGCAATATTCACGCTCTCGAAACGATCTCTTGACCGCGTGTCTGACAATGTCCACTGAGGAGGAGCGGGGGGTTGCGCCAATCAAACCTGAGGGCGGTAGCGACGATGTCACACGCTGACACGCCGACGGACTTGCCGATGTACCTGCGCCTCGGGCCGGGCGGCGGGATCGTGCGAAGCGAAGGCGCCGACGAGGAGACCGCCGCCGTGGTCGCCAACGCGCGCCGCCTCGGCCGCCTCGCGGGTCAGCTCTTGGGGATGGATCCGTTCGTGGCGATGGAGTGCACGCTCGCCAGCGGACGCTTGCTGATCTACGACGAGGACAACGGCGAGACCGTGGCGCTGCGCGTGCGCAACGAATCGAGCTTGCAGTCGTTGCGCGATCGACTGGGGCTGTGATGGGCTCCGACGCGCGCACGCCTCGCGAGCAGATCCGAGCGAGCCTGGTCGCGCTCAAGGACGTCTACGGCATCGCCGGCAGCTTCGTCGTCGCACGCGGGGGCTACGTCGTGGCGCGCGAGCTGCCCGCGATGTTCGACGACCTCACGCTCACCGAGGCGGGCACGCGGCTCGCGCTTCTTCAAGAAACGTTCGCCGCCGTGGGCGACCGTCTCGACAGCGCCGTGCTGCGCTTCGCCGATCACAAGATCTACGTCAAGCCGCTGTCGGCCGGCGCGCTGTGCATCGTCACGGTGGGCGGGGTCAACATGCCGGTGCTGCGCATGGCCGCCAATCTGGTGGCCCGCCGCATCGCGCCCGTGCTCGAGCCGATCGCCGACGACGAACCCACCCCGGCCGAGACCACCTCGCCCGAGCTCGCGATGCCGCCTCGGGCGACGCGGCGTTTCCGGGATCCCAGCGCCGACTAACCCGCGAGTGATCTTCATCTCGGCGCTGCCGCGTCCTTGATCGCGGCGCGGTCGCGCACGTTTGTTAATGGGCTTGACTTTCTGACCCGGGAAAGTAGCGTGACCTGTCTTTTATAGTGATTTAGTGGTTATTCGCTGGAGGTCGCCGTGCATCACCCCCCTAGATTAATCTCCGGGTTCCGGCTGGTTTCGTCGTTCGCATTCTCGTTCTGCTGCTTCTCGTTCTTGGTTGCCGGCTGCGGCACACTCTTCCCGAGCCCGCCCGCACCGAAGGTCGAGGCTCCGTTACATCCGATCCGTCTCAACAGCTTCGGCTATCTGCCCGAGTCGCCCAAGATCGCGACGGTGATCGCACCCGGCGGCGCGCTCTTCAACGTGCGCAGCGCCGCCGACGACTCGGTCATCTGGAATTCGGCCATGGGCAAGGCGATGACCGAGGAGTTCACCAGCGCTCCGCTCTTCCAGGCCGACTTCACCGAGTTCTGTTCGACGGGCAGTTTCTACATCGAGGTCCCCGATCTGGGGCGCTCGCCGACCTTCACCGTGGGCACCAACGTCTACAGCGACCTGCTCACCCAGGCGATGATCGGCATGTACGGCCAGCGCTGCGGCACGGGCGTACACATCACGCTCGACGGCGACACCTGGAGCCACGGCGCTTGCCACCAGAAAGACGGCGCGCTCAACTATCTGACCGGCCACGACGGTACGCAGGCCAGCGTTGGTGGCTGGCACGACGCCGGCGACTACGGCAAGTACACCACCAACGGCGCGTTTGCCGCCGGCATGATGCTGGCGGCGTGGGAGCAATTCCAGCCCGCGGTCTCGACGCTGTCGCTGCCGATCCCCGAGCACGGCGGTGCGCTACCGGATTTCCTGGCCGAGGTGAAGTGGGAGCTCGACTGGCTCCTGACGATGCCCGCGCCCGACGGGTTGGGCGGCATCCCGCACAAGCTGACCGCGCTGAAGTTCGAAGGGTTCGTGATGCCGGAGGCCGATGCTTCGGGCCGTTTCTTCACCGAGATCGGCACGGCAGCGACCGCCGATTTCATCGCGGTGACGGCAAAGGCAGCGCGGCTCTACCAGCCGTTCGACTCCGCGTACGCGGACAAGTTGCTGGCCGCTGCGCGTCTCAGCTACGCTTTCCTGCAGGCTGACGTTTGTCCCGATCTCACCAACCCGGGAAAGACGAAGACCTGTCCGGTGGTGCCTGCCTCGCCGCAGTTCAGCACCGGCGGCTATGGCGACAGCAACGACGGCGACGAGCGGATCTGGGCCGCCGCCGAGCTCTGGGAGACGACCGGCGAGGACGCCTTCCTGGCGGACTTCGAATCGCGGACCGGCAAGCTGCAAGACCCGGTCGCCAGCAACTTCGACTGGCAGAACGTCGGCAACCTGGGGATGTTCACCTATCTTCTCTCGAAGCGCGACGGGCGCGACCCCGCCGTCGTGGCGTCGCTGCAAGCGAGCTTGATGAAGACCGCCGAGGCGCTCGTCGCGCTGGCGACCACCAACAGCTACGGCCGTCCCATGAGCTACTTCTGGGGTGCGAATGGCGCGGTGGCGCGCACGGCGATGAACCTGGCGACCGCCAACGCGCTCGCGCCCGATCCGCGCTACGTCAACGCGATTGTCGCCGGGCTCGATCACCTGCTCGGCCGCAATCACTACGATCGCTCGCAGATCACCATGGTCGGCAACAATCCGCCGGTGCACCCGCACCACCGGCCGTCGGATGCAGACGGTATCGATGATCCCTGGCCGGGCCTGCTCGTCGGCGGACAGGATTGTCCGTCGGGCGCGTCGAACTGCGCCACGGCGCAGCCGTACGATTGGCAGGACACCGACAGCGCGCCCAACCTCAACGAGATCGCCATCAACTGGAACGGCGCGCTGGTCTACGCCGCCGCGGCGATGGCGCAATGGCAGGCGAGCACGCCGTGACCACGCCGGTCGCGTCCCACCTTTCGCGTGCGTCGCGGGCCCGTCGCGGGTCGGCGCCGCCGGCGGAGGCGGGCGCGAGCGGCGACGCTGCGGCGCCGAGCAAGGGCAACAACCGCGCGATCCGCGAGGTCAACCGATCGATCATCCTCGATCTCGTGCGGCGGGATCGCAGGATCTCGCGCACCGAGCTCGCGCGCCGGTCCAAGCTGACCAAGCCGACGGTGTCGACGATCGTCGACGAGCTGATTGCCGACGGCGTCGTGCGCGAGGTCGGCTTCGGCGCGTCGGTCGCCGGCGGAGGACGGCCGGCGCGGCTGCTCGACTTCAACGAGGATTCGGCGGCGTATCTGGCCGTGCACCTGGGCATGCACACCATCACGGTGGCTGTCGCCGACGCGCGCGGACAGATCTTCGAGTCGCGCAGCCGGCCGGCGATCTACGACGCGCCCGCACGTTCGATCAAGGCGCTGCGCCCGCTGATCGCCGAGGCGCTGCGAGCCGCCAAGGTGCCGCGCGCGCGCATCGAGGGCGCGGCCGCGACGGTGCCGGGGCTCTACGACCGTGAGTCGGGCGTCTGCGTGCTCGCGCCCAATCTCGGATGGCGTGATTTCCCGGTGCGCGCGGCGCTGACCGAAGAGCTCGGCATGCCGGTGAACGTCAACAACATCACCAACGCGCGCGCCGTCGCCGAGGGGCGCGTGGGCGCCGCGCGCGGCGTGCGGTCGTACGTCTTGGTCTACGTCGACATGGGGATCGGCTCGGGTATCGTCACCGACGGGCGGCTCTTCTTCGGACAGCGCGGGCTGTCGGGCGAGATCGGCCACTGCCCGGTCGTGGCCGACGGTCCGGTGTGCGGTTGCGGCCGGCGCGGGTGCCTCGAGTCCGTGGCCTCGACGATGGCGCTCGCCCGCGCCGCGGAGCAGGCCATCGCCGCCGGCGAGTCGAGCGCTCTCCGCGACCTTCTTACGCTGCGCAAGCTTCCGACGATCGACGCCACGGCGATCACCGACGCGGCGCTGGCGGGCGACGCCCTCGCGGTGCGCCTGCTCTCCGAGGCAGGCGAGCACCTCGGGCGCGGTGTCTCTTACTTGGTCAACATCCTCAATCCCGAGATGGTAGTGCTCGCCGGCCCCTACGCGGCCGCCGGCGAGGTCCTGCTCGGGCCGCTGCGCGCGTCAGTCGCGCGCCACGCAATCCGGCCCGAGGGCGTTGAGATCGTGCCGTCGACTTTGCGTGAGCGCGCGGATCTCATCGGCTCGGTGCTGATGGTCATGGACCAGACCACACGCTCGTACCGCATCGTCGGCGGGCCGGTCAGCGCGCGGCCCGCGTGATCTGCAGGAGCGGCGTCTCGGGCGGAGCGCTCGCCGCACCCGCGAGCGACCGATCGAGCAAGTGCGTGGGGACGACGTTGCCGAGCGCGGCCAGCATCGTCTGGCGCAGGTGGGGGTGCGCGCGCTCCATGTCGCTGATCAGCGCTTTCATCTGCTTGCGCTGGGCCTCGGACTGGGAGCCGCACAGATTGCAGGGGAGAATCGGGAATCGCCGCGCTTCCGCCAGCGCGGCGAGCTGAGCCTCGGCGCAGTAGATCAGCGGCCGGATCACGACGTGGCGACCGTCGTCGCTGGTGAGGCGGGCCGGCATCGCAGCCAGCTTGCCGCCGAAGAACAGGTTGAGCAGCACTGTCTCCAGCGTGTCCTCGCGGTGGTGGCCGAGCGCGACCTTGTTGCAGCCGAGATCGCTCGCCGCCTTGTAGAGGATGCCGCGGCGCAGGCGCGAGCAGAGCGAGCAGTAGGTCTTTCCGGCCGGGATCTTGTCGATGACGATCGAGTAGGTGTCCTCGTGGATGATGCGATGGGGAACACCCTCGTTTTCTAGCCACCGCGTCAGCGGCGTTCCGTCATATCCGGGGTGGCCTTGATCGACGTGGACGGCGAGCAGGTCGAAGCGCACCGGCGCGCGGCGCTGCAGGGAGCGCAGGAGCACCATCAACCCATAGCTGTCCTTACCACCCGACATGGCGACCAGGATGCGGTCGCCGTCGTTGATCAGGTCGTGCTCTGCAATCGCGCGCCCGACGTCGCGCAGGAGCTGTCGCTCGAGTTCCATGCAGCCGCGCATGCTACCCTCAAAGACGGGTTGGGACCACGGATGTCGAGACGTGCACCGAGATCCACCAAGGCGGCAGCGCGCGCCTGGTTCGGGGCGGCAGCGGGGTCGGTGGCGATTCACGTGCTTGCGCTGTGGCTGGTCGTCGGGGATGGATGGTCCGGGGGCGTCTTCGATCGCTCGAGCGCCGTGCTCGCCGCCAACATGACGTCGATTCCCTCGCCGGCGTTCGAGGCCGACTGGATCGACATCGCGACCGCTCCCGAGCTTCAGGCGACGCCGGTGCCGCTGTCCGCGCAGGCGGAGCCGCCGCCGCGCAGCCACGCAGCCGTCGAGGGCGATGCGCGCCGCGAACAGCCGCTCGCCACAGCGGAACGTGTGGCCGACGGCCGGGATCGCGCCGCGCCGTCGGAGGATCGAGGCGATCGCGCGGGGCGTACGACCGACGACTCCTGGAGGCGAGACCGCTCGACGATGCACGCCGATCTCACCAACGGCGCGACGTCCTCGCAGCCGGCGCGCCTGCGCACCGCATCCGGGAACCCAGCCTCGCCGCAGGCGGTGCGGCGTGAGCCGATCGTCGGCATCGGCGACGCGACTCGTAGCGAGACGCCCGCCCGGCGCCCGAGCGCTCCGCAGCTCGCGACGCCCGACGAGTCGCCGGCCGGCGACTCCGCGCGAACCGCCGGCGGCGATCGGGCCGAGGCGCAGGTCGTCGCCGAGGTCGAGTTTCCGCGGACGGCCGAAAAACGCGTGCCGGACCGCGGGGTCGGTCCGCTCGAAGCAGAGCAGGGCGCGCGCAGCTTCGACAGCGCTGCGCGCGGTGCGCCGGCCGACGACCGCAACCAGCGCGCCGCCTCGAACGAGCTGCATCCCGGGATCACCGATCTCTCGCGGGCCGGCGTGCGCGCACGCGCGCCCGCGCTGTCGGGGCGCGGGCCCGGTGTCGCACCCGGCGCCGTCGACCGCCCCAGCCGCGGCGCCGCTCCGGCTGAGCTGGGGCTGCCGCACGTCGATGTCCAGCAAGCGGATGTAGGAGGACCGACCCAGGATCGCCGCTACGATCTCTACATTCGAGAGATCACGCGTCGGGTCAATAGCCTACGGCAATTCCCCAAGCCGCTGGCGCTGCGCCTCGAGCAGGGGGAGACTGTGGTCAGGTTCGTCGTCGACGTCGATGGACGGCTGCGCAGCGGTGTCCAGGTCTTGAAGTCTTCCGGCTTCGATGAATTCGATCTGGAGGCGGCGCGCGCGGTCGAGCGCGCGGCGCCATTTCCCCCGCTGCCGCCCGCGCTCGCCGCACACGCCCTGCAGGTCTCGATGAGGGTCGCGTTCGAAAATCCTCTGGTACGTTGAAGTTGAACAGGTACGCCGATCGCGTACGTTGAATGCACGCCGGCATCGGGGGAGGGGCCGGAGGGTATGGGAACCCTTCCGAGGGTTCCCATTACGATGATCCCCACCACACGCTGAAAACATGAGCAAAATAAGATTGCCGGCTTTTTCTGCGGAAAATCGAGCTCACAGCGGTAAAATCGTGGCTGAGGTAAGGTGAGGTGAGCGTCAGCCCCAACCCTCCCATCAGCAGGCGTCCTCCCCGTCGGGTCGCGTTTTGGATCGCGATTGCGGCGCTCATCCACGCCGAGCTCGCGCTCTTGATTGGCTTCGGTCTCTACGCCCTGGCGCCGCGCGACGCCGACCTCAAGCGCGACCTGGCGGCGCGTACCGCGAACCAGCCCGAATCGATCGACCTCGGCATGGTCGACGAGGACGCTGCGCGCGAGATCATCGCCGACCTCGACCGTCAGGCGGAGAAGAAGAAGGCCGAGGACGTGAAGAAGCAGGTCGAGTCGATTCACCCGGACGGGCAGGTGGTCGACGTCCCCGCGCCGCGCGAGGAGAAACGGCCGGACGACGCGCGCTTCGTCTCCGAGCACGACACGACCGTGCCGAAGGAGACCAAGAAATACGGCAAATTCGACGAGAAGGCGCGCGAGGGCGACGCGAGCGGCACCGCCGATCAATCGACGCCGAAGAGCGCGGCCCAGCAGCCGATCGATCGCCGCCTGGCGATGCGTGAGCCGCAGCTGAACCGCATGAGCCCGCAGCGCTCGCTCGGCCCCCGGTCGGCCGAGCGGCCCGCCGAGCAGAGCGGCGATCGTTACGGCGCGCCGTCGCCGGGGCCACCGTCGCCCGACGGGGTGGTCCCGCAACTCGGCAGGATGTTCCAGAACGCGCCCGGCGGTGGCGGGCCCGCGGGCGGCGCGCCGGCGCTGATGCCGTCGGAGCAGCAGATGGCGCGCGCCGTTGGCAGCGGTACCCAGGACGCGCTCAAGGACATCGACGACGGCGAGGACACGGCGCTCAATTCGAAGCGCTGGAAGTTCGCCTCGTTCTTCAACCGGGTCAAAAAGCAGGTCGCCGATCACTGGCACCCGGAAGAGGCGTACCGCCGCGGCGATCCGACCGGTTCGGTGTACGGCTCGAAGAACCGCCTGACCGTGCTGCGCGTTCAGCTCAAGCCCGACGGAACGCTGGCCAACGTCGCGCTCGAGCAGCCGTCCGGTGTCGAGTTCCTCGACGACGAGGCGATCGAAGCTTTCAAGCAGGCCCAGCCGTTCCCGAACCCGCCGCTGCAGCTGGTGGATCAGGGCACGATCAACTTCCGCTTCGGCTTCCTCTTCGAATTGTCGGGCGCCCCCCGCATGCGCCTGTTCCGCTACAACGACTAGGTAGCGTTCCGATCGGGGACACGCCCCGTCCTCGTGATCGTCCTCGTCCTCGTCGGCGTCCTCGACTTGCTCGTCTGCGGCGCATGAGCAGGTTGAGTCCTTGGGGAGGCGTGCTGGTGGGGCGAAGGCGCTGGGTCGTGGGCCGTACCGTGTCGACCGCCATCGCGGCGGCGCTTCTGCTCAGCGCCGACCACAGCACCGCAGAGCCGTGGGGCGGGTCGCGCTCGCGCTCGTCGCTCCTGGCGGGACCGTCGCTGCACGAGACCGGCCGCGTCGCCGAGATCCCGCTGGCCTACGCTTTGTGGCGCATCGATCGCGCGCCGGCGCGCGCGGCCGTGACCGTGCCCAGCGATCCCGTGGTGCGCCCCCGCATCGCCGCGGCCGAGCGGTCTCACGCCGGCTCTCTGAGCGCGAGCATCATCGCGCACGAGCTGGAAAAGCCGGTCGCCGCGCTGCAGGACTGCCGCATCGAGGTCGCGCGACGGCAGCAGCAGACCTGGAACGCGATCGCGGCCGGGCGGGTCACCTTGCACTTCATGATCCTGCCTGCCGGCACGGTCACACGCGTCGACGTCGCGCCGATCGATCCGCTCGATCTGCATGTGCTCGACTGCGTGAAGCGCACCATGGCCGGGTGGACGTTCGCGCGCCCGCGCGACGGCCCGGTCGCGGTGGCGGCGCCGTTCGCCTTCCGCTGAGGTCCGCCCGTCAGCCGTTGTTGTCGGTATAGCTCTCTATGGGTGGGCAGGAGCAGAACAGCTTGCGGTCGCCGAGCACGTTGTTGAGGCGACCGACGGCGGGCCAGAACTTGTCGTCGCGCAGCGACGGCACCGGGAACGCCGCCTTCTCGCGCGAGTAAGGCGCGGTCCATTCGCTGGCGAGCAGGAACGCCGCTGTGTGCGGCGCGTTCTTGAGCACGTTTCCTTCGCGCGGCGCCTGGCCGTCCTCGATCTCGGCGATCTCGGCCCGGATGGCGATCATCGCGTCGCACAGCCGGTCGAGCTCGGCCTTGGGCTCGCTCTCGGTCGGCTCGATCATCATCGTGCTCGGGATCGGGAACGACATCGTCGGCGCGTGGAAGCCGTAGTCCATGAGGCGCTTGGCCACGTCCTCCACGTCGACGCCAGCGATCTTCTTGAGGTGGCGCATGTCGACGATGCACTCGTGCGCGACGAAGCCCTTTTCACCGCGATAGAAGACCGGATAGCTCGCGTCGAGCCGCTTGGCGATGTAGTTCGCGTTGAGGATCGCGATGCGGGTGGCGTCGGTGAGCCCGGCCGGCCCCATCATGCGGATGTACGCCCACGAGATCAGCAGGATGCTCGCGCTGCCCCAGGGCGCCGCCGAGATCGCGCCGATGCCCTGCGCGCCGCCGGTCTCGACCACCGGGTGCCGCGGCAGGAACGGCGACAGATGCTTGGCGACGCCGATCGGTCCCATGCCCGGGCCGCCGCCCCCGTGAGGAATGCAGAAGGTCTTGTGCAGATTCAGGTGGCAGACGTCGGCGCCAATGTCGCCCGGCCGGCACAGTCCGACCTGCGCATTCATGTTGGCGCCGTCCATGTACACCTGGCCGCCGTGGTCGTGGACGATGGAGCAGATCTTCTTGATCTCCTGCTCGAACACGCCGTGGGTCGACGGATAGGTCACCATCAGCGCCGCCAGCCGGTCGCGGTTTTGCTCTGCCTTCTGCGCGAGATCGCCGAGGTCGACGTTGCCCCGGTCGTCGCAGGCGACGACGACGACCCTGTAGCCGGCCATGGCCGCCGACGCCGGGTTGGTGCCGTGCGCCGACGACGGTATCAGGCAGACGTCGCGCGTGCCCTGGCCGCGGCTCTGGTGATACTGGCGGATGACCAGCAGGCCGGCGTATTCGCCCTGCGAGCCGGCGTTGGGTTGCAGCGACACGCCCGCGAAGCCGGTGATCTCCGCGAGCATCGTCTCGAGCTGCTTGAAGATCACGCGGTAACCCGCGGCCTGTGCTGCCGGCGCGAACGGGTGCAGCCGGTTCCACGACGGCCAGGTGATCGGCACCATCTCTGCCGTCGCGTTCAGCTTCATCGTGCACGAGCCGAGCGGGATCATGGAGCGCGTGAGCGACAGATCGCGTGACTCGAGCTTTCGCATGTAGCGCAGCATCTCGGTCTCGGAGTGATGCTGGTTGAATACCGGGTGGGTCAGGTAGGCGCTGGCCCGGCGCAGCTCGGCGGGCGCGGTCACCGCGTCGCCGTCGGCGATCTCTTTCGCGAGCTCGGCCACGGTGAAGCGCGGCGCAGCCTTGGCGAAGACTTCCCATAGCGCCTGCACGTCCTCGGCGCGCGTGGTCTCGTCCAGCGACACGCCAACGGCGCGCGCGTCGATGCGGCGCAGGTTCATGCGCCGCGCTTCCGCCGCGCGGATCCATCCGGTGACGTCCGTGGCGCTACCTTCGATGCGCAGGGTGTCGAAGAAGGCGGCGTGCTTGACCTCGACGCCCAGGCGGCCGAGTCCGCGCGCCAGCAGGGTGGTGAATCCGGCGACGCGCGAGGCGATCGCGCGCAGGCCCTTGGGCCCGTGATAGACGCCGTACATGCTGGCGACCACGGCCAGCAGCACCTGTGCGGTGCAGATGTTGCTGGTCGCCTTCTCACGGCGGATGTGTTGCTCGCGCGTCTGCAGCGCCATGCGCAGCGCTGTATGGCCGTGCGCGTCCTTGGACACGCCGATGATCCGGCCCGGCATCTTGCGCACCCACTCGTCCTTGGTCGACAGGAACGCCGCGTGCGGGCCGCCGTAACCGAGCGGCACGCCGAAGCGCTGCGCGCTGCCGACGGCGACGTCGGCGCCGAGCTCGCCGGGCGGCGTGAGCACGGTCAGCGAGAGCAGATCTGCCGCCATCACCACCAGGGCACCGGCCGCGTGCGCGCGCGTGCACAACCCGCGCGGATCGCGGATCGCGCCGTCGCTCGCCGGATACTGGACCAGCACGCCAAAGATGCCGCCGCGCGCGAAATCGAAGGTGTCGACGTCGGCGACCATGACCTCGATGCCGAGCGGCTGCGCGCGCGTGCGCACGACGTCGATGGTCTGCGGGTGGCAAGCGTCGGAGACCAGGAACGTCTGCGCCGGCGGATCGGCCGATGCGGCGGGCGCTACGGCGTGCAGCATGGTCATCGCCTCGGCGGCGGCGGTCGCTTCGTCGAGCAGAGAAGCGTTGGCGATCGGCAGCCCGGTCAGGTCGGCGATCATCGTCTGGAAGTTGAGCAGCGCTTCGAGGCGCCCCTGCGAGATCTCGGCCTGGTACGGCGTGTACTGCGTGTACCAGCCCGGGTTTTCCAGGATGTTCCGCTGGATCACCGGCGGCGTGACGCAGTCGGAGTAGCCCATGCCGATGAACGACCTCCAGACCTGGTTCTGCGCGCCCAGCGCCCGCAGCTCTTCCAGCAGCTCGGCCTCGGTCACCGGCGGCGGCAGCTGGAGCGCGCGGCGCAGGCGGATCTCCGCCGGCACCACATCGTCGATGAGCTTGTCGAGCGACGCGACGCCGAGAACGCGCAGCATCTCTGCGATGTCCTCGGGGCGCGGTCCGATGTGGCGTGAGGGGAACTGATCTGGGGGCGAAAGATCGATCGGCATGAAAACCCTAAGGTCTCGTATGAATCACTCAGCCTGGTCGCGCAAGAACGCCTGATAGCTCTCGGCGTCCATGAGGCTCTTGGTCTCGTCGGGGTTCGCGAGCGCGATCTGGATCATCCAGCCCTCGTCGTAGGGATCCTCGTTGACGTACTCGGGCGAATCGCCGAGCGGGCTGTTGGTCTTGACCACCTTGCCCGAGAACGGCGCGAACAGATCCGAGACGGCCTTGACCGACTCGACCGAGCCGAACACTTCGGCTTGCTTCACCGTCTCGCCTTCCTTGGGCAGATCGATCTGCGTCACGTCGCCGAGCTGCTCGACGGCGAATCGCGTGATGCCGATGGTCGCGACCTTGACGCCGTCTCGCTCCTCGATGCGGGCCCACTCGTGGTCCTTGGTGTACAGCAGATCATCCGGGTACGACGACATCGCGCTCATGGATTACCTCTTCCCTTCGCTTTGGCTCGGTCTCTTGTAAAAAGGGCCGCTCACGATCTCGGCCTCGATCAATTTTCCGCGGCAATCGACGATCAACGTGCCCCCCGGCGCGGACAGCGCCGCCGGCACGTAGCCCATGGCGATGTTCTTCTCGACGGTGGGGCCGAACGTCCCCGACGTCACCTTGCCCACGGGGTCGCCGCCATTGGGCGTAAGAATGGCATAGTCGTGGCGGGCGACGCCCCGCCCGCGCATCACGAAGCCGACCAGCTTGCGGGCGACGACCTTTGCTTTCTGCTCACGCAGGGCAGCCTTGCCGATGAAGTCGGCGTCGCCATCGAGCTTGACCACCCATCCGAGCCCGGCCTCGAGCGGCGTGGTCTCCTCGGTCAGGTCGTTGCCATAGAGACAGAGCTTGCCCTCGAGCCTCAACGTGTCGCGCGCCCCGAGACCGACCGGTTTGCCACCGACGCCGGCCGCGGCCTCGAGCAAGCGGTCCCAGAGGCGGCTCGCATCGCCCGACGCGCAGAAGATCTCGAACCCGTCCTCGGCGGTGTAGCCCGTGCGCGCGATCGACGCGGGCACGCCCGCGATGTCCAGCTCGGGGACCACGTCGAACGAGCGCACCGACGAGAGCTGCGTCGCGGTCAGCGTCTGCAGCGTCTCCGCGGCCTTCGGACCCTGGAACGCGATCAACGCCGTCTCGTCGGACGCATCGGTGATCTCGCACCAGGTGCCGACGTGTTCTCGAAACCAGGCGACGTCCTTTTCGCGGTTGCTCGCGTTGACGACGATCAGAAAGTGGTCGCCTGTGATGCGATAAACGATGAAGTCGTCGACGATGCCACCCGTGGGTCTGCAGGCGACGGTATAGAGCGCGTGCCCGTCGACCAGCTTCGCGACGGCGTTGGTCACCAGGCGCTGAACGGCCTCGGCGGCGCGCGGCCCACGGAAGTGGACCTCGCCCATGTGAGATACGTCGAAGACACCGACGGCCGAGCGGGTCGCCCGGTGCTCGTCGATGATCCCCGACGGATAGCTCACCGGCATGAGCCAGCCGCCGAAGTCGATGATCTTCCCGCCGGCGCGACGATGCGCCTCGTAAAGAGGCGTCTTTCGGGGCGCACGCGGCGCAACGGGCATCGTTTCGAGCATCGGGGCGCTCATCCTGCGAGAAACGCCCTGCAATTTCAAGGATGCCGATTCCGGCGGCAGCGTCGGGCGACGTCAGGTTTTCCGCCGAGAAATCCTGGAAAAGGGACTGCAGAAATTAACGAACAATGGGCCCCGAGGAAAGGACCCGGAAACATGTCCGGCGCTATAAAGAGAGTTGCAAGCGACCGGAACAGCGCGACTGAAAGAGACGGGAAAAACGCGGCGGAAGCGGGGCGGGGGCGGAGGCGGAGGAAGAAAACGCGGACGGGCGAGGTTGAGGAGCTGACGAGCGGCGGAGGAAACGCGAGGAAGCCAACAGTTTGCGGAACGCGAGACCGAAGAAAGACCGAGATCGAAGGCCGGGGGGCCAGAACGAGGGGAAACCGACAGACCGTGGCGGGAGGACCGGGGGGGTGGCCGTGCGGGGAGTGGGGTGACGGGCAGAGACAGAGCCAGCACCCCCTCCCCCACGGTCTCTTTTTCTCGTAGAATGTCGCGCTGGGGCCAGCAACACATGAGGGGAGGGACCATGCATCTACGTCACATCAGCCCAGGATCCACCGATTGGCTCGATGCCGTCTCCGAGGCCGGAGACGACGGCGGCGGGAGGGGCGGAGGGAAACCGCAAGGACCCGAGAAGGCTCGAATGCACGCAGCTCGTGCCGACGGCGAGCGAGAGGGACCGAGCGATCGCCGGCGAAGTGCGCCGGGCGCGTCCTCGGAAGCTCAGGACACCTGAGCTGATCGACGCCGCTCGGGCGGCGACAGGGGCGCCGCCCGACGGTGTTGATTCGGTCTGGAGCTCGGCACGAGCAGGTGCTCGCTGAGCGCGCGGCGAGCATATACTGCGCTCGCATGCGCAAAGCTGCGATCGCCGCGTTGGTTCTGGGCGCGCTGGTGCTCGGCGCCTGCTCTCGCAAGAACAGCGTCGGCCCCGCGCTGAACCTGGTCACGACAACCACCACGCAGGACTCGGGGCTGCTCGACCGTCTCGTGCCGGCAGCAGCCCGCTCCCTGGGGCTGCACATCCGCGTGATCGCCGTCGGCAGCGGCGAGGCGCTCAAGCTCGCCGAGCGCGGCGAAGCCGACGTGGTCATGGCGCACTCGCCCGCCGCCGAGGAGAAGAGCGTCGCCGCCGGTCACCTGGTCGATCGGGTGCCCCTGATGTGGAACCAGTTCCTGATCGTGGGGCCGGAGCACGATCCGGCGAAGATCGCGGGCCTCGGCGATCCCACCGAAGCGTTCCGGCGTATCCGCGCCACGGGTGCGACGTTCGTCTCGCGCGGCGACGAATCGGGCACGCACCGCAAGGAGCAGGAGATCGCGCGCGCCGCGGGGCTGGATCCCAAGGCCTGGGCGGCGTCGCTGGTGTCGACGGGGCAGGGGCAGAGCGAGACCGTGCTGGTCGCGAGCCAGCGCGCGGCGTACGCGCTCTGCGACACCTCGACCTGGGCCAAGGTTCACCCCGCCGGCCTCGCCGTGCTGGTGGCAGCCGCGGCACCGTCGAGCGGTGGCGGCGCGGTGCGGCCGAGCCCGATGCTGGTCAACCCCTATCATGTCATGCGCGCGAACGAGGCGGTTCACCCCGGGGTGAACGTCGACGGTGCGAAGAGATTCATCGCCTGGGTCACGGGCCCCGACGCGGCGCCGATCATCACGGCGGCCGGATTCACCGTGGGCACGCCGCCGGATCGCTGACGTGCAGGAGATCCTGCAGGGGCTGACCGCCGGCATCCATCTGCTGCTCGCCGGCGACGCGGAGGTCTGGGGCACGACGGCGCGCACGCTGATCTTCTCGGGCACCGCGACCGCGCTGGCGGCGCTCGCCGCGATCCCGTTCGGGATCTGGATCGCCGTCGGGCGCGTGCCGGCGCGCCGGGTCGTCGTCGCCGCGCTCTACGCCGGCATGGGGATGCCGACGGTGCTCGTCGGTCTGGTGCTGACGATGTTGTTCTGGCGCGAGGGTCCGTTGGGGCGTTTCGGGCTGCTCTTCACGCCGCCCGCGGTCGTCATCGGCCAGATCGCGATCGCGTTTCCGCTGGTCGCGGGGCTGTCGCACGCCGCGGTGAACGGCCTCGAGCGCCGCCTGCTGGTCCAGGTGCGCGCGCTGGGCGCGAACGGCCGTCAGACCGCGTGGTTGCTGGCGATCGAGGCGCGGCGCGGGATCCTGGTCGCGCTGCTCGCCGGCTTCGGCCACGCGCTGTCCGAAGTCGGCGCGGCCATGATGCTGGGCGGGAACCTCGCCGGCGAGACGCGCGTGCTCACGACGGCGACCGTGCTGGCGGCGCGGATGGGACGCTTCGATCTCGCGATCGGGCTCGGGGCATTGCTGTTCGCGATCGCGTTGCTGGTCAACGGCGGCGCGGTCGCGCTGCAGCCGCGGGCGCGCAGTTGATAACGAACGGGGTCGGCCTCGGCCTCGATGGCGTCGCGCACACCCGCGCCGGCCGGCGCGTGCTGGCGGTCGCGGCGCTGGCGATTGCGCCCGGCGAAGCGGTGGCGATCGTCGGTCCCAACGGCGCCGGAAAATCGACGTTGCTGGCGATCCTGGCCGGGGTCGAGACGCCCACGCGGGGCGCGGCGCGCATCGGCGAGCTGGTGGCGACCCGGCTCGAGGCGCGCCGCCGCGTCGCTCTCGTCCCGCAAGATGCGCCGCTGCTCGAGGGCACCGCCGCCGCCAACGTCGAGCGCCCGCTGGCGCTACGCGGGATCGGCGCGCGTGAGCGGCGGCGGCGCGCGGGCGCGCTGCTCGAGAGTATGGGGCTCGCCGAGCTCGCGCACCGGCACGCGAAAGCTCTGTCGGGCGGCGAATCGCGGCGGGTGGCGCTCGCGCGTGCGCTGGTGACCGATCCGGCGGCGCTGCTGCTCGACGAGCCGTTCAACGGCGTCGACGATCCAGCGCGCGAGCGCCTGGTCGCCGAGATCCGCGCCGGCGCGCGCGCGGCCGGGCGCACGCTGGTGCTGGTGACCCAGCGGCGCGACGAGGCCTTGCGCCTGGCGACACGGTTGATTGTGGTCTGGCAGGGCGTGGTCCGGCAGGACGGGCCGATCGAGGAGGTGTTCGCCCGCCCCGCCGATACCGACGTCGCGCGCTATCTCGGCCTCGACAACGTGCTCAAGGGCCGCGTGGTCGGCGACGACGGCGATGGCGTGATCGTCGACCTGCTCGGCGTCGCGCTGCACGTCGCGCTGCCGTCGCAGCGGCCGGCGCTGGGGTCCGAAGTCTGGGTGGTCTTCAGCCCCGAGCAAGTCGAGCTCCGCGCACCCTCCGCCGTTGCCGCCGGCTCGCCGCGCAACATCGTGCCCGCGCGCGTGGCCAGCGTGGCGCCGCGCGAGGGGCGCGTCGAGGTCGCGCTGGCGGCGGGATTCGCCGGCGGGCTGGCGATCGTGGCCGCGGTGACCCGCTCCGCCGTCGAGGAGCTGGCCCTGCGGCCGGGCGTCGAGGTGCAGATCGTGCTGAAGGCGACCGCGCTGCACGTCGTTCCCGCCTGAGGCGCACATCGGGGCCAGGGGTGGTGGCCTGTGCGGGTGACCGCCGACAACAGCGCTCAATCGCACGCCGCCATCCACCGATGTCGATGGCAGCGGATCAAACCTCTACCGGCGTGGGAGCAGCGAAGATGGCGCGAGCGGATCGCAACCCGATGGTTCTTCTGGCGATGGTGTCGGCGACCCTTGCCGGCGGTGCCTGTCGCAAGCAGACCCTGGCCGACCAGGATCAGATCGGCGCATCGATCGGCGAGGTGATGGCCAGCGTCGACGAGTCGACCAAGGGCAGCGGGGCCACCGCGCGCCTGCCGATCCTGCGCATGCCCGACGAGATGAAGGGGCCGCTCTGGCGCCAGGTCTTCGACGGCGTCGTTCACACCGCCTACGCGGCCTCGTGCGTGCAGTCGAATTTCGGGACTTGTACCGCGGGCGCGCGCATGCGCACGTTCGACAACTGCGTCATCGGGCCGGCGACACTCGACGGCATGGTGACCCTGACCTATAGCGATACCAACTCCTGCACCGTCGCTGTCGCCGGCGACTCGGTGAATCGGATGGCGTCGTTCACGCTGACCGGCCCGTATGGCGGCACGCTGGTGGTGAGCTCGCCGGGCGGCGGGCAGACGCTGACCAAGAACGCGACCGGGTTCGACTACACCGTTCCGGGCATGGAGCGCGTCCTGACCGGGCCGGGCGGCCACACGCTCTTCGACATCAGCACCAAGAGCACGGCGCCGATCCACATCACCGGCACGTCGCGAGCGGATCTGGTGATCGTCTCGGGCGCGCTCGAGGTCAGCCACAACCTGGCCGGCTACAAGGTCACGCTCTCGCCACAGAACCTGACCTGGACCGCGAGCTGCAACTGCGCGGTCTCGGGCACGCTGACCGGAACCGTGAGCGGCGGCAAGCACGACGGCCAGTCCGCGTCGGTGACCCTCACCGGCTGCGGCCAGGCCGACGTGACGATCGACGGCGAGACCGACAGCGTGACCCTCGATCGTTGCTCCGCGATCTGACGCGCGGACGCTTTCGCTCGCAAGGCTTGCCCTCTCCCTAACCCTCCCCCGCGGACGGGGGAGGGGACCGGAGATAGCGCTTGTTCAACGAGTCACCCTCTCCCGTCCGCGGGAGAGGGCCGGGGAGAGGGCAGGCCTTGCGAGAGGCGAGGCAGGTGCGCGCTAGACTGCGAGCCGTAGAATGTTCGCGTCGGTCAATTCGCTGCGCGGCAGCTCGCCGCGCACCACGCCTCGGCTCAGCACCAGCGCGCGGTGACAGAGCGTGCCGATCTCCTCCGCCTCGGAGCTCGACACGATCACGCCCACGCCCTGGGCCGCCAGCTGGCGGACCACGTCGTGCACATCGCGCTTGGCGCGGATGTCGAGGCCGCGCGTCGGCTCGTCGAGCAGCAACACCGACGGACCGCGCGCCATCCACTTCGCGAGCACGATCTTCTGCTGGTTGCCACCCGACAGCATCGACGCCGGCCCACCGCCGCGGATGCCGAAGCGGTCCATGAACGGGCGAGCGATCGCGTCCTCGTCCTCGAGCCGGAAGCGGCGCAGCGACGGCAGTGCGATGTTGCGCTCGACCAGCATGTCGAGGATCAGCCCCTGCGACGCGCGCTCCTCGGGCACGAGCGCGAAGCCGGCGTTGATGGCGTCGATCGGCGAGTCGATCGCCAGTTCCTTGCCGCGCAACGCAATCTTCAGTCGATCGGAGCCCTCGCGCCACTGGGCGCCGAACAGCTCGCGCAGCACGCTGGTACGGCCGGCGCCGACCAGCCCCGACAGGCCGAGGATCTCGCCGGCGCGCAGGTCGAACGACACGCGCCCGCGGACCGACAGCACGACCTCTTCTCGCGGCGGTGGCGGTGCCTCGGCGTCGGTCATGGTCGCGCCGGCGAGGAACTCGACGATCGTGTCGCGCGTCGCCTGCGCGGTCGCGAAGTCGATCACCTGCACGCCGTCGCGCAGGCAGACGATGCGGTCCGTGATCTCGAGAATTTCGCCCAGCCGATGCGAGATGTAGACCAGCCCCAGTCCCTGGGCGCGCAGGTCGCGCAGCAGCTCGAACAGCCGGCTCGCGTCGGTCTCGGTCAGCGTCGCGGTTGGTTCGTCGAGCAGCAGGATCTTGGCGTCGAGCGACAGAGCGCGCGCGATCTCCACGCGCTGCTTCTGTCCCGGCGACAGCGAGCGCAGCGTCGCGTGCGGATCGATGCCGCCGCCAACCCGCTCGAGCGCCGCCGCCGCGCGACGGTAGAGCTCACTGCGGTCGATGATGCCCCAGCGCGCCGGCTCGTGGCCGAGCAGCACGTTGGCGCCGACGTCCAGGTCCTCGGCCTGGACGAGCTCCTGCCGCACCAGCGAGATGCCGAGTGCGATCGCGTCGGCCGGGCTGCCCGGCGTGCGGCCATTGATGGTGACCGTGCCTTCGTCGGGCGTATGGATACCGGCGGCGACCTTCATCAGCGTCGACTTGCCTGCGCCGTTGCCGCCCACCAGACCCACGATCTCGCCGGCGGCGACGTCGAAATCCACACCGCGCAGCGCGATGACGCCGCCAAAGGATTTCTTGATCCCCCGGAGCTCGAGGTGAACCCCGGACCGGGCCTGCGGAGCGGCGTCCATTGTCAGCCGGCACGATAGGCGCCCGCTTCCGCAGCCGTCAAGCGCGGATGCAGGAGTTGACCGTCGCGATGCGTGCGTGCGACTGTCCGCGCGTTCGAGCCGGTCTTCGGCTCTTACGCAACTGCGAGGGACCATGATCACGACCACTCGATCTAGCTCGGAACCCTCAAAGGGTTCCGAACCTCCCGCGATGGGCTTCGGCGGGGGACCCGCCTACGCTCGACGCGTTATCAAGTCGCTCGGCCTCGGCGCCGCGCTCCTCATTGCCGCCTGCAGCTCGAGCGGAAAATCCAACGGCGGCATGGGCGGCGCTGGCGACCTCGACGCCGCGGTCGACACCGGCCCCCACCCTTGCGCCGGCATGGCAATCTCGTTCGACTCGAACGTCCCGGCCAACGGCGATCCGGCGAAGTCGCGCGTGATGGTCGACTTCACCACCGACACCACCGACCTTCCGATCGGCAACAGCCCGCGCACGGTCGAGTTCTGGGCCTTCGTGCTCGGCAGCAGCTGGGTCGGCGACGCCAACACCATGTTCGAGTACGGGCAGGTTGCGCCGAATGCCGGCTTCGGCCTGGATTTCGGCGGCGTCGCCGGCACGGTCGATCCCTACACCAACGGATCGTTCGACAACGACAACCAGCCAAGCGGCATCGCCGACTACATGACCGATCAGTGGATCCACTTCGCGATGACCTATGACCAGACCGCGGTGACCCTGTACGTCAACGGCAACTTCATGGCGGGCGTGCAGGGCGCGCAGAAGATGCCGGCGGGTGGCGGCATGCTGGCGACGGTGCGCTCCATGCTGACGATCGGCGGCAACCCGCGCGGCGCGTACTTCAACGGCCAGATCGACGAGTTCCGCCTGTGGAACGTCGCGCGCAGCCAGGCGGACATCATGTCGACCATGGGGACGACGCTGGTCGGCAACGAGGACGGCCTGGTCGGCTACTGGAAGTTCGACGACGGGACCGGCACCACCGCCAAGGACTCAGTGACCACCGCCGGCCACACGGCGCACGACGGGACCCTGATGGCGACGATGGCCACGCAGCTCCCGACCTGGGTCGACTCGACCGCGCCGATCCTCTGTCCCTGACCGGGGGACCGGGATCGGATCTATTTTCGCCAGCGCGAGCGGCGCAACGAACCGGGGGTCACGTGCAGGCGGCGGCGGAAGACCGCGCCCATGTATTCCTGGTGGCGGAAGCCGGCGCGTTCGGCGATCTCGGCCAGCGGTAGATCGGTCTCTTGCAGCAGCTCGCGCGCGCGGGCCAGCCGCAGGCGGACGATCTCGTCGTGGACGCTGCGGCCGAGCAGCGCGCGGAAGCGGCGCTGCAGCACGCTGCGCGACAGCGGCACGACACGCACCACGTCTTCGACATCGATGGGGCCGCAGCCCTGTTCGCGGATGAAGCGCAGAGCCTGCGCCACCTCGCGGTCCTCGATCGCCAGCGCGCCGGTCGATTTGCGCGCCTTGACCTCGCGCGGCGGCAAGAAGACCGGCTTGCGGGGCGCTGCCGCGCCCTGCATGAGCTGGCTCAAGAGCTGCGCCGCTTCGTAGCCGACGCGGCGGTGGTCGGGCCATACGCTCGAGAGCGGCGGGTCGCTGACCTCGCACAGCGGGCCGTCGTTGTCGACGCCGATGACGCCCAGGTCGTCGGGGACGACCACTCCGGCGCTGCGGCAGGCTTCGAGCGTGTGCGGCCCCAGCTGGTCCGACGCGATCATGAGTCCCGCAGGCTTGGGCAGCGCCGCCAGCCAGGCCACGAGATCGCGCTCGCTGTCCTCCCAGCGCTCCTGGCGCGCGGTCTGGCGAGACATCGTGAACGTCAGGCAGGAGCAACCGGCGGCCTGCACGCGCCGCGCGAAGGCAGCGCTGCGCCGGTGTGACCAGTTTTCTCCTTCGATGCCGAAGAAACCGAAGCGCCGGAAGCCGACGTCCAGCAGGTGCTCGGCCCCGAGGCGTCCGATCGCCTCGTCGTCGACGTGCACCAGCGGAAACGGCAGCCCGTCGATGACGCCGAGCACGTCGACGGTCGGCACACCGGCGGCCACGATCGCGCGCGCCAGCTTCTGGTCCGACACGCGGGCGATGATGCCGTCGCCCTTCCACCGGCGGAGCCAGCGCGGAACCGACTGCTCCAGCGAGCGCGGTTCGTGTGCGATCGACCACGGCCCTTTCTCGCGAACGAAGCGGGCCACGCCGCGCAGGATCTCGCGTCCCGGGGCCAGCGAGGTCTCGACGATCAGGGCCACCCGGGGCCAGGCGGGAATCGAGGAGACGGGACGAACCGGCGGGCGGCGCACGGAGCGGCAGTATACGGCACGGCGTGCCGGCCGGATCTCTCCAAAAAAGATCCTGATCCCTCCTTGGCTCGCCCGCCGAAACGGGCCAAAGTCCGTTCATCCGATACCTGGACCAATTTCGCCCTCGGGCGTCACTGCCCAGGGCGGAGCACCGCCGTTCGTCAACACGTCAATGATTGCTCTCAGAACCCGGACAGGGTTCCGAACCTCCGGCGACTGGTGGTAAACATGGGCCCCGCGCGCGGGGCGGCGAGTGTGCGTCCCATGCTCTCACGACTTCATCCAACTGTTCTGGAGGGACCATGCGAGTGACCGGACATCGATGCAGCATCGCAGCGCTGGCGGTTGCCTTGGGCCTGGCCAGCCTCGGCGGCTGCAAGAAGAACGCGGAAGCGCCCGCGGCGGGTCCGTCGGGTGAGGCGCCCGCCGCCGGCAAGGTCTACCGCTTCGCCTTCGTCACCAACAACTCATCCGACTTCTGGAACATCGCCGAGAAGGGCGTGCACAAGGCCGAGAAGGATTTCGGCATCCAGGCGGTCGTGATGCGCCCGCTCAAGACCGAGGTCGGCGAGCAGCAGCGGTTCATCGAGGACATCCTGGTGCAGGGCTTCGACGGCATGGCCATCGCCCCGATCAGCCCGGATCCGATGACGCCGCTGCTCGACCGGGTCGCCGAGAAAATGCCGGTCGTCTGCCACGATGGGGACGCGGCGAAGTCCAAGCGCAAGGTCTACGTCGGCACCAACAACGTCGAGGCCGGGCGCGCCGCGGGTGCCGTGGCGATCAAGGCGCTCAAAGCCGCCGGGATCAGCAAGGGCAAGGTCGCGATCTTCGTCGGCCGCATGGAGATGCAGAACGCGATCGACCGCAAGCAGGGCGTGGACGAGACGCTGGGCAAGCAGCCCGGTATCGAGATCCTGCCGGTCTTTCTCGACCACGCCGACCGGTCCAAGGCCAAGAAGAACGTCGAGGACGCGCTCGCGCGCTACCCCGATCTCGTGATGACGATCGGCCTCTGGTCGTATAACGGTCCGTGCATGCTCGACGCCGTGCGCGCGTCGACGCGTGAGAAAAAGCCGATCATCGTCGCCTTCGACGAGGAAGAGGAAACGCTAAGGGGCGTGCAGGACGGCCTCATCTCGGCGACGATCGTCCAGCGGCCGTTCCAGTTCGGCTATCAGTCGATGAAGGCGCTCAAGGACATCCGCGACGGCAAGACGCCGCCCATGACCATCGACACCGGCATCACCACGGTCGCCAAGGACAACTTGCAGCAGTTCTGGACCGAGCTTCGCGAGCTGAAGAAGTGAACCGACCGCCGAGCGTCGCCGGATCCCGGTCTATGTCGGCGATGAAAAAAGAGCTGACCATGCTGGGGGTGCTGATCGCGCTCGCGGTCATCACTGCCGCGCTCAATCCGCTCTTCCTCGGCGCCGAGAACCTGCGCAACAACGTCCGCCACATCTCGCTGATCTCGCTGTTCGCGCTCGGCGAGGCGGTGGTGATCATCGCCGGCGGGATCGACCTGTCGATCGGCTCGGTGATCTGCATCGCCGCGGTGACCACCAGTTACCTGACCATGTACCTGGACGTCGGCATCGTCACCGCGGTCATCGCCGGGCTGCTGTCGTCGCTGGTGATCGGCGTCCTCCAGGGCCTGGTGATCGCGCGCCTCGGCGTGCAGCCGTTCGTGGTGACGCTGGGCTCGATGCTGCTCTTGCGCGGAATCGCCGAAGTCCTGACCGGCGGCACCGACATCGGGTTCCAGGGCAAATTCCCGGGGTTCCGATTCCTCGGCGAGGGAACCGCGCTCGGCATGCCGGTTCCGTTCTGGTTCGCGCTCGGCGCCATCGCGATCACCGCGTTCCTGATGCACCGAACGCTGTTCGGGCGCTACTGCTACGCGATCGGCTCGAACCCCGAGGCGGCGCGCCTGTCCGGCGTGCCGGTGCGCGCGGTGCGGCTGGTGACGTTCGTCGCCTGCGCCTTCCTGTCGGGCGTGGCCGGCATCCTCTACGTCGCGTACCTGCCGACGGCGACGCCTTCGCTCGGCTCGGCGTACGAGCTGCACGCCGTGGCGGCTGCGGTGCTCGGCGGCTGCTCGCTGCAGGGCGGGCGCGGCTCGGTCTTCGGCGTGCTCATCGGCGCCGGCATCATGCAGGTGACGTTCAACGCCGTGAACCTGGTCGGCCGCTCGCTGTGGCAGAACGTGGTCGCCGGCGGCGTGATCCTGGCCGCGGTGATCGTCGACCGCACCTTCGAGAAAAATGCTAAGAGGCGCACATGAGCAAGCCTAGCGAGGGCGCGCCGCGCATCCTGATCACCGGCGCGGCCGGCAAGGTCGGCCAGGTCGTCATCCACCGCCTGCTCGCCGATCCGCGCTTCAACGACGTCACCGTGCGCGCGCTGTGCCACAACCGCAAGCTGCCGGCCGGCCCGCGGCTCGAGGTCGCGACTGGTTCGATCGAGCACCGCGCCGTCGTCGAAGAGGCGATGGCCGGCGTCACCCACGTCCTCCACCTGGCGACCAGCAAGGAGACGCCCGAGTCGATCATGGACGTCGCCATCAAGGGGATGTTCTGGCTGCTCGAGGCGTGCCGCAATCGATTGCCCGGGTTCAAGCAATTCATCCTGGTCGGCGGCGACGCCGGCATGGGGCACTTTGTCTACCCGCACCCACTCCCGGTCACGGAGACGCAGAAGCACAGCGCCTATCCAGGCTGCTACGCGCTGTCCAAGGTGCTCGAAGAGGTGATGCTCGAGCAGTACTACATCCAGTACGATCTCAACGGCTGCTGCCTGCGCGCGCCGTGGATCATGGAGAAGGACGACTTCAAGTACCAGCTGTCGTTCGGCGAGGACGTGTTCGGCGGCCCACGCTGGCGCGATCTGGTCGGTGCCGCGCAGGCCGACGAGCATGTGGAAAGGGGAACGGTCCCCGTGATGCTCGGTGCGGACGGGCGCCCGGTGAAGCGCAACTTCGTGCACGTCGAGGATCTGGCGTCGGCTATCTTGCAGGCGATCAATCACCCGAAAGCGCGTCAACAGACGTTCAACGTCTGCATGGACGAACCGGTCGACTATGGCGCGCTGGGCGCCTATTTGACCGAGTCGCGCGGTTTGCCGACGGTCTCCGTGCAGACGCCCTATCATTCGACCTGGCTGGACAACACCAAGGCCAAGTTCCTTCTGGGGTGGCGTCCGGAGTACGATCTGAAGAAAATGACCGACGCTGCGTTCGACTACCGCCGTGCCAAGGACGATCCGCGCATCGTCTGGTACCCGGGATAGGAGGGCGGCTGCGCTTCGACGATGTCGAGACCGCCGGGAAGCATGCATATCGCCGACGAAGATGGTCTGGATGACAGCCTGGGTGCGCCGGCTGCGGAGAGGAGCGGTCTCGGCGGGCTTGCACGCGCGGCGGCGCGTGGATTCGCGGCACGCTTCGGTGCAGCGCCGCGCTGGCTGGCCGCGGCGCCGGGGCGGGTCAACTTGATCGGCGAGCACACCGACTACAACGCCGGTTTCTCGCTGCCCATGGCCATCGACCGCTACACGGTGATCGCGGGCGGTCCGGCAGCGTCGGCCGCGCGGCCGGTCCTCCGCTTTCACAGCGCCGCGCTCGACGCCAGCAGCGACGTGCCGCTCGACCAGACGCCGCAGGCGGGCGAGCCCACCTGGGCCAACTACGTGCGCGGCGTGGTCGCGCAGTTCCAGCGTCGCGGCATCGCGCCCCCGGCGCTCAACGCGTTCGCGGTCTCCGACGTGCCGCTCGGCAGCGGGCTGTCGAGCAGCGCTTCACTCGAGGTGTCGACGGCGACGCTGCTCGAGGCGGCGGCGGGCACGACGCTCGACCGGCTGGAGAAGGCGCGGATGTGCCGGCAGGCCGAGCACGAATACGCGCACGTCCCCTGCGGGCTCATGGACCAGCTGACCGCGGTCCTGGGTGACGAGTCCGGGCCGCTGCTGGTCGACTTCGAGGCCGAGGAAGCCCGCCTGGTGCCGTTGCGCGACCCCGCCGTGACCGTGCTGATCTGCAATAGCAACGTGCCCCACGCGCTGCACGACGGCGAGTATGCGCGCCGCCGCGCCGGCTGCGAGGAGGCGGTGCGCCTTCTGAATGTCTCGTCGCTGCGCCACGCGACGCTCGAAGCGGTCGAGGCGGCGAAGCACGCGCTCGGCTCCGAGGTCTACCGCCGCGCGCGCCACATCGTCACCGAGAACGCGCGCACCGTCGCCGCCGCCGCAGCGCTCGCGAGCGGCGAGCTCTCCAAGTTCGGCGCGCTCATGTACCAGAGCCACCAGTCGCTGCGCGACGACTTCGAGGTCAGCTGCCCCGAGCTCGACGCCCTGGTCGAGATCGCGAGTGAGATTGGCGAGGCAGGCGGGGTCTTCGGCGCGCGCATGACCGGCGGCGGCTTCGGCGGCTGCACGGTGATGCTGGTGCGGAGCGATTGCGTCGCGCCGATCACCGAAACACTGGCGCGAGAGTACCGGCGGCGGCAGGGGCGGGCGGTGACGACCTTCGTGTCGCGCCCCGGGCGCGGCGCGCACATGATTGCGACGGTCGATTCGGTGTGACCTTCGATCCGGAAGACCACCCGCACCGTCGCTACGATCCGCTGGCCGATCAGTGGGTGCTGGTGTCGCCCCACCGCACGAAACGCCCGTGGCAGGGGCAGACCGAATCGCCGGTGCGCGAGGCGCGGGCGCCCTACGATCCGACCTGCTATCTCTGCCCCGGCAATCGCCGCGCGCAGGGCGCGATCAATCCCGCCTACGATGGCACGTTCGCGTTCGATAACGACTTCAGCGCGTTACTGCCGGGCACACCGGTCTCGTCCGCGCCGGCCGATGCCTCGGGCGAGCTCCTGCGCGCCGAGCCGGTGCGCGGCCGTTGCCGGGTGCTCTGCTTTTCGCCGCGCCACGATCTGACGCTGGCGGAGATGTCGCCCGACGAGATTGCCGGCGTGGTCGATCTCTGGGTCGCCGAGACCGCCGCGGCCGGCGCCGACCATCGCTGGGTCCAGGTGTTCGAGAACAAGGGCGCGGTCATGGGCTGCTCGAACCCGCACCCGCACGGTCAGGTGTGGGCGTCGAGCGCGCTGCCGACCGACGCCGCCGTCGAGGACCGGCAGCAGCTCGCGTACGCGCAGGCCCATGGCGGCGCGCCGCTGCTGCTCGACTACGTCGCGCGCGAGCTCGCCGACGGCGCGCGCGTGGTGCATCAGAACGCTGGCTGGGTCGCCGTGGTGCCGTTCTGGGCGGTCTGGCCGTTCGAGACGTTGATCCTGCCGCGCCGTCGCGTCGCGCGCCTCACGGACCTGGACCGTGGCGCGCGCGTCGAGCTGGCGTCGTTCCTGAAGACGCTGCTCTCGGCCTACGATCGCCTCTTCGACGTGTCGTTCCCCTATTCCATGGGCTGGCACGGAGCGCCGTTCGGTCCCGAATACGCCAGCGCCGGCGCGGTCGCGCACTGGCAGCTGCACGGGCACGTGTATCCGCCGCTGCTGCGCTCGGCGACGGTGAAAAAGTTCATGGTCGGCTACGAGATGCTGGCCGAGCCCCAGCGCGACCTGACGCCGGAGCAGGCGGCGCAGCGGCTGCGCGAGCTGGCCACGCGCTGATCGAGCTTCCAGGCGAGACTCAAGCGTCGCGCCTGGCTTCCTCAACCAGGGCCAGCTCGACGCGGACGTTGTCCTTGAGCTTGATTGCGCCGAGAAGAGCCTTGTACGGCTGGATGCCCCAGCGGCTGGGGGGCATCTCGAAGCGCGCTCGGTAGACGTCGCCGACGCGTCGCACGTCGAACGACAGGGTCGTCGTGCGCCCGGCTAGCTCGAGCTGGCCGTCGACGTGGAAGCCGTCACCCGCGGCGCTCGCGCGGCCCGCGAAGCGGGCGGTGGGGTAGTGCGCGCTGCGCAGAATCTCGGAGTGCATGTTTCGCTCGATCTCGGCGCGCTGGCTGGCGTCGTACCGCTCGGGCCGCACCACGCCGCCCTCGACCGGGCCCACGACCTCGAGGCCCTCGAGCGGCATCACCGCGGTGACGCGGTCGCCGTCGAGCGCGAGCTCGAACCGCTCCATGCGCAGCGCCAGGTCGTGCGCCGCGCGCGCGAGGATCCCGTCCTTGAACGTGAATACCGAGATCGTCCCCTTCGCGGTGCGCATGCGGCCCGACCTTACTGCGGCGGGCCCTCGAGGTAGGCGACCAGCAACTCGGCGGCGCGATCCTGGGTGCGCCGCGCCTCGCCGGGATTGCTGAGGTCATTCATCAGGAAGGAAAAGACCAGCGGGATGTCGCCGGGCGATCCGGCAAATCCCGACAGGCAGCTCGTGCCGGCGAGCGTGCCGGTCTTGGCGCGCACGTAGCGTTCGGCGAGCGTGCTCGCCATGCGGTGGGCGATCGTGCCGTCCGTGCCGGCGACCGCGAGCGACGCCAGGAACTCGGCGGAGATGCGAAAGTCACGCTGGGCGGCGCGCAGCACCGCCACGATCTGCTCGGCAGAGAAGCGGTTCGAATCGTAGAGCCCCGAGCCGTTGGTCATCTGATAGCCGCCGCGGCGCAGGCCGGCATTGTTGGTGAGGTAGCGGCTCACCGCTTCGATGCCCTTGTCCCACGAGCCGGGGCGGCCCACGACCTCGGCGCCCAGTGTGCGAATCACCTGCTCAGCGGCGAAGTTGCTCGAACGTTTGTTGAGGTCGTGAACCACGACGCCCAGCGGAGGCGATTCGTGCGTCGACAGCACGCGCATCCCTTGCTGCGCCCCGGCGCCGACGCGCACACCCTTCGCGACCGAGATCCCGCGCCGCTCGAGCAGCTGTTTCAGCGTCCACCCGAGGTAGAGCGGCGGATCGACCACGCGGCGCAGGAAGGTGCGCGGCTCCGAGCCGAGGCGCACCCGCCCGCCGACGATCACGCGCGTGCGGCCCGAGTCGGCTATGGTCTCGACGGTGGGCGCCGCCGGGCCGTCGCTGGCGGTGACGACGTGACCGCTGAGCGCGAAGTAGGGCGATGCCGGCTCGATGACCACGCGCGCGGCGCCGCCCGAGCTGTTGGCGGGCACGATCGTGACCGACACGACGTTGCCGTTGAGCGAGGTCGCCGACGACGGCGCGCGCGACGCGTAGGATTCGTTCTTCTGGTCGTACGCCGGGCCGACGTGGCTCGCGTCGAAGAAGGTCTCGTCGACGACGATCGCGCCGCGAATCTTGTGCACGCCGACCGCCGCGAGATCAGCGACGATGCCGCTCAGATCTTCTGTGGAGAGCGCCGGATCGCCCGCCCCGCGGATGTAGAGGTCGCCGAGCAGCTCGCCGCCCGAGCGCATCGGCGAGCCCTGCGCGGAGCCGGCGATCGACGCGGTGGTCTTCCAGCGGTACTCCGGGCCCAGCAGCGCCAGCGCCGCCGCCGAGGTGATGATCTTCACGTTCGACGCCGCGTTGAGGAGCGTCTTGTCACCGCGGGCGTAAATCGGACGGCCGGTATCCGACTCCACGACCAGCACCGAGATTTTGGCCTTGGCCAGCGCGGGCGCGCCGAACAGTTCGTCGAGCCGCTGGCGTAGCCAGTCGCGGCGCTGGGCGGGATCCTTGGGCGGCCGCGGCAGGTCCGGTGATGCTTCGGGCGGCGCCGCCGCCGAAGTCGGATAGGCGCTCTGCATGAGCCGCGGCGGGTTATCGGCGCGCGCGACAGGCGGGGACGCGAGGAATAGCGCGGCCGCCGCGAATCCGAGCGCAAGCACTGGAGCTTTTCTCATTCCGGTTGAGGGCGGCGGTGGGGGTCGTCGGGGCAGCGCAATGCCGGGTCAAACTAACATCATGAGCGGGTCGGGACCACTTCCTGTTCGTCGGGCTGGCGGCCCGCGTCGATATCGCCGCGAGGCACGAACAGGACCAGGATCAGGCCGGGGACGCTGGCCAGAAACGCACAGGTGAAGAACCAGACGTGGCCGACCTTGGTGTTGAGTGGTCCGGCCAGAAACCCCGATATCGTGCTGCCCAGCGAGACCACCGCGGTCGCGAACGCATAGTGCGAGGCGGAGAACGCCGCGCGCGTGCGCCGCATGAGGAACACGACGTGCGCCGCGTTGCCGATCCCCGATGCGAATTGCTCGACGATGACGATCGCCAGCACGACCGGAAATGGAGGCGCGACGGCCGCCAGCACGACGTAGAGCAGGATGGTGAGATTCTGGATGTAGGTCATCGGAACGAAGCAGCGGTGGAAACCGCGGCGCGCGATGAGGGCGCCGCCGAGCAGCGACGCGCCGATGAACGAAAAGATCCCGACCGTGTTGAGCAGCGCCCGGGCCGAGAGGCCGACGCCAATGTCGCGCAGCATTGGCTTCGACATCGCGCCCATCATGATGTCTCCGAGGCGATAGAGGAACATGAACGAGATCACGCGCGCCGCTTGTGGTTGCGTGAGGAAAGTCTTGAACGCCTCGAGGAAATCGACGGCGGTCATCTGCGTGCTAGCGGCACGCTCGCGTCGCCGGTCTTTCGCGTTGTCACGGGGCGGATGGGGGAGCACCACAGCGTTGATCAAGCCGACGACAATCATCACTACGCCGCACGTGCTGAAGCCGACCTTCCAGCCCGCCCTGTCGGCAATGTACACGAGGCCTCCCGAACCGACGGCCATCGCCGCGCGGTAGGCCGCCGTGCGCACGCCCGAGTAGAGGGCCTGGTCGTGCCGGTCGAGCCCTTTGAGATAGAACCCGTCACAGGCGATGTCGTGCGTGGCGTGGATGACCGCCACGATCGCCAGCAGCGTCCAGAAGAGCGGCAGCGCGTTGGGCGACGCCACCGAACCCACCGCGATCATGCCGACGCCGAGAAGGAGCTGCAGCGCGACCATCCAGGTGCGCAACCGGCCGAAGAGGTCGACCAGCGGGCTCCAGATAAACTTGAACGTCACCGCCAGGTGCAGCAGCGACGTCGACGAGATCTGCGTGTTCGAAGCCCGGATCTGCGTCAGGAACTCCGTGGCCATCTGGTGCAGGAAAGTCCAGGGCAGCCCCTCGCCGAAGTAGGAGGTGGAGACCCAAAGCAGGGCGCGGCGCGATTTGCCCGCCTTGGGCGTGCCGGTCTCCATCGACGGCAGTTTCGCATAGAGTAGTCTTCGAGCGATGGATCTCTTTACCCATGTCGCCGCCAAGGACCGGCGCGGGCAGCCGCTGGCGGAGCGGATGCGGCCGCGCACGCTGGCGGAGTTCGTCGGGCAGGAGCACATCCTGGGCCCAGGCAAGCTCTTGCGGCGCGCGCTCGACGCGCGGGCTCTGCCGTCGCTGATCCTGTGGGGGCCGCCGGGCACCGGCAAGACCACGCTGGCGCGCCTGCTGGCCGGCGAGGCGCACGCGCGCTTCGTCGCGCTCTCGGCGGTGATGGCGGGCGTCAAGGATCTGCGCGAAGCGGTCGCCGAGGCGGCGCAGCAGCGCGACCAGCGCAACGAGCGCACGGTGCTGTTCATCGACGAGATCCACCGCTTCAACAAAGCTCAGCAGGACGCGCTGCTGCCCCACGTCGAGAGCGGTACGATCGTGCTGATCGGCGCCACGACCGAGAACCCGTCGTTCGAGGTGAACGCGGCGTTGCTCTCGCGCGCCAAGGTCGTGGTGTTGCACGCGCTGACCGAGGCCGACCTGCGCGTGGTGCTCGATCGCGCGCTCGCCGACGCCGAACGCGGGCTGGGCGCGCAGGTGCTCGACGTGCCCGACGCCGTGCGCGACCTGGTCGCGCGGGAGGCGCGCGGCGATGCACGGCGCGCGCTGGCCACGCTGGAGGCGGCCGCCGCGGTCGCGGCGGAGGCCCCGGGCGGAAGCAAAGCCGTGACCCCGGCGATCGTCGAGGAGGCGCTGCAGAAGCGCACGCTGCTCTACGACAAGGCCGGCGACGAGCACTACGGCGTCGTCAGTGCCTT
>Ga0265342_10000276_pt1 | contig 57738 bp, 51 predicted proteins | sample 4CB327metaG_FD_203125 | JGI IMG/M metagenome (GOLD analysis project Ga0265342, IMG submission 203125) | Rhizosphere microbial communities from Carex aquatilis grown in University of Washington, Seatle, WA, United States - 4-CB3-27 metaG | ecosystem: Host-associated > Plants > Roots >...
CTCTCCGACTCGCAAGGCTGGCCCTCTCCCTAACCCTCCCCCGCGGACGGGTGCGGACGGGGGAGGGGACCGGACCGTTTTCTTTGGGTCTATACTGCGCGCCGTTTGAGACGCAGCCTTCTGCTCATCTTGCTCGGCTTCGCCGCCTGTCATCCGGACCGGCGCTTGCCGATGCATCCGGAGAATCCGCCGGGGGCCTGGTACACGGTCTCGCCGGGGGAGACGCTCGAGCAGATCGCGGCGCGGGCGGGGGTTCCACCCGAAGACATCCTGGAGATCAATGGTCTCTCGCGCGCCAGCGACGTGCGCCCGGGTAAGATCATCTACGTGCTGGCTGGGCACGGGCCGGTCGCCCCTCCCCCCGGCGCGCCGCCGGGGGACGCGCCGTCGCCCACCGGGCCCCTGGGCCTCGCACCTCCGCCCGCTCCGGCGAGTCTCCCGCCGCCGTCGCTCGCGAGCGTGGCGGTCGCGCCGGGGGGCATCGGACGCTTCCGGTGGCCCCTCGAGAGCCGCGCCACCGTCGGCTCGCCCTTCGGCACCCGCGCCGGGCGCCAGCACGAGGGGATCGATCTGCCAGCGCCGATCGGGACGCCGGTCTTCGCCGCCGCTGACGGCCAGGTGGTCTACGCGGGCAACGGCATCCGCGGCTACGGCAACCTGATCGTCATTCAACACGAAGGAGATCTCCTGACCGTGTATGCCCACAGCTCGGAGATCCTGGTCGCGCAGGGCGACAAGGTGAGGGCAGGGCAGCGGATCGCCCTGGTCGGTCAGAGCGGCCACGCCAGCGGCCCCCATCTTCACTTCGAGGTGCGTTCGGGGCAGATTCCTGTCGATCCCGTGTCATATCTTCCATCGTTGTCTTCTTCTTCGTCCGGAGGCTCGCCGTGACCGATCGAAATGCCGACCCGCGCGTTGCGCTGCTGCGCTCCCGCATCCGCGATATCCCCGATTTCCCCAAGCCAGGGATCCTTTTTTACGACCTCACGCCGCTCATGGGCGACGGCGTGACGATGCGGACCACCGTGGAGATGCTGGTCGAAAAGATCGCGCCCCATCGCGCCGATACCATCGTCGCGATCGAGTCGCGCGGCTTTATCTTCGGTGCGCCGGTCGCGGTGGCGCTGGGGGCGGGCTTCGCTCCCGTGCGCAAGCCCGGCAAGCTGCCGTGGCGCACGACCAAGCGGACGTATGATCTCGAGTACGGCACCGACTCGCTGGAGATGCACGCGGATGCGGTGGTGCACGGGACGCGCGTGGTGATCGTCGACGACCTGCTGGCGACCGGCGGTACGGCGGCGGCGACCGCCGAGCTGGTGCGCGCGCAGGGCGGCCAGGTGGTGGGGATCGCCGTCGTCGTCGAGCTCGAGTTGCTGAAGGGACGCGATCGGCTGCCCTCCGTTCCAGTCGACGCGCTGATTCGCTACTGACCTCGATGCGCGGCCGCTACGCGCCGAGCCCGACCGGCGCCATGCACCTCGGCAACGGGCGCACCGCGCTGCTGGCCTGGCTCGACGCGCGCGCGGTGGGCGGCGCGTTCGTGATGCGCGTCGAGGACCTCGATCGCGCGCGCATCGTCGCCGGCGCCGAAGAGCGGCTCCTTGCCGACCTGCGCTGGCTCGGGCTCGACTGGGACGAGGGGCCCGACATCGCTGGCGGCGGCGGCCCCTTCTCTCCCTATCGGCAGAGCGAACGCACTCGCCTTTACGACGACGCCATCCTTCGGTTGCTGGCCTCGGGCGCCGCGTTTCCGTGCGCCTGCTCCCGCGCCGACGTCGCGCGCGCGGCGACCGCGCCGCACGCCGCGGACGATGATGAGCCCCGCTATCCAGGGACCTGCCGCGGGCTCCCGGCCAGCGAGGTCGCGGCGCGCGCGGCCGCGAACGGCCGCAAGCCGAGCATCCGGTTCGCAAGCGACGCCGCCGCTCCTGCTGTCGACGACTTCGTGCTCCGCCGCGCCGACGGTGTCGCCGCCTATCAGCTGGCGGTGGTCGTCGACGACATCGCCATGCGGATCACCCGCGTGGTGCGCGGCGAGGATCTGTTGCGCTCGACGCCGCGGCAGCTCGCGCTCTACCGCGCGCTCGGCGCCCCGCCGCCCGCGTTCGTGCACGTGCCGCTGGTGCTGGCGCCCGGGGGCGAGCGGCTGGCAAAGCGGACTCGTCCGCCGTCGATTGCGTCGCTGCGCGACCGCGGCGTGGCCGCGGCGGCGATCGTAGGCGCGCTCGCGGGGTCGGCCGGTCTGGTGCCCGCGGGAGCACGCGTCGCGGCCGCAGATCTGATCGCGTCGTTCGACTGGTCGCACGTGCCGTCGACTCCCGTGACGATCGACGATCGTGCATTCGATTGACTGCAATATATGGATAGCGGTTCGCTCTATCTGAGTGGCTTGGCCGCTCGCTTACTTGATCAGCGCGCCGCCCGCCGTGAATACCAGGAACGTGACCGGCCCGTCGTTGACCAGGTCGACCTGCATGTCGGCGCCGAACTGGCCGGTCTCGGCCGGCAGGCCCGCCGCGCGCAGCTGGGCGGCGACGCGCAGGTAGAGCTCATCCGCGCGCGCGGGCGCCTCGGCAGGCTCGAAGCTCGGGCGGTTGCCCTTGGCCAGCGTTGCCGCCAGCGTGAACTGACTCACGACCAGGCAGGCGCCGCCGACCTCGGCCAGCGTCAGATCCATCGGCGTACGGCCGGAGAAGATGCGCAGAGCCGCGATCTTACGCGCGGTGATGTCGGCGTCGGCCTCGCTGTCGCCGCGCTCGACGCCGACCAGCAACACCACGCCGCGACCGATGCGTCCGACCACGGTACCCGCGATACGCACCTCGGCGCGCTCGACGCGCTGGAGCACGGTCTTCATCGGCCGCCGCTCTCTCGGCCGCGCGGGAACGCGCGCGGAAAGAGCTCTCGCGTCCGTGCCTCGATCTCGGCCATGAGCGCACGCGGGTCGGTGAGGATCGCTCGCTTCCCCTCGGCGATGTGAGCGCGCGTGACCGCATCGAGCTCGGGCGGAAGCTCGTCCTCGTCGAGCACGTCGACCCGGCCCGCTGGCGTCGCCAGCACATCGATTGTCAGGTCGCGCCATTCGAGGCGCGCGAGGTCGATCACCGTCTGGTCGGCGAGGTTGAAGTAGAACGCGATCGTGCCGCTGCGCCCGTCGAGCCATTGGTAGACGTTGTATGGGCGATCGGTCCAGAAATGGCCGAAGGTGACGGTTCCCGCCGGCAAATCGATGCCATGCACGTGCATGGCCGCCGGCGCGACGAAGAGCAGGACCGCCTGGCGCCGGTCGCCCTCGATGAGCCGGCAGGGGAATCGCTTCTCCCGCCCGTCGAGCGTGCGCTTGATCTCGAGGATCTCGGGCAGTGCGTCGGCTGGGTCGGCCATGGTGCTCGCGCAGTCTACACGCCGCCGGTCGCTGTCCGCGCCGGTTCGCGTTGGGCCACCGAGCAGCGTAACCTGAATGTCGGAGCGGCGTAGGAAAAGCAAAGCCGATGCTCATCAAGAAGCCGTCCGACATCCGTTCGTCCGACATCACCGCGCACGGGCTCTACCTGCGCCGTCGCGAGTTTCTCGCGGGTGGCGCCGGCGCCGCGGCCGGGCTGGTGGTCGCGCTCAGCGGCTGCAAGTCGCGGGCGAGCTCCGCGCCGCCGGCCGGCGCACCGTCGAACCTGCCGCCCCTGCCGGGTGTGACGAAAGGCCCCTACGGCACGACCGAGCCGCAGACCCCCTTCGGCGACATCACCAGCTACAACAACTTCTACGAGCTCGGCACTGACAAGTCCGACCCGAGCAAGAACGCCGGCTCGCTGCGCACGCGTCCCTGGACCGTGGCGTTCGAGGGCGAGATCGCCAAGCCACAGGTCATCGACATCGATGCCCTGCTCAAGCTGTTCCCGCTCGAGGAGCGCATCTATCGCCTCCGCTGCGTCGAGGGTTGGTCGATGGTGATCCCCTGGGTCGGGTTTCCCCTCGGCCCGCTCATCCAGCGCCTGCAGCCGACGAGCCGCGCGAAGTACGTTGCGATGACCACACTGTTCGCGCCGGATCAGATGCCTGGGCAGAAGACCTCGGCGCTCGACTGGCCCTACGTCGAAGGGCTGCGCATCGACGAGGCGATGCACCCGCTGGCGATCCTGGCCGTCGGCCTCTACGGCAAGACCATGCCGAACCAGGACGGCGCGCCGGTGCGCCTGGTCGTTCCCTGGAAGTACGGATTCAAGAGCATCAAGTCGATCGTCAAAGTGCGCTTCGTCGAAAGCCAGCCGCCCACGTCCTGGAACCGGTACGCGCCCAACGAGTACGGCTTCTATTCGAACGTGAACCCGGCGGTCGACCACCCGCGCTGGAGCCAGAAGAAGGAGCGGCGCATCGGCGAGTTCCGCCGCCGCGAGACGCTGCCGTTCAACGGCTACGCGAACGAGGTCGCCGGTCTCTACGCCGGCCTCGACCTGGTCAAGAACTTCTAGCGCCGGCCGCTCACCGTCACGGATCGTCGCCATGTCTCGCATCCCTCTCCGTCTCCGCCTGCTCAAGCTCGCCATCGGCATCGGCGCGCTGGTTCCCGCGGCGCTCGCCGGCTGGCGCTACTACGCTCATGCGCTCGGTCCGAACCCGATCGCCGAGGCGGAGAACCGCCTCGGTTTCTGGACACTGACGCTGTTGCTGGCGACGCTCGCCTGCACGCCGATCAAGGTGGTTACCGGATGGGCGTTTCCGCTGCGCCTGCGGCGCATGCTGGGCCTCGAGGCGTTCCTCTACGCCTGCCTGCACTTCGTGGTCTACTTTGCGGTGGATCAATTCTTCGATTTCGGTGAGATCTGGAAGGACATCCTCAAGCGCAAGTTCATCACCGTCGGATTCGTCGCCTTCGTCATGCTGATCCCGTTGGCGGTGACCTCGACCAATGGGATGGTCAAAAGGCTCGGATTCCCCCGATGGAAGCGTTTGCATCGACTGGTTTATCTCTCCGCAGCGTGCGGAGTGATCCACTTCGCCTGGCGCGTGAAGTCGGATCTGCGGCAGCCGCTGCTGTTCGCATTCGTGCTCGCCGTGCTGCTGCTCGTGCGCGTCGGCGACCAGGTCCGCCGCGCGCGCCCGCGGCCGCGCGTGGGCTGACGCTGGTGGCGGCGATTGTCGTCGTCGCCGCCGGAATCGGCGCGTGCAAGACTGGGGGCGTGGGCTCGCCTCGGGTCGCCCCGCCGGCACCCAGCGCGGGCGGGGGCGAGCCGACGGTGACCGCGCTCGCCGCCGAATACTGGGAACGCCGCATGGAGGCCGACCCGCTCGAGGCGACCGAGATCGGCGACCGCCGCTTCGACGACCGCATGCCCGACCTCACGCCGGCTGCCTATCAGCGTGAAATGGTCCGCCTGCGCGAGCTCCGCACGCGCGTCGCCGCGGTCGACACGGGCAAGCTCGCGCGCGCGGACCAGGTGACGCTGGGGCTCTTGCTCGGCGAGATCGACGCCGACCTGGCGCGCGGGGACTGCCACCTGGACGAGTGGTCGGTCGATCCGCGCGACGGGCCCCAGGTCGCATTCCTGCAGCTCGCCGAGTTGCAGGTCGTGACCACGCCCGCCGACGCGCACGCGATGGCGGCGCGCTGGCGCCGGATGGGGCCGACCATCGACGAAGAGATCGCCAACCTGCGCCGCGGGCTCGCCGCCGGCAAGGTCGCGACCCGCGACGCAGTCACCCACGTGCTCGCGCAGCTCGATCAGCTGCTGGCCAAGCCCGACGCCGACTGGCCGCTGCGCGCGCCCGCGTCGGCGCCGCACACCGGTCCGGGTTGGACGGATGACGAGCGCCGCTCGTTCGCGGCCGCGCTCGACGCCGCGATCGCACAGTCGATCCGCCCCGCGTTCCAGCGCTTTCGCCAGGTGCTGGCCACCGAGATCCAGCCGCGCGCGCGCGACGATGAGCACGTCGGGCTGCTCAACGTCCCCGGCGGCGCCGCGTGCTATCCGCGCTTGATCCAGGTGCACACCTCGCTGCCGCTCGGGGCCGACGAGATTCACAAGCTCGGCCTCGCCGAGATCGAACGCCTGCACGGCGAGGTGAGCCGCCTCGGCGACCAGATCTTTCACACCAAGGACTTCGCCGAGATCCGGCGCCGCCTGCAGAGCGACCCGGCGCTGTTCTTCAAGACGCGCGACGAGGTCGAGGCCAAGGCGGTCGCGGCGCTCGCGCGCTCGACGGCGGCGATGCCACAGTTCCTGGGCAAGCTACCGCGCACCCCCTGCATCGTGAAGCGCATCGCCCCTTACGAGGAAGCCGACAGCCCGATCGCGTACTACCGGCCGCCGGCGATCGACGGCACGCGCCCCGGCGCCTACTACGTCAATACATCCGAGCCGGCGACGCGCCCGCGCTACGAGGCCGAGACGCTGGCGTTCCACGAGTCGATCCCGGGCCACCACGTGCAGATCGCGATCGCCCAGGAGCTGACCGGCTTGCCCGAGTTCCGCAAGCACGTCGGCGTCACCGCCTTCGTCGAAGGGTGGGGGTTCTACGCCGAGACGATTGCCGACGAGCTCGGTCTCTACTCGGGGCCGCTCGAGCGCCTGGGCATGCTGAGCTTCGCGCTCTGGCGGGCGGGTCGCCTGGTCGTCGACACCGGTATGCACGCCTACGGCTGGAGCCGGCAGAAAGCGATCGCCTACCTGGAGGCCAACACCATGATCGCGCACAACAACGTGGTCACCGAGGTCGATCGCTACATCGGCTGGCCGGCGCAGGCGCTGGCGTACAAGATCGGCCAGCGCGAGATCCTGACCCTGCGCGCCGAGGCCGAGCGGCGGCTGGGCGCGCGCTTCGACCGCCGCGCATTTCATGACGTGGTCCTGGGCAGCGGGGCAGTGAGCCTGCCGGTTCTGCGCGCGCAGATCGCCAGCTGGCTCGACGATGTGGTTCGATAGGTTCTTCGCGCGCGCCGAGCTGCCCGCCGGCCTGGAAGACGAGCTGCGCACGCTCGCGCATGAGGGGACGCCGGTCTTCGTCATGCGCTCGGCCGGGTGGCTGAACCTTTCGTTCGTCCGCTGGCTGGTACAACGGCTCGGGCTGGCGACGCTGGGTGCGGCGCTCGGGCTCGGTCATTTCTTCCACGCGCTGGTCGGCCGCCGCGGCACGCTGGCGGCGCTGCGCGCGGCGGTCGGCGCGCACGTGCCCTCGCTGATCTTCTTGCGCCGTCCCAGCGTGTTCCACGCCAAGGGCGTCGCGGGCGCAAACGGCGGCGAAGATCCGTTTCGCATGCTGTGCGAGATGCAGCAGACCAGCGGTCGGCCCATCTTCCTGGTGCCGATCCTGTACGTCTGGTCGCGACGGCCGCAGCGGCTCAAGGCGTCGCTGCTCGACCTGGTGCTGGGTTCGCCCGAAGCGCCCGGGACGCTGGCGACCAGCATCGCGTTCCTGCGCAACTACCAGCGCGCGTTCGTACGCATGGGCGCGCCGATCGCGCTCGGCGAATTCCTGGCCGCCGAGTCGAAACGCGCGGGCGCCCCCGAGGGAGCCGCGGATCTGAGCTTGGCGGCGCGCAAGGTGCGGGGCGCCCTTTACTATCACCTCTCGCGCGAGACGCGCGCCATCGTCGGGCCCCCGTTCAAGTCGCCGCGTCGTGTGCGCGAGGAGGTGATGCGCGATCGCACCCTGCAGGAGACGATCACCGTCGAGGCTGAACGCGCGGCGCGCCCCGCGGCCGAGGTCGCGCGGCAGGCCGAGCGCAACGTCAAGGAGGTCGCGGCGCGCATGTCGCCGCTGTTCTTCGAATTCATTCGCCCGCTCGTCATCTGGATCTGCACGCGGCTCTACCAGGGCATCCACCTCGACGAGGAGGGAATCGCCGAGGTGCGCCAGGTCGCCAACCGCGGGGGCCTGATCCTGTGCCCGAGCCACAAGTCCCACATGGATTACGTGATCCTCACGCTGCTCTTCTACGAAAAGGGGCTGTTGCCGCCGCACGTGGCTGCCGGCATCAACCTGGCCTTCTGGCCGTTCGGCGCGATCGCGCGCTGGTGCGGCGGCTTCTTCATTCGCCGCTCGTTCAAGGGTGATCACCTCTACAGCGCCGTGGTCCGTGCCTACGTGAAGCGACTCATGCGCGACGGCTTCCCCCAGGAGTTCTTCATCGAGGGCGGCCGCTCGCGCACCGGCAAGCTGGCGTTCCCCAAGACCGGCCTGCTGGCAATGGAGGTCGACGCCTGGCGCGAGGGCGCGGGCGAAGACTTGTTCTTCGTCCCGGTCGCGATCGACTACGAGAAGCTGCCCGAGGGAGGCAGCTACGCGCGCGAGCTCGGCGGCGGCGAGAAGAAGAAGGAGAACGTCTGGTCGCTGCTCGAGGCGCGCAAGATCCTGCGCACGCGCCACGGGCGCATCTACGTGCAGTTCGATCGGCCGATCTCGCTCGCGGAGCTGACCGGCGGGCGCGATCGGCCGCTGATCGTGGGTGACCGGCAGGGCGAAGCTGGCCGTCGCGCGTTCGTGCAGAGCCTGGCCAACCGCATCGCCTACGGCATCAACCGGGCCAGCACCATCACACCGGTCGGCCTGTGCGCGGCGGCGCTGCTCTCGGGCACCGAGGCGATCACCGGCGCCGAGCTCGCCTGGCGCCTCGGCCTCTTGCGCCGGATCGCGCTCGAGGGCGGCGGCCGTCTCCCCGCGACGCTGGCCGACGGCGAGCTCGACCCGGCGGCGGGCGGACCGATTCGCGAGGCGCTGGCGCTGCTGCGGTGCGACGGCGTGGTCGAGGTGCGGGGTGCGGGCGAGGCCGCGACCTACGGTGTGCCGCGCGCCCGCCGCGCCGAGCTCGACTTCTTCCGCAACAACGTGATCCACCACTTCGTGGCGATTGCGATCATCGCGGCGGCGCGCGGCGCTCGAGCGCCCTCGGGTGGGCCGCGCACACTCGAGGCCGACACGCGCTGGCTCTCGCGCCTGTTCAAGCTCGAGTTCATGTATCGCGTTGGCGCGCGCTTCGAGACGATCTTCGCGGAGACCCGCCAGGCGATGGCGAAGCTCGAGATCGACGGCGCGACCGCGGCGCCGAGCCGCGCCGAGGCCTTTCTGTCCCAGATGGTGGTGCCGTACGCCGACGCCTACCGCATGGCCGCGCTGGCGCTGACCACCTGGCCGGGCGGCGACCAGCGCGGGTTCGTGCGGAGCGCGCTGCAGAAGGCGGGAGAGGAGGTGGCCGCTGGCCGCATCGAGCCCGAGGCCGCCTCCAAGACCACGCTCCACAACGCCGCCGCCTGGCTCGCTGCCGAGGGCGCCTTCGAGTCGCCCGGGGAAGCGGACACGCGCGACGGTGCCAGCCGGCTGCGGGTCAGCGCCGCCTGGCGGGAATCGCGCGCCCGCGCGCTCGTGCTGGAGATCGACCGCTTCCGCCCGCCGCCACCTCGCTCCCCCTCGTGACGTCTGCCACGCCCCGGCGTGGAAGGCGAAGCCTCCGAGAGCGTAGAGGATGTTTCGCTTTTGGCCGGGAAGAAGCGGGGACCACAGCGTTGACACGGCATCGGCCAGGACTGCGCGTTCAGATCCAATCCCGTTGCTTGTGCTTTCCCGTCCTCCCGGATATCCATTCCCCATGTCTTATTTTCTGATAGAAGGTGGGGGGGGGATTACCTGTGTGGGGCGAAAGTAACAGCGGGCGAGGGTGAGGTGAGGAGATGAGCCCACCCTCTGCCGACGACATTCCGATTCCGGAGGAGCTCACCGGCGACACGAGCCGCGCGTACTCGGTCGGGACGACGTTGGGGTCGTATCGGCTCGTGCAGCAGATCGGCGCCGGCGGCATGGGACGGGTCTTCGTCGCCGAGCACGCGCTTCTCGGGCGCCAGGTGGCGCTCAAGGTCCTGCGCTCCGAGCTGTCCGGCAATATCGAGGCGGTCAAGCGCTTCTTCGCGGAGGCGCGCGCGGTCAACCGCATCAAACACGAGAACATCATCGAGATCAGCGATTTCGTCGCAAACGCGCGCGGGCCGAGCTTTTACATCATGGAGCTCCTGCAAGGCACGACGCTTCGGGTGCTCCAGAGTCAAGAAGGTCTGCTGTCGGTCCCGCGCGCGCTGCGCATCGTGGTGCAGGTCTGTCGCGGCGTCGGCGCCGCACACGCCGCCAGCGTGATCCATCGCGACCTCAAGCCCGACAACGTGTTCCTGATCGAGCGCGAGGGACAGGCGGACTTCGTCAAGCTGCTCGATTTCGGCGTCGCAAAGCTGACGAGCGCCACCCTCGAGGACGCGTCGACTTACAAGACCAGCGCCGGGATGGTCGTCGGGACGCCTGACTACATGGCGCCGGAACAGGCGCTCGGGCAACCGGTGGATCACCGCGCCGACATCTATTCGATCGGCGTGATCCTCTTCGAGCTCCTGGTGGGGCGGCGCCCCTTCGTGGCCCGAACGGCGCGCGAGGTGATGGTCCAGCACATGGTGACGCCAGCCCCGGGATTCGCGACCATCAATCCGGCCCTCGAGCTGCCGCTCGAGCTCGAGGACCTCGTTCTCCATTGTTTGAAGAAGGATCCGCACGAGCGCCCGGACAGCATCCAGGACGTCGCGAATCGGCTGAGCGACATCCTACAGCGTTGTCGACCGGTGCCGGGTGGCGACGGCCGCCGGGTGCGCTTGGTGCGAGGGAAGAATGAAAGCCGGCTCGGCACGATCGGCACGACCACCGCGCTGGCGATCGGCACGATCGGTACGACCACCGCGCTGGCGATCGGCGATGCGCGTCGCCGGCGCTGGCCGATCGCCGCCGCCGCCGCGCTGTTGATCGCAGCGGGGCTGCTTGCGTGGTCGCGCGAGGGCGGGCAGAAGACTCCCGCCGCGAGCACGGGCGCCCGGCTCGAGGTGTCGGCCCGGCCCGCCTCTCCATCGGCTCCGTCTCGGCCGTCCCCGCCGGGCAAAGAGCCTCAAGCTGCGTCTGAGCCGACGCCGCGCCTCACCGTCGAGGGGCCGGCCATCCCTCTCGAGACACCGACCACGACTGGCGCGGTTGCGCCGTCCACCGCGCCGGCAACGAAAGCTGCGCATCCGTCAAAGATGGCGGCCCCGTCCCGTCGCAAGCCGGCGAAGCTTGATAAGAACGGCGTCGTGAACCCCTTCGAATGACCTCGGCCGGTAAAAGTTTGGGCGCGCCTTACGGCGCGCGGGTGCGGTGCGCATTGGCGTCGGCGGCGCTGGTCATCGCGCTCGTCGGCGGAGGCGGCGCCCGCGTTCGAGCGGCCGCCAAATCGGGCGAAGCCCGGGTTCAAGCCAAGGCTGCCGTCGCGCAGGCCCAGGTCGACTACCAGCTCGGACGCTTTGAAGCCGCGCTCGAAGGCTATCGGCGGGCTTACGAGCTGGTTCAGTTGCCCGTGCTGCTGTTCGACATGGGCCAGTGTCACCGCAACCTCGGCAACGCGGAGCGGGCGAAGTTCTTTTTCGAGGGATATCTGCGCGACGAGACGCGGATGGATCCCGAGCGACGACACGTCGTCGAGGATCTCATCGCCGAATCGGCGGCAGTGCTCGACCGCCAGCGAGCGGCGGCGGCCGCCGCCACCGCCAAGGCAGCCGATGCCGCGAAGCGAAGGCCGCCCGCTCGCCCCAGGATCCGGCTCGAGGCGGTCGACGACACCGCGTCTTCGGGGCTGGGCCTCCGAGCCGCGGCGCCCGCGAGCTCGCCAAGCGACCGCTCGATCTTCGGGCGCTGGTGGTTCTGGGCGACGCTCGGTGCCCTCGCTCTTGCGGGCGGCGCCGCCTACTACGTGACCGGCGAGCCGCGACTGATCCCGCCCACCGGCACCGTCGGAACTCTGGATCGGTCGAAGTGATCGCATGAGCCGGCTTCCCAGACGAGGTCTTTGCCCGAGGCCGCTGCTCGGCGCCGTCACTCTGGCACTGTTCGTTGTGGCCTGTCGCCTTCATCCGACCCGCGTCGAGACCGGCCGCACCGGCATCGCGCTCACGGTCAACTACAATCCCGCGCTGCAGCTGACCACGCTGGCCTTGTCGGGTACCGCTGACGGCCAGCCCGCATTCCAGCCGGGTAGCTTGCCCGAGCACCCGCGCCTGCTCACGAGCGGGCAGGAGACCGCTTCGTTGTTGCTTGCCGACGGGCTCGTTGGACAGACCTTGCTGGTGCGGGTCGATGGCCTTGCCGGGGCGACCATCGTCGGCTCCGATCAGCAGCCGGTCGTCGCGGTGGCGGGTGAGCTGGTCCCTCTGACCCTGACGCTGGGCGCGCCGGCGATCTGCGGCGACGGCGTGGTCCGCGACGGCTTCGAAGACTGCGACGATGGCAACACGGTCTCCGGCGACGGCTGTTCCGACACCTGCCACCGGGAGGCGGTGGTCACCTGCAACGCGACGACCTGTGCAGGGGGCTGTTGTGCCGGCGGGACGTGCAAGCCGCGCGCGGCCGCCGCGTGCGGCGCTCCGGGTGCGGCTTGCAAGGTCTGCGACGCGCTCGCCGCCGACGGCTGCTCGGCCGCCGGAACCTGCGTTTGCGGCGCGGGAGCGGCCTGCGCCAGCGGCCAGCGCTGCCAGAACGGCGCCTGCGTATGCGACGGCACCAGCTGCAAGACCGGCTGCTGCTCCGGCACCACCTGTCTGCCGGGTAACACCGACGCGGCCTGCGGTGGCGGCGGGCTCGCCTGCCAGATGTGCGCCGTGGGCGGCTGCACCAACGGAGTTTGCGACAACTGCAACCCTGGCAACTGTCCCAGCGGCTGTTGTTCGGGCTCGACCTGTTATCCGAGGTCGATCACGGCGTGCGGGATCGGCGCCGCCGTCTGCACGGCGTGCGATCCCAGTCGAGCCGACACCTGTGCCGTCGACGGAACTTGCCATTGCGCAGGTGGTCCCGCCTGCCAAAGTGGCCAGCGCTGCCAGGGCGGCACCTGCATCTGCGACGCGACGTCGTGCCCGAACGGGTGCTGCAGCGGGGGCGTTTGCAACGTCCCCGGTCTGGCGACCTGCGGCGCCAAAGGTGCCGCGTGCACGGTGTGCGACGCTGCCAGGTCGGACAAATGCACCACCGCTGGCACGTGCGGCTGCGGCACCGGTGCCGCGTGCAGCGGGGGCCAGCGCTGTGTCAACGGGCTCTGTACCTGCGACGCGACGTCATGCCCGAGCGGCTGCTGCGCCGGAACGACTTGCTCGACGCGGTCACTGTCGGCGTGTGGCAACGCGGGCTCGACCTGCGTCGCCTGCGACGCGCGCTCCGACAACTGTTCAGCGACCGGCACGTGCCGGTGCGGCAGCGCGGCTGGCGCGTGCGCGCTCGGCCAGCGCTGCGTCGCCAGCACCTGCGTCTGCGACGGGACCTCGTGCCCGTCCGGTTGCTGCGCGGCGGGGGCCTGCGTCGCCGGCGACACGATCACGTCGTGTGGCGCCGGGGGCGGCGCCTGCCAGACCTGCCCGGCGGGTCAGACCTGCGGCGGCGGCCGCTGCAGCGGCTGCAACGTCACCAGCTGCCCGTCCGGTTGCTGCTCGGGCGCCACCTGTAACGCGCCGTCGCTGGGCACGTGTGGCAGCGGCGGCGCGGCGTGTGTCGGCTGCGACGCCACGCGCGCGGACGGCTGCTCGGCGGGAGGAACTTGTTCCTGCGGCTCCGGTGCGGCGTGCGCCGTGGGCCAGCGCTGCTCGGCGGGCCAATGTGTCTGCAACGCGACATCGTGCCCGTCAGGATGCTGTGACGGACCCACTTGTGTCTCGCGGTCGCTCGCGCGTTGTGGGGCGAGCGGCGCGATGTGCAAGTTGTGCGATTCGGCCGCTTCGGACAGCTGCACCACGGCGGGCACCTGCGCGTGCGGCGCTGGAGCCGCGTGCGTCAGTGGCCAGCGTTGCGTCTCGGGCGCATGCCTCTGCGACGGCAGCTCGTGCTCCGGCGGTTGCTGCACAGGGGTCGTGTGCAAGACCCCGTCGCTCGCCAGCTGCGGCGCGCTCGGTGGGAACTGCACGACGTGCTCCTCGGCCAGCGCCGACCGCTGCGGGTCGAGCGGGGCCTGCCAGTGCGGGACCGGCGTGCCCTGCGGCAGCGGCCAGCGTTGCGTCTCGGGCGCGTGCGTCTGCGACGGCATCTCGTGCCCCAGCGGTTGTTGTTCTGGACTGGCTTGCGTCGCGGGCACCAGCAACACCGTCTGCGGCAGCGGCGGCGCCATGTGCCAGGACTGCAAGGGGCGCATCTGCTCGGGCGGCGCGTGCGCCGATTGCAACGCCACGACGTGCGCCGGCGGCTGTTGCTCCGGCTCGACGTGCGCGTCGCCGTCGACGGGCACCTGCGGGTCGGGCGGCGCCGCGTGCGTGACCTGCGATCCCACGCACGCCGACAATTGCGCGGCGGGCGGATGCCACTGTGGCGCGAGCCTGCCTTGCGGCGCGGGCACAATCTGCTCGGGCGGCAAATGCGTCTGCAACGCGCAATCGTGCCCCAATGGCTGCTGCGCGAGCGGTGCGTGTCAGGTGATGAGTGTCGCCGCCTGCGGGGTGAGCGGCGGGGGGTGCACGATGTGTGGCTCCGCCGTCGCCGACAACTGTTCCGCCACGGGCGCGTGCGCGTGCGGGGCGGGCGCCGCGTGCGCCGCCGGCACGGTCTGCGTCGGCAGCGCGTGCGTGTGTAACGCTCAATCGTGCCCGAGCGGCTGCTGCGCCAGTGGTGTCTGCGTTTCGTCCTCCCTCGCGACCTGCGGCAGCGGCGGGGGCACCTGCGTCTCGTGCGATCCCGCGACCGCCGACGGCTGTTCCGCCACGGGCACGTGCCAGTGCGGTACTTCGCTTCCATGCGAGACGGGGCGCCACTGCGTGGCCAGCAGCTGCGTCTGCGATCCGACGTCGTGCCCCACTGGCTGCTGCCAGGGAAACACCGCCTGTTTGCCCGGTACGACCACCGACGCCTGCGGAAGCGGCGGGGCCGCCTGCCAGACGACCTGCCTCACCTGCGTCGCGCAGATCTGCATGTGAGAACAGCGCCGGGGTTTGCGTTGTCGCTCAAAGCGCGCGCGTGCGCCCGCATGCGTCCGTGACCCCGGCCTGATTCGAACAGGCGACCTACGGTTTAGGAAACCGTTGCTCTATCCACCTGAGCTACGGGGCCGTTGATACGCGGCGAGATCTAGCACGGGGTCGGCGATCCGCGAAGGGCGAGGGCGTCGGCGTGCAGGTCCGTTCGTGGCGCGGCATCGTCGCCCGCTCTCGGCGCAGATTTTTGCGCTCCGACATCAGTGCGCCTGTCGACATCCGTGTTCGGCGTGCTCCGGGTCACCGACACAATTTTCGCTAAGTAGGCCTTTTCACCCGACGCTGGCGGACCGAAACACCTACGCCATGACGACCGACCGGAAGGCAGAAGTGGGAGGAGGGCGACCGGCGGACGACACCTAGATACCTGATTCACTAGGCAAAAAAGTCCACGTTTCGCAAAAATTACGTCTTAACGAGTGTAATAGCCGTGACGAAACCGTTCATGAGGCGGATAGGGTATCCGCCACAAAAACGGGTCCGGTTCAGGAGAACTCGTCATGGGAATGTCCATTAGAACAAACGTAAGCGCCCTCGACGCGCAGAAGAACCTGATGGGGACGGAAAACGACCTCAACAGTTCTCTCGCGAAGCTGTCATCGGGCTTTCGAATCACGAAAGCTTCCGACGATGCAGCGGGCCTCGCGATCAGCGTGAACCTCGGCGCGCAGATCAAGAGCTACAACCAGGCCGTTCGGAACGGCAACGACGCCCTCAACGTCGTTCAAACCGCGGACGCCTCGCTCAACGAGACGCAGAACATCATGACGCGTCTCCGCGAGCTGGCGTCACAGTCGGCCTCGTCTGGTGTGAGCAACACCGAGCGCGGCTACATTCAGAACGAGGTCGACGGCCTCGTCAGCGAAGTTGATCGTATCGCCAATGCGACCGAGTACAACGGCGTCGCGCTGTTGAACTCGGCGGCGGCGCTGACCTTCCAGGTCGGTATCCGCAACGTGGCGGCGAACGATCAGATCGTCGTCACCACAGCCAGCGCGACCTCGTCGTCGCTGGGATTGAACAACCTGTCGCTGTCGTCCCTCACGGGCGCGCAGCAGGCGCTGGGCACGATCGACAGCGCCCTGCAGTCGGTCTCGTCCACGCGCGCGACGCTCGGCGCGCAGGCGAACCGGTTCAACACGGTGATCAGCGTCGCGACCCAGTCGTCGGTGTCGCTGTCGGCGGCCCAGAGCCGTATCCGTGACGTGGACGTCGCCGAGGAGACGTCGAACATGAGCCGTACCCAGATCCTCATGCAGGCCGGCGTGTCCGTGTTGGCGCAAGCCAACCAGATGCCGCAGGTCGCGCTGAAGCTGCTCGGGTAAGTCAGAGAAGTCTGAAGGGTCCAGGGGGCGCCTGGCTCCGCGCAAGCGGGGCCAGGCGTTTTCTTTTGTGGCGCATTAAGCTTCCAAGTTCGAAGAATCGTCGACGGCGGCCTTGCGCCGGTCCCGGATGCTCCCTATTGATTACATCCGGAAGCAGGTAGAAATTGAGCACACTCTGATGGTGTTGGAACGTTCATCGTCCCCAGAAGGCCGTTCCCCGTCCGAGACCCCGGCGTCACGCCACTCCGTGCTGGTCCTGGAAGACGACCGCGATGTTTCCCAGACGATCTGCGAGCTTATAGATGACCAGGGGTATCGGGCGATCTGCGTCGGCAACGGGCGCGAGGCGCTGGCGGTGCTCGAGCACGAGCGCCCCTGCCTGATGCTTGTCGACGTTTTCATGCCCGTCATGAACGGGATCGAGTTCCTGCGAACGGTCAAGGCCCGGCCGGCCCTTGCCGACATCCCGCGGGTGATCATGACGGCGGCGAACGACCACATGATCGGCGTCAAGGAGGACGTGTCGGTCCTCTACAAGCCAGTCGATTTCGAGGCGCTCAAGCGTATCCTCGAGAAGTATTGCCAGCCCGCGCCGAAGACCCAGCAACGCAATCGATGAGCCGCGCCGCCGTCCAGTCGGTGGCGGTCTGGAGTCTCGCCGTCGTCGCTGCTGCTGGCCTCGCGAGCTGCCACAAGGGGACGGACCCGATCGGTCTGCCGGACTCCTATCTCCTGTTCGTTCCGGCTACCAAGGATGGGCAGGTGCGCCGCGGACCGACCGGGCTGCCGGTGCTGGAGCCGCTCGCCCTCGATGACAGCCGCGCCGCGCCGTACCACAAGCTGTTCTCGGTCGGGTTCGCGGCAGAGCTTCTGCGGACCGACTACCTGCGCAAGCAGTTCGTGCGGGAGGCGCAGATTGACGGCAAGGCGTTCCCGCCCGAGGCGCGCGCGGCGGCCGCCGAGCCGACGGTCTTCGTGCTCGCGGGCGAGCCGCCGTTCGTGCCCCCGGGGGCCGGCCGCGGGCTCGCGACGCTGGGCTTCTTCGGCGGCGCGGCGGAGCACCGGGACGCGAGCTGGATCGCGGTGCCGCCGGCGCCGGACAGCGACACGGCGCTGGCCCAGACGCTGAGCGGACGGCTGGGCAGCGCCGTCGCCAGCGCGATCGCGGCCGGCGGTAGCGCATCGGCTTCGGCGGCGGCTTCGCCGCCGGCGGTGCTGATCGACGGTTATGCGCAGGCGATGGAGGTGATCGCGCGCGAATGGCGGATGGGCGAAGGGCCACGCGGCACGCTTCCACCCGACGCGGGAACCCAGGCGCAGCGCGACCTGTTTGCCGCGGTTCGACAGAACAGCTTCGTGACGACCACCGGCGCCGGGCGGCCGCAGCTGCGCAGCCCTGCCGAGCTGCTCGCCGATCCCGGAGTCACAGCGACGGTGATTTACCGTATGGCGCAGTCGAAGACCATCGGCCGGCGCGTCGCCCCTCCTGACGTCTATGCGCCGTTCGTGTCCGAGCGCGTCCCGGCTGGGGTCAGCCCGGCCGCCGTGCTCGGTCCGTTCCGGAACTTCCAGGCCAAGCTGATCGCGGCCTGGGAGCACGCCGCGATGCGCGGCCATCCACCGGGCGACATCGTCGATCTCATCGAGGCCTACGCCTCCAGCCTGCCGGCGGAACGCAGTGAGGTCATTCGCCTGTTCGTGGCCACCACCTATGGCGCCACGGTGAAGCCGGGCGGCGTCAGCGTCGACGGCGACAGCACGGCGGCGCTGGCGGAGCTCACGGCGCTGGCCGCCGAGGTCTCCGCCGGCCGCCGGCCGCTGCGCGCGCCGCCGAATGTGGACAAATAGCCTGATCCCGTATAATCCGCCCCCTTCGATGCAGACCTTCTGGCAGGGCAGACGAGTCGTCGTCACCGGCGGCGCTGGTTTCTTGGGCAGCTTTGTCGTCGAACGGTTGCAGGCCGCCGGCGCGTCGGTGTTCGTGCCCCGGTCGCGCGACTACGACCTGGTGGATCGCGCGGCGTGCGCGCGCTTGCTCGCCGACGCGCGACCCGATCTAGTGATTCACCTGGCGGCGCGCGTGGGCGGCATCGGGGCCAACCGCGACAACCCGGGCCGCTTCCTGTTCGAGAACTTGATGATGGGGACCCAGCTCATCGAGGAGAGCCGCCTCGCAGGCGTGCCCAAGCTGCTGGCGGCCGGCACGATCTGCGCCTATCCAAAGTTCGCGCCGATCCCTTTCCGCGAGGACGACCTCTGGAACGGCTATCCCGAGGAGACCAACGCGCCCTACGGCCTCGCCAAGAAGATGATGCTGGCGCAGTCGCAGGCCTATCGCGAGCAGTACGGAATGAACAGCGTGGTGCTGTTCCCGGTGAACCTGTACGGGCCGCGCGACAACTTCGATCTGCACACATCGCACGTGATCCCGGCGATGATCCGCAAGTTCGTGTCGGCGCGGCAGCGCGGTGACCGCGAGGTCGGGCTGTGGGGTGACGGCTCGCCCACCCGCGAGTTCCTTTATGTCGAGGACGCGGCCGACGGGATCCTGCTGGCTGCCGAGAAGTACGACTCGAGCGACCCGGTAAACCTGGGCAGCGGCCAGGAGATCTCGATCGCCGACCTGGCGACGTTCATCGCTGACGCGACGGGCTTCGCCGGACGCTTCGTCTGGGATACCAGCAAGCCCAACGGCCAGCCGCGGCGCAGCCTGGACGTCTCGCGCGCGAAGGAGCGGTTCGGGTTCACGGCGCGAACGCCGCTTTCCCAAGGGATCGCGGAGACGGTAAAGTACTACGAAGCGAACCAACGACAGATCGACGCGAAAAAGGACGCAGGAACAGACGTATGAAGAGAGCGCTCATCACGGGAATCACCGGACAGGACGGCTCGTATCTGGCCGAGCTGCTGCTCGCCAAGGGGTACGAGGTCCACGGCGTGCTTCGCCGCTCCAGCTCCTTCAACACCGAGCGGCTCGAGCCGATCTACCAGGACCCGCACGCCTCGAACTACCGCTTGCGCCTGCACTACGGCGATCTCGACGACGGCAGCTCGCTCCAGCGCATCCTGCGCGCGGTTCGCCCCGACGAGGTCTACAACCTGGGCGCGCAGAGCCACGTGCGCGTGAGCTTCGACGTGCCCGAATACACCGCCTCGGCGGTCGGCATGGGGACGCTGCGCCTGCTCGAGGCGATCCGCGGCTCGGACCTCGATCCGATGCCGCGCTTCTACCAGGCGTCATCGAGCGAGATGTACGGCGCGGCGGCGCCCCCGCAGGACGAGACCACGCCGTTCATCCCGCGAAGCCCGTATGCGTGCGCCAAGGTGTTCGCCCACCAGCTGTGCCAGAACTACCGCGACGCCTACGGGATGTTCATCTCGTGCGGCATCCTGTTCAACCACGAGTCACCGCGCCGCGGGATCCCGTTCGTCACGCGCAAGGTGACGCGCGCCGCGGCCCGCATTCGCCACAACCTCGACAGCAAGCTCTACCTCGGCAACCTCGAGGCGCGGCGCGATTGGGGCTTCGCCGGCGACTACGTCGAGGCGATGTGGACCATGCTGCAGCAGGAAAAGCCCGATGACTACGTGATCGCGACCGGCGAATCGCACTCGGTGCGCGAGCTCGCGGAGGTCGCTTTCGGCGAGCTCGATCTCGACTGGAAAAAGTACGTCGAGATCGACCCGCGCTACTTCCGGCCGACCGAGGTCGACCACCTGCGCGGCGACCCGGCGAAGGCGCGCACGGCGTTCGGCTGGACGCCCAAGGTCACGTTCCGGCAGCTGGTGCAGATGATGGTGCGCGCCGACGAGGAAGACGTACGCTCGTCGCTGGCGGGGCGGGCGCCCACATCGTGAGAAAGGCGTGGTCGTGAAAGCACTGGTGCTGGGCGCGAAGGGGACGCTGGGGCAAGCGCTGACCGCAGTGCTGCCCCAGGCCGGCTACGACCTGCGCGCCGCGCTCGATCGCGCCGCCTGCGACATCGCCGACGGCGACGCCGTGCGCGCGGCGATCGCGAAGCACGCGCCCGACGTGATCTTCAACGCTGCGGCGTACACCGACGTCGACCGCGCCGAGCTCGAGCCCGACGCCGCGTACCGCGCCAACGCCATCGCGCCCGAGACGCTGGCGCGCGCGGCGGATGCGGCCGGCTCGGTGCTGGTGCACTACTCGACCGACTTCGTCTACGACGGCGAGCGCGAGCGTCCGTACGACGAGTTCGATCCACCGTCGCCGCAGGGGCTCTACGCGCGGTCCAAGGTCGCGGGCGAGCAGCTCGCGGCGGCGGCGACCGGGCGCCTGTTCACGCTGCGGGTCGGTTGCCTCTACGGGCGGGGCGGACGCAACTTCCCGTCGACGATCCTGCGCCGGCTGCGCGCCGGCGAGACGGTGCGCGCCGACCGCGATCGGCTCGGATCGCCGACCTGGGTGATCGAGGTCGCGCGCGCGTCGGCGGCACTCGCGCGCACGTCGGACTTCGGCCTTTACCACTGCACCTCGCAAGGCGAGACCAGCTGGGCGGCGTTCGCCAGCTTCATGGCCGCCGAGCTGGGCCTGCCCGGAAGCCGCGTCGAGCCACTGCCGACGTCGGCCCTGCCGATGAAGGCGCCGCGCCCGCGCCGCTCGATCCTGGACAACCGCATGCTGCGTCTCCGCGGCCTCGACACCCTGTCATCGTGGCAGGATGCCGCCCGCGCGTTCATCAAATCCGAGAGCTGACCAGACATGAGCGCACCCGCCAATTCAAGTTCGCCCGCCCCGAAGATCGAAGGCGTCCTCATCATCCCGTACAAAGCCTTCGGCGACGATCGCGGCTATTTCTTCGAGAGCTTTCGGCGCACCTGGCTGCCGCCCGGCACGCGCGAGATGGTGCAGGGCAACTGCTCGTTCTCGAAGAAGGGCGTGCTGCGCGGTCTGCACTACCACCGCAAGCAAGCCGACCTGTGGGCAGTGCCGTCGGGGCATGTGCGCGCCGCGCTCTACGACTTCCGCGCGAGCTCGCCGACCTACGGCGTCTCGCAGGTGATCGAGATGGGGCAGAGCCAGCCCGTCGGGCTCTACATCCCGAAGGGTGTCGCGCACGGCTTCTACGCGCTGGCCGACTCGTTCATGACCTACCTCGTCGACGAGTACTACGACAACACCGACGAGCTCGGCATCCTGTGGAACGACCCCGCGCTCGGCGTCGACTGGGGCGCGGAGGGCCCGATCCTGTCCGGGCGCGACCAGGCCAACCCGCCGATCGCGTCGATCCCGGCGGATCTTCGCCCGCGCTAAATTATTGTCGTTAAGGGCCTCCAACAGCCGGGGGCGTCGGACGACGACAGCGCGATCGACAATGGTGTCCCACTAAGGGATCTGCAGGACGATCATGTTCTCCTCGATATCTTGGCGCGTAGGAAACGTGAAGACCGCCGACAATGGATGTTGCCGGTCATCGCTAACGACCTGCGCGAAAAAATGGTGGTGAGAGGCGAAAGGCTTCGAGCTGAGCAGGATCTGCCAATTGTTCGCCTCGTCGGCGTATTCGTCTACGCCATTTCCCCAGACGTGAATCGCAGCCCCCTGACTGCCAGTCGTGGCTTGCACGGCCATCTCTCTCTCGTGCACGCCCCGCTCGTAATGGATCTCGACCAACGGAAGCGGATCTGGCAGCGCCTTCCGACATGCTGACGGGTAGACGGTGGCGTCGAGAAGTCCGAGCGTCGTATAGATCGGTTCCTCGCGGTTGCCGTCACGTTCCCTGATTTCGTCGTAAAGGGTTGCAGCCTCGTCAAGAAGGCCAGAACATTCCTCGTCGAGTGGCAGGAAATCGTCGTTTCTGTCGTCGAGCGTCGCGCATGCATATGCGCGCCCCAGGTCCCACCGAACCTCGTCGAAGAGGCTGTGCTTTGGCGTTTGTGCTACAGCCGATTCAAGGACGGCAATTGCCTCGTGCGGACGACCGAGTGCCATCAGAACCTCGCCCAGAGTGCTCTCGTACACGGCGCGTGCGTTCTGCGATGCGACATGAGCGGACAACCGTACGGCGAGTCGAGCAGCGCGCTCCGCTTTGCCGCCCAAAGAAGGATACCAATCAGGATCGACGTCAGGCTCGGAATTTCGCCATAACCAAAACGCGTAGGCATATCCGTTCAGTGCATCCAGGTTGTATGGTTCAATTTCTAACGCTCGATCGAACGCGTCTATCGCTTTGCGGAACCAGAGCGGGTCCCGGTCACGCTTCTCGCGTTCGATGAATTGAGTACCTAGATAGATTTGCCCCGCCGCTGTTGCAAGGAGTGTGCGCATGGGTCGCTCGTTCCCCCGCAGCATCTGGGAGTGGACGGCGTTGCAAGCGATCATGGGATCGCTCGGAGCCAGGCGCTGCGCGCGCTCGAAATAGCTCGCGGCGCTCGCCTCCAGGCGACTGGGGGACAGAGTCCATTTCACGTCCGACGTGCCCGAGTCCTTCGACGGAACCTCCGCATTTTCGTCGTCGCACCCCAATGAGGTAGTGACCCCGCTGCCAGCGGCGGAGTCCTCGCCCATCACCCGAATGGCGTATCCCAGGTCGGTTGCAATCTCGGCGCGCGTCGAGGCAAGTGATGCCGGAGTGCTGTGAACCTCCTCCTCATAGAGGACATCGGCTCTGGTGCAAAAATAGAAGGCCTGGAGGAGTGCCAGCCGATCTCGGCCCGCTTTCTGGGGATTCTCGTCGCCACCGTCGAAGCCTGATCGCAGGAATGATTTGCACAGCCCCAGGTAGGCAGAACCCCTGTCCGTTGCCGCAGGAAAAGTATCGGGGGATGCGATGAGGTTGTCCCAGATTTGACGGGCTTGCGCGCGCCGAGCGGCATCGAACTTCTGATGTTCCGAGTCACCGGCCCGGTCGGCCAACGTGGCGGGAGGGCGTTGAACGAAAGCCTGAAAGTCAAAGAGTGTCGACGCCAAAGCGTTTTGGGCCTCGCCGTAGCGAGGATTGGCAGCGATCGCTGCTTGGAACGCGCGGATGGCGGCGGTGGGCCGGTCGTCGCTTCGTAGTGCAAGTCCCAAGCGATAGTACGCCACGGCAAATTGAGGGTCCAAGTCTACGGCTTGTCTGAATTGATCGATCGATGTTTCGAGTTCTTCGGCCAAGTAGTCGTGATCCATGGCTTCAAATTTGCTCCAGTGCTCCAATCCTCGATGAAACGTCTCGAATGCCTTTGGATTGGTCGTCATTCCGGAGCGCGTCCATACCGGATCAGAGGTGACGATCAGGTACGCGAGAGCGTCGGCACGGTTGAGTAACGTAGGAGGCGTTCCCTGTGCCGGCGGCGCGGCCGTCGGACCAGAAGGCGGCAGTGGCACAGCAGGTGTCGACGTGGCGGTCGAAACGTGCCAGGTCTCACCGTCGGAAGAACTCACAAGCATGTGATAGTCGCCGGTACCGTCCAATTGCACCGAGCCTTTGATCAGTCGAGCCCCGAAGAGCGTCTGCAACGGTTCACGCAACGGTGTCAGCAATGCTCCGAGGGGAATCTTCAGCGGCCCGATCATGATGGAATCATCCTGTAGGACAGCTTCCAGTCCGTTCGGATGGTCGACCGGAATCATGGCCAGCTTATCGCCGCTCGAGGAGGCGACCAACACCTCCGACTTGAGCTGTGACACGAGCGCCGCCATTGTATTAGAGACGCGTTCAGATACTGCTTCGCCGAGGATGGCCTTGTCTGGAGGCAGGGAGTGTCCACTAAAAGGATAGAGCAACGTACGTCCGTGATTGGGAAGCTCCTGAATGACGACGAGGAGTGCGATCGCGAGGGTGACCTTGCCGAGGGTTCTTGTGATCGTCGAGCCGTTCGGCGGCTCTGGGCCCGGTGAAGCCATCAATCGGGAGACCAAAGAGCGCGCCGTCGAGAAGAGGCGGGTCACCGCTCTACGGACGAATGAATGACCTCCCCAAAGAGCGAAGGCGATCGTAGGACCCGCATCGAGCAGCGGCCCCTCGGAGGTCAACTCAATCAGAACCAGCGCAGTTATCGCCAGTCCCGCGAGATCGACGCTCTTGGCCCAGCGCTCGAAATAGAGGAGGTCCGCCGAAAACGTCACCACGAGCATCAGTGTCGGGATCAGCGCAAGCGCAAAAATACGCCAGCGTCTTCCTTCTGACCATTTCAGAGGCTCGTCCGCGGCGGCTTCAGGCTCGCCCTGTGCTGTCGCGCCGGCGAGGCCGACGGCCTTCGCCATCTTTGACCGAAGATTTCGGTCAACACGTATGATCCCGACGATCAACAGCAGGGCCAAGACGACCAACGTCACGCCAGCCGCCCAACCGGAGTGGAAAGAGACCGAACGAACAACGTGGAGAAGCGGCCTGAGGGAGGCGATGCCTAGGCAAATCGACCCGAACGCTACCCATCTTCGCCGGCGCGAATGCGCCGGCCCCAACGCCCTACAAAACAGTATGAGCGCCGCCACGCGAAGGCCGCTGGAGAGTGCGGCCGCCCAACCAGCGATGAGCAGGAAGCGCCACAAGGCCGCGGTTTCGGGAGCGAGGTAAAGATCGTCGGGACGACCAGCCCCTGCGAGAGTGAGCGCCGCCACAACCGCGGTGCCGACCCAGAGTGCGAACGCCCGATTCTTCGACTCGAGCACGACCAAGACCCACTGAGCGACGCAGAAGCCGATCCAGCACAACGGAACTGGCGACCACATGTCGTACGCGTAGACCGAAATATGCGAGTCGGCCGACGACTGCAGGCAGACCCGCGCAGCGGCGAACAGACCGACGAGCAATCCCGCGCCGACTAAAAGTCGTGGCCGTGGTTTGCGTCCGCGGGCGGCTCGAGCCGACTCTATAAGGACACCGCCGCCGACCGACAGCAGCACCAGAAGGAGTCTGAGAAGCAAGTGCGCACGGTCGTCGACAATCATCGCCCCGAGCGGCGCGAAAATAACGAGATCATGCGTTTCGAAAAGCCAGAGGCCGAGCCCCGTAAACAAGGCCGCCGCTATCGACAGTAAACCGCTCCATGCGTGATAGCGCTCGCGACGGGCGCCACTGAGCAGTGCTCCCCCTTGCAGGACGAGGAGTACCATCAGAACGAGGATGATAGCGATTTCGACTCGGCTCATCGTTCTCAACTCACGGGGCGGTCCCGCATGTCCGCCATAGAACGGAGTGGCCGGTCATTCTTCCCACACGCCATGAGCCGATAGCCGTGTGGTCCCACGCCGGTCTTCGCCGGCGGGAGCTGTGCTCGAGCGGCTAGCCGCTCGGTTCCGACGCCAGCTCGTTCGCTAGCTTCAGCGACTCGAACGTGCCGGCATCGGTCCACCAGCCGGGGAGGGTGTCGAACGTCAGGTCGCCGCGCGCGATGTACGCGTTGTTGACGTCGGTGATCTCCATCTCGCCGCGCGCCGACGGCTTGAGGCCGGCGATCACCTGGAAAACCGTCTCGTCGTAGAAGTAGACGCCGGTCACCGCGAGGCTGCTCGGCGGATCCTTCGGCTTCTCGATGATGCGCACCACGCGGCCGGACTCGGTCACCGCGACGCCGTAGCGGCCGGGGTCGGGGACCTCCTTGACCAGGATCTTCGCGCCGCTCTTCTGCTGGCGGAACGAATCGGCGAAGCCGGCGATCGAGCCGCTGAAGATGTTGTCGCCCAGGATGACTGCGAGGCGCCCACCGCGCCCGAACCGCTGCGCCAGCCCCAGCGCCTGCGCGATGCCGCCCGCCTGATCCTGCACGCGATAGGTGAACTCGCAGCCGAAGTCGGTGCCGCTGCCGAGCAGCCCGACGACGTCGCCCATGTGCTCGGTGCCGGTGACGATCAGGATCTCGCGGATGTTCGCCTCGACCAGCTTGCGTACCGGGTGGAAGATCATCGGCTCGTGCCCGACCGGCAGGAGGTGCTTGTTCGTCACCTTGGTCAGGGGGAAGAGACGGGATCCGGTCCCCCCGGCCAGGATCACCCCGCGTAGCTCCGCTCCACCTGTGGTCGTCATTCGTGCTTTGCTCCCTGGCGCAGGCGCGCGCCGTATTGTCGTTCGTAGTAGTCGCGGTAGGCGCCGCTGCGCACGCGCTCGCACCAGGTCTGGTTTTTCAGGTACCAGGCGACAGTATCGGCCAGCCCCTGCTCGAAGTCGTGGCGGGGCGTCCAGCCCAGCTCCTCTCGGATCTTGCGCGAGTTCATGGCGTAGCGCCGGTCGTGACCGGGGCGGTCGGGCACGTAGCGGATCAGCGATTCGTCGCGGCCCGTGTGGCGCAGGATTCCGCGCACGACGTCCAGGTTGGGACGCTCGTTCTCGGCGCCGACATTGTAGACGTCGCCCGCGCGCCCGCGCAGCATCGCGACATCGATCGCCTCGCAGTGATCCTCGACGTGGATCCAGTCGCGCACGTAAAGGCCGTCGCCGTAGACCGGCAGCGGCTTGCCCTCGGCGGCGTTGAGGATCATGAGCGGGATCAACTTCTCCGGGAACTGGAAGGGCCCGTAGTTGTTCGAGCAGCGCGTGATCACCGTGTCCATGCCGTGCGTGTGGTGGAACGCCATCACGAAGTTGTCGGCGGACGTCTTGCTGGCGGAGTAGGGGCTGCGCGGCGAGAGCGGCGTGGTCTCCTCGAACGCGCCGGTCGGGCCGAGCGAGCCGTAGACCTCGTCGGTGGAGATCTGCACGAACCGCTTCACGCCGGTCGCGCGCGCCGCTTCGAGCAGCCGCAGCGTGCCGGTGACGTTGGTGTCGAGGAACGGTTCGGCGGAGATGATGCTGCGGTCGACGTGGCTCTCGGCGGCGAAGTTAACGAGCGTGTCGATGCGGTGCTCGCGCAGCAGCGCGGTGATCGTGTCGCGGTCACGGATGTCGGCGCGCACGAAGACGTGACCGCGATCGGACTCCAGATCGCGCAGGTTCTCGAGGTTGCCGGCGTAGGTGAGGGCGTCGACGTTGACCAGGAGATCGTCGGGCCGCCGGCGGCGCACGAGGCGCGCGTAGCAGGATCCGATGAAACCGGCACCGCCGGTGATAAGCAGGTTCACGCCCCAGAGTGTCGTGTATAAACGCTCAAATTCCAAATGCCGCGAACCCTGATCGTCATCCCGACCTACAACGAAAAGGAGTGCCTGCCCGCGATCGTCCCGGCGGTGCGAGCAGCGGTTCCCGAGGCGACGCTGCTGGTCGTGGACGACGGCTCTCCCGACGGGACCGGCGTACTGGCGGATGAGATGGCGGCCGCCGATCCCCACGTCCGGGTCATGCATCGCGCGGGGAAGCAGGGCCTGGGCGCGGCCTATCTGGCGGCGTTCCAGCGCGCGCTGGGCGAGCCAGACGGATGGGAGCGGGTGGTGCAGATGGACGCCGATTTTTCGCACGAGCCGAGCGACGTGCCGCGGCTGCTGGCGGCGCTCGACGCGGGCGCCGACCTGGCGATCGGGTCGCGCTACGTCGAGGGTGGCGGCACGGAGAACTGGGGGCTCGGCCGCCGCATCATCAGCCGGGGCGGGGGCTTGTATGCGCGCTCCGTGCTCGGAGTCGGAGTCCAGGATCTGACGGCGGGGTTCAAGGCCTGGCGGGCCGATACGCTGCGCGGGATCAAGCTCGCCGACGTGTCGGCCAAGGGGTACGGCTTTCAGATCGAAATGACCTTTCGCGCGCTGCGCAACGACTTCCACGTGGTCGAGGTTCCGATCCGCTTCGTTGACCGCCGCGTCGGTCAGTCGAAGATGTCGGGGTCGATCTTCTTCGAGGCGCTGACCTTGGTGTGGCTGCTGCGCTCGCGGATCCCACGCGGCGCGGGTTGAGCATCGCGCGCGAGCCTCTTGTCGACGTAGCGGGCGTCAGTCAGCGTGCCCAGAAACGCGACGATGGCGTCGATCTCCTGGTCGTCGAGCGCAGGCGTGTCGCCGGCGCGTCGGTTGCCGTAGGGCGCCGCGTTCTGGTTGACCTGGCCACGGTAGCGCTTGGGCACGTCGTCGAACTTGACGCCCGACGGGTACCACCGCCGCGGTGAGGTGTCGCGTGTGGCGTAGAACGCGACCACGTCGCGCAGGTTGGTGAAGGTGCCGTTGTGCATGAACGAATCGCGCACGGCGACGTTGCGCAGCGACGGCGTCCTGAAGTTGATGCAGTACCCGGGCTCGCGCGTGGGCGTGGTCGAATCCGTGCGCTCGCACAGCCCCAGATCCGGTTTGATGTCGGGTTTGGCGTGCGAGGGCGCGCGCGGATTGCGGGGCGCGCCGACCGCGTCGTAGCCGTAGTCGGTGAACAGTGAGCGCGCCGGATCTCCGCGCGTGTCGGCCAGCTGGTGGCAGCTCGCGCATGCGCCTTTGCGCGGGTCCTCAAAGAGGCGCATTCCGGTCTGCTCCTGCGGCGTCAGCTGTGCCCGCCCGCGTGCGACGTCGTCGAACTTCGACGTGAAGGGAGCCATCTCGGCGCCGGTCAGGAATGCCTCGACCGCGCGGCCGACCGCCGCCAGCGTCGCGTCGGCGTCGGCGAAGATCCCGCCGAACGCGCGCTGGAAGTCGCTGGCGTAGGGTGCGCTGGAAATCTTCAGGGCGAGTGCGTGTCCGTCGCGGTTGTTCATCTCGTCGGGGTTCAGGAGCGGCTGCCGCGTGAGAGTGCGGATCGAGTCGGCGCGGCCATCCCAGAAGAAGCCGCCGAACGGCGCCGCCTGGTGATCGTCGCCGTCGCCCTCGGGCGCGAAGCGGAAGGTCGGGACGTAACGGAGGTAGAGCAGGGAACGGGAGGTGCGGCGCGCGAAATGGCGGGGGCGGCTGCCGCGCGGCAGTCCATTCGTCGAGTGGTTGCCGCCGCTGAAGGCGCGCTCGGGATCGTGGCAGCTCGCGCAGCTGGTACCGCGTGGCTCGGAGAGGTTGGTGTCGAAGAAGATCGCCCGGCCGAGCTCCGCCAGAACCGCGGGCGTCGGCACGCGCGGCGATTCGGGGTGGGCGCGTGAGTCAGCGCGCGCGCCGGCCGGGCGCCCACTCGCGACGGCGACGGTAACTCCCAGCGCGGTGGCGAGCGCGAGTGTGCAAAGCCAGGGTTTGCGCGGCAACCGCGGCACTTTCACCCCATCGTGCGCGGTCGATTCAAACAGTTGTGCAAACAGCTTTGTCGAAGGCCGCGCCGAGAAATGTGGGGCGGGGCACGCGCACGTCGCTACGGAAATCGGCGAGCCGCTCCGGAAATCGGTCACCTGCGCCGCCGGCGATACACGCGCGCGGTGCGGGTCACCGAGGGAAATCGCGTGCTTTCCACGGGGCGCCCACCGGGAACTCTCCTTGCAGAACACCCCGGGCGGCGGCGCCCGTGTCGGGTGCAATCAAACAAAGAGGATTGGAAATGCAACATCATCGGTCACCGTTCGTTTTCGTCGCTGTCACATTCGTGGGATTGGCCGTTTTCGCCGGCGCGTGCACGCCTGGCTCGGCGCCCCGCACCGAGGACACCAGCATCAGCGGCTCGCTGGCGCTGACGCTCGATGCGGCGTCGGGGACCACGCTGAGCACGGTCGCCTACGCCATCTCCGGGCCGAACGCGTTCGCCCTGAACGGGACGATCGACGTCAGCCACAGCACCACGATCTCCTCGGTGATCGGCCCGCTTCCCGCGGGCAGTGGCTTCAACATCACGCTCACGTCGACGTCGACCGACGGCACCACCAGCTGCGGCGGCTCGGCGTCGTTCGCGGTGGTCGCGCACACCGTCACGCCGGTCACCGTTCACCTGACGTGTCACGAGGCGCCGCGCACCGGCAGCGTCAGCGTCAACGGAACGCTCAACATCTGCCCGCAGATCGACGGCATCGCCGCCAGCCCGAGCGAGGTGCTGGTCGGCGGCTCCGTCGGTCTCTCCGCCAGCGCGCACGACACCGATAGTGGGCCGTCGCCGCTCGCGTACCACTGGACCACGAGCAGCGGCGTGGTGATCGATCCGGGCGCCGCGACCACCCGCTTCACCTGCACCGGCGCCGGAAGCGCGACGATCTCGCTCAGCGTCTCCGACGGCGATCCCGCGGTCGCCTGCGCCGACACAGGCTCGGTCACCGTGAATTGCACCGCGCTCTCGGCCAGCACCAGCTGCCCTCTCGGCAACGGCGCCGGCCCGATCAAGCACGTCATTCACCTGCAGTTCGACAACACGCACCTCCTGCGCGATCGCGCAGCCGTGCCGTCGGATCTCGAGCAGATGCCGCATCTGCTGAACTTCATCCGCGGCAACGGCACCATGATGGCGAACGATCACACCATCCTGATCTCGCACACGGCCGGTGGCATCCTGTCGACCATGACCGGCACCTATCCAGATCGGACCGGTCAGACGGTGAGCAATAGCTACGTGCGCATCAGCCCGACGGGCACGTTCGCCTTCCCGAGCTCGTTCGGGTACTGGACCGATCCGACCGTCTCCGGTAGCACCATCCCGAACATGGTCGGCCCCGACGGCTCGAACATCCCGGCGCCTTTTGCCGCGTACACCCGCGCCGGTTGCGATGTCGGCGCCGTCGCGGCTGCCAATATCGTTCTCGAGAACACCAGCACCGCCAGCAACGGAGACGTGTTCAAGGTCTTCGGTACTGGTTCGCCCCAGTTCAGCGAAGCGCAGATGTCGGCCGCGGCCGCCGCGGGCTCGGCCGCGCGCAACAAGGCGCAGACCGACTTCGTCGGCTTCGCGATCCATTGCGCGCAGGGCTCGACCCGCTGCGCTGCGGGTCACGACGACCTTTTGCCCGGCGAGCCCGGCGGCTACACCGGCTTCAAGGGCCTGTTCGGCGCACAGGAGATCGATCCGTTGCTGACCGGCCAGCCGGCGACTGTTCCGCTCACCGATCTGCTCGGCAACCCCATCGTCGATCCGTTCGGCCAGCCCGGCTTCCCCGGCTTCGACGGTATGGAGGCGGCGGTGACGCTGTCGTACGTCGCGTCGATGCAGGAGCAGGGCGTCCCGGTGACTTACGCGTACATCTCCGACGCGCACGACTTCCACGGCGTCGCCGGCAACCAGCACCTGGCGTATGGCCCCGGCCAGGCCGGCTACGTCCAGCAGCTGCGCGACTACGATACGGCGTTCGCCAACTTCTTCGCGCGCCTGGCCGCCCACGGCATCGACAAGAGCAACACGCTGTTCATCGTCACCGTCGACGAGGGCGATCACTTCTCGGGCGGCACGCCGACTCCGGCGACCTGCGACGGCGTCAACGTGCCGTGCGACTGGACCAACCAGGTCGGCGAGATCAACGCCAACATCGACACGCTGGTGCAGCACCAGTTCCCGTCGCTGTTCTCGAGCTTCCTCGCGTCGACCGGCACCAACTCCTTCACCGTGCACGGCGACTCCGCACCGACGTTCTACCTGGCGAAGAAGGGCATGGGCACGCTCGCGCAGACCGACCCCGACACGCGCACCTTCGAGCGCACGATCGCCGGTCTGACCGCGGTCAACCCGTTCACCGCCGCGACCGACCACGTGCTCGCGCAGTACGTCGACCAGACCGGCATGAAGGCGCTGCACATGTTCACGACCGGCGATCCGGCGCGCAACCCGACGTTCGCCTTCTTTGCCGACGCGAACTACTTCATCACCGACTTTCCGACGTCGACCTGCGAGACGTGCATCGGCGCTGCCTTCGCGTGGAACCACGGCGACATCCAGAAGGAGATCGGCCAGACCTGGGTCGGTCTCGTCGGTCCGGGCGTGGCGTCGCAGCCCGACCAGATGATCTTCACCGACCACACCGACGTGCGCCCGACGATCAATGCGCTCGTCGGACTGCGCGACGTCTACCAGGCCGACGGCCGCGTGATCACGCAGGCGATGGTGCCGGCGGCGGTGCCGGGGGCGATTGCGAGTGACCAGGCGACCGCTGAGATGCTCGGCGACGCATACAAGCGCATCAATGCGCCGTTTGGAGCGTTCTCGCAGGACGTGCTCTTGACCTCGACCAAGGCGCTGCAGGGCGCCGACCCGGGCGACGCAACCTACGCCACGAAGGAAGCCGCGATCGTGAGCCTGACCGCGCAGCGCGACGCTCTGGCGGTGCAGATCCGCGCCGCGCTCGACGGCGCCGAGTTTGCGAACCAGCCGATCGATTCGATGCAGGCAGCGTCCTGGATCGCGCAGGCGCAGGCGCTGATGACCAGCGCCGACGCTCTGGCGGCGGCGCCGTAGGCGTTCGGATAAGAGAAACGACGGGACGCCAGGGACCGGACTTTCAATGGTCCGGACCTGGCTCACGGTCAGGGCTACCTAGCCTTGTGACCGGCGGTAGTTAGCTTGATGGGCATGCTGACATTGCTCATCATCCTGTTGGTTCTTTCGGCAGTCTTCGGCGGCTGGGGCCACCGGCGCTGGGGCTACACCGGGTGGTCCCCGCTCGGGATCGTCGTCGTGTTGCTGCTGGTGATGTGGCTCACCGGAAATCTTCGGTGACCGGCCCACGGCCCCGCCAGACCTGAGCTACGGAGTGTGGTTGGAGGTTGGTCGCTGATCGCCGCTGGTCGTATTCGGCGGACGCTGTCCCTCCGAGGACGAGGGCGCGCGCGTCGTCGCGAGGCTGGCGGCGGTCTGATAGTTCTTCTCCAAGGTCGGCAACCGCTTGTCGAGAAGGACGCTGAGATTCCGATCGGAGATGTTCGGCAGCGTGTTCTGGATGAGAGCGATCGTTCGGGCGTACCCGTCACGCATGGTCACCGCGAACTCTTGATCGAATTGTGGCCCGGTCAGGATTCGAAGCCGATCCAGGCTCTGGAGATATGTCGTCATGTCCCTGGGCGGCGGTTGGTTCTTCATCCTGTTCGGGTCGATGCCGGTCTTTTTCGCGTATGCCAGCAATTCCTGATCCCCCGCTGTGTGATCACTGATGAGCGTCCCTCCAAAGTCCCGGACCGCCTTTGCGTCGCCATTCTTCTGGGCGATCTGCCCAGCAGATACGGCGAGCTCGCTCAGGGAATGCAAGTGTTTCACGATGCTGTAGTCGGCAGGCGCCAGCGTCGAACGGGGCACGTCACCGGGCTCGGAAGGCACGTCGGCCTTCGCGGCCCTGGCGTCGGCCAGGACAGTCGCCAGCCCAAGCGTCATTGCCAGGAAACCTCGGCTGAGATGAATCGGTTGCATCGGCCACCCCCATTCTCAAATTGCGATGCTGCCCAACGCAGTCAATGGAGCCAGGCACGGCGACGGCATATGCTCGCCTGATGGGAGACGAACCTCGTGTTCTGCATCCAGTAGCGATCTCCGCCGCTTCGGCGCCGCCACGAAAGAAGCAGACGAACTATCCCGAGCCGTTCGCCTCGCGCATGAGCGGCCGTGAAAAGCGGCCGCTCGGCGATCTGTTCGGGCTCAAGAGCTTCGGCGTGAACCTGACGCGCCTCTCGCCCGGCGGGGAATCGGCGCTGTTTCACCGGCATAGCCGCCAGGATGAGTTCATTTACATCCTGGAAGGGCAGCCGACGCTGATCACCGACGACGCCGAGACCCTGCTTGGTCCGGGCAGCTGCGCCGGCTTTCCCGCGGCGGGCACCGCGCATCAGCTGGTGAACCGCACCGGCGCCGACGTCGTCTACCTGGAGGTTGGCGACCGCTCACCCGGCGACGAAGGCTCGTACCCGCGCGACGATATCCAGGCCGCGCTGGGCACGGACGGCCGATGGCAGTTCACACACAAGGACGGAACGCCATACTAGCGGGGGTTCGTTGCGTGGCCCTCTTCAGGGGCCGACGTCCGCGATCTGGCCGGCGAGCAGATCGGCGAGCCAGCTCTTCAGCGAAACCCCTCCGACGGTGGTGCTGTACTGGTCGTCGGACATCAACCAGATGTGGTCGGCGTTGCCCCCGATGAAGTAAGTGCCGAAGGCGGCGTGCTGCGCGTGTACCTGGTCGCGAAACGCGAGCAGCCCCGATTGGAACGTGCCCGGGTCGATCGTGCCGCCTCCCGCGCAATCATTCGTGCCGTAGGCAAGGAAGAAGCGGATGACGTCTGGAACGAACGCCACGGGTGGCACAACCGGCGCAGGTGGATGGATCGGGATCGGTGGAGGGACCGGGACCGGAGGAGCGTCACTGGGCGGCGCCGGCGATTTCGTTACCGGCGATGCCAGCCGGCTAGATTCGATGTCAAGGCCAAGTAGAAATGTCCGGGCGGCCCCATCGGGACCGCCGTCACCGGGGCGGCGACACTCTTGCGGCGATGGGGATGTTCGCGACCCGCTCCACCTCTTTCCAGCCGGCGTGCAGGTAGGCGACAGTCTCCTTGTTGAACATGCCGAGGTCGGCGCCGACGTCCAGCACCGGGGGATCGCGCATCAGATCTCGCAACACTTCCTGCTGGACCTTCGTGCAGACGATCTCGGCGATCATGTCGAAGCGGGTGGGGTTGACCCGGTCAGCCAGGAAGTAGACCTCGGCGTGCTCGGCGAACGAAGCGTGGATGAAGACCTTGTCGCTCGGTCCGCTTCGCTTCTGGATGGCGTGCGTGAGCGCCACCGTGTCGGGCGGCAGGCGAATGTCGCCGGCGCGGGGGATGTCGGGATAGCTGAAGGGCGGTCCGATCGACGGCACCTCCCGACCCTCCAGCAACGCCAGCGTGCGAGGCGCGAAGGCCCGCTTGAAGCCGCTCAGCTGGGACGAACCGCAAAGCACCGGCACCAGCAGGAGCAGCACGCCCGCGACCTGGCCGGCGCGCGGGCGCCGCCGCAGCAGGATCGGGGGAAGAGCATCGGCCGCGTCGACCACCAGCGCCACCAGCAGCAGCACGGCCGGCGCGGTGGCGTTGATGAGGTGGTAGTAGTCGCAGCGGGCCATGGCGACGCGAAAGGTCGCCACCCCGAAGGCCAGCAGGGCCAGCATCAGCGTCGAACGCGCCGACCAGCGCCGCGCAATCGCGCTCGCGACCAGCGCGGCGCCCGCCACGGCGTAGACCAGCACCGGTAGCAGATACTCGAGGAAGAAGCCGTCGCGAGGCGCGTTCGCCACCAACCTGGCCCAGGAGGTGAAGGTCCGCTCGTTGATCGGGAAGGGGACGCCGCCCAGCGAACCGGAGGCGAACAGCGTGACGTCGAGGTAGACGGTGCTAAGGAACAGCGTGGCCTTACCGAAGAGCGCGTAGATGCCGATGACGATCACCCAGGTGGCGGCGACGCCCGCCAGGAACGTGCCGACCCGCTCGGCCGCTCGTCGGGCCCGCGACCGCGCCCCTATCGATGGGGGGAGGAGCAACGAATCAACGACCAGCGTGAGGCAGACGGCGACGATGGCGGTGGGGCCGGTCTCCTGGCTGTAAAGCGCGCTGAGCGCCGCCGCGGCCCCCCAGCCGGCCAGCGCCCGCGGCCGCCCCGCCCACGCGATCGCGCCGAAGATCGCGAGCAGCGGGAACGCCATGCGCCCCAGGTCCGACCACCCGAACGCCAGCAGATGGTCGGCGTCCAGCCAGGTCAGCGCCATCGTCGTCGTGATGACCAGGAAAGTGCACAGGCCCAGCGCCCAGAGCCGTCGCCGGCCCACGACCCACCCGAGCAGGATCATGACGGCCAGGAAGCCGAGATGGATGAGGATCTGCCCGGCGCGCACCTGCTCGGCGGTCTTTCCGGTCAAGGCGACGTAGACGGCCAGGGCCAGCTGGCGCAGCGGTCCGTAGATCGTCGCGGTGTCGGCCATGAAGAGCTTGCCGTGAAAGAAGCTGTTCACCCAGGCGTAGTTCCCCGACTCGTGGCCGTTGTGGTTGATGCGCGGCAGCTCGCGGAACTTGTGCGGGATGCCGTAGATGGCCGCGAACGCCCAGACCGCGGCGGCGGCCGGCAGCGCCTGCGGCAGGCGTGAGAGGTGCCGGGGGGAACGGGCATCGGCTACCCGCAGCGCCAGGTACAGCGCCAGCACCGCCACCACGAACAGCGGCGAGGGCGCGCGCAGGATGCCCACCAGCGGCAGCAACAGCAGCGGAAGGCCGGCGGCCGCGTCGCGTCGCAGCGCCTCGCTGCCAGCCGGCGCCAGCGCCAGTCGGAGCGTCCGCCAGCCGCTGAAGCCGGCGACCACGATCCCACTCACGACCAGATAGGCGAGGCCGCGCCCCTGCGCCGTGATCCAGACGCCCCAGAGCAGCGAGACGGTCTGCCCCACGACGGCCCAGATATCGAGGAGGCAGGGCGGGCTCGCGCGGTCGGCGGCGGGCGTGCCGGCCGTGGCCGACAGGAGCAGGGCGGCCAGCGGTACCGCCAGCACCAGCGCGGCGCGGCCGAAGAAAGGCGTGATGATGAACGCGGCCACCCAGGCGACCGCCAGCGTAGCGGCGGACAGGGCCATCGACAGCCGCCGGCGCCGGCGCACGAGACGCGCGACCAGCGCGAAGATCGCGACGCACGCGAGCGCGAGGCCGAGGGCAGCGAGGTACGAGCGAAACTGTCCGTTCGGTTGGCTGGGGTAGACCAGCACGTCGGTACGCCTGGCCGGCAGCGGCACCCACTTCTGGATAACCTTGGTGACCGGGTCGGTGAGCTCGTACGCGGCCAGCAGGCCGAGCATCAGCGCGCCCGCGAAACCGACCGCCCGATGAACCCTCAGAGTCGCCCGAAGAAGCAAGGCGGCGAGTGGAACAACAGCGCTGGTCCGCTGTCAAGACGCGCCAGGCTGCGCTGGCTGCTACAACCAAAAGTCCGATAAGATATATTATGTTAACTACGCCGCGAGACGCGGCCGGCCTGGACCGCTGGGTCGCCCGCTACCGCGGAACGCCCAGTTTCACTGCGAGCCGCTCCACTCGATCCCGCGCTACTTCGCCAGCTTCATCACCGAACACGGAGCCGACGCCGTCAGTATGCGACCTCGAGGGCCAGGCCCGGGCGCAGGCGGCGCGGCGCGAAGGCCACGTGGCTTCCGGTGGCGTCGGCGAAACCGTACTCGGTCGTCGACGGTGCAAAGTCCAGGAACAGCGCCAAAGAGAACGCGAGCAGCGGTCCGAAGGCGCGCTCGAGCGGCAAGCGCATGGCGAGCGCGCCGGTGGCGATGAAGCTCGTCGACCAGTGCGGTGCAACCAGCGCGGTGCCGGTGCTCGCGACGCCCGGCAGCGGCGTGACGTGCGTGAAGTCGACTCCGGCGCCGAGCCGCGCGTGCAAGCGCCACCAGCGCCCCTCGACGCCGCCGCGCGCCGCGAGCGCGGTCAGGCGCACGCCGACGTCGGCCTGTCGGGCATCGATCGGGATCCAGTACTGTGCGCCGAGCCAGCCGCCGGCCCAGGGCTCCGGTCGATCCGCCGCGGGGCTGGTCGCTGCCGCGCCACTCACGGGCGCCTGCTCGAGACCACCGAGCGCGAAGACCAACCCCGGCCCTTGCGCGAGCGGCAGCGCGGCGCCCAGGTCCTCGAGCGCGTAGAAGACCCCGACCGCCAGGCGCCAGCGCGGGCTCTCGGCCGGTGGCGCCGCAGGCGCCGCGACCGCCTCGGGCGGTTGCGCGCGCGCGAGGATCTCGCGCGCCTGCGCGCGTGAAAAGCCGATCTCGGCGTTCTCGATCAGCGCCGAGACCGACAGCTCCATGACCTGCGCCACCGACTGCTGGTCGACTTCGTCAAAGCGTCCGGACAGCGGCAGCTCGCGAACCAGGAAACGCTCGCCGCGCTGGTCGGCGAAGTACAGCGTGGCGTGTCGCAGATCGGCGAGATCGATCCAGCAGCGCAGCGTGGTCGTGGGATGCGCCAGCGGCGCGCCGCGCAGCAGCTCGGTGAGCGGGTTGAAGCGATCGATGCGGTTCCAGAGCAAGGGCACGCCCAGCGGCAGGCGATCCCCGACGCGCGCGCGCAGACCGCCGAATGCGTCGGCGCCGCCGACCACCGTGATGTCGACCGCCTCGGGACGCCGGTTCGAGTGGGTGTCGGGCGCCGTCGTCGCTGGCGCCGGCGGCGTGCCCGCAGGCGCGAGGCCCTCTTTGCCCGGAACGCTCGCTCCACCGTCGGGCGACGTTATCTGCGCGCGCGCCTCGGAAGCAGCAAGCGTCGCGAGCAGCGCGGCCGCCGCGAGCGCGCGCACGATCACGGGAGCTCGTCGAGGCGGCGTCGGGCGTGCGGCTCATAGGCACTTCCCGGCGTTTCGGACAGCAAGCGCCGCCAGGTCTGTTGCTCGGCGGCGGCGCGGCCGAGCGCGGCCAGCGCCCGCCCCCGCCCGTACAAGGCTTCCGGCAGCAGGTTCCCGTGCGGCTCGGTCTTCAAGTAACGGTCGAACTGTTCGAGCGCGCGCTCGGCGTGGCCCTGGCGCAGCAGGATCCCCCCCCAGGGCACCGACGACAGCGCGGCCTCGCGCGTGTCGCCATATTCGCGCTGCAGGCGGCGATAGACCGCGGAGGCGGCATCGACATCTCCTCGCCCGCGCGCCTCGCTCGCCAGCCGCAATAGCGAGGCTGGCGTCTCGGGAGGCGTGCGCACCGCGATCGCGTGGCTGTGCGGACGCGAGCGGCGGTAGGCCTCGGCCGCGGGCGGCGGCGCAGGCGCCGGTTCTTCGATGACCGGCGGCTCGACGGCGACCGGCTCGGACGCCCGGACGCGCGCGCGTGGCAATGTCCGCGGGCGCGCCGACATCACTGGCGGGCGCGCTTCCGGCACCGGCTCGGGTAGTCGCGGCGTCGCCCGCCACCACCACATGGTTGCGCTGGCGGTGCCCGCGATCAGCAGCGCGCCCATCGACAACATGAGGGTACGCGTCTTGACCCGGCTCGAACGCCGCGGCCAGCGCGCCGGCGGGCGGGCGCGTCGCTGGCTCCAGCGGCGCGCGGAGGCCGACATACGCGCGATGCGCTCGGCGTCGTCGAGCTGGACGGCGCTGTCGGCGGCGAAATCGCCCTGGATGTCGCGGCTCATCCGGCACGAAGGGCACGCCGCCAGATGTGCGTCGAGCGCGATGCGATCGGCGTCCGACAGCTCGCCGCGCCGTTCGCGCGCAACCAGGTCACCGCGGCATTCGTGGTCGCGCTCCCCGCGCCCGTCGATCACGGCACCTCCTCGCGCTCGTGCGGCGAGATCTCGAACAGCTCTGCGAGCTGCGCGTCGCGCCCCAACTTGCGGCGTAGCGCCCGCTTGCCCAGGCGCAGGCGGCTCCACACGGTGTTGGCGGAGATGGCAGCGGTCGCGGCGATCTCCTCGACGGTGTAGCCGAACGCGAAGTGCAGCGCCAGCGCCTCGGCCAGCACGTCGGGCAACTCGTCGAGCAGCTGCTGCACCAGCTCGCGCCGCCGCTGCGACACCGCCGCCGACCAGGGCGAGCCACTGCCGTCGGGGACGTTCTCGATCCCCTGGGCGTCCGGGTCGGAGCACCGGTTCTCGATGCGGATGCGCCGGCGCGCGGTCAGAGCGGTGAGCACGGCGATGCGCTGGGCAAAATGCACGACGCTGCACTCGCCGCGAAAGGTCTCGAGCGCGCCGAGCAGCGCGATCACGGCGTCCTGAGCGATGTCGTCGATGTCCCGGTGTTTGGACCCCATGACCCGGCGGACCGCGGCGAGCATCGGCGCGCCGACGTGCGCAACCAGCGTCGCGGCGGCGTCGGGGTTGCCCATGGCCGCCGCCTGAGCCATGCGGCGCAGATCATCGGCATGGGGCCGCGAGAGTGATGCGCGCGCCGGCCCTGCCATTTCCCCGAGATTCCGCGGCAGGGGCTTGTTGAGCTGCGCCATACGAGGACTACGATGGCTAAGGTGAATCCCCAGGTCAAGATGGTGAACACCCACACGTATCGATTCCAGACCGGTGATTGGTTCTGTGCGGCCGGAACGACGATCCAAAAGGCCTAGGTTTGCTCAACGCACGGCGTTCGTCCGAGTGCTTCATTTCGTGGCTGGCCGCGCTGGCCGCGCTCGGCTGTGCGCCCTCGCTCGACCTTCTGGGGAAAGTCCCGTCCACAGGACCGGTCACCGACGCCGGTGGCGACGCGTGGGGCGGGCCGCCCGAGGCGCCCCGATTCTCCCCGCCGACGCTGGTCACGGCGATCTCCGATCCCACGGCCGACGACGAGGATCCATCGTTCACCGGCGATCTGCGCGAGCTCTATTTCTCGTCGGATCGCGCGGGCGACAGCGACATCTGGGTCTCGCGCCGGGCCAGCCCTTCCGATCCATGGGGCGCACCCACGATGGTTGTCGAGCTCAGCTCCAGCGGCATCGATCGGTCGCCGTCGGTCTCGCTGGATGGGCTGTCGATCTGGTTCACCACCGATCGCGAGCTGTTTCGCGGCCGGATCTGGCGCTCCTCGCGCCCGAACACGCAGTCGGTCTGGGCGGCGCCGGCGCCGGTGTCCGAGCTCGCGAGCCCGAACTTCGACTCGGCACCCTCGATCGACGCCGCCGAGACCACGATGTTCTTCTCGTCGCTGCACCAGAACAGCAGCACCGGGACCGATATCTACTCGTCGACGCGCTCCAGCGTCAGTCAGCCCTGGGGCACGCCGGTGCGAGTGCCCGGGCTCGACACCACGGCCGACGAGGCGGATCCGTTCGTCGCGCAAGGAGGACTGGTGGTGTTCTTCACGCTGACGCGATCCGGTCAGAGCGACCTTTATTCGTCGGTGCGGCGCTCGACCGATGCGAGCTTCACCCCACCCTGGCCGCTCTCCGACGTGAACTCGCCCGCGGTCGATTCGGACCCTACTTTATCGGTCGACCTCCTGTATCTGATGTTTGCGTCATCCCGATCGGGCAATACCGAGATCTATGAAAGCCACGCGCTTCAGCCCGCGCCGTGATTGGTTCCGCGTGACGTGAACGACATACATGGGGTGAGCGGGTGCCCCCACCTATCCTCCGGTCCGCCCTTACCTGCTCGGCGAGGATGCAGATGAAGCAGCCACGGATTTTCTGGATGCGTTTCGGAGTGGCGGCTGGAGCATTGGCCGCGGTCCTTCTTTCGGCCTGTGCAGGTAGCGTGGGTAACACCAACGGGCGTCAGGGCGGCGGCGGGAATGGTTCCGGCAATGGAACCGGCACCGGGACCGGCAACTCGACCGGCGGCCCGGGCGGTACCGGCGATCCCGGCATGGGCGGCGCGGGTGGCGACACTCCCCCTCCCCCTCCCCCGTTCCAGCCCCTGGGCGCCGCGGCCGCTGTGCGCAAGGTGAAGAGCCTCCTTACCGGCATGGCCCCGACCGACGCCGAGGTGATGTCGGGCGCGACGGCCGCCGGCCTGCGCACGCTGATCACGACCTGGACCACCGGCACCGACTTCCAGCCGCTGTTCCGCGACAAGATGATCTTCTTCTTCCGCAACGCCTTCCAGCAGACCGGGTTCACCCCGGGCGAAGACTTCAAGATGCAGTTGCTGGAGAACGGCGGCTTCGACTTTGGACCGCTGGGCACGGGCGCGGTCGGCGACGACGCGTTCTTCAAGCTGGTGCAGAACCTCCAGGACAGCTTTGCGCGAACCGCGTGGCAGCTGATCGCCGAGGGGCATCCGTTCACCGACGTGCTCACCACGCAGCGGTTCATGATGACCACCGCGCTCAAGAGCCTGTACGTCCAGATCGAGATGCCCAACGACCAGCCGTTCGCGTTCGGCATGACCGGGACGAAGCTGGCGTGGAAGGTCGACATGAGCGGCACCGCGATCCCGCTCGAGCAGACGCTGGATCCGACCAACGCGAACTACATGGTGTTCGACGACCAGATGCCGGTGAACGCGGCGCGCTTCCAGTTGCAGCCGACCTGTCAGGGGACGGCCGGCATGGTGAACGCCTTCACCGGCTACGCGCAGCTGTTCCAGCGTCTGCTCGGCTACACGCCGCGCTTCCCGTTCGCGGCCACGCCGACCTGCTGGGAGCACGCCTCCAAGCCCTACTTCACCGCGAGCGATCTCTCCGACTGGACCTGGGTCACCGTGCGCCCGCTGATGACCGGTGAAAGCCGGCTGCAGCCGTACGACCTGCCGACGCTGCGCACGACGACGACGCTGGGCCTGCAGCTGCCGCGCGTCGGCTTCTACTCGACGCCGGCGTATCTCGCGCTCTGGAACACCAACGACAGCAACCAGCACCGCGTGACCGCCAACCAGACGCTGCTCGCGGCGCTGGGCGAATCGGTGACCAGCTCGAACAGCATCACGCCGCTGAGCGCGGCCGGTCTCGACCCCAGCCACGCTGTCACCGGCAGCGAGTGCTACGGCTGTCACAAGCTGCTCGATCCCCTGCGCCAGTTCTGGGCCACGCAGTTCGACTTCAACGACCGCAACGACTTCCCGTCGCGCGGTACGTTCAACGGCGGCGCGGCCAACCCGCGGCCGGCGACCACCGGCGGAGCGCTTGCGTTCGCCAACGTCAACGCCAGCGGCACCAACTTCGCGGGGCTCGGCCCGCTGCTGATGCAGGTCACCGACGCCTCGGACGGCAACGCGCCCATTTCGCGGTTCGCCATCGCCATTGCTCAGAAGCTCTGCTTCTTCGCCAACTCGTCGGCGTGTGTCGAGACCGACCCCGAGTTCCGGCGCGTCGCCTCGGCGTTCGAGTCGGGTGGGTTCAACTTCGTGAACCTGGTCAACGACTTCTTCTCGTCGCCGCTGGTCACCGGCGCCAGCGACACGCTGACCTTCGACCAGCTCGGCATGACCGTGAGCGTGTCGCGGCGCGATCAGCTGTGCGCGTCGCTGTCGAACCGCCTCAACGGGCCGGACATTTGCGCGCTGCTGGCGACGATCCCGACCACCGCGCAGGCGGCGACGGGGAAGATCGCCACCACCGTCGCGGCCGACGCCTTCAGCCGCGGCTCCGAGCAGCCGGTGACGCCGTTCGTGCCGACGGTCTTCTACCGCGCCGCCACCGAGATGTTGTGCGAGAACGTGGCCGCGCTGGTCGTCGATTCGACGGCCGGCAAGGTCTACAGCAGCACCGACGTCGCTGGCGCGGTCGAGGACATGACAACGCGCCTGCTCGGCTATCCGCCATCGGACGCGCACCACGCAGATGCGGCCACGGCGCTGCAAGGTCACTACACCGCGGTGATGGCGGTCAAAGGCAACACCGCGACGACGGCGCTGCGGTCGACGTTTGCGCTGGCGTGTCAATCCCCCACTTCGCTGTCGTTCGGACTGTGAAATGAGCGAGAGGAAGCCGATCATGATGCTCAGGCGACGCGACGCTCTCATGACCACCCTCTTTGGCGCCGGCCACATCGGCCTGCGCGCGCTGGCGACCGGCCTGCCGGCGTGGTTCCTGGCGAACCCGCGCCGAGCGACCGCGCAGTCGCTCCAGTGCGCGATCGATGCGCGCGCGAACTTGCAGTATCTGATCTTGAGCGCGTCGAGCAACGGCGACCCGCTGAACTGCAACTGCCCGGGCACCTACGAGCAGACTGACATCATTCACCCGCAGCAGGCCGAGGTCGCGGCGACGCCGGTGCAGCTCGGCAGCAAGACCTACAACGCCGCCCTACCCTGGGCCAGTACGGCGGCCGGCGGCGCGCTCGCGCCGGCCACGCTGGCGCGCACCAGCTTCTTTCACCATGTGACCCGCTCCACGGTGCACGGCGACCAGCCCAAGGTCATGAAGCTGCTCGGCGCCACCAGCGGCGGCGAGATGCTCGTGTCGGCCTACGCCAAGCATCTGGCGGGCTGTTTCATGACCGTGCAGAACGAGCCGATCGCCGTCGGCGCGCGCGGCAACTCGAGCGAGCTGGTCAGCTTCGCCGGCCGCATGCTGCCGTCGATCTCGCCCACGCAGCTCAAGCAGCTGCTCACCGGCTCGAAGACCGATCCGCTGGTCAAGGTGCGCAGCCTGCGCGACACCTCGCTCGATCAGCTGAACGCCATCGCCAAGCGCGACGGCAACAACGTGCAGAAGGCGTTCCTCGATTCGCTAGCGACGTCGCAGACTCAGGTGCGCGAGCTCGCCGACCAGCTGTCGACGACGCTGAACGCGATCACCGCCGACGACGCCAAGGGCCAGGCGCTGGCGGCCGCGGCGCTCATCGCCGCGAACGTGACGTCGGTCGTCACGGTGCACCTGGCGTTCGGTGGCGACAACCACAGCGACCAGAATCTGCAGGCCGAGGCCGACCAGCACGTGAGCGGCGTGCAGGGGATCCAGGCCATCATGGATGCGCTGGCGTCGCTGCAGCTCACCGACAAGGTCACCTTCGCGACCCTGAACGTCTTCGGGCGCAACCTGAACGGCATCGCCAAGGTCACGTCGCGCACCGGCCGCGATCACTACGGCAACCACGCCGTCACCGTGATGATCGGCAAGAACGTCGCCCCCAGCGTCATCGGTGGCGTGACCGCGTCGTCGAGCGGCGCCTACGTGGCGTCGGACATCGACTCGGCGACTGGCAACTCGCTCGCCAGCGGCGGCGACGTTCCGGCGGCGCAGACCCACGTGGCGGCGGCGCGCACGCTGGGCGTGGCACTCGGCATCCCCGAGAGCCAGGTCGCGGGCGACTTCACCGCCAGCGCGGGCGGAAAGGTAGTCAAGGCCGCGCTGACCGGCGTCTGATCGCGCTGTTTCCTGCGCGTTTCTTGCGCGTCGAGATGGCGGCTTTCCAGGGAGACTTTCCCGGCGCCCGCGCGAAGAACGATCGCTGCGGTTGCCTCGCCATCAGTTGTGCTACTCTTGGTTGGTAGCTCATGGACTTCGATGAGTTCGAACAGCTGGTTCTGAGGGTGCTGTTCGAGACGGACGTGGCGATTACTGCAGCTCATGTCGCGTACCTCGGGCGGGTCTCGGTGCGGACCGCCGAGCGTCATCTGGCGCGCATGGTCGAGCACGGGACGCTGATCGTCCGCACCTCGGCAGCCGGGATCATCGAGTACGTCTATCCCGGCCGGAAGCCCATCCTGGCCACCGGCAACTTGCCCACGACCACCTCCATCGGCCCACCGCCCATCAGCCTGGGCGAATCTTTCTTCCTGACCGCGCGTCCCAAGCACAGCCCGGTGACCGCGGTCATGCTCTCGATGCTGATCCCCGGCGCGGGGCACATCTATTCGGGCCGTCCCGGCGCCGGCGTCGCCTGGATGGCGACCACGCTCATGGGCTACGCCTGCTGCTTCCTGCCCGGCCTGTTCCTCCACGGCCTCTGCCTGGTCAGCGCCGCTCAAACCCGCCAGACCTAGTTGTCTCCGCGAGCCCCGGCGGCCCAGCGCGCCTCGTCCTCGTCCTCGTCTGCGAGCGCTAGGAGTGGCGCCCGCTCTTCAGGAGCTCGCCTTCCGCGTTGCCGCCTTCGAGGCTCTCTTCCTTGCGCTTGCGGAGCTGGCGGAGCTCCTCGAGCGTTCGCTGCATCGGTGACGCGCGATCGTGCGAGGCGTCGGGGACGGCTTCCAGCACCGACACCGCATTGGTGAGCACGCGCAGGTCCTCCTCGACGCGCGAGCGCAAGGACTGGTGCATCTCGCGAAACGCCGAATAGAACTCTTGCAGCTCATCACCTTTGCGCAGGCTCGCCGGTGCGGGGCCCATGCGATTCTCCCGCACGCGCGCGAACAATGCCGCGATCTTGTGCAGCGGGCCCGCGACCTTGTGGGTGATCAGGATTCCGACGGTGCCGATCGAGAACACCAGCACCACGCCGAAGCCCACGATGCCCCACAGCACGACGCGGTCGCTGTTCGAAAACTGCGCTTGCAGCTCCTCGGCGCTCGAGGGGTCGACCAGGCTGGTCCACAGGATCACCTTCGAGACGTCCCGCGTCGCCTGGTACATCTTGAACCCCAGCCCCGCGGTCAGGAACACCGCCACGATGACGATTGTCGCCGTGTAGCGGAGCTGCAACCCGACGTCGAGCAGGTAGTTGCGTACCTTGCGCTTGTACGGCGGACGCGCGGAGGGGCCGTTTTCGGTGTTGTTCATGGGGTCCTCCAGAAGGTCGGGCCCGTTGTCCGCGGGCTTGTCATCGTATGCGCTTTGCTACCCACGTTGCTACCCACCTTGCGATTTGAAAAATTTTGTGAGGTCTTCGGCCAGCTGCCCGGCCGACGCTTCCAGGCAGTCGTGGCGGGCGTTGTCCTTGTCGCGCGGGCGCGAGCCGGACTGCACGCTCGCGCCGGCGTTGGTCCATGAGATGATGCTCTTCGAGGGCCAGCGAGCGACCAGCACCTTGACGTCGCACGAGGTCTCGGAGCCGCCGCCCGACACCATGTCGTCGAGGCGGGTCACGTTGCCGTCGATGTAAAAGCCGACCAGGCCGCTCTTGGCAAAGTTCTTCTGGTCGAGGGGGCTGATGTTGGTGGTCACGACCTGCAGCTTGACCAGCTCGCGTTGCAGCACGTCGCGGACGATCTTGGCGGCGTCGGGGCTTATGGTCTTCGATGTGCCGGTGAAGGGGCCGAAGCTCAAGTAGATCTTTGCTTTCTTTGACCCCGGCAGGTCGGTGTTCGCGGTCGGGTTGCCGCTCGGATGCAGCATCGCCAGCGCCTTGCCGGCCTGCCCCTTCACGAAGGGATCCTGGTCCCGGCCCAGCAACGCGCGCAGCGGATCGGCGGCCGCTGCGTCGCCGATCTGCCCGAGGGCGTGGGCCGCAATGCCGCGCACCGTCTTGTTGGCGTCGTCGAGCGCCTTGATCAGCGATTCGACCGCGCTGACGTCGCCAAGCTTGCCGAGCACGATCGCGGCCTGGACCCGGACCTTGTAGTTCGAATCTTCAAGTAGTGCTTTACAGAGTTCCTCGACCTTGGCCCTGGGCGCCCCGGCCCAGGACGGCGTCGGACGCACCGCCGCGATGGTTAGCAGCGTCGCCAGCAGCGCGAGCGCCAGCCGCTGCGCCGCCCGGCGCACTAGTCCTGCCCCCGTGTCGCGTGGTCGGGGGTGGCTGCGGGCGCGCGCTTGCGGCTACCTGCCGCCTTGCGGTTGAACCGCAGCTCGAAGACGAAGACCGCGCCGCCGCGCGAGTTGTCTTCGACCCAGATCTTGCCCTCGTGCATCTCGACGATCGCGCGCGCGAGCGCCAGCCCCAGGCCGTAGCCGACCGTGTGGGTGCCCAGCTGCCCGTAGGGCTCGAAGATCTCCGCCCGCTCGGCGGTCGCGATGGTCTCGCCGGGGCTGGTCACGGAGAATCGCGCTCCGATGTCGGTTTCGATCACGCGCAGCTCGATCTCACATTGGGCGGGCCCGCGCCGGATGGCATTGATGACCAGATTGCGCAGCCCGCGCTTGATGAGATCTTTATCGCCAGTCAGCGGCCTTTCTTGACCGATGGGTGGGCGGGCCAACGACAGGCTCACGCCGGCGCTCTCGGCATGGCGGCGGGCTTCCTCTAGCGCCTCGGCCGCGAGGTCACCCAGCGTAAACTGGGTCTCCTTGAGCTGCATCTGGCCGCTCTCGAAGCGGTCGAAGTCGATGACCGTCCGGACGCTCTGCATCAGCTGGTCGAAGACAGTGCGGGCGTCGTCGACGCTGCCGTCGAAATCGGGGCGGTGCCGGTCGTCCTTCGGGGGGCCGAAGCGCGACATGAAGTTGACGTTGGCCTGCAGCGCCGCGACCGATCCCTGCAGGTCATGCAGCAGGTGGCTGACCCAGCGGCGCCGCTCGACGATCTCGCTGCCTTGCGAGCGCTGCTTCTTCTCGAAGCGCGTGAATAGCGCGCGCGTCCGCAGCAGCGCCCACAGCCGGGTGCGTCGCTCCTGCGCGTCGGTCGACGGCGAGAACACCGCGTCGGCGCCGGCGGCGGTGGCGCGCAGGCGGAATTGTCGCAGGTCGTTGAGCGCGAAGATGATCGTAGGGACGAAGTGCGTGCGGATGTTGCCTTTCAGCCGCTGGCAAAGCTCGATGCCGCCCGCGGGGAGGATCCGGTCGTCGATGAGGACGACGTCGGGCGGGTGAAGGAGCGCCTCCTCGAACGCACTGTCGGCGTTGCCCGCGGTCTGGACGCTGATGCCCTGCGAGCGGAGGAAGGTCACCAGTGGCCGCGCCACGCCTCGCCCAGGAGCCGCCACCAGCGCCTCGACGTCGCCTGGCAGCCCTAGCGTGTTGCTCAGCGTGGTTCTCTCGTCGGGGAGCATCTTCGGTTTTCGCTCCGCCCCATCATAAAGCAGCCGCGAAATTTCATCCATCGCGTCGCGACAAGCGACAGCGCGCCCCCAGTGTCGCTGACACGGCTCCCAGCGTTCCGCCCAGTGCATCGGCGGCGACGTCGCGCCAGTCCGCGGTGCGAAGGGGTGTCCACAATTGGTGGATTTCGTCGCTGATCCCGTAGGCAGTCGCGAGCAGGATCGCTATCAGCGCATTGGCGACAGCGGCTTTGCGGCCGTGGGTCCGGTCCAACGCGCGCCAGAGCAACCCGGCAAGGACGCCGTAGAGCAGCGCGTGTACCAACTTGTCCGATTGGGGCAGATCGATGGCCGGCAGGCGGCTTCCGGGGATCGAGGACAGCGCGAAGATCACGACGGCCCAAAAGCCCACGAGAAGCCAGGACACCAGCCGTCTTCGTCGCACTCTTGGTAATGCCGGCTGCTCGCCGTTCAGATCAGGCGGTTCGCGACGGTCGGAAGGGAGCTTTTGGGAGGGGTCGTGCATGTCCTACATGTAGGATTTTTGACTTCACTACAGCACATCGTAAGATGGCCTCAATGCGAACCACCGACTTCTCTTCCTCTAGCGCGGCGCCCGTTCCCGAGCAGCGCCAGCACCTTCGTTTCGACAAGATGTTCGCCGTCCGGATCGAGTCCCTGCTCTTCGGCGAGAGCGTCTGTGTCGCCCGCAACGTCTCGGCCGGCGGAATCTTCGTCGAGCTCAGTGACCCCCTGCCCCTGGGCGCGACCGTCCGGGTTTGCTTCCCCGTGCCGGACGGCACGGGCGAGGTCGTGGCGACCGGTGAGGTCAAGAACCACTACTTCATCAACTTCACGCAGAACGGCGTGAACCGCGCCGTCGCCGGCATGGCGATCCGGTTCCTCTCCTTCGAGAACGAGAGCCATCACGTGCTGCGCGACTGCCTCGGGCGACTGCGCGTCCTGCACTGAGCGTTTTCATTCCTCGGCCTGAGGCCGTACGACGATCGGCTCGGGCAGATCGACGGTCGTGCCGGCCTCGATCGGGACTTCGACCTCGCGCGGCCCTTTCGTGATGGGCAGGACGCGCGCGCCGATGCGGATGCTGACCTCGTACCGTCCGGGGAAGAGGCCGCTCACGACGAAAGCGCCCGAGCGGTCGATCTCGCCCAGCGCCTTGCGCGGCAGCGCCAGCGGTGACCGTGGGAACAGCACCGCTCGCGCCTCGCTCTCGGGTGGCGTGCCGCCAATGGTGGTGACCTGGCCGCGCACGCGCGCGCCGCGGTGCGAGAGCCGGAGCTCGATATCGGCGTCGAGGTCCTGGTCGTCGAGCTCGATCTTCTCCGGCGGGTAGGCGAGCATCTCGCCGTGGCGGGCCCAGACGTAGTACGTCCCCAGCGGAAAGCGGTCCTGCGCGAACGCGCCGTCGCTGTCGACGGTCCAGATGATCGGCGAGTTGTTGTCGTTGCCGGCGCCCAGGCTGCCGCCGCCTGAAAGCAGCGCGACGACGGTGGCATTCGCCTGCCCCTCGCCGTCGTTGTCCTGCACCACGCCCTTGATGATGGTCGTCCGTTGCATCTTGATCGCGGCGCGCGTGGCGGGCTGGGTCAGTGTCCACTTAACCGTCGCGGGGAGCCACCCGAGCTTCGACGCCCGCAGGTAGTAGCGGCGCGTGTCGAGCGCGTTGATGACGAACGACCCGTCTTCCCCGCTGTGCGCCTCGGCGGTTTCGATCTGCTCGTCGGGGCCGCGCAGCGCGTGGATGGTCACGCCGCCGATCGGGCTGCCCTTGCCGTCGGTGACCTTGCCGCGCGCGATCACCTCGGGACCGAGGTGAAAGGACCGGTTGACCGTGATCTGCTTCTCGGTCGGCTTGAACTCGGCGATCTCGGCGGCCAGGCCGGGGTGGCTGAGGCGGATGGCGTAGATCCAGGGCCCTGCGCGCAGCTTGAGCCGGTAGCTGCCGTCCTTGCCCGACGTCTCGTCGAGGATCGGCGTGCCCTGGAACCAGACGCGGATCTTCGCCCCTTCGACGCGCTTTCCGGCGTCGTCGGTGATCTTCCCCTGCAGCACCGCCTCGGGGCGGTCGGCGGTGTCGCGCCGGAAGAGCTCGCGGCGGAAATCTTCCTCGGTTGCGAGCAGGCAGCTCGGCCCGGTGCGCCAGGGCAACGCGCAATCGGGGGCGAGGCGCGAGCAGAAATCGACGCAGTTGCCGGGGTCTTTGGGATCGCAGATCGACGGCGGCAGAGCATCGGGCTCGACCAAGGGGGCGGCGGTGCCTCGGCCGACGCACCAGACGCACCCCTCGGGGCGTTCGACGCAGCGGACGTCGCGCGAGTCGGTCTGAGCCACCGCGGAGCTGGATGCGCGCGCTTGCTCGTCGCGCGAGCGGCGGCAGGCGCCGATCATCGCGACGAGGAGCACGATGGCGGCGGCGGTGATGGGCACGGCGGCCGGCGAGGGTCTTCGACAGACGGGGCTGGTGGTCAAGGACGAGTCCGTGTAGATCGCGGGGGAAGGACGACCCGCCGCCCGAGGCGCGGCCGGCGGATCCTGAAACGCAGCGCCCCAAGGTGCCACTTGCCAGAGAAAAATGAAATCGGCGGTTCTCCGAAGGCGTCCGGCAGGCCGTGCTTCATCGTGCTCGAGGGGATCGACGGTTCAGGGACCACGACCCAGCTCGCCCGCCTGACCGCGCACCTCAGCAGTCTGGGGCGGCGCGTGCACCCGACCCGCGAGCCGAGTGATGGACCGGTGGGGCGCTTGCTTCGCGAGATCCTGCTCGGCGGCCACCGCGGCGCCGACGGAACGGAGGTCGACGGGCGCGCCATGGCGTTGCTCTTCGCGGCCGATCGCCGCGACCACCTGCGGCGGGAGATCGAGCCTGCGCTGGCCGCGGGGCTCGACGTGGTCAGCGACCGGTATCTTCTCTCCTCGCTCGCGTACCAGGCGGAGGAAGCGGAGCGTGACTGGGTTGCGGGCCTGGCACGCGCGGTGCGGCCGCCCGATCTGACTCTACTCCTCGATGTGCCGGTGTCGGTCGCCGCCGCACGTCGCCGCGCCGCCGGGCGTTCGACGGAGCGCTACGACGAGGACGGCTTCCAGGCGCGCGTCGCAGCGAACTATCGGCGGCTGGCGAGCGCAGAGCCGGGCGTGGTGGTGCTGGACGGCAGTGCCTCGGTCGATGCGGTTGCTGACGCGATCGCTCGTGAGGTCGGCAAGCGGATCGCAGCCTGAGGGCGGTCTCGCCGTGCTAGGGTTTTGGCGTGCGGGCTGATGTTTTCGCTGCGGTGAGTCTGGGCGCGTGGCTCGCGCTCGGGTGCGCGACCACGACCTCGCCGGCGAGCTCGGCGCCCTCCTCAGTTGCGCCGCCGTCCGAGGCACAGGGCGAGCATCTCATCGAAGCGTCCGCACCGAGCGAGACTGCGGTCGAAGGTGCCACCCTGGCCCCCACCCCGTCGGCGCCGCCGGCGGGCTGCGCGGCTCGCGCCGGCGCCGATACCCTGCGCCGGTCGGCGCTCAAGCGGACCGTCGACGCGGGACTCGGGCGCTGGTTGCAGACGGTCTCTGTCGACCCGTTGCTCGCGCGCGGGCACTTCCGCGGCTGGATCATCCGTTCGCTCAATACGGACGACGCCTGTTTCGCCGGTGTCGATCTGCGCGCGGGCGATGTCGTCACGCGGGTCAACGGGCACGGTGTCGAGCACCCCGAGGAGGCGCTCGACGTCTGGACCAAGCTGCCGGTGTCGTCGGAGCTGGTGATCGATTTCCTGCGCGATGGCCAGGCACGCAAGGTGCGGTTCGGGATCGTCGATCCCTAGGCGAACGTGATGCGATCGGAGCCTGGAAGCGCAGCGATCCTGCGCGCGGTAGTGACCCACCAGATCGTGCCCGGCGTGGGCGCGCGCGGAGGCGATGCCCTGGCCACCGTCGAGGAGGGGCCCTTGCCCGCGGGGACCGGAATCTTCATTCCCGGCCGCATCCCGTGTGGCGAGTGCGCGGCCTGCCGGCGCGCCCTGTGCGACGCCTGCTCTGCTCCGCGTGCCCTCGTGATGAGCAGCGATGGACGGGTCGTCGTCCCGGATCGCTTCATCACGGCGGTCGACGGTGCGCTGTCGTCGCTGCGCGCGATCGCGGCCGGCCTCTACGCCGACATCATCGGCGCGGCCGGCCGCGCCGGTCTGGGTGCGGGCGACACCGCGATCTGGATCGGCGAGCCGGCCTGGACGCGCGCGGGCATCGCATGGTCGCACAGCCGAGGCGCTCGCACCTTCGTGCTGGCTGCGTCCGCGCCGCCGCCGTCTCCAGCGACGACGTCTGGCCCGGTGCCGCTGGCGCTGTCGTCCGGGCCCGCGGCGTGGCGGACGACGATCGCCGACGCCGAGGCGGCGGGCGGCCCGGCGGGCGGGCGCCCCGAGCGGCGCATCTTCGTCTGTGGATCTGGGGACGAGCTCGCTCGCGTCGCGCTCGAGCTCGTGACCCCTGGCTCGACGCTCTCGTTCCTGCGTGGCGCGCCGTCCGTGCTCGCGGGCCTGGACGTTGCGCCTCCGCTACGCCTCTTCACGGGTGGTGCAGGCCACCCTGATCTGATCCCCGAGGCGCTGGCGGCCATGAGCCGCGGCGAGGTCGAGACGGACGGGCTGTTCGTCGAGGTGACCGCGGCGGAGCAGGAGACGGCGCTCGCCGAATTCCGGCGCGGGCTCGATCGCCCGATGCCGGTCGTCGCCTACCGTGTCGCCTCAGGACACTAGTGCTTCTTCTTGCCGGCGGCGTGCTTGGGCGGCTTGCGCTTGGGCGAGCGCGCCTTGGCGGTGGCCGGGGCCGATTCGTGCCCGGGCGCGGCTTCCTTGGTGTGAGCGGGTTCGGGCTCCTCGGCCGGAGCCGCCGGCGCCGCCGGCACGGCAGGCTCCGGTGCCTTCGCCGCCGCAGGCGCGGGCGGTGGCTCGGCCGCGGTCTTTGCGGCGGCGGCGTTCGGAGCACCGGGCGCCCCTGACAGCTTGTCGTTGCTCTTGCCCTTCATCGTGACGACCAAGACCGCAATCAGGACTGCGACGGCGATGCCCGCAGCCACGAGCACCTTTGTGCGACTACCGCCGCCGATCTCGTTGATCATCTCGGCATCGGACATGCGCTCGCCCGGTATCGAGCCAGCGACCACCGGTACGCCCGCGGCGGTACCGCCGGCGCGCAGCGAGAACTTCTTCCGATCCTCGACGGTCACCGAGCCATCGTCCACGTAGCGATCCTCGAGCGGCTTGGCATCCTCGGCCGGAATCTGGTGACCGCCGCTAGGGGTCTCGGTGCGTCCAGCGGCTGCCGAGGACTTGGCCTTGGCCTCGGCGACCATCTGCTCGACGTCGCCCTTCTTGAACCAGAGCGTCTCGCGGAAGTTCGCACCCTGCTGTCCGCCGCCTTGTGCGGGTTGAGCAGCGGCAGCAGCAGCAGCGGCGGGCGCTGGGCGCGGCGCTGACGCCGGTTCAGGCCGAGCCTGCGAAACGGGAGGCGGTGTCGCTTGCTGGTTGGCGTTGTTGGCCGCGGGGGCGGCGGCCGTCGCCGGAGCCACAGGCGCGCGATTTTGCACCGGTACGCCCAGCGGAATTGCCGCAGGTGACGCCGGGAGAGCCATCATCGTCGCTGCGACGGCGGCACCGTGCGCATTTCCACGCTGGGTCATCGCCAGGGGTGGGGGCGTCGGCTGGTTGGACGGATCCACTGTCGCGGGCTTGGGCGGGGGGGTGGCCGCCGGCTCGACTCGCGCAACCGCCGAAGCCGGCGCAGCCGAGGAAGCCGGCGCAGCCAAGATAGCCGGCGCAGCCAAGATAGCCGGCGCGGCGGGCGCCGGCGCGGCTGACACCGGGCTATAGGCGACGACCGGCCCGGAGCCGTTGGCTTCGGCGCGCGCGGCGGTCGCCTCGGCGACGAGACGGCGCACATCGGGGCCGCCGCCCGAGTAGGCGATGGTACGGTTCAGGCCCGCCGCCGGACGAGGCGCCGGTGCTGGCGCGCCCGCCAGGTGCATCGAGGCGACTTCGTTCAGGAACTGGCGCAGCGTCAGCGGACGGCGGCTGGAGTTCTTGTCCATCGCGCGCAAGATCACGCGGTCGATCTCCGGCGTCAGATCGGCGCGCCGCTGGCTGGGCGGCTGGACTTCGCCGCGTTGAACCTGCTCGAGTACCGCCTGTGAGCTCGGGCCCGAGAACGGCGGAGCTCCGGTGAGCATGAAGACCGCGAGCGCACCCAGGCCGTAAGTGTTGGAGCGCTGGTCGGCGGGCTTGCCGTCTGCTTGCTCCGGCGACAGGAACTCGGGGACGCCGAAGACGCGGTCGGTGACCGGCACCGGCACGGTGAAGTTGATCACCTTCACGTCGTCGTCGCCCTCGATGAGGATGTTCTTCGGCGCCAGATCGTGGTGAACCACTCCGACCTTCTGGCCCTCGAGCAGCGCCTCGCCGATCTGCGCAATGATCTTTTTCGTACGTTCCAGCGATAGCGGGCCGCTACGCTCGATGACGTGGTTGAGCGGTTCACCGCCGCACAGCTCGGTCGCGATGAAGATCCGGCCGTCGGACGACTTTCCGCAATCGAGCACGCGTGCGATGCGCGAGCTCTGAGAGCGCATGAGCTGCTTCAGCTCACGCTGCGCGCGCTCCACCGCCGTCGGGGTCGGCAGTGACGCGAGCGAAACCAGCTTGTAGGCGACGGTGTCGCCGGTCTGCCCGTCCTGCGCCTGCCAGACCTCTCCGCTGCGCGACCCGCCGATCACGCTCGCGGGCGCGAAGCGCGCCGGCGGCTCGTCGGGGATCGGCAACAGACGCGATGGACCTTCGGCGCTGGCACATCCCTCGCGAGGGCAAAAATTGGCGTCGTCTGGGTACTTACTCTGACAGTTCGGGCAGACTTTCATCCGGCTCCTGGCAGTCATGACTCGGTGAGGCCACCGCCGAGTCGGCTCGTCTCGCCATGTTAGCCGATGTTAACGCAAAATTCCCATTTCCGGTCCGTGAAAGATCGGCGCACACGCGCAGTCGCCCGTGTCGCCGAAACTTGCCTAGATCGGTCACAGGTAGCGGTCGCCCGCACCGGCTCCCACGTCGGGGCCGTCTGTGTGGACTGGAACAACGGTCGAGCTCGCCGACCGTGGGCGTTCTTATTTGCTGGGCTCGCCGAGCCCTGCGAACAGCACGGCGGCCGAGGGGGTCGAGCGCTTGCTCTCGATCGCCTTGCGCTTCTTGCCCATGTTGACGTGCTTGCGCACCCGTCGTTTCCAAGTCCTTCGCGTGTTCGAAGCCATTGCGGGGCGGTTTCTACCAGGACCGGGGCGCGCGGTCAAACAGGTCAGAGCCGGGTCGCGGCCACGACCCCCTCGATCTCCTGGAGGCTGCGCAGCACGGTCTTGAGCTGGTCGAGGTGTCCCACCGTCACCTGGAAGGTGTTCACGGCGCGCCCGTCCTCGGTGGTGCGGCATTTGGCTTGCGAGATGTTGACCCCGTGCTCGGTGAACGACTTCGAGATGGACGCCAGTAGTCCCGGGCGGTCCTCGCAGCTGACCTGGATCGCCACCGGCCGCAGGGTCTTGGATTCGTCGTCCCAGGCGACGTCGACGCGGCGGATCGGATCCAGATCCAACGCCTTGGGGCAGTCGCGCGTGTGGATCACCACGCTGTGGCCGCTGCTGATGAACCCGACGATGTTGTCGCCGGGCACCGGGCTGCAGCACTTCGCGAACTTGACCACGATGTCCGCCTCGCCTTGCACCCGAATGCCGCCGATCGAGCGCTTGGGACGCTTGATCGGCTGGGGCACGGCGTCCAGCTCGACCGCGGCGGGCGCGCCCTCCTGCTCGGCGTGCTCGGGTAGCGCGGCGTTCGTCGCCTGCTCGGGGCTGATGCGCCCGTAGCCGACCGCGACCAGCAGGTCGTCGGCGGTTCCGATCCGCAGGCGCGTAGCGGCCGCTTCGAGCAAGCCGTCGCGCTCCGCGGTGGCGAGGGCTATGTCCTTGCGCTTGCGCAGCTCGCGCGCCAGCAGATCGCGGCCCTTCTGGCGGCTGCGCTCGCGCTGCTCCATCCGGATGTGGTGCCGGATCTTGGTCTTGGCGCGGCTGGTGATGACGAACTTGAGCCAGTCCTTGGACGGCTTCTGGTTGGCCGAAGTGAGGATTTCGACGGTGTCGCCGTTGCGGAGCGCGTAGCGCAGCGGAACGATGAGGCCGTTGACCCGCGCCCCCGAGCAATGCTCGCCGACCTTGGAGTGCACCGCGAACGCGAGGTCGATCGGCGTCGACCCCTTGGGCAGCGCCTTGACGTCGCCCTTCGGGGTGAAGACGAAGACCTCGTCCTGGAAGAGATCGATCTTCACCGTCTCGATGAACTCGGTCGGGTCCTTGAGGTCGCGCTGCCACTCCATGAGCTGGCGCAACCAGGCGAACGCCTTTCCGTCGGCGCTGCCTGAGCCGGTTCCGTTCTGCTCCTTGTACTTCCAGTGTGCGGCGATGCCCTGCTCCGCCGTCCGGTGCATCTCCTGCGTGCGGATCTGCACCTCCATGCGGTCGGCGCGCGGGCCGATCACCGTGGTGTGCAGCGACTGGTACAGGTTGGGCTTGGGCAGCGCGATGAAGTCCTTGAACCGCCCCGGCACCGGCGTCCAGTTCGAGTGCACGACGCCGAGCACGGCGTAGCAATCGCGCACCGAATCGGTGAGCACGCGAAACGCGATGAGGTCGAAGATCTGGTCGAGGTCTCGCCCGGTCTTCTTGATCTTCTGGAAGATCGACCAGAGGTGCTTGGCGCGGCCCGAGATCTGCGCGTTGATCTCGGCCTCGGCCAGCACGGTGCGCAGCTTGCCGCAGACCTCGTCGATGTACGCCTGGCGCGACTCGGCGGTCTCGGCCATGCGGCCGGAGAGCGCGCGGAACTCGTCGGGCTCGAGGTAGCGGAAGCCCAGGTCCTCGAGCTCGACCTTCATCCACTGGATGCCGAGGCGGTTGGCGAGCGGCGCGTAGATCTCGCGGGTCTCGCGGCTGATCCGCTCCTGCTTCTCGCGCGGCATGAACTGCAGCGTGCGCATGTTGTCGACGCGGTCGCTGAGCTTGATCAGGATGACGCGGATGTCGCGCGCCATCGCCAGCAACATCTTGCGGAAGTTCTCGGCCTGGCGCTCCTCGCGCGTGTTCCAGGGGATCTGCCCGAGCTTGGTCACGCCCTCGACCAGAAACTGGATCTCGCTACCGAAGAGCCGACCGATGTCCTCGGCGGTGGCGCTGGTGTCCTCGACGCAGTCGTGCAGCAGGCCGGCGCAGATCGAGGGAACGTCGAGCCTTAGCTGCGAGATGATGCGGGCAACGCCCACTGGGTGGACCACGTAGGGATCCCCGGAGCGGCGCCGCTGGCCGGCGTGGCGCTCGGCGGCGAACTCGTAACTGCGCTGGATCAGTCCTAAGTCAGCGGAGGGGTCGTAGGTCGAGACCGAGCTGCATATTTCCTGAACGTCAATCATTTCGACCGGGGTGCTTCCCTTCCGGCCCAACG
>Ga0265342_10000277_pt1 | contig 57572 bp, 53 predicted proteins | sample 4CB327metaG_FD_203125 | JGI IMG/M metagenome (GOLD analysis project Ga0265342, IMG submission 203125) | Rhizosphere microbial communities from Carex aquatilis grown in University of Washington, Seatle, WA, United States - 4-CB3-27 metaG | ecosystem: Host-associated > Plants > Roots >...
CATGATTTTAGCCGTGCATCAACCGCAATATATACCGTGGCTCGGTTATTTTCATAAGATCGCCGGTTGTGATCTTTTCATTTATCTTGACGACGTCCAGTACAAGAAACGCGAATTCCAGAACAGAAATAAGATAAAAACCGCTTCAGGACCTCTCTGGCTGACCGTGCCCGTCGTATCGAAAGGACAGTTCACGCAGAAGATCAAGGAAGTGAAGATCAACAACGAAACTGACTGGCCCGGCGAACATCTAAAGAGCATCGAGCACAACTATGCCAAAACCTCTCATTTCGATGAGCACCGGCGGTTTTTCCAGGCACTTTACCAAAAGAAGCACGAGATGCTCATAGACTTATCGATGGAGACGATCAACTATTGCCTAGGTTGCCTGAAGATCCAAACTCCGGTAAAAATGTCTTCCGAATTTAATATCACGAGCGCTTCCACCGAACGGATAATCGACTTGTGCAAGGCCGCCGGCGCCGACACTTACCTGTCCGGTTCGGGCGGCAGGGAGTATATGGACGTCTCCCTTTTCGAAAAGAACCGCATCAAGCTGGTTTTCCAGGAATTCAAGCACCCGCGGTACGAACAGCTTTTCTGCGGCTTCGAGCCTTACCTATCCATTGTCGACCTGATCTTCAATTGCGGCGAAAAAAGCCGCGGCATACTTTTAGGGAATTGACATGTACGAACAATACTGGAACCTCAAATTAAAACCTTTTGAAAACACTCCTGACCCGCGTTTTCTTTATTACTCGCCGCAGCATGAAGAGGGGCTCAACCGCATGCTCTACGTGGTCAAGGAAAGAAAAGGAGCGGGACTGCTTACGGGAGTTTACGGCTGCGGAAAAACGCTGCTGGCCAGGGCGCTGATGAGAGAGCTCGAAAACTCGGTCTATAAGGTAGCCATCATTTCGAACCCGAGGCTCGATGACGTCGAGATGCTGCGCATGATAGCTTACAACCTCGGAGTCACGGAGCCGCCGACGCGCAAGGCCGATATCCTCATCACGCTCGAAAGGGTGCTGCAGAACAACGTTAATGACGGCAAAAAGACGGTGGTAGTCATCGACGAAGCCCACGCGATCGAAGACAAGAATATCTTCGAAGAATTAAGGCTCCTGTTGAATTACCAGACGGAAGACAAGTTCCTGCTTACGCTGCTGCTCCTAGGCCAACCCGAACTCAAGGATAAGATCGAGATAAACAAACAGCTTAACCAGCGCATCGCGATGCGCTTTTTTCTTGAGCCCTTAAATCTTTCGGAGACCGAACATTACATCCATCACAGGCTTGAAGTAGCCGGAGGCTCCACAGCCCTTTTCACCCAGGACGCGATCGTGACTATCCACGAACGTTCGGGCGGGATACCCAGAAGGATCAATCAACTCTGCGATTCCTCTCTCCTGACAGGTTACGGCAAGAACGCAAAATCGGTAGACACGGAGCTCGTAGAGGAAACGATCAAAAGTTTGTCCCTATAAGTTATCCGGGATTTGTCCATAGGGCCTCATACGGTTCAGGTTTATTTCATTATAAAGAGGTGCACAATGAATATCCTCGCGATCGGCGCGCATCCCGATGATTTTGAATACGGATGCGGCGGGACGCTTTACAAGTACTCACAGGCTAAACACAAGATAAACCTGCTCGTGATGACAAGGGGGGACATGGGAGGCAAAGCTGACCTGCGCCAGAAGGAACAGGAGCGTTCGGCGAAGATCCTCAAAGCCAAGCTCTACTGGGGAAGATTTTCGGACACCCAGATACCCCTTCAGAAGGAAACGATCAACACGATCGAGTTCTTTATCAAGAAGATCAAGCCGAACTTTATTTTTTCGCTCTTTCCCAACGACACCCATCAGGACCACCGGACCGTGTCTCAAGCCACCGTCACCGCGACCCGCTACGTTCACAACGTGCTCTTCTACGAAACTCCGAGCACCATCGATTTCACGCCCGCGAGCGTATTCGTAGATATCGAGCGCGTCCTTAACAAGAAGCTCGAGCTCTTAAAAGCGCATAAGTCGCAGGTTTTTGCGACCAGGATCGCCAACCTTTCGATCCTCGAAGCTTCGCAGGCTACGGCTTTGTTCAGGGGCGTGCAGAACAGGGTCAAATATGCGGAGGCCTTCGTTCCGCTGCGCCTGGCCATGAATAACCTAAATGCATTCTAACGAACCCTGGCGGAAAGCCTATTATATCCTGCTCGTCATCCTGCTCGTTATGCTGCTCCAGCTAAAGGGCGGCACCTGGGCCTGGGCATTCAACATTCTTGACAAGACCTGGAACATCCGCTGGGTGTACGTCCTCCTTCTTTCGTTCATCATGGCGCAGTTGCTCACGCCCCTCGCGATCAGGCTTGCCTGGTACTTTAATATCCTGGACTATCCAAACGAGAGGAAACTGCACGGCAGCCCGGTGCCCAGGATAGGAGGACTCGCCATTTTCGTCTCGGTGCTCGCGGCAACGGTGAGGAACTATCAATTCTCCAGCGAGCTGACTTGGCTTATCGTAGGCGGTTCGATCATCTATGCTCTCGGGTTCATTGACGATATCCACCCGCTGACCTCTACCTTGCGTCTCTCGGTCCAGCTGGTGGCGTGCCTGGCGGTGATCAAAGGCGGGATATTGATAACGGTGATACCCTATTTCTGGCCGTTCTCTCATTTCCTCAGGATAGCTGTGACCGTCGTCTGGCTGATAGGGATGGCAAACGCGATCAATTTCCTTGACGGTATTGACGGACTGGTCTCCGGGATGATAGCCATCAGCGCCCTGCTCTTTTTTGCCATCGCATGGCCGACCAGGCAGAGTTACCTGGCATACCTTGTAATTGCTATGGCTGGAGCCTGCATCGGCTTTCTGCCCTATAACTGGAAACCGGCCAAGACCTTCATGGGAGACGCGAGCGCGACGTTTCTCGGCTTTATGATAGCCGGCACCGCTGTGATGGGCTCCTGGACTTACAAGAACGCCATGGTAGCGGTGGCGACGCCCCTGCTGATACTCGGTATACCTATTTTTGATATGATCTATACCACGGTATCGAGGTTCAAGAACCATCAGGTCAGGACCTTCAGGGAATGGCTAGAGTACACCGGGAGGGATCATTTCCACCACCGCCTCATCAACATCAAGCTCTCGGAGCAGCACACGGTGCTGTTCATCTGGATGCTGAATCTTTGCCTGGGCCTCGGCGCCGTTGTCATTCGGGACACGAACACCATGCATTCGATACTCGTGCTCACTCAATCGGTGATGATATTGCTTATCATAGCCGTGCTGATGATCTCCGGAAGACAGGTCAGCCGATGAAAATCAGTCAAGGGATCCTGACAGGAATTTAATAACATAACCATAGGAGCTGCGATGAAAACATTCGTTCTAGACACCAACGTCCTGCTGCATGACCCCGAAGCGATGTTCTCCTTCGGGAACAACCGTGTCGTAATCCCGATGACAGTGATCGAAGAGCTTGACGGCTTTAAACGCATCAACGACGAGCGCGGAAGGAGCGCGAGGCTAATCTCCCGCCGGCTTGACGGGCTGCGTTCGCAGGGGAAACTTTCCAACGGCGTAAAACTTAAGAACGGCGGGACGCTCATAATTGCGCTCGACGTCCAAGTTAAGCTGCCTGACGAATTGATCCTCTCTAAAGCCGACCATCACATACTCGGTGCGGCCATCCAGCTTCAGCAGAAAGGCGAAAAAGTCTTCTTCATCACCAAAGACATCAACCTGCGGATAAAAGCCGAAGCCCTCGGCCTTGAAGCTCAGGATTATGAAAAAGAAAAAGTAAAAGTCGAGGAACTTTACTCGGGCTGGCGCGAGATTAAGCTACCGTCCGACAAGATAGACCTTTTCTACAAGGACGGCAAACTCGCTTTGAAGAATGATTTTTACCCGAACGAAGGCATCATAGTAAAAGATGAAAACGGTTCGTCAAAAAGCGCGATCACGAAGTACAGCTCTCAGAAAAAAGCGCTGATACCTCTTTTTCACCTCAATTCCAACCCCTGGGGTCTCAAGGCCCTCAACATCGAGCAGCGTTTCGCCATAGAGTTGCTGCTCTGCAACGACGTTAACCTGGTAACGCTCATAGGCATACCCGGAGCTGGAAAAACACTGCTTTCTCTCGCTTGCGGCCTGCAAAAGACTGTCGAAGAAAAACAGTTCAGGCGCCTTTTCATTGCGAGGCCTATTATGCCCGTGGGAAGAGACATTGGTTTCCTGCCGGGATCAAAAGAAGAGAAACTCACTTCCTGGATGGGCGCTATTTACGACAATCTCGAATTCCTTGTCGACCGGTCGCACCCCGAAGAGAGAAGCGAAGATAAGGTACAATACTTCTTTACCACCGGCCAGATAGAGATAGAGGCACTCACCTACATCAGGGGTCGGTCTCTCCCTAACCAATACATAATAATAGACGACGCACAAAACCTCACGCCGCACGAGGTAAAGACCATAATCTCGCGGGCGGGAACCGGCACAAAGATCGTTATGACCGGCGACCCTTACCAGATCGACAACCCCTATCTTGACGCCTCCTCGAACGGACTGACCTATCTGGTGGAACGCTTCAAGGGGCAGGAGATGTTCGGCCATCTCAACTTTACGAAAAGCGAGCGCAGTAATCTCGCGGCCCTCGCCGCGGAACTGTTGTAGAGCGGCGATGATGACAGACAACAAATACGTTGACCTGCACATTCACACTAATTTTTCCGACGGCGTATTCACGCCCCAGGAAGTAGTGCGCCGGGCCAAAGCAGTGGGGCTCTCGGCGATAAGCATCACCGACCACGACTGTGTCGACGGGATGGACTCGGCGATCGAAGAAGGCCAAAAGCTCGGGATCGAAATCGTCCCAGGAGTGGAACTTTCCACTGAGGTGGAGTGCGTCGAAAGGAACGAGATGCACATTCTGGGTTACATGATCAACTGGAAGAACGAACAGTTCAGGGAGTCGCTCGCACTTTTCATGAAAAGCCGCCAGAAGCGCGCGCACCAGATCTTCGACAAGCTCTCAAAACTGGGGCTGCACCTCACAGATAAGCGCTTCACTTCCGTCACGGAAACCCGTTCCATAGGCCGGCTCCATTTCGCCAAGGCGCTCATAGAGGACGGTTACGTTTCTACCATAAACGAAGCTTTTCAAAAATACCTCTCTTTCGGCAGGCCCGCCTATGTCCCGAAATTCCACTTGAAACCCGACGAAGCGATCCGCATGATACTGCGCACCGGAGGCATACCTGTCCTGGCGCACCCCTTCTACGGGCATTATTCCAACAAGAACCTTCTTAAGGGACTTGTGCGTGACGGGCTGGCAGGCATAGAAGTCTGGCACAGCAAACACTCGCAGTCAACGGTAAACAGTTTTCTGTCCCTGGTGAAGGAAATGGGCCTCATAGCGACGGGCGGCTCTGACTGCCACGGCGGGTTCGGCAACGACCCCGCCACCATCGGAACGCTGAACATTCCTTACAGCGTGCTCACCGAACTTAAAAAACACAAACAGGAGATGGACAACAGGAATTACTCCATCCTGGTCCCTCCGGAGGAGGGCACGGCATGAAAACCATAAGAGCGGTCATTGACAGCCTCCGCCTCAAGCAGTGGACGAAAAACCTGTTGATCTTCGCCGGCATACTCTTCTCGCAGAACATCTTCGTTTTGCCCATGCTGATAAACGTACTATCGGCGTTCGCGATTTTCTGTTTGCTTTCAGGAGCCGTCTATCTCTTTAACGACATAGGCGATATCGAAAGGGATCGAAAACACCCGTTAAAATCGTTGAGGCCCCTGGCGTCGGGCAGGTTGAGCATCAGGGAAGCATTCATTGCTTTCACCGTGATAGTCGTAACCGGACTGGGAGCTTCGTTCTATCTCGGCCCGTATTTTTTCGCGGTCGCTCTGGGCTATGTTCTGCTCCAGATAGCTTATACTTTTTTTCTTAAATACGTGGTCATACTCGATGTGTTCGCGATCGCCGCAGGTTTCGTGCTCAGGGTCATCGCGGGAGCGGTGGTAATTGACGTAGACATTTCTTCGTGGCTGATAATCTGCACCATTCTCCTTTCGCTCTTTCTGGGTTTTTCAAAAAGAAGGCACGAGTTGGAATCACTCGACCAGAGCGCCAGAGAACACAGGAAAGTGCTGGGAGATTATTCGGTCTACCTGCTCGACCAGATGATCTCGGTTGTGACCGCTTCCACTGTAGTGTGCTATGCTCTTTACACAATGTCCGATGAAACCGTCTCAAAGTTCGGCACGACAAAACTTATTTTTACTGTCCCTTTTGTGCTTTACGGAATATTCAGATACCTCTACCTGGTCCACAAAAAAGGCGAAGGCGGCAATCCGGAGAACATACTTGTGAAGGACATTCCTCTCATAATAGATATATTTTTATGGGCGGCGACAGCCGCGTTCATACTCTACGTTTAAGGGATAAATAATGCCTAAATCAAAAGTAGCTGTTTTAAAGACCGGGCCCGGAACAGTCGTTGAAGATTACAAGAAGCTGATGCACCTCGCTGAGTACGAAAACTTCGTACCGAAAACTAATGACACCATGATTAAACTCAACCTCTCATGGACGAAGTATTTTCCAGCCTGCTCCTCCCAGCCCTGGCAGGTGGAAGGTGTAGTCAAAACGCTGCTGGATGACGGTTACAGGAGGGAAAAACTTTTTCCTATCGAGAACAAGACCGTCGTCACCAATCCGGTCGAAGGGGCGAAGAATAATAAGTGGATGCCCATTCTTGAGAAATACAACCTTCCTTTCATTCCCCTGCCCGACGTGGAGTGGGTGAATTACCGCTTCAAGAGCGACCTGATGAAATTGAACCATATATTTCCTGAAGGCATACTGATACCCAAGATGTTCATTGGCAAGAACGTGATCCACCTGCCTACCGTTAAGACCCACGGTCATTCCACGACTACCGGCGCGATCAAGAATTCCTTTGGAGGCCTCCTAAAAGAAGTGAGGCATTACTCGCACAAATACATGCACGAGGTGCTGGTAGACCTGATGCTTATGCAGAAAGAACTGCACCCGGGGATATTCGCCGTAATGGACGGCACCGTCTGTGGAGACGGCGCGGGTCCAAGAACCATGTTCCCCAGGATTAAGAACTACATCCTCGCGAGCGGAGACTCCGTATCCATAGACGCTATAGCCGCCAAGATGATGGGTTTTGATCCCATGCAGATACCTTACATAAGGATGTGCGAAGAAAGAGGCCTGGGCGTGGGCAACCCCAAAGACATCGAGATCGTGGGAGAAGATATTTCCAAGGTAAATTTCGGGTTCAAGACTTCCAAAAGCTTCGTTATATGGGGAGACCAGATGCTCCGGAAGGGGCCGCTGCGATTCCTCGAAAGACTGCTGCTCCACTCTCCGCTTGTTGTCTGGGCGCCGCTGGCCTCCAACATTTACCACGACTACCTCTGGTATCCCACCATCGGAAAAAAACGGATCGACGAATTCATGGAAACTGAATGGGGCGAGCTTTTCAAACAGTACAAATAAACGCTCCTAAAGTTTTTTTCACAGGATAAATCCTGAAAAACGGATCGTTATACAGCCTTAGTTCGTGCTGAAGAGAATAATGTTATGATCAAAGAAATGACGAAAGCGCATACATGGATATGGGAAGCCATTCTCCCGGTTTTTATACTGGCTGCGTATATTGGTCTTGCCGCAACAAATACAAGGCTGCCTGGCCTTCAGGATGATACTGCGCATTCCGGAGTCATTTCCTACGACATCGCGTTCAACAGGACTTATTCTCTGATGATCGCCCCCCGAGAGGGCGGCCTGGACACCTATTTATTAGCCCCGTTCATTTTCTATTTCGACGACCCCGTAAAAGCTCTTGGATACGGCTGTGTAGCTATCAACGTGGTCGCTTTATTTTTGTTCTACCTGTTTTGCAGGAAGTATTTAAACAATCTTGTACTCGCTTTAATTACCATCGCGCTGCTCGCTACCGACCCCAGTTTTATTGACGCTACCCGTTTAGCCGCCTGGAGCGGTTTCAACTTATTCTTACCCATCTCGGGCGCTTTGCTTTTATTTTACGAGTGGCATGAAAAGAACAGGCCGGCGTATTTTTACGGAGGCATTTTCCTTCTGGGAATGTCATTGGGATTTAGAATACACGCTGTCTGGATCATCAACTGCCTGATATTTTCATTTATCCTTTTCGGGCTGCATTCAAGATTTAAAGGCATTAAAAGAATATTATTTTCCGCGTTAACCGCTGTTTTTGCTTTTTTACTGGGCGCATGGAACCTGGTATTCTATAACATAACGGGAAGTGACGTGATCAGTAGATCCGCATTCACCGGGCGCAAAACGTTCTCGACCTTCCACAATATCTTTCAGAATTTATCTGACAACATTTTTTTGCCTAATTTTTCCTTTACGGGCATTTTGAATGGATCTTTCGACAATCTGATGCAGGTTTTGAACGGAACGTTGCTCTTTTCACGCTCCGGAGGTAAAACGGGACACATCCTGTTCAGCACAATTCTGTATTTCGCGTCATTGGCCATTATGCTATATATAACTATCGTAAAACGCAACTCTCTTCTTTCGCAGCAAAAGAAAATCCTTTTTTTACTTATAATATCTTTTTTTACGTTCATTCAGTCATGGTGCACACCCCAGAGTTATGCGAGCTATCATTACTACATATTGACACCGTTCGTAGGACTTACCATAATCTATGGAATTTCATTGATGGCTGACTATTTCAAGGGATTATTCGCGAATTGTATTATCGCAGCGATTATTATACTTTCCATAGGGAACAACCTATATGTTTGGCACAACAACACGGCATATTATAACGAAACGGGTGGAAGCGGTCATAACAGCGATGCCATATACAGGCTGGCTGATTGGCTTGAAGGCAATGGTAATTTGAAGCCCGTTATTGTCGACTGGGGTTTTATAGACTGCATAAGACTGCTTACCAAGAATAGAATTACTCCCGTTGATTTTCAGTGTGAGGTCGATCAGTTCAATATTCGTGAGTATAGCGCAAGGAAAGATAAGATCAATTATTATACGGAGCGATGGCAAAATACATTCAATGACAAGAATTCTATATTTGTAACCTTCGCCGGTTCGGACAATGAAAGCGATAGGCTATTTTATGCTATCTCGGAAAGACTATGCCTGAAACCAACGGTTATAAAACAGTTTTACACGAGAGATAATAGATTGATCTATAATATTTACGGCTTAAATAGATCTAACATATTGCCGAAGCTTCCAGCCGCAAAAACCTAAAAAGATTTATTTGAATTTCTTGAAGCCAGGCTCGCGGGCGGCTGTCATGATACGGCAGATTATAGTTTTCAGGAGTTCGGATGAGATTGATCGGCGGATTTTTTATTGTTCTGTTGTGTACAGCTTTCGCCTCCGGGTCGATAGTTGAAGACAACAGCAAAGGCATAGAGGCGATGAACGCGGGCAGGTTCGATGAAGCCATACAATATTTTTCAGAATCCTGCCTTTATGAACCGGACAACCTCGCTGTAAAACACAACCTGCAGGTAGCCTACAATAACTCCGCGATGGATCTCTTCAAAAAAGGCGATTTTGACGCGGCATACGACCGCATAAAGAAAGCCTACGGCCTGGACCCGAATTTGCTGCAGGTTAAAAAGAATTTTGCCTACATCCTCACCAGGGAAAGCGTTAGGCGTTACAACGAAAAGAGCGGCAAGGAGATCATACAACTGCTCAAGGAATCTCTTGATTACGACGATTCGCTCGTTGACACACATATTCTGCTGGGGCAAGCATATTACGAACATGACGAGTATGCGGAAGCAAAACAGCAATGGGACAAGGCGATCGCCCTGGATCCGTCAAACGCGATAGTACGGCAGAAACTGGATAAATTGAACAAGGAAATGCAAGGCAGCGACAAGCTGAGGGACACGGCCAGGTACCATTTCAAGGTGCGCTATGAAGGGGCTGAACTGTGGACCGCGTCAAGGGAAGTTCTCGATATCCTGGAAGACGCCTTTAATAACGCCGGCTGGAAATTCGGGATATTCCCGGGGGAACCCGTCACGGTCATAATATACACGCAAGAAGAATTTCAAACGGTATCAGGGAAGTCGGACTGGTTTGCCGGGGTTTATGACGGAAAGATCAGGCTGCGCAAGAGCGATGTGGAAGGGGACAAAAAACGTTTGAGGCAGATCATTTACCACGAATATATGCATGCCTTCGTGCACTACGTGGCGGGGAACAAAGTACCCGCCTGGCTCAATGAGGGCATAGCCCAGTGTTACGAGAACATGCCTGATAAAGCGGCACTGAACCAGGCGGAAAAAAGGCTGCTCAACGAAAGGTTAACCGGCGGCGTGCCGGAAATGGCGAAGGTCGATGAGATGTTCGTTTCAACGAATTCCCAGGCGGACGTAAATTTCGCCTACGTTTACTCCAAGTCCTTCGTCGCCTACCTGATCGAAAAGGGCTGGGACATAAACATTAAAAATATGCTCGAAGAGCTGAGCGGCGGCTCCACCATTGACGCCGCCTTTGAGAAATCGTTCTGCAGGAACGTCGAACAAATGCGGGCCGACTGGCTGCACGACCTCAAATACGACGCCACGTTTTAATAATCGGAACGCCCGGGCCGCGGCGAGCGGGTCAGTTAAAATACTTTTCAAAGAAGTAACCTCGCCTGGAATACGGCAGCCAGGAGGGTATATCGTAGTACTTCTCTCTGATGTCCTTTAACGCCACGTTCCTGTAATTTTCGTATTCAAAATCATAGCCGGACACGAAATAGAATTGGGCGCCGTCTATCGTTGTCCTGACCACCTCGATATTCTTGAAATAGGTCGAGTACTCGTTTACCTGGGGCTCGGAACTCCTTATTATCACTATGTCCTTCCCGTCGAACTGCCTGAAGTCCGTAAGAATGTCGTCCTGCCTGCCGTGGAACGAGCCCCCGCCGAAAACAATGAAATACTCTCCCAAGTGGTAGGTGAGGAGGGCTGAATCGGCATAACTGGGGGTAGCTAGCACGAACTTACCCTCATATTTTTTAATGTAATTGCGGACTTCCGCCGGCTTTGTGCCAAGGATGATAGTGCTGTAATTCCTGTTGCTCTGGAAAAATTTTACCGGCACCGAAAGCACGGCGCCTATGAGGAAAAGATGGGCCGCGGTGAAAATAGCGGTAAATCTCACGATCCTCAGGAGCTCGTCCTCATCGATGATAAAGAACAGGAGGACATACATGAACGGATAAAAACCCAGCACCCAGTGCAGTCCGATCACTTTTTTAAGAGAGAAAAGGGAAAAAAGAAAAAGCGGCACCGCAAAAATATAAGCAAAAACCTCAAAGCCCTGCCCGCGCAAAGAGTTTAGAATTTCTTTCGAGCGGCCCGCTATTTCTCTACGGCGTTTTGCCAGGTAAAAAATAACCGCCGGGGTGATTAGATAAGCCTGGCTTACGAGGAACAGGAGCGGTTTTAAGAGCGAAAATTCTTCTTTTTTGTTCCTGTTGAACAGGTTGAACATAATATTTGCCCAGCAGTGAGTGTAATTCCAGTATATGTTGAACGCGGCAAAAGGCAGGACGCAGAGCAATAGCAGAGCGAACCCCTGGGTTCTCTTCCGGTCCTTCACCGAAAGGACAAAATAAACGAGATACGCGATCCCCAGGAAAACCGCGAAATACTTAGAGAGGAAAGCCGCCCCCAGGGCTACCCCGGAAGATACATAATATAAATAACTCTCGTTCTTCAGGGCCAGATAGAGGAAAAATACGGAAACGAACGAAAAAAATATCAAGGGCGTGTCGGTAGTGATCAACACGTTGAGGATGTTCAAAGGAGAGACGAGAAGGAAAACGGTGACGAGAGCCGCTTTGTTCTCATCGAGCGGCTTAAGCAACAGGTAGATGCCTAGCGCAATGACGATCGTTGAAAGCACGGCGGGAAGCCTTATTAGCAGTGCCGATCTCCCGATGAAGGAGACCAGGTACAGAAGCCAGCCCACCATGGGAGGGTGATCGTAATAGCCGAAATCCAGGAAACGTCCCCAGAGAGTGAAATAGGCCTCATCGCTGGTTACAGGGATCGCCGCAGCCAGCATCAGCTTGACCGCAAAAGATATTATTACGGCCGGAAGTAGCAGCTTTTGCGCATTTTTTTCCATTATGTTTCTCCAAAGACCCATAGATTATAGTAAAATCTTATAATTAATAAAAGCCGGCCTACACAATTTGATTTTTGTCGTAGGTTTTAGTAACATCAGTAAATGCTAATGAAATCATTTATTATATTTTTCATCTTGATCGGCTCATTTTCGCTGGCGCCCGGAAGGCTTAGCGCCTTGGAAGGAGTCTCGGAAAGTTCTGCCAGTTTGAAGACCGGCAAGGCAGCCGCCGAAGAAGAGTGTCGTCCGATAACCGATGAGACGCCGGAAACAAACCCTGAAAAAGACAGGATAATGCTGCCCGAATCAGAAAACACGGCGGCGCTTAATTATCAAAAGAAGCAGCAAAAGGCGCTGGTTCGGCAGAAGATCAAGGAAGCCGAGATCATTTTTGAACAGGCGCTCAAGAGCTACGAAAAAGGTTCCGTTTCAAAAGCGGCGGAGAGCTTCGACAGGGCTCTCGTCCTGCTCTCCTCGGCGGATATCGACGCTTCAACGCTCTACGCCCTCAAAGACAGCTACAGGGATATGTTCTCAAAGCTCCAGAGATCGCTTGCCGATGAAACAACCGGTTATACTGCTTCCGGCAGAAAGTATTCCATCCAGATAGATTTGAACGACCCTCTCGTGCAGAAATACTTGAAGCTCTACAGCGAAGGAAACGCTAAACCCGTCATAAAGAAGGCGCTGGAACGTTCGGGCAGATACCGCCCCATGATACTGAAGATACTCAAGGAATACGACCTTCCGGAAGAACTGGTTTACCTGCCTGTGGTCGAGAGCCTGTACAGCGTTAATGACGTTTCCCGAGCCGGTGCCGTGGGGCTGTGGCAGATAATGCCCGAAAAAGCGAGAGACCTCAACCTGAAAGTGAACTACTGGATAGATGAGAGGAGGGACCCCGAAAAATCCACACGGGCCGCGGCCCAGTACCTCAAAGAGCTCTACATAATGTTCGACGACTGGCACCTGGCTCTTGCCGCCTACAACAGGGGAGAATTCGGCCTGGGAAGGGATCTGAAGTTCTCAAAAGCTACCAATATCGACGAAATGAAGTCGCGTAACGCGGTTCCGAAAGAAACCCAGTCCTATGTGCCGCAGTTCATCGCTTCGACGATAATAGGGGACAACCCCTCGGCGTACGGTTTTGAGCTCACTTACGATAAACCCGTCGAATATGATAAAGTGCGCGTAGGGAAGATAGTCGACCTTAAGATAGCCGCGGAGTGCGCTGGAACCCAGTTTAACATCCTGAGGGAATTGAACCCCAGCCTGAAGGCCTGGTGCACACCGCACGGTTACCCGGAATACGAGCTTAATCTCCCCGCCGGTACAAAAGAAAAGTTCCTGGGCGGCCTGGCTCAAGTCAAGGAATTGAACCCGTCGGGCGGCTATATCAAATATAGTATCGCCAAAGGCGACTGTCTGAGCAGGATAGCCAGAAAATTCGCCACTACCGTAAGCGCCGTTATGGAAGACAACCATATAAAGAACCCGAAAGCTTTGAGAATAAACCAGGTGCTTATGATACGTCCCGGCCGTAAATATATGGCGAATTGAAGATCCCGTTTGACAAAGAATACTTATTGTTGTAAGATTAGCTATCTTTGAAATCTGAATAGACCGAGGAAGTCCCGTAACCTCCGTTGCTTCGTTATGCGAAGAGAACGACGGGGGAATTCGGGCGCTGCCCCGCAACGGTAAAAACGCGGAGAGATTGGCAACTCTCTCTCCGCAGTTGAGCCCGGTCGACGGTTTATTTTTAGCAAAGCTAAAAGTTTGTAAGCTCCCGGCATCTCTTTGCCAGCCCTGCAAACTTGCGGCGCCCTTTCGCGGGAAAGGTTATACTCTCCTTAAGTAAACACGGAGGAGAGTATTTCTAAACCTCATTTTTTCGCGAAATGAGGTTTTTTTATTCTGCGGTTCGCAAAATAAGAACCTCGAAATAACCAGCCTATGAGGCGGGTAACACGATTTTTCAGGAGAAACATGATACTGATCACAGGAGGCGTAAAATCAGGCAAGAGCACGCTAGCCCTGGAGCTGGCGCGTAAGAGCTCCGCCCCAAGGCTTTTCATAGCCACTTCGGTGCCTTTCGACGCAGAAATGACAAGGAAGATCGCGCGCCACAAGAAAGAAAGAGGAAACGGTTTTATACTCCGCGAAGAGCCTTGCGATATACACAAACCTCTCAAAACCGGCGGAGTGAACGTTACGCTGATAGACTGCGTTACCACGTGGGTATCCAACCTCATATATTACAAAAAAGACCTGAACAAATATTTCAAGAACTTCCTGGGCTCGCTCAGGGGAAACGAGATAATCGTTACCAACGAAGTGGGGTTGGGGATCATCCCGGCCGATGGCCTTTCCCGGGAGTATTTAAACCGGCTAGGAAATATCAACAAGCTGCTGGCCGCGCGGGCCGACGAAGTCTATCTGATGGTCTCCGGCATAAAAGTGAGGATCAAATGAAGATCGGTTCGGCTTCCTGGATCAAAAGGGGCACTTATCTTGACAACTCAGAGGCACTGGAAAAACGCGTGGATTTTGTCGAACTCCTTATTTACACTTGGGACAGAGACCTGGAGAAAATTCTCGAAAACGAACTTCCACGGCTGAGAAATCTATCGCTGTTCTACACCGTTCACCTGCCTCTGGACAATATGGAGAACTGCCAAAAGGCTTATTACTTTTTCAAAGAAAAGGGTTTCCCGGTCAAGAGCTTTACTCTGCATCCTCTTAAAGGCTGGGAGCGCTTCATCAGGGAAAAGCGCGACGTCATACTTGAAAACCTGATCGATGTGTGCGTGCCTTTTGAAAGGATGTGCCTTGACATAGGCCATCTGACGCTCTCCAAAAAGGAGGATTTTCTTCTATATAGCTCTGACTTGAAGATCATTAAAGAATTTCACATACATGGTGTCGTGCGTCACAAGGACCATTGCGTCCTGAACGTACCGATGATGAATTATGTCGCCGGTCTAAAAAAGCGCTACCCGGTCGTTGAAAGCGCTCTCGCGCGGACCGGCACGCTGATGAATTTCGAGATATTCGACTTAAAAAAGCTGTTAATATCACTCAGGAGGCTAAAAGCGAATGAAATTTCCGGAAGTCAAACCCGTCAACCGCTCTAATGAGGCAGGTATAGGCAAGAAGATCGATTCTCTTACAAAACCCATAGGAAGCCTGGGGATGCTCGAGAGGATAGCAAAGCAGATAGCGCTGGTGCAGAATACATTAACACCAGCCATCAACAAAAAACGGGTTTATGTTTTCGCTTCCGACCACGGCATCGCTCTCGAAGGGGTCTCGGCGTATCCTCAGGAAGTCACGGCCCAGATGGTCCTCAACTTTCTAAAAGGCGGGGCCGCGATCAACGTTTTTTCAAGGCACACGGGAACAGAGGTATTCGTGATCGATGCCGGCGTGAAATCTGATATCGACGTAAAACACAGGAATTTTCTTGTCAGGAAAGTTGGGAATTCGACAAAAAACTTTCTCAAGGAACCTGCGATGACAAGAATGGAAGCCGAGAACTGCATCCAGAAGGGCATGGACCTGGCGGCGGAAGCGTTTAACGACAGGGTAGACATCCTTATCGCGGGCGATATGGGCATAGGAAACACGACCGTGGCCACAGCAGTAGCCGCCGCCGCGGGCATAGACCTCGAGAAGGTCATAGACATAGGCACTGTCATAGACGACCAGACACTCGCCAGAAAAAAAGAGACGGTTCGCAAAGCTCTGGAACTCAGGAAACCCGATCCGAACGACCCGGTCGACATACTAGCCAAAGTCGGGGGATTCTGCCTAGGGGAGATGACTGGGCTGATACTAAAGGCCGCGTCGCTGGGCATACCCGTTGTGCTTGACGGATTTCCCGTAACCTCGGCCGCTCTTCTAGCCTGCAGGATCAACCCCAACGTGAGGGATTACCTGCTCGGGGGGCACCTGTCGTTCGTCAAGGGCCATGGCGAGCAGTTAAAACACCTTAATATCGAACCTATTCTGAGGCTCGATATGCGCCTCGGAGAAGGCACCGGAGGCGTTCTTGCCGTGTCGATGATAGAAGCTGCCGTAAAGATGATGAACGAGATGGCCTCGTTCGACTCGGCGGGAGTTTCCAGGGGGAGCGAAGCTTGATGAGAGACGTGGTTTCCTCGCTAATGCTGATAACAAGGTTACCGCTTGGTTTCTTGAACGTTAAATGCGATGACTTCCGCAGGTCCGTGATACATTTCCCTCTAGCAGGGTATTTTGCTTTCGCCTTGTGGTATGCGGCCTTTAAGCTTTCGGAACGAGTATTCGCGGACAACCTTATATCCGCTTGTTTTGGCCTGATCCTCGTTTACTATTTTTTCAACCTGTTCCATTTTGACGGTTTTCTGGACAGCTTTGACGGTCTTCTCTCCCAGAAACCCAGGCAAGAAGTTCTCAGGATAATGAAACTTGGCAATATCGGACCTACGGCCTTGTTCTTTGGGGCGGTTTACCTGATACTTAAGGTTTATTTAGCGGTCAAACTCAATATTTTCTTGCTTCTGCCTGTTTTTGTCATAGCCCGCTGGGGTATGTCGTACGCGGCCTGCATCTCCAGACCGGCCAGCGACACGGGCATCGGCAGCACTATAAGCTATGGCAAGCCGCTGTTTCTAGCTTGCTCGACGTTATACCTCATATTCTTATTCTTCTTTCAAAAAGCGCTTATCATAATCACAATGACAGGCGCGGTCATCCTCCTGGATTTCATCCTCGTGAGGGCCGTAGAACATAGGATCGGAGGCCTGACCGGAGACAATTTCGGAATGATAAATGAGCTAAACGAGCTCCTGTTAATGCTTACCGCTTTTTCGCTCAGATAACAGAGGACCAAATGATAATAGTCAACACAGGTAACGGGAAGGGGAAGACGACCGCGGCGATCGGGCAGATAATAAGGTCTCTCGGAAGGGGCTGGAAGGTCTGTCTAATCCAGCTTTTCAAAGGCAAGGAATTCTATGGTGAACAAAAAGTATTGAAAAGTTTAAAAAACCTCAAATTCTACTCTTACGCGCCCAAACACCCGGGATGTTTCAGGAATATATCGAGGCGATCTCTTAAGCGGGAATGCACTAAAGCCCTAAAAAGACTTGAGGCATCGTTAGCGCCTAAAAACAAATATAACCTTATTGTGCTTGACGAATTCAATATTGCGGTAAGGGACGGCTTTCTTGACATTAAAGCTTTACTTGAAGTATTAAAAGGTATCGATTCAGATTTGAATGTATTGATAACTGGAAGAAGCGCTTGCAGCGAACTTATGAAGATAGCCGATATAGTTACGGAGATGAAGGAAGTTAAACACCATTTCAACAATGGAATATTGGCTAAAAAAGGTATAGAATTTTGATAAATACTTCAAGTATTACTTTAATAATATTATCGTTATTTTTTGCCTCTGGGTCAGGCGCTGAGACCGCAGCGCCAAAGCGCATTGTTTCACTGGCTCCTTCTATCACCAAAAGCCTTTATCTTTTGGGCGCCCAGGACAGGCTGATCGCGGTATCTATTTTCTGCCCGCCCGAGGCTTCAAAAAAAGAGAAGATCGGCACGGTTTACGAGCCCGACATAGAAAAAATAGTTTCCCTTTCTCCGGACCTTATCATAGCGGCCAAAGAAGGCAACACGCTGCCTACGGTACAGACCCTTGTAAAACTGGGCCTAAATGTCTACGTGGTGGATTCCGCCAATAATTATTCAGATATTTGCGCGAGTTTTTTAGCTCTAGGCAAGGTGATAGGCGAGGAAAGCCGGGCGAGAGAGGTCATAGAAAGTAATTCCAGGAAGTTATCCGTGATAGGGACCCGCTTGAAGAAGGCTGAAAAACCAACCGTGTTCTGGCAGATCGGCGCACAACCGATATTCACGGCAAGCAGGAACAGTTTCGTAAACGATTTCATAGAGCTCGCCGGCGGAACGAATATTTTTTCGGACCTCCGGGAGAGGTATCCGCAGATAAGCCGCGAAGAGGTCGTAAAACGCGACCCGGACGTGATAATAATGGTCAGTATGGGTGACGTAACCCTGGAAGAAAAAGCAAAATGGCTTGAGTTTGGCCACCTTAAGGCGGCGCGGAGCGGCAGGATATTCATGCTCGATGACCCTCTATTCACCAACCCTAATCCCAAGTCCATCGCTGACGGAGTCGAGATCGTCTCGAAACTCCTGGAACGGACGGGAGAGGCGCGATGAAGAAAACAGGCGCGGCGTTTTTCCTTTTAACCATACTTTTTCTGAGCGTCCTCGTTTCTATAATGTTCGGAGGAAGCAGGCTGGGCTTTGAACAGGTCATTTACGGGCTCACCCACCCCTACGCCCAGGACAGCCTCTCGGCCATAATATGGCGCATCCGCCTTCCGAGGATATTGCTCGGCATGATCATTGGCATGGGCCTGTCCTCGAGCGGCTGCGTCTTCCAGGGAATGCTCAGGAACCCGCTGGCCGATCCCTACACGCTCGGCGTTTCCGGCGGCGCCGCGTTCGGAGTTGCCATAGCTATCATTTTCGACTTTATCAAGACGAGCTTTTTGTTCGTACCTCTTTTCGCATTTGCCGGGGCGCTGGCCTCTATGATGATCGTCTACGCGGTTTCGGCACGGAAAGGGTTTTCGACGCACACCCTCATACTGACCGGCGTGATAATAGGATTCTTGTTCTCATCGATGGTGCTTCTGCTTTACGCCGTTTCCAACCCGGCCAAGGTCCAGCACGCGATAATCTGGTTGATGGGAGACCTCTCGGGAGCCGACAGCGGACTGATCAAATGGACCGCGGCGTACGTGGCCGCCGGCATAATATTTATGCTCGCGTTCACCCGGGAACTCGATATACTCACTATGGGAGATGAAAAAGCGGCCCAGCTCGGAGTGAGGGTAGATTTCACCAAGAAAGCCCTTTTCACCGCCGCATCTTTCGTGACCGCTGTTTGCGTCGCGAGCGCGGGGGTCATAGGATTCGTCGGGCTCATCGTGCCGCATTTTATGCGTCACGTTTACGGGCCCAACCACAAGTTCCTGATAGTATCTTCCGCCATCAGCGGCGCCATCTTCCTTATCCTGTGCGACGCGGCCGCGAGGACCGTCATGGCTCCGGTCGAGCTGCCTGTCGGAGTCATAACAGGTTTTATCGGCGGCATTATTTTTCTCGTTTACCTTGTCAGGTCGGCGAAACACGAGGTTTTTTAGTGATCACGCTCGAAGCTGCCTCTCTCCATTGCTCCTACGAAGACAAAGAAGTCCTCTCGGGGCTCTCTTTCACCGTCGAGGAGGGAGAGTTCGTGGGGATAATCGGGCCTAACGGAGCCGGCAAAACGACCCTGTTCAGGGCGATAACCCGGGTGCTCAAACCCAGGCAGGGAAAGATCTATTACCGCGGCATAGATATCGAGGAATACAGGGGTTTGGAACGCGATATCGCGGCCATGTCGCAGTTCATGGACGAACCTTTCTCGTTCTCGGTCGAGGACTTCGTGATGATGGGCCGCTTCCCGCACGTAAAAAGGTTCGGAGAGCCAGGGCAGAAGGATCTTGACGTAGTGAATGAAGCCCTGGAGATAACGGACACTCTCGCCGTCCGCTCGAGAAAAGTGAACGAACTTTCGGGCGGAGAAAAGCAAAGGGTCTACCTCGCCCAGGCGCTCGCGCAGGCGCCGAAGCTGCTCCTGCTCGACGAGCCGACCGCCCACCTCGACATCGGCCACCAGATAGAGGTTATGGACCTCATTCAAAAGCTTAACAAGGAACGCAATATAACGGTGCTCGCCGTGCTGCACGACCTCAATATCGCCAGCGAATACTGTTCCAAGCTCGCCTTGCTCGATGAAGGCAGGATAAAGATCTCAGGCACTCCGTCAGAAGTGCTCACCTACCAGAACATCGAGCAGGTCTACAAAACTGTTGTCGTGGTAAAGGACAACCCTTTATCGTCAAAACCGTTCGTTATTCCGGTCTCAAAGAATTACCGGTAACAGGAAACCCGTGAAAATCGGGTGCAGCCCCGCTACTGTAATGCGTGATTTCGTAGGGTACGCCACTGTCCGCTTCGGCGGATGGGAAGGTTTGCCCGGCTAAAAGCGCTAAGCCAGGAGACTGACCGGTACCTAAACCCGAGGGAGGTATTTATGGCGCGGTTATTATCGATATCAAGCTGAGAGCCTGAGGCAGTAACACCAGTCCCGAGCGGCCGAACCCGCGCCCGGCTATTTTTATGGGCATCACAGTACCGCCGCCGTGCAAAAACACTTTGCCAGCGGGCGATACTATCGAAGAAAAACCAGGAGAATCCATGAAACGATATATTTATTTAGCTCTTGCCGCGTTCATTTTTATCTCATACACACAGGCCTCCGCATCGGACAACGGTGGTGATATTTTCGTAAGTCTCACGAGAAAAGAAGAACCTTCTGAAAAACTACCCGTCAATGTCACGAATATATCTAACGCCGAGATAAGCGAGAAAAAACCGACAACGCTGGCGGACCTTTTAACGGACCAGACGGGTGTCACATTCGGCCGCGTCGGCACCATCGGGGGCACAGTCAGCCTTATGCTGCGGGGATCCACGCCGGAACAGGTGCTCGTCCTTCTCGACGGACAGAGAATGAACGATATCTCGTTCGGCACCATAGACCTCGGCACGATCCCGACCGAGAACATAGACCACATCGAGATAATACGCGGGGGAATGTCTTCCATGTATGGCACGGGCGCGTTCGGGGGGATAATCAATATCATAACCAAGAAAGAGGCCGACTGCGCTCCGGGCCTGGGCCTGTCGGTTTCCGAAGGCAGTTTCAACACTCAAAGCTATTCGGTGAACATGCAAGCAAAAAAGAAAAACGTTTCCGCCTTCTTTTCCGCAAATAAAACTCTCTCGGACGGTTACAGGAATGATTCTGATTACGACGGGAAGGACCTGTTCGCGAAATTCGGTTTCAATTCCAGCGGCTCCGGAGAGTTCGGATTGACGGCCTCCTTTAATTCGAACGATTTCGGCTTTCCCGGCCAGGCTACCGACGCCAACGGAAATCCTCTGACTACGGATGAATACAACGGCACCCTGGAAAAAGCCGCGACCTTCGCCTATAGACAGCGAGACACGAAGTCCTACTGGAAAGCCGACAATACCAGGAGTTGGGAGAGCCTGACTCTCAAATCGTCGGTTTACTCTTCTTTCAAGGACTCGCTATATACCGACCCTTTTACGGACGATGACTACCGGTCCTCGGTCTTCGGCGGCAATTCGCAGTTATCGAACGGTGCGGGTACGACCGCCGGCGCTGAGTGGTGGGAAGAGATTTTCAAGCGCACCGACAACCTCGCGAACGTTACGGCGATAGACAAGAGCCGCGTCGATACCGCTCTGTATATCCAGCAGGAGCTCTATACCGGCAAGTTCGGCCTCATACCGAGCGTGCGCTATGACGAGAATTCAGTTTTCGGCGGCGTAGCCTGCCCGCATGTTACAGTCACCTACCGCCCCGCCGAGCACATCAAGCTCTCGGCCAATTCAGGCAAGGTCTGGAGGGCTCCTACTTTCGACGACCTGTTTTTTAACAACGTTTATTTTGCAGGGAACCCGGACCTCAAGCCTGAAGAAGGCATCGCCTCTGATATCGGGCTGGAATATAAAACCATGGAATGGAGAACGTCGGTTGCGGTGTTTCTGACCGAGACAAAGAATTTGCTGACGTCTATGCCTGATTCGAACGGGATATATCATGCGGTTAACCTGGGGCAAACCCGCCAGAGCGGCGTAGAATATGAATTCAGCCAAAAACTCGCAAGCGGGCTTTACCAGAAGTTCAACTATACGTACTTAGACGCACGGGACACCCTTAACGACAAGCCGCTCGTCTACCGCCCGCATGACAGCGCGAACTACGGTTTGAGCTTTCTCACCCCGGCGTGCACTCGCTTTGACGTTTCCGCGCAGTACGTCGGCGAAGTTCAGACGGGCGTGACTCCCTCGTCGCTGCCGGAATATGCCTTGCTCAACCTGGGAATATCGCAGAAATTCAAGGATTGGGAGATCTGGGTAAAAGTGGACAATGTAATGAATAAGCTCTACCAGACCAGGCTGGGGTACCCTCTGCCCGGGGTGGTTTATTCGACGGGGCTTAACGTCAAGTTCTGGGACTGAAATAGAAGCAGAAGCTATCAAGGGTCGAGGAACATAAAGATCACAATCAAAATAGACAGATAATGATCATCTGTCTATTTTGATTTTTAACTATGTTGTGGATCCAGGGATCAGTCACCGGTGATGCCGGCCGCATATTCCGCGGCGCCATCTCTAATCTATCTTTATCAGTGTTATCATTATCCACGCCGTGGCACTGCCGACGATAGCGCCGCCAAGAACGTCCAGAGGAAAATGTGAACCAACGTAAACCCTGGACAAACCCATGCACAGGGCGCCGAAATAGAACAACCACCAGTATTTTTTAAATCTTGACGTGAGATAGGTTGCCACGCTGAAAGCGATCTGGCTGTGGCCCGAAGGGAACGAACCCCTTTCGAGGAGTTCGTGAAATACCCTGACCCGGCTGCCGAAGATCACAAGCGGCCTCATCCTGTCAAAAAAATCCTTCATAAAGTGCACAACGATGCCGCCTATCCCGATTATACCCAGGAAAAGCACGAACTCCGCCAGAAATTTATCGCGCCTCGTATACCATAGAAGCACGCCTACGACGACTATCAATATCACCAGCCCTGAATTAAATTCATAAGTAGTATCGAATTTCGTGAAGTTCCACATCGCGAAATTAATTATCCTGGAATCAAAATCCCTGTTGATGAGCCAGAACATCCGGTAATCGATCTTTCTTACGCCCTGCATGAACGTCTGCTTTTGACCGGCCGCGGCGGCGGTGTATTCCGGCGGAAGTTTTTTGAGATCGAATTTCCTGCCCACGGTTATCCAGAATATCCTTATCTTTCTGCCAGCCCGGTATATGTCTATCTCGACCGGTTTATCCCATGACTCAAAGGGGAATACTTTCGAAGGATCCATGTAAAAATAGTCGTTAGTCACGAATACCCCGTCTCTGCCGTCAAGAGCTCCCAGGTCCCTCTGCCAGAAGTCATAGGCGTCAATCCTGTCGCTTAAAGTATAGACCCTGGGCATTCCCGGGATATAAAAACTGAGCTGGCTGGAGATGTAGTGCCTGTGGGTGAAAATGAAAGGTTTTGGTTCGCCGTGCTGGTTTTGCAGTTCCACGATCTTTTCCCCGGCCTGCCTCCACCCATAAAGCTCGTTGGTGAGGTCGATCTTTTCGGCTTTAGTGATGCCGTCCTCGAGCTTTACGGCTTCCTGTTTTGGCAGGAGCAGCTCCGGAGGGATTATCTTGAACAGCGCCTGCAGGGGAACGAGAACACACAGCAGCGCTCCTAGAACTCCACCCGCGACCGCCGTAAATTTAAACCATTTCTTGTGCCAGTTATTTATAGCCATATCGGCCGCCGCGGGTGCGAGGATAAGGTAGCCCATCGCGGGCCAGTGAGGCAGTATCTCGTTAAAGCTCGCGATAAAATTGAAGATAACCAGCGTCGGGAAGGAAAAAGCAAAAATTAGAAGCGAGTTCTCGTCATTTTTTCTGAGGGCTCGAAACGCGCAGAAGAACAGGGCCAGCCAGAAAACGGTGAATGTGACCGGCGAAACGTACCCGGCTTGAGCGCCCAGGCACTTTGCCAGAAGCGCCAGTGAAAAATGCGGAGCGCTCTTTCCCATGCCGTGCCTGAACTGGAAACCGAACGAGGCGAAACCGTTCTCGAGGTTCCAGATAAGCACCGGCAGAAAGATCAGGAAAGCCAACCCGAGCCCCAGGTACGGTTCCATCCTCTTAAGATGGTGCCTATGCTCTTTCGAGAACAAAAGAAAAAGCCCGGCTGAGACCGGCAGAAGCACGGCGTTGTACTTGCTTAACAAGGCGAGCCCGAGCACAGCGCCGAGGAAGTACCAGTTGGAGGGTCTGTTATCCTTGACAGTCTTGTAGAAGACGTAAATGAACAGCATCCAGAAAAGAGACAGCGGTGTGTCCGGTATGGTCAGCACGCCTCCCAGGAAAGAAAAAACCGGCGTGATGTTCAATATGACCACCGCCCAGAAAGCGGTTTTTTCGTCGAAGAGTTCCCGGGTCAACCTGTAGATCAGGTACGTTACAGCGGCGAAGATCAGCACCGCGGGAAAACGCACCGCGAATTCCGTATTGCCGAATGCGAAAGTGAAAAGTTTTATAAGCCAGGCGACCAGGGGGGGGTGGTCAAAATAAGAAAGGTCAGGGTATCTCGTGTAAGTCCAGTAATGCGCCTCGTCGCCGGTCAGGCCGATACGGCCGATGATCAGCAGGCGCAGCAAGGCGCTAAAAGCGGTTAATATCCAGAACTTGTTCCGGTAGGTCATATTTATCTCAGAAGCTGCTATTCAGTTTAAGCAGCCACACTCTTACGAGGTATTTGAGCAGTGTCGAAGGTCTTAACTTGGACTCCCCTGAGATCCTTGAAAGGAATTCGATGGGCACTTCTATTATCTTTACCGAGGATTTCTTGGCGTAATAGAGGACTTCGGTGACTATGAACGGGTCCCGCGCCGTGAGGCGCGGCACGATCTTTTCCAGGGCGTTCCTCTCGAAAAGCCTGAAACCGGAAGTGGGGTCCGTGATCTTTACTCCGAGGGCGAAAGCGAGATACCTGCGCGCGAAACCGCTTATCACTTTTCGCGCGAAATTGCGGGCTTCGTCCTTGCCTCCCGACACGTATCTGGAACCGATAACGAGGCCGTTCCCGGCAGCGTTCTCGAAGAGAACGGGTATGTAGCGCGGTGAATGGGAACCGTCGCCGTCCATCTCCACGATGTACTTTGCTCCCATAGCAAGCGCTTGTTTGAACCCATCGATCCCTGCCCAGCCTCTGCCCCTGTTTTCTTTCCTTAATAACAGGTGGACTCTCGGCTCCGCTTTGGCCATTTCCTCTATTTTCCCGAAAGTACCGTCAGGAGAAAAATCGTCCACTACAAGGACTTCGATGTTAAGGTGAAGCGCGAGGATCTCCGAGACTACTTGTTCTATATTACCCGCTTCGTTGTAGGTGGGTATGACAGCCACTATATCCATTTTTCGACCGCCTCGATAACCCTTTGCGGGGTTATCAGTTTCATGCAGTCCGGGCGCACATCGCAGTCCTGCAGGTAACAACAAACGCATTTCGCCGGGGTGATTATCTTCGTTCCGCGGCCGTAGAGTTCGATCTCGGCCGGAGAAGTCGGGCCGAACACGGCCACGACCTTCTTCTTCAGCCCAAGGGCCGCGTGCAGGGCGAGGGTGTCGCCGGTAACTACCAGATCGCACAGATTAATCAGCGCGAAAAAATCAAGCAGTGAATTATCCGTCCCGGCGCTCACGGCCTTGCCGCCCGATATTTTCTTGAGTTTATCTACGAGGCCTTTTTCTTCCGGCCCTCCCAGGAGCAGCACTTTCACGCCTCTGGCATTGAGCCTTTCTATGAGCCGCGAGTAACCCGAATCGGTCCATTTTTTGAACCTCCACCTGCCGCCGGCCCCGGGATTAATGCCTACAACCGTGCGGCCCGCAAGCCCTTCTTTCTTTTTGAAGTCGGCGGCTTTTCTCAACGATGAAGCCGCGAGGGGGGTGAATATCTCATACCGGCTTTCAGGAAGGCCGGCTATCTGCGCCATCCAGCGCTGGTATGTCTCTGTATTTTTTTTCTTAAGGTCGTCGAAGGCGCTCATGGCAAGCCATTTTTTCGCGTCGGGCCCGGAGCAAACAACCCGGCGTTTATCGTCCAGCCAGAAACCCAGTTTTTCCGACGCGCAGGCGAGCGTGGCCAGGCCGAGGCTTTCCGGCGCGAGATCGAGGTTGACGCAGACGTCAAAGCTTTCTCCAGCGACCTTGCTGAATATGCCGCAGTCGAAATACCAGACGCGGCTGACCAGGGGATTCTTCTCGAGTATAGGCGCCGCGCGCTGGGCCACTATCCAGGTAATTTCAGCGCCGTCATATTTTTTCTTTAATCCCTCGAGCAGGAAGGTGGTGCGCAGGACGTCGCCCATCGCGCCGATCTTTATTATGAGAAGCTTTTTAGTTTTACCGCGTGAGCCGACCGGCAGGTACTTGCCGCACGAAGAACATTTGACGCCGCTCTCTTTATGGAAGCGGCAAGGACGGTCTAGCGGAAAATGAGCGCAGTCTGTTTTAACCATAAGAATATTAAGATACCAAATTATTATTTCTCCGTCAAATATGATATAATTCACAAATTCAAATAACACGGGCTGGACATTCGCCCGCGCCAAGCAACATCTTTGATCCTCGTTAATTAGAAGAATAACATGGACACTAATACCAAGCTCGCCGAGTTAACAAAACTGCTCAAATCATACCGCAGGATACTGGTCGCCTATTCCGGGGGAGTGGATTCGAGTTTTCTGCTGGCGTTCGCGGCAAGGACTCTCGGGAAAAGCAACGTCCTTGCCGTTACGGCCGTAAGCGAGACTTATCCCGATTCCGAATTAAGAAAAGCGAGACGGCTCGGCAGGTTTATAGGTTCCAGGCATATTTTCGTCGGGACATCCGAACTCAAAAATATCAAGTTCAAGAGCAACCCCGTCAACAGGTGTTATTACTGCAAGACGGAGCTCTTTAAAAAGCTCTCGGCCCTGGCGAAAAAATACTCAATGGTACTGTGCGACGCCACCAACTACTCCGACAGAACTGATTTCCGCCCGGGAAGGCTGGCGGCGGAGGAATGGAAGGTGCGCTCGCCTCTGCTGGAAACGGGTATTACAAAAGACGAGATCAGAAAATACTCGCGCGCGATGAAACTCCCGGATTGGGACGCCCCGGCCCAGGCGTGCCTCGCTTCGCGCCTGCCCTACGGGACCGTCATTTCGGAGGGCATTTTGAGAAGGATCGAAAAGGGAGAGTCCTATCTGAAAAAGAAGGGGTTCGACGTCATAAGGCTGAGGCACCACGGCGACGTGGCGAGGCTGGAGGTTTCGGCCAGCGATATCAGGCGGCTGCTGGGTTCGGATATTTCTGCGATAGCCAGATACTTGAAGAAACTCGGCTGGCGCTATGTCACCGTTGACATCGAGGGCTACCGAACCGGGAGCCTTAATCCGGACAAGGGCAGATAAAATATAGGTTCCCGCGTTTTTGGACGTCTGATAACGGTTTTTTTGATTCTTGACAGCGGTTATCCGGGATTAAGTGCTTGACACTCCTGTAAATAATTTATATAAAATACGGCGCAATAAAGTATTTAAATAAAAGGCTTGAAATATAACGGAATGGGCCTAGACTATCTTAATGATATAACAAAACTCAGGCAAAAATTCAGCGAAGCCGGCTGCCGGATCCCGGGTTTCGGGATCGAACAAGTGATCTTGAAGCTTGATCCGTATTATTTTCGGCGTTTACCAAAATGAAAAAACAGCACAGAGCCCCTTTATTCGAGACCCTTCTCGCGCACGCCAAACGGAAAGTCACGTCTTTCCACACCCCGGGGCACAAGAACGGCCGCAGCATAGACCCCAAGCTCAAATCCTTTACCGGAGACGGCGCTTATTATTTCGACGTGACGGTTTTTCCGGAAGTCGACTCCCTGCACGACCCGCTGGGGCCCATAAAGAAAGCCGAAGAGCTTATGGCGAGAGCTTACGGCGTGGAGCATTCCTTTTTTCTCGTAAACGGCACTTCCGTCGGCAACATGGCGATGTTCCTTTCGGCGTGCAAGCCGGGGAACTCGGTGATAGTTTCGCGGAGCTCGCACAAATCCATCATGAGCGGGATAATCCTGGCGGGGGTCTGGCCCATATGGATACAGCCCAAGATCGACCAGAACCTTGACGTTATCTTCAATTCTTCGGCGGACGAGATAGAAGAGGCCCTAAATAAATATCCCGAAGCCAAGGCAGTGTTTATCACTAGCCCCACTTACAACGGCATCACCACCGATCTTTTCAAGATCGCGGAGCTCTGCCACCTGCGCGGAAAGATACTTATGGTTGACGAGGCCCACGGACCGCATCTTAAATTCCACAAGGATCTGCCCGTTTCGGCGGTCGAAGCCGGCGCGGATATGTGCGTACAGTCGACCCACAAGATACTCTCGGCGCTTTCTCAGGGTTCGGCGCTGCATTTCAATTCCAGCCTCATAGATATCAACCGCGTCAAGAGCGTCGTTTCCATGCTTCAGACCACGAGCCCCAACTACCTGATCCTGGCCAGCCTCGACCTGGCCCGGCGCCAGGCGGTCACTCAAGGCGAAGTCATGCTCGAGAAGATCATCCAATCCGCGGAATTCGCGAGGAAACAGATAAACAGGCTCGCAAAATTCTCGTGTTTTACGCGGCAGCACATAAACAGCCTCGGTTACGACCTAGACCCCACAAAACTTACCATCAACGTGACCCGCACGGGTTTTTCCGGATACCAGATTGAAGATATCCTGTCAAACGAGTACAATATCCAGGTTGATTGCGCCGACATATTCAATCTCATAGCCATTATGGGCATGGGTTCGGACAAGAGCGACGTTGTGGCGCTCGTCAACGCCCTGGAAGATATCGAGGCGAAATATCACGGACAGCAGCAGAACTGGATCCTGCAGATACCGTCGCTTTCGACGGAAATGGTCGTAATGCCGAGGGATGTATTCCTATCTTCAAAGACCAAGAGGGTCCCGCTTTCAAAAGCCACGGGCTTCATTTCGGCTCAGACCCTCACTCCTTACCCTCCGGGCATTCCCGTGCTGATCCCGGGAGAGAGGATCACAAAAGAGATAGTAAATTACCTGATGGATCTTTCCGCCAAGGACATCAGGATAAGCGGGCAGGAAACGGATGCTTTGAGGACGATAAAAGTCGTTGCTAATTAATCTACGGCAATAGAGGTGAACTATGAACAAGAAAGAAACGGCACAATTCAAGAAGACGCTGGTAGAAAAAAGGGATGACCTTCTGGCGATCGTGCGCTCAAAAAAAGAACACGACCTGGCGGACGTCGAGATAGGCGACGAGATAGACAGCGCGTCGCAGAATGTCGAGAAGGAAATGTTATTTGAGCTTAACGACAACGAGAAACTTATACTGGACGCGATCGAATCGGCTCTGCGCCGCATAGAAAAAGGGAGTTTCGGCCTATGCGAATCCTGCGGGAACAAGATTACCGATAAAAGGCTCAACGCGATCCCGTGGGTGCGCTACTGCATCGATTGCCAGTCCGACTCGGAAAAACCTCGATAAAGTTATGGGATCCATTTTCAGTATATTTTTACTGACTCACGATATCTCACGCTGGCTGCACGCCTTTGTCGTCCTGCTTCTCTTTTGGCCGATCGCGGTGGTCGTAAGAAGAGTTGTTTTTTTCTACTTTGAGAAATTGACGGCAAAGACGGACAACAAATACGACGATATAATAGCTTCGAGGAGCCGCGCCCACGTGCTATTCTGGGTATTCCTTCTTGGGCTTTATGTCTCGGCGACTATAGCCCCGCTGGGCGAGAGAGCTCTCGCGATCATTGACAAAACCGTATTGTCGCTGTTCATAATCTCCCTTACGCTGCTCATCTCCAACATAATTTCCGACGTCGCAAAGACCTACACCCGCGAAGCTTCCCTGAGCATGCCTCTGACCAGCCTCACCGAGAACCTGATCAAGCTCTCGGTATTTACCGTAGGCGGGCTGATATTGCTCTCGCACTTTGGTATCTCCATAGCGCCCCTCCTTACGGCGCTCGGCGTGGGTTCTCTCGCGGTAGCGCTCGCCCTGCAGGACACGCTTACCAACCTGTTCTCCGGGTTCTACATCATAGCCAACAAACAGACGCGCACAGGCGACTACATCCGCCTTGATTCGGGTCAGGAAGGCTACGTTGTCGATATAGGATGGCGCGCCACGCGGATCAAACAGCTTTCCAATAATATGATACTGATACCCAACGCGAAGCTCGGGGCGGCGGTAGTGACGAATTTCAATCTCCCGGAGACCGAGATGTCGCTGGCGGTACCGGTGGGCGTGGCTTACTCGAGCGATCTTGAAAAAGTCGAGAAAGTCACTCTGGAAGTGGCGAAAGAAACTTTGAAGGAAGTAAATGGGGGAGTGCCGGATTTTTCTCCGACGGTGCGTTTCAACGGTTTCGGCGATTCGGCCATACAGTTCAACGTCGGTTTAAGAGTAAAGGATTTTTCCGACCAATACCTTGTCACTCACGAGTTCATCAAGAGACTGCAAAAACGCTACGCTAACGAAGGGATAGACATGCCTTTTCCCCAGAGGGTAGTTCATCTCGTTAAATAAGTCATTTCTACCCACCTCAAAACAATCCCCAGGGCTAAAAACACGGTGTAAGGCAGGAAAGACGCGGTGCCCGTTCCGAATCCCGCGATTCGCGGAACTCTGAGGGTAATAACGGTTAAGATGGAAATAAATATATTTTTCAAGGTCCCGAACAGTTTTTTTTCAAAGGCCATAATGACCACGGCGGCTACGCCGCCAAGCACAGCGCCGTAAAGCCCTCCCATCAAAACAAATTTCAAACCCTTGATGCACCCGACCGCCGCCATGAACTTCACGTCGCCCGCGCCGATGCCGCCAAAGACATAAAACAAGAAGAGGAACGAAAATCCCGCAAGGCAACCCAGCAAAGAGTAGCCCAGGCCAGACAAACCTCCGGAAAAATAATTGAGGCCGAAACCGAGTATGACCGCCGCGATGACCGCCGAGTTGTATACCTTCCTGACCTTCAGGTCGGTAAATACGCAAACAGCGAGAAAAACAAAAAGAGTAATATCTATAGCCATAATATAGATGTAGCAAAATAGCGCTTTCATGTCAAAATAAGTATCGTTCGGGCCGGAATCTCAGGGGCTGCAGGATGCCGCCCGTTGACTATTCATTTAAAAACGGTAACTCCATTTTTATACAGGGAGAGCTTTTCAGCCAGGAGAGCCTTGATAGTCCTCGCGCAGTATATATCTGAATCCGGATCGGTGCCCGCGGCTTTCGAGGGGAATTCGGAAACGCCACCTGAAGGGTTTACCGATAAATAGATCCACTTGTCGGCCAGTAACCTGGTTTTGATAAGATAAATCCTGCCCGGTTCTATCCTCACGACCTTTTCTACGTCTTTCAGAACAGAAAAAACACTCTCGCCTCTGACCCGGCCGCCCGCCGCCGCGAGCGAATTCACGCATTCATCGAGTACGGCGCCCTCTCCCTTGTGCCACTCCAGCTTTACCGTCCGCCCAATCACTTTAGCTGAAAGGACGCCGAAATCGTTACCCGGCCATGCGTTCGCTTTCACCGGTGCTGCCGGTCCGGCAGCGGGACCTGTCCGTCCCTGCTGGCTCTTTTCCGGGCGCGCGACGTATAATGGTTTAGCTCTCTTGGCCGTCACGCCATGCACTGAGAGTTTTGACCGCAAGTCCCTCGATGAAGCCAGAGATACGCCCCCCGAAATGAAATACGTAAACCCCATCAGCGGGTAACCCGCCGAGCTTAGCATCTTAAAACACTCTGCGCCGCCGTGAAAACCGGCCTTGTTCGTGAAAGGAAGTTCGGTCCTGTTCCTCAAACCCGGCGCATCCCTGTACCAGTCTTCAAAATTGAAAGAGCGCCTCACGGGCGCTTCCGAGAGAAAATCCAGCGCGTGAGAGCGTTTCTCCCTGATCACCATCATAAGGCAGCTCCACTTAAGCAGTTCGTTGAGTTTGTAATAGTAAGGTTCGTAGTCCGCGACCTCCGCATAGTGCGCGTCCCACCAACCCAGGAATTCCCTGCTCTGATAATTGGGCGTGCTCTCCCGGCCGGGGAAAAGAGGGTCGGAAGAGGCGGCGTAAACCCTCGCTGCTACTGGGGCGAAAATTATATCATTTTCGTTCATCTCGAAACCCTCCTGCCTGAGCCCGAACCACAACCGTGTTTTAGAAAACTTTACGAAATCGGCCCAGTAGAGCTTCGGCACTTTGATCGTGGAAAGCGCCCTGAACCCGGCGATGCCGCTTCTGGGCGCAAGACCGTTGTAATCGAGAGCCCAGAGTTTCGCCGTGAGATCGGTATAGAAAAGTATCATGGCGAGCCCGGTCCCTCGCACTCGCCCGTCGTAGCGTGCGGTCTGGTAGGTGTTCGCGTATTCTATCTGCTGGAGTGCTGAATCAAGTTTTTTTTCGGCGCCGCTCCCCCGCGCCGAGAATGTCCTCCTGAATTTCAGGAGAGGAACGATATCACCGGCCGAAGAGATCCTGGCGGCCGCAGCGGAAAGAGCGCCCGCATCCGCATCGATGAGCCCGGAGAGTTCCTTGTCCTTTCCGGCTGCAGAGAACGGCCCGGACCTTTCCAGCAGGCTATGGATATCTTTCGATATTCCGACGAAGTCGTAAAGGGGGTCCAGAGAAAAACCGACGTTCGGCTCCACGTCTTCTTCGGGGACATAAGGGAAAACCTTCTTGATCTTCGTCATTATCTGCAGATAGCCGATCTTACCCGCCCTGACGGCTTTTCTCAGCCTCTTGTCGTTCTTCAATATCTCGTCATATTTTTTCGTAAGAAAAATATCATAATATTTTCTCCGCTGTGTTTCCATCCCGGGGGGTATGTATTTTATGTATGCCTGGTGCAGTGCCGCCGCGTCCTCGAACTCCAGCGAGCCCGCGTCCCCGGCCCTGTTCCTGCGCCCGCCGAGAATGACGCTTTTTTCCTTTAACTTTACAGCGGCCAGAGAATTCGTTTCCCTAAGGAAACGCTTGAGCGTCTCCGCGCCGGTGATCTCGACCTCTAAATATCCGTAATCAGCGGAAAGAAAGTATTCTCCGGGCACTGTCCTCAGGTAAGAGATATTGATATTCTTGGAGGCGATGTCGGGGGAATAGCAGAAAACGTAGACTATTTTAGGAGACGAACCGTTCGCGGCCCTGAGCTTATCGAACAGGGAACCCTGGAACAGTTTATCGTCGCTCTCGCCCGTGGTGACAAGCATAACGCAAGCACCGCCCCCCGCAAGCGCGACACGTCCGGGCAGTACGGTGAGGAGCTGTTTTTCCCGGAGCGAGGCGTAACGCATACGTCCGCCGCGGCCCGCTATTTCGTCCGTTTCCCAGGGCGTGAACCCGAGCGAGGCGAAGAGGCCGTAAAAAGCCCAGTCTCTCAGTTGTTCTTCCTTTTCGTCCGGGCTGAGGGTCTCAAAAAAATCCAAGAGAGCCGAGATGTCAACAGAGAAGGGTTCGTAAGTTTCGCAGCGCGCGGAAAACACCGACGGGGATTGCATACGGACCTCTTCAGAAGACGCCGAGGCCGGCGGCGCGACGGAAAACGAAAGAAGGGAAACAACAAGAAAAACAAAGAAACACCGGGTGGGATATTTCATCTGAAGAGCAAAACAATACCGGAAATTACCTCTCCGGTCCCGGCGACCGCCAGAACCCTGACCGTCCCGCCCGCGGCGTTGCCTTCCGAGACCAGGCCCGGCGTAACGGAAGCTTTCTTGATCAGCTCAAGCAGAGCCGGCAACTTGACTACGTCGAGCACGTGCTTGCCCGCCGCGTCCTCTTTTTTTGCTCCGATGATTTCAGCGGCTTTCCCGTTCAACGAAAGCACCTTGTTGTTCTCGTCTATCACCAGCAAACCGCCGCTGTGCGTTTCAAGTATCGCGTCTATGAGCTGCCGGTTGCACCACGCGGTGCCGGGAAGCGCATCGACAGCCGCCGGGCAGTTCTTTTCAAGCACGCTGTTTACCAGGGCGCGCAGTTCCGAGAACTCTCCGGCCTCACCGGACTCCGGCAGACGTCCGGTGCCGCCGAGTGCCAGGGAGGCCAGTCCGCCGCGCAGGGTTTTAAAACGCGGATAGACGAGAAAATAAATGAACCAGGAGAAGGCCAGAACCGCCGCTATAGTAATGATGGAACCCGTGACCAAAGCTTTCTTGTTCATCGAAGATACCGACTCATCGATCTTTTGCGAAGAAAAAACCATGCAGAGCGTCGCGGAAGAGGTCAACGGCCCCGAGAAGAGGAAACCGGCCCGTGTTCTCTGACTTATTAACTTTTTTGCCGCCGCCGCTTTCAGGGAGACATCATCTATGTAAGTCTTGCCCCATTCTCCGGTCTTGTCGTGAATGAGGACTTTGCCGGAGCTGTCGAGTATATAGACGGAGCTTACGTCTTCCAGCTTCATCATTCTTTCAACCTGGATCAATAGCGCTATATCGTCATGCGCCTGCAGGGCGTTCGCCAGGCTGTCACCGCAAAGCCCGAAGACGGTCCTGGCCCTGTCAGAGAGAGCGCCGGTAAGAAGCCTCTCCGAACAATGCAGGTAAAAAGATATAAACATAAATAAAAGTATCGCCGCGACGACCGCGACGGAGAATACCAGTTGTTTAAAAAATAAGCTGTTGAGGAGTTTTTTCATAATGAAAATATTATATCAAAAAATATTTTGATTTTTAAACCAAAAGAATATATAATTCACTTAATGACTACTCACGAGCTGGCGGTCAACGGTAAAACGACCGGGGTAAGGACAGGAATGGCCGATAACTTCTTTTCCAGGTTTCTGGGGCAGATGGGCAAGAAATCTCCGGACGGCGCCCTGCTCATAACGCGCTGTTCCAGCATCCACACATTTTTCATGAGGGTAACGATCGACGCGGTATTCCTGGATTCTTCCGCCAGGGTAGTAAGGATCATAGCGGGCCTTAAACCCTGGAGGATCGTACTTCCGGTGGCGGGCGCCGCCAGCACGCTCGAGCTTGAATCGGGCTCGGCTTACAGGCTCGGGATAAAGGAAAACGACGTAGTGACTCTCGCCTAACTTTACAAAAGCATCATTAAATTGTAGAATCGGTCCGAGACTGTTTTAAAAGTCTTTTTTCTTTTATGAACAAAACTATATTCGATCTCATCGTTATCGGAGGCGGTCCCGCCGGCTACAGCTCCGCGGTGCGCGCCTCACAGCTCGGGGCCAAAGTCCTGCTTGTCGACAAAGACGCGCTCGGAGGGACCTGTCTCAACCGCGGCTGCGTGCCCACTAAATTCCTGTGGGAGGCCCAGCACCTGCATTCAAAAATTAAAAGAGCGCCTGCTTACGGGATAACGGCGGAAATAAAAGAACTCTCCTTCCCCGCGCTGATGCAGAAAAAAAACAGGGCGGTCGGGCTCCTTTCAAAAGGAATAGGCCTGCTCCTTGAAAGCTACAACGTAACGGTAGTTGAAGGCACCGCGGTTTTTTCGGGCACGAAGACGCTCTCGGTTTCTCTAAAAAACGGCGGCTCGGAAAGTTATACCGCTGAAAACATCATAATCGCCGCCGGTTCGGAGCCTTCCGTGATACCCGGCTATCCCTTTGACCACGAAAAGATCATCGATTCTACGGACGCACTGAACCTCAAGGATCTGCCCCGGACGCTGCTGGTTATCGGGGGCGGAGCGATAGGCGTTGAATTCGCCTCGATCTATTCATCTCTCGGCGCCGAAGTCAGTCTTGTAGAAAAAGAGGCCCAACTGCTCCCGGGCGAGGACCCCGAGTTCGCGCAGGAAGTCAGGAAAAACCTTGAAAGACAGGGGATAAAGGTTGTCACGGGCTCGTCGACTTTTGACGAATTTCTCAAAGAAAACCAAATAGTGCTCATCGCGACCGGCCGCAGGACCAGTTCGGCGTCATTGAATCTCGACATTACTGGCGTAAAACACGGCCCTAAAAACATACGGGTCAACGAATATCTTGAAACGTCACAAAAAGGAATCTATTCGGCGGGAGACGTCACGGGCGCCTGGCTTCTGGCTTACACCGCGCAGGCCGAAGGCGTAGTTGCAGCCGAAAACGCCCTGGGGGCGAAAAACAGGGTTGATTATTCCGTGATACCTAAAGTCGTCTTCTCGAACCCGCCGGCCGCCAGTGTGGGGATAATGTCCTTCAAAATACCGGAGTATGCGGTTTCGGGCCGTTTCCCGTTCACTGCGAGCAGCCGAGCTTTTATAGAAAACGAGCGCACCGGCTGGGTCAAGATAATGGCGGAAAAAAAGACAGGACTGATCACCGGCGGGCAAGTTATCGGAGCACGAGCGGAAGAAATAATCAGCGGGATCAGCATCGCGGTCAGGAAAAAGCTGACGCTTCAAGATCTCTCCAGGGAGATATTCTTTCATCCTTCTCTTTCAGAAACCGTACACGGCGCCTGCGAAGACGCGCTCGGCAAATGCGTTGATTTGCCGAAAAAAATTTAGTACCATCTAAACCTTGTTATGACAAAAAGAACACCACTTTACACGCAACACCAAAAACTTAGCGCCAGGTTCACCGAATTCGGCGGCTGGGAAATGCCTGTCATGTACACGTCCATCATTGACGAGCACAACGCGGTCAGGTCCGGCTGCGGCATATTCGACACCTCCCACATGGGCACCTACATAATCTCGGGCGCGGGAGCAGAAGCTTTCCTGGGCCGCATTACAACAGCGAACATAAAGGCAATGGTGCCCGGCCAGGCTAAATACACCCTGTTCCTCAACGAGAATGCCGGCATAATCGACGACCTCATCATATACCGCAGGCGGGACGACTACCTGTTGGTGGTAAACGCCGGGAACTCGGACAAAGACCGTGCCTGGATGGAAAAAAACCTGCGGCCTGACGCCGAGATCAAGAACATAAGCCCCGATATATGCCTCCTCGCGCTTCAGGGGCCGGACTCCGAGAAAATACTCCAGCCTCAAGTCAACGATGACCTTCGCGGATTGAAATATTTTTATTCGATGACTCCGTCGTTTAAAAGCTCCAAACCTCGTTTCTCATTCCTCGCAAAAACGGGTTACACCGGCGAGACTGGTTTCGAGATATTTATTTCCAAAGAAAACGCCGCGGCGCTCTGGGAAAAGCTTGTCGAAAGCGGCTCAAAACCCTGCGGGCTGGGTGCGAGGGACACCCTGAGGCTCGAGGCGTGCATGCCTCTTCACGGGCACGAGATAAACGACGACATCGACCCGTTCACGGCGGAACTCGGCTGGGCAGTTTTCCTGGAAAAGGATTTTATCGGAAAGGATTCCCTATTGAAGATCAAGACCCGGGGCCAGAAAAGTTTCCTGACCGCCATGACCCTTGAGTCCGGCGTACCCCGGGCGCACTGCGAGATCAGGACCGAAGGAACGGCGGCGGGCGCGGTGACCAGTGGAACTTACTCGCCGACGCTGAAGAAAGGCATAGCTCTAGGTTATATCGAAGACAAATTGAAAATAGGCGACACGGTCTCGATAGTGATCCACGGGCAAGACAAACCGGCGAACGTTGTCTTTAAGCCCTTTTATAAAAGAACGAAATAAACTTGTCGTAAAAGAGCGGGAGGCTGAATAATGAACATACCGAAAGACCTGCGCTATGTAAAGACTCACGAGTGGGCCAGTAAAGAGGGGAAGAACGTCAGGATAGGCATCACGGACCACGCCCAGCACGAGATAACTGACGTCGTGCATGTCGAACTTCCGTCAAAAGGCAAGAAAGTGGAAAAGGGCCAGCCCTGCGCGGTCGTAGAATCCGTCAAGTCGGCATTTGACATTTACGCGCCTGTTTCTGGGACCGTTATCGAAGTAAACGATAAATTGGATTCCAACCCCGAGCTTGTCAACCAGTCGCCGTATAAAGACGGTTTTTTCGTGGTTATTGAAGCATCCAACATGCCCGAGTACGATTCACTAATGTCACCCGAAGATTACGAAAAATCATTAAAGTAGTGGTTAGTGCCGTTACTTAGCACTTACCGCTTAAGGCATATTACTGAATTAACATGAATTACATTCCTGTAAACGAAAAAGACAACAAAGCAATGCTTGAAAGCATCGGCGTCAAGGATGCGGCCGAGCTTTTCTCCGTTATACCTGAAGAGGCGCGGATCGCGAAACTTGACATGCCGGAAGGCATCTCTGAGCACAAGCTTGTCAAAGAACTCGAGCGGCTGGCCGCACGCAATCTCTCCTCAAAAGAATACGCTTCCTACCTCGGGGCCGGTGTTTACGAGCACTTCATCCCGGCGGTGGTAGGTGAAATTACGAACCGTTCGGAATTTTCCACAGCGTACACGCCCTACCAGCCGGAAGCAAGCCAGGGAACGCTCCAGGCGATTTTCGAATATCAGAGCATGATCGCCGAGCTCACGGGCCTGGACGTTTCTAACGCCTCGCTTTACGACGGTGCGAGTGCGGCCGCCGAAGCGGCCCTCCTCTGCGTGCGTTCAACCGGTAAAAAGAAGATCGCGGTTTCTAAAGCACTGCATCCCGAATACAGAAAAGTCATAGCCACCTACCTTCGCGGTTCCGGCATAACGATCGTGGAGATCGAGCTTGACAACGGCGCGACATCCCTGGCGGACGCTACGAAGCTCTGCGACGCAGAAACGGGCGGGCTCGTTATTCAATCCCCGAATTTCTTCGGTATAATCGAAGATCTTGCGGAGTTCAAAGCCGTGGCGCAGAATTGCAGCGCTCTCCTGGCCGCGGTAATAAATCCTCTTTCGCTGGGCGTGCTCAGCTCTCCCGGTGAATGCGGAGCCGATATCGCCGTGGGGGAAGGCCAGGTTCTGGGAAACCCTGCGGGCCTTGGGGGGTTCACGTTCGGCTTCCTGGCGGTAAAAAAAGAATTCGCGTGGAAAATTCCCGGCAGGATAGTGGGACAGACCACGGACAACAAGGGCGATCGCGGTTACGTGCTCACCCTGCAATCGCGCGAACAGCATATAAGACGCGAGAAAGCCACCTCAAACATCTGCACCAATTCGGCGTTGAACGCCCTGGCGGCGTGCGTCTATCTCTCGGGCTGGGGCCCTGACGGAATGAGAAAACTCGGTGAACAGAACATCGCCAAGAGCTCTTACGCCTTTGAACAGATAATAAAGATACCGGGATTTTCGCCGGCCTTCCCGGGCAGGGCGTTCTTCAACGAGTTCGCGGTAAAAACGGACAGAAATGTGGAAGAACTGGGCAAAAAGCTCCTGTCAAAAAAGATTATGGGGCCGCTCCCCCTTAAAGGTTTCCACGCGGGGATGGCGGATACCGTTCTTTTCTGCGTCACCGAAACAAAAACCAGGGAAGACATAGACAGGCTGGTAAAAACCCTTTCGGAAATATAACCATGGAAAAACAGTTGATCGAAATGATGGAACAAGGCCAGACGGGTTATTCGCTGCCGGAAAGCGACGTGCCGGCGACGGCCCTGCCCCCGTTACCCGATAAGTACCTGAGAAAAACAAGGCCCTCCCTCCCGGAGTTGAGCGAGCCGGAGATACTGCGTCATTTTACGCGGCTCTCGAGGCTGAACTACGCGCTGTCGACGAATTTTTACCCGCTCGGCTCCTGCACAATGAAATATAACCCGCCGGTGAACGAAATTCTCAGCGGACTTCCGGGTTTCAAATACATTCACCCTTACCAGCCGGAAACTTCACTGCAGGGCGCGATGGAATTGATGTATAACCTTTCAGAAAGCCTCTGCGAGATCTCGGGCATGCACGCCTTCACGCTGCAGCCGGCAGCCGGGGCGCACGGCGAGTTCACCGGGCTACTTATTATAAGCTCGTATTTCAAGGCGAGAGGGGAGAAACGGACAAAGATCATAGTCCCGGATTCGGCGCACGGCACGAACCCGGCTTCGGCCGCTCTAGCCGGTTTTGAGATCATAGCCGTAAAGTCCGGCCCCGACGGCTTGCTGGACGTTGAAAAGATAAAAGAAACTCTCACTCCGGATGTAGCCGCCATAATGCTTACCGTCCCGAACACGCTGGGAGTGTTCGAGAAAAATATTTTAAAGATATCCAAACTCGCCAAGAAGAACGGCTCTCTTATGTATTACGACGGCGCTAACCTAAACGCAATACTCGGCAACGCCCGCCCGGGGGATTTCGGTTTTGACCTCATCCACATAAACCTGCACAAAACTTTCTCGACACCGCACGGCGGCGGCGGCCCGGGTGCGGGCCCCGTGGGTGTTAAAAAACATCTAGCCGAGTTCCTGCCCGTGCCGCGCATAGAAAAAAAGCGCGGCAAGTTCGGCTTTGACTATGACCTCCCGGAAAGCATCGGAAAGGTGCGTTCGTTTTACGGAAATTTCCCGGTCCTGGTGAAAGCCTACGCGTACATTCTTGCGCTGGGGTCTGACGGTTTGAGAAGAACGGGCACCCAGGCCGTGGTCAACGCGAACTATATGCTTTCAAAACTCAAAAGTTCCCTGCCGGCGCCGGCGGGCGACCGCTGCATGCACGAGTTTGTATTGACCGGGAAACCACTGGTTGAATACGGCGTTAGGACCCTCGATATCGCAAAGCGCCTGCTTGATTTCAAATACTACGCCCCTACTATATATTTCCCGACGATAGTCGAGGAAGCTATAATGATAGAACCCACCGAAACGGAAACGAAGGCCACGCTTGACGGGTTCATCGAGACTTTCCTCAAGATAATTGAGGAGGCAAAACAAAACCCCGATATGGCCAGGCATGCCCCTCACACGACGCCGGTCGGCCGGCTCAACGAGGTCGAGGCGGCTAGAAAACCCGTGCTAAAATGGGGAAAAGTACAGTGATCAAAATAGTCTTTTGGTTTTATATTTTTTTTATTGCTTTTTGTGTTAATAAGTATTAGAATTGAAGCGGGTCCGGGAATCTTACGGGCAAGGATGTTTTTCTAATATGTCATTTCTGCGAAGCATATTCATCTCCCTCGCGCTACTGCCGATTTTGCTTTCCTCTCTGCACGCCGATGTCAAAATATCCAGCTTTTACGGGAATGTTACGGTCTTACATAACGGTCAATGGACCCAGGCTGGGCGGGACGCTGTACTTGAATTGAAAGATAGGGTCAAAACAGCTGATTCAAGCAGAGCCGTGCTTACAATGAACGGTACCACGAGGATATGGCTTACTAAAAACTCTGAGATGGAAATTACGGACACGGGCTCGAGCAGTATCTTCAGCCTTATTTTAGGTAAAATCCGCGCCAAGGTCAGGCTCGCCAGCGGCGGCAAGTTCAGCATAAGAACCCCGGTTTCGGTCGCCTCGGTACGCGGCACGGAGTTCGTGGCCGACACGGAAGGCGTGCTCGCCGTGCTGGAAGGTAAAGTCGATTTTTCTGACGTGAACGTCAAGCAGGTGGTGCAGGTGCTCACGGGTTTTATCAGCGATATGAAACAGGGCGGACAGACGGGCGCGCCCCGCGAAATGACCCCGGCTGAAAGACAGACCATCGAAAGCGAGTGGAGCGAGTTCGGCGGGATGGAGCAGGGCTTAAACCCCACCCAGCACAAGAAGACGCTGGCCGATATGAGGATGGAACTCAGGAATACCATAAGCGACATAAAGAGCGGCGTCGACAGGGCCAGGGAAATGACCAACGAGATAAAAGAGGCCGACATCGCGACCGGCAGGACTCTCAGGGACGTCAACGGCAACGTCGTCAGGGTAGAGCAATACCTTCTCAGGCCGGACAACAAAACCTTTGAAGTGCTCAATCTCACCAAGAGGACCGAGTACAGTTATGTCGACAGGAACCAGTGGGGTTTCAGCACCGTGAACAAGCCCAGGCTCGACATAGCGGACGTCAAGGTATCGATGAACATGAGCCTGCCCGAGCAGTTAACGGAGTGGCCGTCCTTCATGTCAGCTAACAGCGACAACCTTCACCCACAGAATATAGATATTTCGCTTACCAACCAGTCGGATGTTATGGAAATGAAAGGAACGTGGGGGATAAAAGGCATTGATCTCGACGAAAAAGGGAAACTCCTGACCGACAACCGGATCGTAATGAAACCCTATATCAACGGCTGGGCCGTAGACACCAATTTCGATCCGGGCGGCGGCCTTTCCTACCCTCCCAGCGGAAGCAACACCACCGATCTTCGCGCCTGGGATATATCGGCTCTGCAGCACCTCACGAAAAACGGACAGCCGGACCAGTACGTTTATATCTACTCCGAGGCTTACGGAATTAACAATGACGGCAGGATATCGAGTCTCAACGATTTCACCTCGAGTTCCGACAACCCCTTCGTCGCGCTAAAACAAATGGCCGGAGAATCGATAATATTCGTCAGGAATAATGACGCCTCCAAGTCGAACTTTTTATCAAAGACCGGGCCGGGCAACCTCGACCTTGTAGCGACCCCCGATCTGGTGATCAGCGTGGCTGAAAAGCTCGGCTCTGAAATAGGCGATCTGACCAAGAAATAGCAAATTTAATTAATGAGAAAAATTAACTATTCTTTTCTTTTTACCGCGATCTTGGGCCTGAGTATGTTACTGGCCCAGCCGGCCCGCGCCGATGACTTCGCCAATTCCGCGGTCGGCAGGCAGCTCATCGATCTCGGTATAAAGTTTCTTGACGACCCCGGTGATTTTTTCTTCAACCTCCATACCGACAATGAAGACCTCTCTCCTCTCCCCAAAGAACGGAACGGTTCCCTGCGCTGGAATTTCTTCCCAACGACGCTTCCTTTTACGTGGGCTAACCTCAGCGCCAAAGTTAAGATAAAGAACGATTCCGGTTACTGGCCTCAGATAGACCTGTCAGCGGAATACGGCAATATCCTGGCTCTCAAGGCGGTAAAATCATCCAACGATAACGGCCAAGAGATCAAGCCGTCCTTCACTGATTATTCGTTCGGAGCCACGGCGAGCAAGGTGATGAACGAAAAAACCAGGATCTTCGGAGGCGTGAAATTCGCGTCCGTGAACATGGACGTAACGTTCTCCACGCCCGTTGTGCTGGGAGACTTCAATATGTCGAGCCTGCACTTCGCGGTAGCCGACACTTCATTCTTCATGGGTTTGAGCCAGAAGACGGGGGATAATTGCTACACGGTAGCCCAGCTGGGTTATGGTTGTAAATATAATAAGATAACCTCGAGGCTTATGCTGGTCTACCCGCACCTCGAACTCGGCCTTGACATTTTCCCGGAAGGGCTGCTCGTGATACAGCCCTTTCTGGCCTGGCACTGGTACTTTTGATAAATGAATAGAACAATTAAATTCCTCTACCTTGCGTGCGCGTTGACCTGCCTGGCGTATCCGCTGTCCGCCGAGGTCAAGATAGCGCCGTATTATTCGCTCAATTTTATGGATGCGGTTTCCATACCTACAAAAGGAGACTGGCTCTTCCCTCTTAACCTGACCAATGACCTGGGGCTGATGGCTAACGTCGGAGAAAATAACAGCGTCACGGGCTTCTACGAACTCAAGTATACCGGCCCCGGTTTCAAGAAAGAGGAGGGCCAGAGTTTCACCGACAGGACGATGGATCACATCCTGGTATTTCGTGATGAACAAAAATTAAACGACCTTTATACGCTCAAGGCACAGTTAGATTACATGCGGGAGTATGTCAGGACCGGGGCGGACGAGGTCTGGGGACAAGGGCTTTACGATTTCCAGAGAACCGGATTCGGAATCTTCCTGGGCAGGCAGTTCGCCCCCGAGCTTTACGGAGAGCTCTCCCTGCAGTTCCATACCATACTGTTCCCGAATTACTCGGACCTGCTGGCGGAATACCAGGCAGGAGCCAACGCAGACAGTTCCACCGGAAAACAGAACCAGAACGTCTACCAGCTTGGCGCCTACGGGAAATACGGCGCCAACAGCGCTTCGGCGGGAATAATGCTCATGAACTATACAAAACAGAAGATCATAGTTCAAACTGTCCAGCCAGACGGCACTTATTACAGCGGCGAGCTGCAAAGCGACATGCTAGTCACTCTCAACGCTTCGCGAGAGCAAAAGATAGGCGAGAGAATACTGGTCGTGCCGGGCTTTGCCTACAAACATAAGACTTCCAACCAGAACTTTCAGGATTTCGCGACACCCACCTCAACCGTTCCTGTGCAATACGTCGGAGAATTTTATAATTATAACGAGATAGACGCGGTCCTGCCCTTCACCCTCTTAATCTCGAGAAAATGGGAGTATTTTGCCACAATCGAATGGGACTGGAAGGACTACACCGCGCGGCCGCCCCGAGACGTCAACAATGTTTTTGTTTCCGGCAGACAGGCTAATGATATCATTATCTGGGGCACGGGATTTACCTATAAGGCGAACGAAGTAACCAGGACTACGTTCTTTTATCAGTACCAGGGTGAAACGTCAAACATGAAATTTGAAAAATATCTACCTTACAACTACGCCGGTTATACCGTGGGTATTAATTTCAACTACAGTTATTAACCCTCTCCCGGTCGTTCCAGATTGACATTACGCATAATTAATTGTAAACTCTATATTCAAAATATATGTTATTTTGGGCAGTTTTAACCGCTCCTCAAACAAGCAGTATATGCCGCTTTTATGAAATCCGGAGGTACTGTTAATATGAAACGCCTGGCCGGCCTCGTCGCGCTCCTCGCCTTTACTCTCCCTTTTATTTCATGTTCAAAACAGAACACTCCCAAAGCCGACGTGGTTATATGGCACTGGATGACCGACCGCCAGGATACATTCGACAAACTCGCCGAAAAATACGGGAAAGAAACAGGTATAAGGGTTCTTTTTGAGACTTACGCTCCCTCAGATGTCTACAAGGACAAAGTGCACGCCGCAGCAGCAGGCAAGCTTCTGCCCGAGATCTACAGTCCTCTGGGCGATAAAAGAGAGCTCGCCTCATACATCAACGCCGGGTATATCGCTGATCTCACCGATGAAATGAATAAGGGGTGGAAAGATATTTTTTTTGAAAAACCCCTGATGGAGAATACCTATACCGAGGGAAACGAGTGGAACGTCAAGCCCGGCATTTACGGAGTACCGATCGACGTCAACGTCATGATGTTGTACTATAATAAAGACCTTTTTAAGCAGGCAGGTCTCGACCCGGAAAAACCCCCGGAAACGTGGGATCAATTTATTGAAGCGGGAGCAAAGCTTAGAAAGGATGGTATTCAGCCCTTTGTATGTGGTTTTGGGGAAGGATGGCTTATCGGGGTTTTTGCCGCGTCTTATGAATGGAGCCTGTTGGGGAAGGACGGGGTATTAGACACGATTAACGGGAAAATGAAATACACCGACCCCGGATGGATAAGCATTTTTAATCTGTTTGATGACATGAGAAAGAATAATCTATACGCTTCCGGCATAGCCACCATGTTAAATAAAGATGCGGAAAGGGCATTCGCAACCGGCCAGGCAGCTATAGCCTTGAACGGCTCGTGGGGTGTAAATGTTTACTACAGCATGAACCCGAACCTGAATTACGGCATAATGATGCCGCCAAAACTTAAAGAATCAAAATACCCGATGTTGATATCAGGCGGCGAAGGCTCTACATTATATATTAACCCGGCATCGCCGAATAAAGACAAGGCGATCGCTTTTCTAAAGTGGCTTACCGACAAAGAACAGCAGGCATTTCTGGCCCAGGAGACAAGGAATATACCTTCTAACAAAGACGCCGGGGCAGACGTTTCTCCGGTGCTGAAAGAATTCACCAAAAACATTAACAATACGTTTGACCCCCTGCCGGTCAACGAACAGTGGCAGGTTACAAATGCTTTCGATATCGGCCTTCAAGCGATAATTATAGGAGAAAAAAAACCTGAACAGATCGCTCAAGAAGTCCAAAAACTAAAAGATTCGGTGCCAAAAACCGGGGGAAAATAGAGCCGTCTTTGCGTTTTGGAACGGCGGTTCCACCGCGGGATTTCGACTAGAATATAACTTGCATAAAGCGCTGTTATGTGGTAAACTTGTTTTGCATATTTTATCGCTCAAAGTGCTCGAGAGCATAAATTTTTAAGAGTAAAGACAATTTAATGGACACACATTGAAATGCCTGTGCCGGCTTTAGCTTAATCGCAGATTTGATCCGAACCTATGGGTGTGAGTTTTAGTATTTAAAAAGGGAGAATAATTAAGATGAGTGAAGTAAAGCATTATACTACCAGCGCGGAAGACAAAGTCCCTATTTTCCAGAAGGCTATATACGGATTAGGCATGTTTACAAATAATTTAGTTCCCGCCGCGCTGGGATGCATGGCCGTGGTGCTGAATCTGGGGCTCGGGATGAATCCGATATTGATCGGTTATATATTGTCATTCCCGCGGCTCGTCGATGCGTTCACCGATCCGATAATGGGTTATATATCCGACAATACAATATCGCGCTATGGCCGGCGTAAACCCTACATTATTATAGGGGCTATCCTCCTCGGGATCACGTTTGCCTTGATGTGGCGCATCGGGTACGGTTTCAGCGAAATGTTTTACTTTTGGTTCTTTTTCTTCGGTTTTTTCGTTATGTTTATTTTCAATACTGTTTTTGCCATTCCGTTTAACGCTTTGGGGTATGAAATGACCCCTGACTATCATGAAAGAACCAGGGTCATGGCATGGGCTAACTGGCTGGGACAGCTTCCCTGGCTATTATGCCCCTGGTTTTGGTGGATAATGGCGAATAAGACATATTATAAAACCCCCGTAGACGGCGCGATGTCCATCGCCCTGTGGGTCGGTGTAGCGGTGGTTATATTAGGAATAATGCCGGGTATCTTTTGCCGTGAACCGTTCCGGGCGGTAGCTGACGGCGAAATGGGGAACGAAAAGAAACCGAAAGTAGGAATAGTTGAACACGCTCTCGGTTTTTTTAAGGGGTTTGGCGTCACATTAAAAAACACCGCTTTTTTAAAGATCTGCGCCGCGACCTTTCTTCTTTTTAACGGTTTTATGGTAATAGCCGGTTTGTCGATGTATATTTTTATTTACTTTACGTTTGGCGGCGATGCGGCGATGGGCGGTAAATATAATGGGTTGTTCGGAACGACTTCCGCTCTTTCCACGATTTTTCTCGTTATTCCGATCGTAACCCGCCTCGCGAAAAAAGTAGGCAAAAAAGGGGCTTTTATTATATCGGCCTCGCTCTCTCTCCTGGGATTCCTGATGAAATGGTGGTGTTTTAACCCCAAATATTCATCACTTTTTGTGGTTCATCTGCCCGTTATCGGAGATATACAAGTCTTGATCCTTCTGCCGGCGGTTCTTATTTCCTTCGGTATAGGAAGCGTATTTACGCTTATGGGCTCGATGATGGGTGATACCTGCGATCTTGATGAGTTGAACAGTGGTAAACGCCGGGAAGGAATGTTCGGAGCAATTTACTGGTGGATGGTAAAACTCGGCCAGTCGCTGGCATTTGCTCTTTCAGGATATATCCTTAATGCCACCGGGTTTAACGTGGCATTTGGCGCCAATCAATCGGCGGGGACATTGCTTAAGCTCAGGCTATTTGACATCGGTCTTCCTATTTTCACTACGCTCCTGGCTATATTCGCTATTGCGACTTATAACGTAAATGAACAAAAATGCCATGAAATTCGTGCTGAGCTGGAAAAGCGCCGCGGTAAAGTCGCCGGTTAAAACCACATATCCCAAGGCCGCTTTGCATTAATAATAGCCGGTTCATTTCGTCCGTAAAACAGTATGGTCATTGGTAAAACACCGGAACCAAAACATAGTCAAATTAAATGTGTTGAAAAATAAGGCATCCCATGTCTTCAATTAACTCGTTCAAAAAATATTTTACTTCTTACCTGTTCATACTACCCGCGGTGTTGATGTTCGCTGTTTTCAGCATTTATCCCTTCTACAAAATATTTGCATTGAGCGTGTTTAGCTGGGACGGCATTTCGACCACCATGAAATTTGTGGGGCTCGACCAGTATATCCATATATTGACAAAAAACCCTAACTTTTGGACGGCGATGGGCAACGCGGCATATATAACGGTGCTTGCCTTAATCGTGCAGAATGGGCTTGCTCTTCTTTTGGCCCTGCTCGTGAACAGGGAAATAAAAGGAGACAATATTTACAGGACTATTTTGTTCCTGCCTCCCGTCTTGTCCGGTATAGTTGTCGGGCTTATATGGAAATGGATCTATGACAGCAATTATGGCATCTTAAACCATTTTCTGGTAAGACTGGGCTGGAATAATCTTCAGAATTTTGCTTGGCTTGCCGAAGTAAAAACATCTCTTACGGCGGTGGCGGTAGTTCATATGTGGAAGGGTTTCGGATACGGATTTATTATACTGCTCGCGGGGCTGCAGACCATACCGAAAGAACTCTATGAAGCCGCAAAAGTTGACGGCGCCGACGCGTGGCAGCAATTTAAGTACATAACTGTGCCTTCCATGATATCGGTTTTCAGTTTAGTGTCTATCCTGACCGTGCTTGGCACCATGCAAATATTTGACCTTATATATTCAATGACAAGGGGCGGGCCCGCGGGGCACACTCACGTTCCAATAACAAGAATATATGAATACATGGCGAACGGCGAGTTCGGCTATTCGTCAGCCATGTCAGTTATTTTTGGATTGATACTTTTCGCAGTTTCAATTGTGCAGCTAAGAGTTTCAAGAAAGATGAAACAATATGAATGAAGCCAGGATAAAAAAATCGCTGATAAACGTTATAACGCATTCTATACTTATAGTAATTGCGTTTTCGTGTCTTTTCCCCGTGTTCTGGATGATATCATCATCGCTCAAAACACAGAATGAGATTTTCACTCATATGGATCTTATACCCCAACACTGGAACTTCTCAAATTATGCCGAAGTATGGACAAAAGCCGAATTCGGCATGTACTTCCTTAACAGTGTGATGTACACGGTTTTCGGCGTTCTCGGTGTGGTCTTTATCAGTTCGCTTGCCGCCTATGGATTTGCAAGGCTTAAGATCCCGGGAAAGAATTTCATATTTCTGGTATTGGTTTCAACCATGTTATTACCCATACCCGGAGTGTTTGTTCCTCTTTATCTTTTATTAAATAAGATGCATCTGCTTGATACGAGGTTGGGTTTGATCCTATGTTATATAAACGGGGGACTTGCTTTCGGCATTTTTCTTCTGAGATCCTTTTTTGAAGAACTACCGATAGAGATCGAAGAGGCGGCATTAATAGACGGCGCTTCAAGGTTTGGAATTTATTGGCGTATAGCCCTTCCCCTGGCAAGACCGGCAATAGCGACTCTGGTCATATTCAATACTCTCTCCATCTGGAACGAATTCCTGCTCGCCCTGGTTGTCCTCCAGGATAAGGGGAAAATGCCCATTCAAAGAGGCCTCATGATGTTTCAGGGGACCCACATCACGGACTACCCTCTTCTGATGGCCGGTCTTACTATCGCCACCATCCCGGTCCTCGTCGTTTATCTGCTTATGCAAAAACATATAGTAAAAGGTATCGCGGCAGGCGCGCTTAAAGGTTAAGTGAACACAATGCAGAACAAAATCAAATTCTGGCTTATGCCTAACGGCGGTTTCGAGAGCGAGCAGACCATCGATCACGAACTCGCCATTTTTAAAAAACTCAACCCCAAGATAGAGGTAGAGTACGAAATGCTCTCCTGGTCGAGGGCGTGGTTCCGCCTGATGCAGGCCATAAAAGAAAAATCCGGCCCGGATATAATCCAGATCGGCACGACCTGGATAGGGACTTTGGGCTATCTCGGCGCTGTCCACAAACTCGACAAGCGAGTGAGCTCCAAGAGCTCTTTCGTCCCTACGTTCCTGGGTATGTGCCGTTTCTACAACCATCTCTGGGCCCTGCCCTGGTTCTGCGAGGGTAGGGTTTTGTTCTACCGCAAGGACTATCTGCAAAAAGCCGGGATCAACGCTCAGGATATTACTACCTGGGACAGTTTGAAGGCAGCCTGCTCGAAGATCTCCAAAAAAAGGGACGGCTACTCAAAGATATCTCCCCTGGGTTTTTCAAGCCAGAAGGAACAGGTCATTCTTCAGGATATAGCGTCGTGGATATGGTCGCACGGGGGGGATTTCCTTTCCAAAGACTCGAAACACGCGTCTCTCACCCAGCTCGAGACCAGGCAGGGAATGAGATATTTCGCCCAGCTTATTTCCGACAACCACGTCTCGAAAGAATCCCTTGAACAGAGCACGGGCGAGGTCGCCGAGAACTTTTTCATGCACGGCGCTTTCGCATTCATGTTCTCCAGTTCCTGGCCACTCCAGGTTTACCTCAACAGTTCCTCGAAACATTACATAGGAAAACAGAATGCTTCCAATTTCGGCGTCATACCCATTCCGGCCGGGCCCGCCGGCAGGTTCAATTTCGTAGGAGGAAGCGCTCTGGCCGTCACGAGTTTCAGCCAGAACACGGATTGCGCCATGAAGCTGCTCGAGTTCCTGACGACAAAAGAGTCTATCTCGCGTTACTGCAAGAACATAAACATGCTGCCCAGCCGTATAGACGCTCCCGTGAGCCTGAGCGCCGATAAACCCACCCAGAAGGTATTCCAGGACGCCATAAGCAAATTCGGGCGCAGCTTTCCTATACACCCCTTGTGGGGCAGCATAGAGCAGATCATACTAAACGGAATGGCGTATACGCTGCGGGATTACCGGCAGTCGAATTATAACCTGAACGCTTTTTCTCACAACCTCTCGGATATAAACCAGGAGATAGAATACATGCTTTCGGTTTTCGGTGAATAAATGACCACTAACGCAGAAGTTCTTCTCAAGATCAGCTCAAATTTTCAGGAATTCATCGGCAATATCGATGACGCCCTCAGGCTCAACCTCGAGCTCCTGATAGATTCACTGGAATTCGAACGCGCCGCCGTCTTCCTGCTTGACGAAAAGGAACAGGTGCTCCGCCCCAGACAGATAGCCACCATCCACGGCGAGATAGAAGGAGAAGGTGAAAACTTCGTTTCTGCGAAGAAGGGGACCAGTTTTTCGGAAGCGCTCAACAAGGGAAAGACCGTTGTCTGTTCGCGCAAATCCGAACAGAGCGTTTATCTCCCGCTTATTTTCGGCGGCCTAAAACTCGGGGTTTTGAGGATAGACAACTTCTTTTCGAGAAAGCCCGTCAGGAAAGAACAACTTTCGAGCCTGAAGACGTTCTCCAAGGTCTTTACCGTGGGCATCTACAACGCTCTCACGCATCAATACGAAAAGCACCAGGTCGACAAGCTGACGACGCTGACGCGCATTGGTACGGCGATCGCAACTACGCTGAAGCTCGGTGAAATACTTGAGCTCGCGCTATCGTCCCTGGTAAAAGACCTGGGCTACGACAGGGCTCAGGTCTACCTGCTCGACGACACGAACAGGATACGGGAGAACCTGAGCATAGATTTCCGCGGTTATTTCAGGACACTGGAAGACGTCTCGCACATCTCGCAGCTTTTTGACTCGATGCTCGCCACGGACAACAAACCCATATTCCAGGCGAGAAAATTCTCATCGAATCTCATCGCCTACATTCCGATCAACTGCAAGGGCCGGAAGACCGGGCTATTGATAGTCGACAACCTTTTCTCGCGCCAGACGCTGACTGCCTATGACCTCTCCTTCCTGAGCATACTCGCGGATCAGCTTTCGACGGTAATAGAGAACTCCCGGCTTTTCGAGCGAGTGGAAAAACTTTCCATAACCGACAGCCTGACCGGCCTCTTCAACCACCGGTATTTTTACGAACGCCTAAGCGAAGAGATATCGCGGGCTAGCCGTTTCGGCAACAACCTTTCTCTCATTATGCTCGACATCGACAACTTCAAGAACTTCAACGATACCTACGGGCATCAGTATGGCGACACTGTCTTGAACACGGTCGCCAAGATCATCCAAGACAATATCAGAGCCATAGACGTCGCAAGCCGGTACGGGGGAGAAGAGATAGCTATCATCCTTCCCGGCACGGACATAGAAGGGGCAAAGATCATCGCGGACCGCATCAGGATAGGGATAAAAGAATACGCGCTCAGGATCAACCAGCAGATAGCCCACATAACCGTAAGCATCGGGCTCGTCTGTTACCCTGTTGATGCTACCATCAAATCGGAGCTGGTCAGGAAAGCTGATCAGGCGCTCTACTGGGTGAAACACCACGGCAAAGACGGCGTCTGCGCCTTCTCCCGGTGCGAAGACTACAAGTAAAACCCTCTCGATTTCTTTCAATTTACTTCTAAATCCCTTAAACTTTTATCAGCCGTACATTTTTAGTATAATGTCTTTTAGGAAGCAGCTCGCTGATCAATACGCGTTTATTATAGATTAACGTATTTATTCATTCAAAACCGTAACTCAGCACAGGAGGTATCTTTTATGAAAGCTGTTTGGATAGCGTTAGCGGTAATCGTAGTGCTCGCGTTCAGCCTCGTAGGGAGTTATAACAGGTTCGTTACCCTCAACGAGAGCATCAAGGGCGCCTGGGCCCAGGTGGATAACCAGCTGGAGAGAAGGAACGACCTCATACCGAACCTCGTGAGCACGGTCAAAGGCTACGCCGCTCACGAAAAAGAGATATTTGAGAACGTCGCCAGCGCAAGGGCTTTATTGTCGGGGGCGAGATCGGTCGGTGAAAAGATAAAGGCCAGCCAGGAGATGGACGGCGCTTTGTCCCGGCTGCTAGCTATAGCCGAGAATTATCCGCAGTTGAAAGCCAACGAAAATTTCATCCGCCTGCAGGACGAACTTGCGGGGACGGAGAACAGGATAGCCGTGGAACGCATGCGTTATAACGAGATAGTCCTTGCCTACAACGTGGCCATCAAGACCTTCCCGGGCAACATCCTCGCTTCCATTTTCAGGTTCTCGGAAAAAGACGTATATTTTAAGCCGGAAGAAAAGGCTAAAGAAGTCCCGAAGGTTGATTTCGGAAAATGAAAATGAAAATAGTTTTAAGTTCGGCGCTGGCGGCGTTTTTCGCCCTGTTAATATCGTTGCCGGTTTTTTCTCTGAATATTCCAAAGCCCGAGAGCTGGGTAAGCGATTTTGCCGGCGTCATGGACGCGGCTTCGCAGGAGAAAACGGCTGCGGTAATAAAAGAGCTTGAAGAAAAGACATCCTGCGAGATAGCAGTCGTGACGGTCAAGACTCTGGGCAACGACACCGTAGAGAATGCAGCTGTCGCGCTATTTAAGGACTGGGGCATAGGAAAGAAGGGCAAGGATAACGGCGTCCTTATCCTGGTATCTGTCGATGATAGAAAAGCCAAGATCGAAGTGGGTTACGGGCTTGAGGGCATACTGCCGGATGGCCTCTGCGGCGAGATCCTGGACAAGTACATGGTGCCTGAATTCAAGAACGGTAACTACTCCGGAGGCCTGCAGAACGGCGCTTTCGCCGTCGCTTCTATCATAGCCAAGAGCAACGGCGTTCAACTTACCGGTATACCGCAAAACGCCGAGGCCGGGGAAAAGAAACTAAGCCCCTTAAGAATAATCTTCAATGTCCTGTTCCTGCTGCTAATGGCCGTTATTTTTATTCGCAACCCCATCCTTTTCCTTTTCCTGTTCGGCATGGGGGGCGGACGGGGCGGCGTAAGCTCCGGCGGCGGCTTCGGCGGCGGCGGGGGCTTCGGTGGTTTCGGCGGCGGGATGAGCGGAGGCGGCGGAGCTTCGAGAGGCTGGTAATGTAACGGAAAATCGAATATTTTAATCCGGCTATGCCGCATCTACGTCTTTGACATTCGAGATCACTTAAAGGGGAATTAATATGCCTGACATTTTAGGAAAGTACGTAAAAGAAATTGAGACCACGTTCGGCGAAACGCTCAAAGCGGTCATACTTTTCGGTTCGAAAGCCGGCGGCCGGGATGTTGACAAGAACTCCGACCACAACCTGCTTGTCTTGCTTGATAAAGTTATACCGGACCAGCTGTCGCTTCTTGCCCCTCCGACCAAAAAATGGGTCAAAGAGGGCAACCCGGCGCCCGTGATCTTTAGTGTCTCCGAGTTTTTGGGCTCCGCCGACGTCTTCCCCATAGAATATATTGACATGAAAAACACTCACCGGCTCCTGTTCGGCCGCGATTTTCTTGCGGAAACGGAAGTAAACGACAAACACCTGAGGCACGAGTGCGAATTCGAGCTAAGGAGCAAACTCTTAAAACTCCGCCAAAGCTACCTGACGCTTAAGAGCCATAAGAATGAAATAAGGAACGTCCTTACGGGTTCGATCTCGTCCTTTCTGGTGCTCTTCAAGCATACCGTTAAACTACTGGGAGAAGCCCAGCCGGTCATGAAGATAGATTCACTGAATGTATTATCAAAAAGAACAGGCCTGAGACCGGATGTCTTTACGAACATATACAAGATGAAGCACGGCGACAAACAAATCCAAAAACTCGACCCGGAAAAGCTCATGGAAGAATATATGCTGGAAATTGAGAAAGTGATAACAGTGGTGGATAATATTTAGCAACAACCATCGCGGATCAGGCAAAAGAATAAAAACGTTTAAAAGGTGTAAGGAACCAGTTTTCAAAAAGACCCGCCTTTTCGTCGAAAAGGCCGCGGCGGCCACTGTCTCAGCGGACAGCCCTGAGACATTTTGAAAATACTTCCTTACACTTTTCTATTTATTAACGGGCGGAGCATGAATTTCATTATCCTTATCATATTGGCTCTTGGCATATCGGGTTGCGCTACGCCGTCGACGCATCTGGTATCCATAGAGACAAACGAATATTGCGTCCTTCTGCAGAATAAAGCGGTAGCTAAAAACATTCTGCTCGCCCAGTATGAAGAGTGGAAGGGAGCGAAGTACGAATACGGCGGTTTAACTAAGAATGGCGTTGACTGTTCGGGTTTAATCTACGAGACGTTTTTAACTAAATTCGGGATTAAACTTCCCAGAAAGAGCATTATACAGGGTAAGGTTGGTATAGATATTTCGGTTAGTCTCCTGCAGCCGGGTGATTTAGTTTTTTTTAAAACCGGGATCACGGCGAGACATATCGGGATTTACATAGACGATAGCGATTTTATACACGTCTCGGAAACTCTCGGCGTGACAAAGTCCAGTTTAAATGACCCCTACTGGCACGCAAGATATTGGAAAGCCAGAAGGATAACAATGTAAAAAGCCTTTGAGACACTAACAAGGCACTACAAGCTCTAAAATACCGGATTGTAAGTAAAATTCCTTAAATCGCCCATCCTTTTTGACCTTTGTTTGATAATCTGGTATAATTTTCTTATGAAAATCAAGATAGTTTTAACTCTGTTTTTTCTCTGCGCGGCACAGGCTTTTGCGGTGTCTTCCCGCGATGTCCAGACGGGGGAAAAGGTCAGTTTCAAGACTCCGGACGGCGTTATCATTTCGGGGCTTTTTCATAAACCGGCTTCGAGCCTGAATAAGACATTCATACTTCTGCACGGCCTGGGAAGCAACCAGGAAGAATGGCAGTCTTTCACCGACAAACTGGTTAGCGCGGGCTACGGCGTCCTTTCTTACGATGCCAGGGGCCATGGCAAGAGCTCGGAGCGCTCGGACGGAAGGAATATTAATTATAATAATTTCGGCCCCCCCGGGCCGGGCTCTGAATGGGGAAAGATGATAGACGATCTCGGTGACGCGGTGAATTTCCTTAAGACCGAAAAGAATATAACCGTAAAAAAGGTGGGGCTTATAGGGGCAAGCGTAGGGGCGAACGTGTGCCTGATCTACGCGGCAAAAACCCCCGAGATATCGGTGGTTGTACTGCTTTCTCCGGGTTTGAATTACGCGGGATTCGGCACCCTTGGCGCCATAGAAGCTTTTACCGCCCGCCCCATAGAGTTATCAGCGAGCCCCCAGGACACCTACGCTTACCAGAGCAGTATCCTCCTATACCAGAAAGTCCAGGGCAATAAAAGAGCGTCATTCCTTCCGGGGGCTGCCGGCCACGGCGTGCAGATGTTCGACGGTAAATTCGACAACCAACTCATCAAATGGATAAGGGCTCACTAAATATCACGCGTTTTAAAGCAGTGATCTTTGACCTCGGCAACGTCATACTCTCTTTCGACAACCGCAAGACTACCAGGTTCATCGCCGCGAGGTCAGGGTTCCCCGAAGACGAAGTCCACGGCTTCGTTTTCGGCACCGAGCTCGAAAAGGCGATCGATCGCGGCAAGATCAGTCTCGGGGAGTTCCTGGACCGCATAAATGAAAGGTTCGCATCGAAGATCAGCCTTGAAGAGTTCACTCCCGTCTGGTGCGACATGTTCACTCAGAACGAAGGAGTGGAAGACATACTCCGTGGGCTAAAGCGCCAAAATTACCGGCTCGGCCTCCTGTCGAACACTAACAGAACCCATTTCGAGTTCGTGAGAGCGAGGTTTACCTTGCTGGGGCTCATTGACGACTATCATCTTTCCTACGAAAACGGCTATATCAAACCTGAAGTTAAGGCTTTTGAGAACCTCATTAGTTTTTACGGCGGTGAAGCCCGCTCGCTGGTGTTTACCGACGACCTTGAAAATAATGTCAAGACGGCGCGACTTCTGGGAATTAACGCCTTTCTGTTCAGGTCTGCACCCCAGTTATTAACCGAGTTTGAAGGGCTCGGACTTAGTACCGCGCTTTAAGATTCGCCTATCACGCACGCGGTTAAGGTTTCACGCATTAATCCGCCTTATCAATATTATGACTTTCGATGAATTCGAGGATGTAGTTAACGACGCGCTGAAGGAAATACCGGATAAGTTCCGGGAAGTCCTCGAGAAGAACCAGATCAAGATACTGCCAAGGGAAAAAGTCCCCGCACCGGTAAAAAAAAGCTATAAGGGAAGCACCGTGTTCGGTATTTTTATCGGCGTGCCGCTCGGGCGTTTCTACAATATCACGACAGAACCGACCAGAATAGAGCTTTACAAGGAAAGTTTCGAAAAGGTTTTCGAAGACCCTTCGCTGATGAAAAGACACATACTGATAACCGTAGTGCACGAGATCGCTCATTATTTCGGTTTTTCGGAAACCGAAATAAAGAAACTGGGATATTAAACATTTATGATAAGTTTCGGCATAAGCGCGAACAAGCAGAGAGAACTCGAGAACCGGATGTTGAAGCTCGGCATCCTGGAATCGGACATAGATGAAAAATTCATTCGTTCCGGCGGGAAGGGCGGGCAGAACGTCAATAAGACCTCTACCTGCGTCTATCTCAAACACCGGCCCACAGGCACCGAGATAAAATGCCAGCGGGAAAGAGTCCAGGCGTTAAACCGTTTCTTAGCGCGCAGGATGCTCGCCGACAGGATAGAAACGGCAATGCTCGGCAAGGCTAGCAAAGAGGAACAGCGGATAGAGAAAATACGAAGACAAAAGAGGAAGCGCTCTAAAAGAGCGAAAGATAAAATGCTGGAACAAAAGAGGTTCCAGTCGGACAAAAAGACTTCAAGGTCGCCGGTTAGTTACAGTAAGGAGTGGTGATCTCCATGAGGATCGCAGTCGCGCAGATCAATACCGTTGTGGGCGGTTTAAAGGATAACTCCAGCAAAATACTGGAATTCATTGAAAAGGCGAAGACCTTCGAAGCAGACCTCGTGGTT
>Ga0265342_10000278_pt1 | contig 57456 bp, 43 predicted proteins | sample 4CB327metaG_FD_203125 | JGI IMG/M metagenome (GOLD analysis project Ga0265342, IMG submission 203125) | Rhizosphere microbial communities from Carex aquatilis grown in University of Washington, Seatle, WA, United States - 4-CB3-27 metaG | ecosystem: Host-associated > Plants > Roots >...
TGAGGCCGCCGAAGGCGGGGGTGGCAGGGTGGGCTGTCCGTGCCGAAATCCCCGAAGGGGATGAGGCCGCCGAAGGCGGGGGTGGCAGGGTGGGCTGTCCGTGCCGAAATCCCCGAAGGGGATGAGGCCGCCGAAGGCGGGGGTGGCAGGGTGGGCTGTCCGTGCCGAAATCCCCGAAGGGGATGAACCCGCCTCCGCTACACGCGATCCAGTCGTGAAAATGAAATCGCGCGGGCGACGTGCCGCCGCCCGCGCGTTTGATGGCTTGAGAGGTGTTGGTCAGAAGCGCGTCTGGTAGAGCGCGAGCCGCAACGTCGGCGCCGGATCGGCTGACATTGCCGTCGCCTGCGACACGCGGGTCTCTTGCACCATGATCTGCGCGATGCCGACGCCGGTGCCGACGAGCACGCCGCCCGCGGCCCAGTAGGCGATGTTGTACGGGTGCGTCTGATTGCCCAGGAAGTAGATCGCGCCGCCAATCAGCGCGCCGGCGGCGCCGCCCATGAACGCGCTGCCGAAGATGGTGCCCATGTAGCTGCGGTTCGGGTTGACGTCGGTGTGCACCACGGTTCGGCGCCCCGGGTCGTCGACGACGACGGGTTGCGCGGGCGCCGATGGCGTCGGTTGCACGACGACCGCCGCCGGCGGCGTCGGAGCCGCGGCGACCGGTGCCGGTGGTGACGTCGGCTGCGATCCCACGATCACGTTGTCGGCGAACGCCATCGGCGCGGCGCCAATGACCACCAAACCCAAGCCAATTCCGAGTGCACGATTGATCTTCATTGTCGGTTCCTCCCCGTAGGTAGGCCTCGACACATTTGCAGCGCGCATGCCACACACAAAGGCCCTGATTTTCGTGGCGCAAGATGCCGATGTGGACTTGGTCGGTGACGAAGCCGGGGCCACGAGTCACGGAGGCGTAACGTCCCGCCGGCAACCCGGTTCCAGGTGACGGTTTCCCGGAACCGCCGGTCGTGGCGAACGTTGTAAAATCGTCGCATACAGCGATGGCGGAAGATCGATCAGCGCCCTGGGCGCCGAGTCAGGCCCAAGGCTCGCGACCAGTCCACGAAGGCTTCCGTGCGGACCGTGTGCTCTGCGAGGATGGATTCTGTCTGGGCGTCATGCGCGTTGCCGACGACGGCGCGCCCTACCGCGGCGTTCCGGAAGCAGTGTGTCCGATCTGCGGCCGCCGCGCTCCGATCGCCGGTGTGCTTGACGCGCGCGGCTGACGCTGAAATCCTGGCACCGGTCGGTGGACCGGGGCCTCCGATCCACGCAAAGGAGGCGCGCATCGTGATCAGGTTGTCGTCCGCACGGGCAGGGACTGTCCTGACATTGGTGATGGTGATGTCGTTGGCGGGCGCTCCGGCTGCGCGCGCCTGGGATGACTTCGGTCACATGGAGGTCGCAGCGGTGGCGTTCAAGAAATTGAACGCCAAGGCGAAGAAGCGCGCCGCTCAGCTCTTGAAGCTGAACCCACGCTACGCCAACTGGATCATTGGTGCCGCTGCCGGCGACGAAGATCGCATGGCGTTCATGCGCGCCGCGACATGGGCCGATTCGATCAAGACGGACACGACGTATGAGAGCGACGATCAAACCGCGGCGACCGCGGCGCAGAACATCGGCTATGAGGATCACCTGCGACACACGTACTGGCATTTCGTGGATCAGCCATTTTCGCCTGACAACACGCCGCTGGTGCCGGCGCCGGCGCCCAGCGCCGCCACGATGATCCCGCTGCTGCAGGCCGCGCTCGCCGCGCCGGCGACCAGCGACGACGTGAAGTCGTACGATCTCGTCTGGTTGCTGCATCTGGTGGGTGATATTCACCAGCCGCTCCATTGCGTCTCGCGCTTCGACGCCGCCGATCCGAAGGGCGATCGGGGCGGCAACAACGTCAAGATCACCGGCAACACCCAGCCACCGGTGTGCGACGATCCGCGCTACTGTCCCTTCGGTCCGCCGTCCGAGCTGCACGCGTTCTTCGACGACATCGCCGGCTCGGGATACGCGGTCGCGCCGGTCGAGGCGGCCGCGACGACGCTGCCGCGGACCGATACCAAGAAGGTCGCGATCAGCGATGTGGCGGTCTGGGTCCAGGAAGGATTCGAGCTCGCCCAGAGCGCGGTGTACGTCGCGCCCATCGGCGTCGGCGACGGCCCCTTCACCATCACGCCGCAGTATCAGGCGGCGGCGACCAAGCTCGGTCAGGCGCGCATCGTCCTTGCTGGGCGGCGGCTCGCGAACCTGATCAACCAGGCGCTCGCGCCGCCCGCGCCGTGATCGCGATGGTCGGGTTGCGGCGCGGCGTGCGGGTGGCTAGCTTTGCCGGCGAGGTGATTTGAGCCTGGCACATCCCTGGCACGACATCGCGCTGCCGCCCGACGACAACCTCGACGTGTTCCCGGTCGTCATCGAGGTTCCCCAGGGCGACAAGAACAAGTACGAGCTCGACAAGCACACCGGATTGCTGCGTGTCGATCGGGTCCTCTATTCGGCGGTGCACTATCCGGCGAACTATGGCTTCGTTCCGCGCACCTATGCCGAGGATGACGATCCGCTGGATGTTCTGGTCTTGGGGCAGGAGCCGGTCGTGCCACTGGCCATTTTACAAGCGCGTGCGATCGGCGGGTTCCGCATGCGCGACGAGCACGGCGTGGACACCAAGATCATCGCGGTCCACGTCAACGATCCGGCGGTGGCCGACTACCAGGACATCGCCGATCTCCCCAAGCACTCGATGACCGAGATGATCCGCTTCTTCGAGGACTACAAGGTGCTCGAGGGCAAGACCGTCGAGGTCGGCGCGCGCATCGACCGCGCCGAAGCGCAGCGCATCCTGCGCGAGTCCGTCGAGCGCTACCGCGCGCAGGCGGTGCGACTGCGCAGCGGAGCGCTGCCGCCCGTCTGACGACGGGCCTTCGCTGTTTGGGTGATGGCAATGCTCGTCCGGTCCCCTCCCCCCGTCCGCGGGGGGAGGGTTAGGGAGAGGGGCCGGCGGACGCCGCATTCGCAAGGCCTGCCCTCTCCCTAACCCTCCCCCGCGGACGGGGGAGGGGATCGGATCTCGCCGCCTCGCTAAAGCCGCGAGGCGTAGTCCATCATCATCTGCGTGTAGAGCGGCAGATCCGCGAGGTCGGTGTACGTGTTGCCGTTGCGGCGGAACAGTGCGTGCGTCGTGGTCCCCGTCGGGTCCGAGGGCTGCGCGGCATTCCAGGTGCCGCCGCTGGTCGGCTCCCAATCGAACGTACCCATGCCCTTGTTGCCGGGCAGGTTGAACACGACGTCGTTGATCTCGCGCTCCATCGGCCCGTACTCGGCGGCGAAGAAACGCAGGTTGGGATAGGCGGCCACGAGCTGGGTGAACGTCGACATCCAGCCGGCCTTGGTCGCGACCGGATCGCTGGGGTTGCCCTGGTACTGCTGATAGCAGGATTCGCCGAAGGCGTCGAAGACCGCGCCTTGTTTGATGGCGTTGTCGATCCAGCTCTTGGTGGTCGCGAATACGTTGCCGCGGTCGATGTGGAACGAGACCAGGATCGCAGGGTCGACTTCTTTGACGCCGGCGACGCCCGCTTTCAACAGCATACCGAGATTGGGCCACCCGGCGGTCGTCGCGGCGCCCTGGATCGGGTTGTTGCCCGTTGGTTGCCCGCCGGCGTTGCACACGTGCAGCAGCATTCCCGGCGTGGTCTCGTTCCCGATCTGGACCATGTCGGGCCGCGCGCCGCCCGCGATCAGCTGCGTGATCGCATCTTTGGTGTAGTCGTGAAGCGCCGTCGACAGATCGGCGATCGTCGTCAGCGTTTGCCAGGCCACCGGGACACATTGCTTGCCAGGGTCGGCCCAGTTGTCGCTCATGTGAAAGTCGATGAGAAGCCCCATCCCCGCGTCCTTGATCACCTTGCCGAACGCGACCGTGTGCGCGATGTCGTCGAAGCCGTTGGTCTTGTCGTAACCGTCGGCGGCGCGCGGATCGACGAAGGTACGCAGGCGGACGAAGTTGAAACCGTGCGCCTTCATCTGCGTGAGCAGATTACTGATCGCGGCGGCGGGCGCCGGCTCCTGATCGGTGATGTCGGCGCCGAAGAAGAAGCTCGGCAAGTTGTTGCCGCCGGCCCCCGCCGCGCCGCCCGCGCCGGTATTCGCGCCGCCGGTGCCGGTCGTCGCGCCGCCCGCGCCGTTACTTCCACCGCCCGTGCCGGTGTTTGCGCCGCCCGCGCCGGTCGCCGTTCCATTGGCGCCGCCGGTGCCAGCCGTCGCACCGTTGCCGCCGCTTCCGGTGGCGGCGCCGCCGGTGCCAGAGCGTCCGCCCGCGCCGGAGACGTTGGACGTGCCGGGATTCTGGCTCCCGCACCCTCCGAGAGCAGCGACCACGAGCAAGGACAGGCAAGAGGCGAGGCGTTTCGACATCAAATGAAGCTCCCGGCGGTGAAGATTTGCACCGGTAGAGTGAGGCGAGTGAACAAAACCAATCACCGTTTGCGCTGTCTACAGCCGCGGAGCGTACGCCGTTCGCATCGCATCATAGAGCGAAAGATCCGATGTTGACGTGTAACGGGGGCCCGCCGCGCTGAACAATGAGTGGCCGGCATTCCACGCGCCTTCGTGCGTCGGTTCCCAGTCGAAGGACCCCATCCCCTGGCGCGCCGGCAGGCCGTAGACGATGTCATTGATGTCCCGCTGCAACGGGCCGTACTCGACGGCGAGCAACCGCAGGTCGGGAAAGCGCGCCGCCAGTCCGGAAAACGTGGTCGTCCAGGTATCCGTGGTGCTGGCGTCGCTGCCGGGGTCGCCCTGGTACAGCTGATACGCCGACTCGGCGAGCACGCCGAACGCGACGCCCTGGTTGCGCGCGTTGGTGACCCAATCGATGCTGGTTTGCAGTGCGCTCCCCGGTCGATCGGCGGCTTTGTCCCCGCCGCGGTCGAGGTGCATCGCCAGGACGATGTTCGCGTCGACCTCGCGCACGCCGGCGATCGCCGCCTTCAGAAGCATCCCCAGGTTGGCCCAGTTGTTCACGCTGCCGGGGACCGGGCTGCCGCCGGTCGGCATGCCGTTCGCGTCGCAGATGTGCAGCAGGAGGCCGGGCGTGATCTCGTTGCCGAGCTGAACGATGTCGGGCCGCGCGCCGGCCGCCACCAGCTGGGTGATCGCGTCCTTGGTGTAGTCGTGCAGCACTTGCGCCAGCTGCGGCAGCGTCCGGCCCTGCCAGGCGACGGGCACGCACTGTTTGCCGGGATCGGCCCAGTTGTCGCTGAAGTGAAAATCGAGCAGGAATTGCAGGCCCGCCGCCTTGACGCGCTGGCCGAACGCGACTGTGTGGGCCAGATCGCCGAAGCCGTTGACCGGGTCGTATCCGTCGGAGGCGCGCGGATCGACGAAGGTGCGCGTACGGATCGCGTTGAAGCCGTGATCCTTGAGGATCTGGAGGATGTCACGGGGCGTGCCGTCGCTGTACGTCGCACCGCCGGCCTCGTCGGCCTGCACGAACGTGATGTCGGCACCGACCAGGTACGACGGTGCCGCGGCGACCGGCCCGGCATCACCACCGCTCGAATCGATCGTTCCCAGCAGCTGACTTCGCGGACCGCAGGCGCCGGCACCAAGCGCGCTGACGGCGCACAACGTCGTGCCTATCGCCAAATTGCGTCGCATGGTCCTGCATCTCACCTGCGGGGCGTGATGTGAATGATATGCGATCCGGCGCGCGCCGCGTGCTTGACCGGCAAATCCCGGTTGAGCGACGATGCTCCCCAGGATGTCACGGTTCGTCAAGCCGCTCGCGCGCGATTCCGAACCGGTTTCGGTGTCGTCGCCGCTCGAGCGTCCGGACGAGCTCCGCGGGCTGGCGCTGGCGGCCGCGCGCGGCGACGCCGGCGCCGCGGCATCGCTCGTGATCCACGTCGGCAGCTCGATGCTGATCGTGGTGCGCAAGGTCCTCGGGCGCAGCATGGATGTGCACGACGTCGTGCAGGACGCCGTGATCGGCTTCATAGAAGGGCTGCCGACGTTTCGCGGTGATTCCAGTGTCGCGCACTTTGCCAAGCGCGTCGCGCTGCTCACGGCGCTGGCGGCACGGCGGCGCGTGCGCCACCGCGCGCAGCTGGTGGAGATGGTCGACGAGCCGGTCGACGAGCTGCCCGACGCCGCCGATCGGTCGCCGCTGGATCTCGCGCTCGCCGCCCGGCGCCGCGCGGTGGTGAGCGGGCTGCTCGACGAGCTGCCGCAGGTCATCGCCGAGTCGCTGGCGCTGCACTTCTTCCTTGGCTACACCGTCGACGAGATCGCCGAGACCGAGGCCGTCTCCCCGAATACGATCTGGAGCCGGCTGCGCCTGGGGAAACAGGCGTTGCGCCGGCGGTTGGCTGGCGATGCGACGCTGGCCGAGATACTGCGGGGGCAACCGTGAGCCTGCGCGCGGGCGACGGCGACTGCCGTGGCGATCTGGTGGCGCGCGCGCAGCGCGGTCCGCTGTCGGCGCCCGAGCGCGCGGCGCTGATGGCGCACCTCTCGTTGTGCGAGTCGTGCCGGCTGATTCAGCAGGTCGCCTCCGACTTTGCCGAGGTGCGCGCCGTCGATCGCGGCGACGAGATTCGGCTGGAAGAGATGGCGACGATCGCGCGTCGTGCGGCGCGCGGCGGTGCACGCGTCGTCCGTCCGAGCCGAAGGCGGTGGTCCGCGCGCGCGTCGGCGGCTGCCGCGGGCCTGGTCCTGATCGCAGGCTCGGCCAGCGCCACCGCCTGGTTGTGGCCGCGGCTGGCCGCGCGTTCATCGGCGCCGCCGCCGTCGCGCGCGGTCGAGCCGTCACATCGCACACCGTCACGCTTGCCGGCGCCCGCGGATGTCACGCCCGCGCCGTCGGACGAATCGCCCACGCCTGTACCTGCGGGTGCGGTCTCCGCGCGCGAGCGTTTGACAGGGCGTTTTGACGCGCGCGCGATGGTGCGCCCGCGCGAGCGGCCGGCGACCCGGACCATTGCCGGCGACCTCTTGCGCCAGGCGCGCGACGCGAAGACCGATGGGCGTGGGTCGCAGGCGATCGTGCTTTACCGCCGGCTTCAAAAGGATTTTCCTGCATCGTCGGAGGCGCTGGTCGCGTCGGTTCCGCTCGGGCGCTTGCTGCTCGATCGCGCGTCGGCGCACGCCGCGCTCACCGAGTTCGATCGTTACCTCGCCGCCGCGGCGGGCGGCGCGCTGGTGCCCGAGGCGCTCTACGGGCGCGCGCAGGCGGAAGCGCGGCTCGGCGATCGCGCCGCGGAACGCGCGTCCTGGCAGCGCCTGCTCTCCGCTTATCCCGACAGCCCCGGGAGCGTGCTGGCGCGCCGCCGCCTGTCCGAGCTCCCGTGACGCCGCTCGCGGCCGCGATCGGCGCTGCCGCCTTGCAGCTGTGGTTCGCGGCCTCTGGGCCGGCACCGGCCACCACGGCAGGTGACACGGTTCCATCGTCGACGAATGGGAACGCCAGGGCGGCGCCGGGCGCAATCGAGATTGCCGTCGTCGGCACCGAGGCCGATCTGGCGCGTGTGCGAGCGCTGGTACGCCCGCGGGTGGGCACCGGCGGCGTCATCCGCTGGCGGCGGCTCGAGTCGTTTCGCCCGCCGCAGATCCTCGATACAGCGACCGACGCCGATCCGCGCGCGGCCGCCACGCGCTGCTGGATCGATCTCGGCAACCCGCGGCGGGCGCATCTTTACTTCGTGGGCCGATCGGGCGCGCGCTTTCTGATCCGCGACGTCGATCTGTCGGGCAAGTTCGACGAGCTCGATCTGACGTCGCTCGCCGAGGTGATCGACCTGTCGCTGGCCGCCGTGCTCGAGAACGATCGCGCCGGGATCTCGCGCGACGAGGCCGAGCGCCTGCTGGCGCCGAAGCCAGAACCTTCCGCGCCGGCGATCGCGCCTCCCGTGGCTGTCGTGACCCCTGTTCTGGCTGCCGAGGTTCCGCCACCGTGGAGCCTTGGCGTGCGCGCCGGCGTTTTCTACGCGGCCGAGGCGTTCGCGGCGGCGTTGCCGCTGGTCAGCGGCCCGGGCGTCGTGGTGACGGCGCCGGTGGTCGGCGGCGCCGGCGGAGGGCGGCAGCTCGGCGCGTGGGCCTCGGGGCAGTATCAGATCCCCAGCGACGCGAGCGGCGATCTCGCGAGTGTGCGACTCGCCACCATCGCCACCCGCGCGGGACTCTCCGGTCTGTGGCCGCTCGGCGCCCGCCGCTCGTCGCGCTTCGCCATCGACGCGCGTGCGGGGGCCGGCACGGACACGATCCACCTCACGCCGCAGCCCGGGACGCGAGACGGCTCGGCGGCGCTCACGCCCGCGCGCTGGTCGACGAGCCTGGCGCTCACCGCGGCCGCCGGCGCCGCGGCCGCGTTTGGCGACGGCGATCGGATTCGTCTCGGCGCGCGCATCTACGCCGACCTGCTGCCGATCGCGACCCACTACGACGTGGCCGTCGACGGCCAGGCGACGACCGTCGTCGCGCCCCGCCGGGTCCGTCCCGGACTGGTCATCGATCTGACCGTGGCGCTCGGCGCGGGGCGATAGCGGCCCGCGAGCTACTGCGTGACGAGGACGACGACGTTGCTCTTGTACGAGGTGCCGTCGGAGCCGGCCACGCTGAATGCGAACGACGCCAGGCCGTGGAAGCCAGCGGTCGGCGTCAGCTGAGCGGTGTGCTTGTCGGCCGCCAGCGTGACGGTTCCGTTCTGCGCGCCCGAGACGGTGTAGGTCGGAGCCACGCTGGCAAAGCCGCCCGCGTACGCCGACAGATCGACGCTGACCGCGGCGCCGGCGGTGCTGGTGGCGTGCGGCTCGGCGAGCCAGTTGATGTAGTGCTCGATCTGCGCGTAGCCGTCGGGCGCCTTGGTCATGGCGTCGTTGGTGGCCGGGTTGGTACCGTTGGCCGTCTCCCACACGTCGGGCATGCCGTCGTTGTCGGTATCGGTCAGGCGCGTACCGCCGGCGATCGCTCCGTAGCCATTATTGGCGAGGCCGGTCTGCGCCTGGCTCGTGTAAAACCCGCTGTCGGGTCCGACCGTGCCAGCGCCCTGGCCGGTCGTGCCTTTGCCCAGCGTCGCGATCTGGCTGAGGATCAGCGCGTCCATCGGATCGCGCGGGAACGCGCCGGCGTTGGATAGCGCAACTCGATACGCCGACGCGGTGTCGAGCGCGGGTGTCGCCGTGGTTTCGGTCGACCAGGGCGTGGTCAGAATCGTGCCCGGGCCCTGATACCAGAACGGTGTCGTCGTCGCGCCGTCGAGCGTGCCGTTGAGGTTGGTGTCCTTGAGATTGCCCGAGTAGTAAATCGCCTGGTTCTTGTCGACTTGGAACCAGGTGTCGTCGGTCCCCGTCGATGCTGGGCCCATGACGAAATAGTTGTTGAGGATGTCGTGCGAGAAGTTGGTGCTGGTGTGCGTGGTGTATCCGGCCCCGTAGTTGTAGAGCACGTTGTTGACGAAGACGGTGTTGATCTTCGCGAGCGGATTCCGGTTGTGGGAGTTGGCGAAGATGTTGCGGTACCAGGCCATGTTGCTCTGGACCGACTCGGTGTGCGCGCCGAACTGCTGTCCGGTCGGGTCGGCATTCAACGTGTCCTGGATGCTGACGTCGGTGACCGGGAAGTTCTGCCAGTCGTCGCTGACGGCGTCGATGTTGTTCCAGGGCGCGAACTCGAACGACGAGTGATCGATCATCACGGTGTGCGCGCGGAACAGGCTGAGCGCGTCGTCGGTGGTGCTGGCGGTCTCGCTGCCCGGCCGGATGCGGATGTGGCGGCAGATGATGTCCGACTGGCTCGCGAACGAGATCTCGCCGCCGCGGAAGCCGATCCCGCCTCCCGGCGCGGTCTGGCCGGCGATGGTGATGTTGCTCTTGAGCGAGACCGCGGTGGCGAGCTGGATGTAGCCGCCCACGTCGAACACGACGATGCGGTTCGAGGCGCTCACCGCGTCGCGGAACGAGCCCGCGCCGGAGTCGTTGAGGTTGGTGACGTGAACCACCACGCCGTTGCGGCCACCGATTGCAATCTTGCCGAAACCTTGCGCGCCCGGGAAGGCGATGGCTGGCCCGCTTCCGCCGGCTCCGCCCGTGCCCGCGGTCATTCCACCGACGCCGGTGCGGCCGCCCGTGCCCGGCGTGCCGGCGCCACCGGAAACGCCGCCGGTCGCACCCGACTGACCGCCGGTCGACGAGGCACCGCCCGCTCCGGACGTCGGGCCGCCGCCGGTTCCGCCGCCGGTCGTCATCCCGCCAGCACCACCCGTGACCCCACCCGAGCCCGGGCCTTCACTACCGCCGCTGCCTCCGCTGCCGCCTTGAACGGCGCCCCCTCCACCTCCCGAGCATCCCGAGGCCAAGAGAACCGCTGCTGCCGCGACGAATAGAGACCTGGTCATGGTTTTCAATGCTCCAACCCGGCCCCATCGATCACCGAATGTGCGCGCGGAAATGCGAGCTGCTGGGGCGCTGCAGCTACAAAGGGGCGTTTCGGGTACTGATTGGTGCACACTCCTGGTCGTGGCGCAACGGGCGCGGCTGGGGTCGACGCGGCGCGGTCGCGTTCCGGGTGAATGGGTGGGAGTCGGCCCGATTGGTGGCATAGTTGGGAGAGTGAAGAAGCGCCGTAGTCCCAAGCCGTTCCAGGACGTCGCGGCCGTATTTGGCAAGGACGAGCGCGGCCTGCACATCCTGCGGCGCCGCGGGGAGGATGGGCCCGTCGAGACCGGCATCCTTCAGCCGCTCGAGGAGGGCAAGCCGATCAGCGGCGAGGTTATCTCGATGCGCCGCCGCGACGATGTTCCGTTTCTGTTCGACGTGACCACCCAGGTCCCGGCGCCCAAGGTCGAGACGACCGAGACCACGGCCGGTGGCCCGGCCCAGGTGGCGAATGACTCGTATCGCAAAGGTTGGGACGCGATCTGGGGCCGGCGGCCGCGATCGACCGAGCTCAACTGAAGCGGGCTTTGCGCGGGTCTCACCCGCTACGGCGACCACCAGTTGCCCGACACGACGATCATCGAAAAGAGCTTGATGCTGTCGCCGTAGTACTCCTTGATGGGCGCGGCGGCGATCAGGTCCCAGAGCGCGTTCACCCAGGGCTGATTGGTCCCTTGCTCCGGCTCGACCATCGCGGCGACGAGGAACGGCGCGCTGAAGGCGAGGCTCGTGTAGTCGTTGACCGGCTCGCCACCGAGGTCGTAGACCGCGCGGATCGCCGCCGGATCGTCGGCGGTCTTGCTGCGCAGCCAGGCGTTCATGCGGCGGATGGCGGCCTGCGCGCGGGCGTCGCCGGTGATCAGATAGTCGGTGGTCACGCGCCACGGCACGCGGCAGGCATTCCACGCGTATTGTCCATCGGTGGGCGCCTCCAGCCAGCGAGGCGGCGCGGGGCGCGGGGCGTCGCCGGCCGCGTCGATGATGAAGTCGGGGACCAGCCCGCTCGCGGGCGAGTCGCGTTTCTGGATCAGCGCGATGAGGTCGTAGGTCTTGGTCAGCACCTGATCCCAGCGTTGATTGCCGGTCGCGCGCTGAAAGGTCTTGAAGTGCTCCGGCATGAAGTCCGAGCCGCGGGCGGCGGTGTAGCGCGGGTTGCGGGCGTCGGTCACCCAGTTGCCGACGAGCAGGTTGTTCGCGGGCGTGACCTCGAACTTGAGAATGGCCTTGATCAGATCCTCGGCGGCACCGCGGTAGTCGACGTCGCCGCCGCTGCCCCACTGCCGGTCGGCCAGGAGAAGCCCGTAGGCGATGTCCAGATCGGCATCGGTCGCCGAGTTGGGGCCGCCGACGTTCTCGCAGTTCTTGTTCTGCGCCCAGGCCATGAGCTCGCGGTTGCCGGTGCTGCCGTGGGACTTGTAGTAGCGGTAGAAGCCGTCGAAGAGCCGCTGCGCCTCGGGGTCGTGACCGGCCATCAGCGGCAGCGCCATCATTGCGTAGCCGTGCCCCTCGGACACGGCGTAGGCCTTGGTCGCGCCGAGGCTGCGGATGCGGAATTCACCCGGCTTGCACGCCGGTTCGAGGTACGCGTGCTTCCACTGGTCGTAGTAGGCGGCGGTTGCCGCATCGAGCGCCGCGCGCGGCACCTGGCTGGGCGCGATCACGCCGCCCGTGTGATATGGCGTCGCATGCGCCGCGAACGCGTGGCTCGGGCCCCCGCCCGGGGGCCGCGCGTCGGAGCGGCGGTGCACCGACCCGCAACCGGCGTTGCCGAGCACGCCCAGGAGCAGGCTCGAGGCCAGCAGCGCCGTCATCATCGCAGGACGGTTCGTCGTCGATCGCAAGCTAGGTAAATCTGTTCGCGCCATGGTCTGTATCCGTCGGGCGGGGAACGCGCCCGCGGGCGGCACATTACCGCAACGCGAGACCCCGCAGCGGAGTGACCACTCTCACCGCCAGAGCAGCGCGTCGAAAATTGGTCTCGGATGCACCACAATTAGCCGGCGCGTCCCTATTCCGCAGGGTGCATCGCTCCTTCCCCCTATCCCGGCCGTCCTCCCGCCGGGCCCATCGTCCCCGTTTGCGCGCGCTTTGCGTTCTGGGCGCGAGCGCGAGCCTGGGCGCCGTCGTTACCGGGTTGATCGGGGGCTGCGGCTCGTCCCCGTCGCCGGCGGGATTCTCGACCGGCGGCGAGCCCGGGGGCGGGCTCGGCGGCGCGCGCGGGACCGGCGGGGCCGCGAACGGTGCGGGCGGCGCGGGGACCGACGATGCCGGCGCCGGCGCCGGCGGTGCGGCGGGTTTGGCGGTGCGTCCGGACGCGGGCGGACCGGGAGGCGGACCGGGCACCGGTGGAGCGGCCGGCGCCGCAGGTGGCCCGGGCGGCTCCGCCGGCACGAACGGTGCCCCCGTTATTATCAACGACCAGTTCTGGCGCGACACCGCGGGCACGCCGATCTATTCGCAAGGGGGCGGCGTCCTTCAGGTGGGCGACACGTTCTACTGGTACGGCGTCAAGTACGGCGGCGCGGTCACCTACGCAGCCAACCCGGCGCGGGACAACAGCGACACGTCGTTCGCCGGCGTGACCATCTACTCGTCGAAGAACCTGGTCGACTGGAAGCTCGAGAACACGGTGATGCCCGGCAACACCGCCGGCTGGTTCGGACGCCTCGGCGTCGTCTATCACGCGGCGACGAAGAAATACGTGCTGGTGGCCCAGGGCGCCGGCGGGCTCTACTTCGCAACCAGCGATACGCCCACCGGAGCGTTCACGTTCAACAACGTGCAAATGAACCTGCCCGGCATCGTCAACGGTGCGACGGGCGACCAGACGACGTTCCAGGACGACGACGGCAAAGCGTATCTCATCAGCTCGAGCAGCATGGGCCGCGCGCATCGCTACGTTTCTCCGCTCCGCGCGTCGGACTATCTCGCAGCGGCGAACGCGGTTCTCGTCTACAGCGGAGTTGGGCGCGAAGGGAACTGCATGTTCAAGCACGCCGGCGTGTATTACTTCTGCTCGTCGGACCTGCACGGCTGGAACGCGTCGCCCTCGTATTGCGTGTCCGCCACCAACATCAACGGGCCCTACTCGGCGGAGTTCGTGATGGGTGGCACCAACTCGGACTTCAGCCACGTGACGCAGACCGGGTTCTTCGTGAGCGTCAAGGGGACCGGGCAGAACACGATCATCTTCGCCGGCGACCGGTGGAGCGACTTCGCAGGCAACGGCCTCGGGTTGAATCAGTGGATGCCGCTGTCGTTCATCGGGACCATGCCAAGCATGCAATCGCTCACGCACTGGTCGATCGACATCGCGACCGGCGCCTGGAGCGTCGACCCGCGCAACAACTACGTCCTCAATCCATCGTTCGAGGCCGATCGCGTTGTCATGACGCAGCCGGCGGGCTGGACCGCGACCAACGGCACCAACGTCGAGACGCCACACACCGGGCGCTGGTCCTGGCAGCTCACCGGGACGTCGAGCTTGAGCCAGAACGTCGCGGGCCTCCCCAACGGCGCCTACGCGCTGTCGCTGTGGGTCGAGGCCAGCGCCACCGGGGCGCAAGTCCGGGCCAGCGGATTCGGCGGCGCCGACGTGACCGCGGCCGTTCCCCGGGCGACGGGATGGACGCGCGTCACCATCCCGGGAATTTCCGTCAGCAATGGGCAATGTACCGTGACCGTCACTACCGCGGGGCAGACGGTTTCAGTCGATGATTTCGTTCTATCGCGGGGCTAGCCGGAATTTGGAAGGAGCCATCATGTCTGCGCACAAGGATCCGTTCGCGGTGACGTCGTCGTCAGTTGTCGCCAGTTTCGTTGCGGCCGTCGTTGGTGCCGTCTTGATGCTGGCGCCAAGCAGCGCGCGAGCCACCGAATATTTCGTGGCGCCGACGGGCAGCGACACCAATCCGGGCACGATGGCTTCGCCGTTCGCCACCATTCAAAAGGGCCACAATGTGGCCGTCGCCGGCGATACGGTGTGGTTGCGCGCGGGAACTTACAAGAGCACGACACAGATCAAGCTGTCACGCAGCGGAACCTCCGATACCGCGCGCATCAAGTTTTGGGCATATCAGAACGAGCTTCCGGTCCTGGATTGCTCGTCGTATGTCTCGACCAACAAGGCGGCCGATGTGCCGTGCATCGAAATCACCGGCAACTGGTTGCACCTGCGCGGGCTGGAGATTGCGAACGGGCCGGTCGGTGCCAGTGGCGATCACTCGATCTCGCAGTTGCGCTCCGACGGCGCCAGCAACAACACCTTCGAGCTGCTCAACATCCACCACGGATTCGGTCCCGGCTTGTTCATTGCCAATGGAACCGGCGGCAACCTGATTTTGAACTGCGACTCGCACGACAACTACGACAAGAACGGCAGCCAGGGCGACGGCCAGAACGGCGACGGCTTCGGCGTTCACTACCAGACCACCGGGCCGAGCACGATCATCCGCGGCTGTCGCGCGTGGATCAACTCCGACGACGGCTACGACCTGATCTCGCAGGAGGTCCCGGTGCTGGTCGAGGGCAGCTGGGCGGTCATGAACGGGTTCAGCAACGGCGGAGCGAGCTCGCCCGCCGACGGCAACGGCAACGGCTTCAAGATGGGCAGCAGCCAGACCGGCATCCGGCACATCGTTCAGAACAACGTTGCCTGGAAGAACAAGGCCTCCGGCTTCTACGCCAACCACTCGACCGGCGGAAACAACTGGTACAACAACACGTCGTTCATGAACGGCACGCAATACAACATGCTCGCGAGCCCGGCCGGCGATCCCAACACCACGATCACCCTGACCGGCGCGCTCGCGCACAAGATGCGGAACAACATCGGGTTCCCCGACAAGAACGCCAACATGACCGGCGTCGACACCGCGTTCAACACCTGGGACCTCAACATCGCGCAGGCGGCCACCGACTTCGTGAACACGACTTTGGACACCTCGTACCAGGGACCGCGCCAGGCCGACGGCAGCATGCCGAACACCGGCTTCCTGCGGCTGGCGGCGGGCAGCCCCCTCATCGACAAGGGAACCAACGTCGGCCTTCCGTTCGCGGGCGCGGCGCCGGACCTCGGCGCGTACGAATTTGGCCTGGCCGCGGCCGGTGGCAGCGGGGCCGGCGGTACGACCGGCGGCGCCGGCGGCACAACGGGTGGAACGGGCGGTCGTAGCGGCGCGGGCGGCAGCGGCAGCGGCACGGACGGCGGCACTCAGGGCGGCGCGGGGGGCAATGGCGCGGGCGGCACGACGGGCGGCGCCGGGAGCCCTGGCGGCGGCAGTGGCGGCTCGGGCACGGGCGCGGGCGCGGGCGGCACGACGGTCACCGGCAGCGGCGGCCAGACCACTGGCGGTGCTGGCGCCGGAGGCCCCGAAACACCCGGCGGCGCGGCTGGTGGTTGCAGCTGCGCGCTCGCCGCTGGCTCCAGCGCGTGCGAGCGCGGGGGTCTCGTGCTGCTGGCGTTCGCCGGTGTACTGGCGCTCCGGCTGCGCGCGCGTCGCCGCTAGAGTGCGGTGGTGGCGCTGAGGTCCGATCTTTCCGATCCCCTCCCCCCGTCTGCGGGGGGAGGGTTAGGGAGAGGGGCCGTCGGACGCCGCAACTAGCAAGGTCTACCCTCTCCCTAACCTTCCCCCGCGGACGTCGCGGACGGGGGAGGGGACCGGAATGCAGACAGCGTGGGCGGCGGGGAGACTAGCCGCGCAGCCGATAGGCGGCGTCGTTCCAGCGCAGCTCGTTCTCCAGCGTCGCGATCTCGGTGCCCTTGCCGATGCGAATGAACTCGACGCCCGCCATCGCGGCGAAGTCTTTCATCTGCTCGGAGGTCACTGCGAGGCTGAAGCTGGTGTGGTGCGCGCCGCCCGCGAGGATCCACGCCTCGGCCGACGTCTGGAGGTTCGGCCGCGGAATCCAGACCGCGCGCGCGGTCGGGAGCTTTGGCAGCGGCTGATCGGCTTTGACCACGTCGTGCTCGCTGACGATCATCCGCATGCGCCCGCCCATGTCGACCAGCGTGGCGCCCACCGCGGGACCCGGCGCCGTATCGAACACCAGCCGGCAGGGATCGGTCTTGCCGCCGATGCCGAGTGGATGAATCTCCAATGACGGCTTTCCGGCGGCGATCGACGGGCAAACCTCGAGCATGTGCGCGCCGAGCACGCGCTCGCGGCCTGGCTCGAGGTGATAGGTGTAGTCCTCCATGAACGAGACGCCGCCGCGCAGGCCGGCAGACATCACCTTCATCGCGCGCACGAGGCCGGCGGTCTTCCAGTCACCTTCGGCGCCGAAACCGTAGCCAGCGGCCATCAGTCGCTGGCAGGCGAGCCCGGGCAGCTGCTTGAGGCCGTGCAGGTCCTCGAAGGTCGTGGTGAACGCAGTGAAGCCTCCCTCGTCGAGGAAGCCGCGGATGCCGATCTCCTGCCGGAGCGCATCGCGCAGCACCGAATGGCGCGCGCCGCCGGCAGCCAGCGCGGGCACCACGGCGAAGGCGCGATCGCACTCGGCGACCAGCGCGTCGATCTGAGCTTCAGCGACGTCGGCGATGCGCCCAACGAGATCGCCGACGCCGTAGCCGTTGACCGACCAGCCGAGCTTGATCTGCGCCTCGACGCGATCGCCGCCGGTCACGGCGACCTCGCGCATATTCATGCCGCCGAAGCGCGCGATCTTCATCCGCTGCGAGTCGGCGAACGCGCACGCGGCGCGCGCCCAGCCATCGAGCTTGGCGAGCACGGCCTCGTCTTGCCAGTGGCCGACGACGATCTTGCGCGGCAGGCGCAGGCGCGCGCCGATGAACCCGAACTCCCGGTCGCCGTGCGCCGACTGGTTCAGGTTCATGAAGTCCATGTCGATCTCGCCCCAGGGCAGATCGCGGTTGAACTGCGTGTGCAGGTGGGCGAGCGGTTTATCGAGCCGCGTCAGCCCGGCGATCCACATCTTCGACGGCGAGAACGTGTGCATCCACGTGATCACGCCCGCGCACGCCGGCGACGAGTTGGCTTCCAGGCAGACTTTCAGGATCGCGTCCGGATCGGTCAGCGTCGGTTTCACGATCACGCGCGCGGCGATCTTGCCGGAGCGATCCAGCGAATCGGCGATCGCGCGCGAGTGCTCGGCGACCTGTTTCAGCGTGTCGTCGCCATAGAGATGCTGACTGCCGGTGAGAAACCAGAGCTCGTTCTTGCGGAGATCGATCATTTGAAAACCTCGCTCTCTCAGTGGGTCAGCTCGCGCGCCACGAACGATCCCAGCGAGAGGTATTCGTTATAAAGCACGTCGTATCGGGCTGCCATCTCCGGATCCGGGTGGTAGACCCGTTCGATCCCCGCCGACATCGCACGTTGTGCGTCGGTGGCGGTGGGATGGAGACCAGCCGCGGTCGCGGCGAACATCGCCGCGCCGAGGGCCACCGCCTGCTCGGCGGCCGAGACGGCGATGTCCATATTCATGACGTTCGCCACGGTCTGCATGACGAAGGGGCTCTTCTTGGCGACGCCGCCGATCGCGATGGCGCTCTCGATCGGGATCCCCGACGAGCGGAAACGCTCGACGATCGCGCGCGAGCCGAAGGCCGTCGCCTCGACCAGCGCGCGATAGATTCGCGGCGCATCGGTCCCGAGCTGGATGCCGGTGATCGCGCCCTTGAGCCGCTGGTTGGCGTCGGGCGTGCGCCGCCCGTTCATCCAGTCGAGCGCGAGGACGGCGGTCTCGGCGGGCGGGATCGCGAGCGCGGCGCGTTCGAGCTCGGGGATGATCCGATCCGTCCAGGCCGTGATGAGCCGCTCGCGTGCCGCGGGATCCGCGGGGCCGAGCTCCGCCGGCATGAGCGCCAGCGGCCAGCAGAGCAGCTTCTTGAACCAGGCGTAGACGTCGCCGAACGCCGATTGCCCCGCCTCGTACCCGATCGCTCCCGGAAGCACCGAGCCGTCGACCTGGCCGCAGATGCCGGGGACCAGCGTTTCCGGTTTCTCCGTGCGCGGCGCCAGCAGCACGTCGCAGGTGCTGGTGCCCATCACCTTGAGCAGCTGATAGGGCTGGATGCCGCCGCCGACGGCGCCCATGTGCGCGTCGAACGCGCCCACGGCGACCACGGTCGTACGCGGGATCCCCAGCTTGGTCGCCCATTCGTCGCAGACCGTTCCGAACGGCAGATCCGACGTCCAGGTCTCGGTGCCGAGCGATGCCTTGAGCCGTGGTAGCTGCGGGTTCAGCGTGGCGAGGAATTCGTCGGACGGGTAGCCGCCGAACGCCGCGTGCCACATCGCCTTGTGTCCAGCCGCGCAGCGGCTGCGCCGGATCTGCTTCAGATCGCGGGTCCCGGTGAGCACCGCCGGGATCCAATCGCAGTGCTCGAGGATCGTGACCGCCGCCTCGGTGACGCGCGGATTGGTCTCGACGACGCGCAGGACCTTGGCCCAGAACCACTCCGATGAGTAGATACCCCCTTCGTACTTCGTGAAGTCGACGTTCGACCGATGCGCCAGCTCGGTGATCCGCTCCGCCTGGCTGACCGAGGTGTGGTCCTTCCACAGGATGAACATCGCGTCCGGCTCGTCTTTGAAAGCCGGCAACAGCGATAGCGCCGTGCCTTCCCGATCCGCGAGCACCGGCGTCGATCCGGTAGTATCGACGGCGATGCCCGCGACGCGCGAGGCGACGCCGTCTCCACCTTCTCGCAGCGCGCCCACGATCGCGGGCTGCATCGCCTCGAGGTAGTCGAGCGGGTGCTGCCGGAACCGGTTGGCGACCGGATCGCAATAGAGACCGTCCGCCCAGCGGCGATAGGGCACCACGCAGCTACCGGCGATCGCGCCGTTCGAAGCGCAAACCACCACGGCGCGGACGGAATCCGTTCCGAAGTCGACTCCTAGAACGAAACGATCGAGATTCGAGCTCAAAACGCGATGTCGGCTTGGAGCTTGACGACGTTCTCGTCGGGCACCGCGCCCTGGTACGCCCCCTGTTGAATGACGCTGCTTCCCGGGACGAGAGGCGATTGCCACGGCCAGTTCCCGCCAAGCGTCATCTTGTCGCCATATTTGTACCGCGAGTACTGGAGGTAAATCCGTTCGGTGGAGAGGAAATGCGACGAAACGATGATCCGGGGGGTGACGGAGAGGAAGACGAACCCCGGGGCTTCGAGGTCGTAGTTGACGTAGTCGAAGCGGAGCATGACCCCGAGCCAGGTCAAAGGCTGCACGGTCGCGTCCGCGCCCCACTTGAATTGCTTGATATTGGACGCTGGGATGTTGGTTGTATTCGGGGGGGGCGTCGGCAAGTTGAGATTGGAATCCGCCAAGAGACCGAACACGCTGAACATCACGTCGGGCAACGTACCTGGCGCCTGGCCCTGGATATTTGCGAGCGAGTTCTCGTAGAGGAAGCCGAGATTGAACATCGATCCGCTGCCCGTGTCGACGTCGGTGTTGAAGTTGTACCCCAGGTAATTCCCGGCAATGCCCGCGCCGCCCAGCGAATGCATGACCTCGGTGCCCCCGTTGTCGAGCGCCCAGCCGTTCCGGACGCTGATGAAAGACGGCGATATCCAGGCGTGACCCAGGCGGGGCAAGCGGACGTGTGCCTCGGCGCCGAGGACGGTCAGATGGGCCTGCTCGGCTGTGGTGAAGGACTTGTCATTCCCCGTCGCCATGGATTGGGTGAACTTGTTGGGGTCCGCGGTCCACATGGTGTTGTAGTGAATCGAGGCGTCGAGAACATTGTTGAACTTGATCTGCGCGTTCCAGTACGTCAGTAAGTCGATCGCCGTCTGCGACCCGTAGAAAGGGGGGGCTCCAACGTTGAACGAGCCGTCCCGGTTGGTGCCGAAACCTTCGGTGAGAACCACCGTGAGATCCGGGTTGAGGGGGACTTCCAGCCTGAGCTGTTCGCCCATCTGGCGAAAGCGCCCGAGCGTATAGGTGTCGTACTTCTCGAAGTATCCGAACTTCGGCCACCAAGCTCCCGCCGTGAGCGTAACGCTCGGGTTGAGGTTGGCGGCCTGGAAATCACTGTCGAGCGCGACGTAGGCCAGACCCGGCGCCCAGCCCGCGTCGTAGTTGCGAAAACCGACCCCGCTGAACCAGTAGCCCATCCACCCGACCGCTGCGTCGACGTGCTTCTTCTTCGCGTGGATGAAGAACTCGGCCCAGTCCTGTTCCTGGAGGCGCGTATACGCGAAGCTGTAGTAGTTCCAGTCGACGACCCGGTTCGGCCCGTACGCTATCTGCGTCTTGGACGGACCGGTGAGCTTGCCAGTAGTGAGGTCCAGCGAGTCGGGGCTCTGTCGCGAGCTGATGCCCAGGGACATCGGCGCTCGGAAGTAGCCGCTGATCTCGGTGCGCCAGCCGCCGGGCTGGCCCACCTCAGATTTCGCCTCAGCGGGGGCCGCCGCCGGTGGCGGAACGGCGGGTTGTGCCGTTGCCGGGGGCGTCTCGGCTGCGTTTTCAGCCGCGGGTTCCTGCGCCGCGACCGGAATGGAGACAAGGCTTCCCCCCAATACCAAGGAGACAAACGATTTGCGCAGCATGGCAGCAGTTCGAGCTACTGACCGTACTTCGCGGCAGCAATGCTAGCCTGGAGGGCGGCTAGGGTCGCCGTCGACGCGGCCCCCTGCGCCATGACGCCTTCGTAAAAGTATCCTTCGGCCGTGTTGCTGTTGTCTCCGCCGGTGCCGAGGATGATGGACCCCTGCTTCTTCGAAGGGTTGTAGCCAGTGGTCGTGGGGCGAATGCCGTCGTACATGACCTTGAGCGGACTGGCGGACGTGGCATCGCCGCCCATGATGGCGAAGCGGCCCTTGCCGGCGTTCTTGTCTGCGGTGTCACCGATGATGAGCGCGGTGACGAAGTTGAAGTGGAGGGCCGTATTGCTCACGATTTGCTGGGAGGCCGAGGGGGGAAGGGTGGTCGACCATCCGGCATAGAGGCCGTCTTCGAGGTCGGCCATGACCCAGGGGTTGGTGGAGTCGGAGTGGCCGCCTTCAGCGCCGGTGCCCCAAACGACGCCGCCGCCGAAGTACACCGCTTCCATCGTACCAGCCTTGTCGTCGATGGAGTCGGTTTCGGCATTGCCGTAGTCGAAGCAGCAACCGTCGATGAGTTTATTCTGGCTGGTCACCATGTACTCGGTCTCCGGCATATCGCCGGTCGCCACCCCCTTCGCCGGTCCCGGGGCGACCGCGCACTGAGTGCACCCAGCACGATATCCCTGGACCTGCCTGATATAGACGCCGTAGAGGTTGTGGCCGCCGGCCTTGGTCGGGAGGGCGGTGGCGATGGCCGGGCCGTTGGCTGTTGGTGAGTGACCCCCCTTGGGCGACGGTCGGAGTAAATTTCCCATGCCGGACTGATCGTAGATCGTGAAGATCGAGCACACGGCGCCGGCGCAGAACGTGTTCTGAACGGACGCGTCGGCGTAGCCGTTCAGCTGGGGGATGTCCATCTCGGCCGCGGCTCCGCCGGTGCACGCGTTCGGTCCGAGTGCCGTGGCGCCCTTGCAGACCTGGTACAGAGGCCCGGTGTACTTGCTGTTGAGCAGCCGGATTGTGCTGTGCGCCGCCACGCAGGTGTTGCCGGCCGCGTTCAAGATGTCGCAGGGCAAGCTGGTGCTGGCGACCGTGCCGCCGGCGCCGGTCGTCGTGCCACCCGCGCCGGTCGTCGTCCCGCCCATCCCGGTCCGTCCGCCGGTCCCAGGCCCCGCGCCGGCCGCCCCGGCAGTGCCGCCGGCCCCGGTGGTGGTCGATCCGCCCCCACCGGTGGTGGTCGAGCCACCCGCGCCGGTGTCGGTCGAACCGCCATTGCCGGTCGTGGTCATGCCGCCGGTACCGCCGCCCGTGGTGTCACCACCGGCCCCCCCTTGGCCTCCATTGTCGCCCGACGAAAAGGACGTACATGACGCGATCGCGGCGCCAACGGCTACCGCTGCGAAGGACACGACTACCAGGGCATGAGTCTTTTTCATTTGCGACATCTCCAGTTGCATGGGTCGCTCGAATTCAACCAGGGGAGCGGAACGATTGACGGACTTGGCGAGCGAGGAATGGACGTGCGGGGTTTGGCGAGCTGCGTGAAGGCTGGGACAGCGTTCACGCGTGGCTTGCCCGAGGCTCAATGTGGCCGTAGAGCGATCTATTGGCTCAAAAATCTGCACACGGACCTACGTGGGCTCACTCGAATCGATCGTGAGGAACGACGCCGTGCACGGAAAGTGGTCTAGGACACCAAGGCGCCAGAAGGTCAGGAAAGACGGCTTTTCAGGAAACCGGTATTAACTGTGTGCGTGGCGCTCCATTAAACCGGCGGTCCGACGCTATCCCGGCCGCACGCGCAATGGCCCAGGCGCGCTGCACAGCGGGCAGCTATCGACGAGCTCCGATACGGTTCCGCAGTCACGACAATCGACTCGGTAGCCGTGGAATCCTTCGTCGTGCGGCTCGGTCGTGGTGCGCGCCGGCTCGGCGCGGCCGCCTTCATAGGTGACGCGGGCCGGGAGCAACGCGCGGTACCTCACCTCCTCCTCCGTGCACATCGGACAGGCGATCGGCACCGGCCAGCGATTGACGGCGTGAAGCGCACGCTCGAGGCCGCCCGGCGCGTGACAGCGCGGGCAAACGTCAGCCTCGAAGACCGCGTGCTGGCACTCGGCGCACTCGATGCGATAGACGCCGTCGACGAACTTTTCTCCGTCGTAGGCCCAGCTGAGCTTGCCTACGGGTTCTCCGCCCATCAGCGGCAGCGAGCCGTCGACGATCGTCATGAACACGAGCTTTCTTGCGCCGCACGCCGAGCACCCCGCGGCAACTAAGCGTTCCAGCGCCGGCTCGTCGAAAAGACCCATGTTGGCGCGAGGACCTTACGCGACCCGCGCGGTGCCGGCAACGATGGCGCCAGCGCACGGTGCCGGTTTCAGTAGTGACGCTCACTCGCTACGCTTCCGTTCGCGGTGGCAGGCCCAGACGGGCGAGCCGATAATCGCCGCTGGGAACACTCTTCCATCTGCGTCGCAGACCAGGAAGTCTGCACGTCTCGACCGTTGTTCAGTGAGCTGGTCTCAAAATAAAACGGCCGAAAGCGCAGCCGCCGACATTTAATACCCACGGTGCAAACGATGAATGAGAATGAGTGGGTCTGGAAACCCCGGAAAAAGATGCCCGCGCCGATGGGCATGCTCCTCACCGCGATTCCGATCGTGTTCCTCGCCGGGGGATCGACGTTGCTGCACGCGGCCCCAAATGCCGATCGCCGCGCCGCTGGGTCGACCTCCGAACCCGATGCACCAGCGCCGGCAGCTGGGCCGGCCGATCTTCCCGCTGCGCCGCCGCCGGTTACGACGCCTGCGCCTGAGCTTGGCCCGGCGCCCGGTTCGTCGCCTGACGCGCCAGACGACGCGAACGGCACTGCACCGCCCTCGCCGCCGCCCGTCGTCTCGAGTCCGCCGCCGCCACCTCCGGCGCCTCCGCCCGCGCCTCCCAGCGCTCCGCCCGGCGCGCGCGGTCCGGCCGATCTCGCGCTTCCACCGCCACCGCCGTCGCCGACTCCGTCGGGCGTTCCTCCGCTGACCAGCCTGGTGCAATCGCGCGTCTACGGATTTCTCAACATCCAGCTCGAGCGCTCGTGGGCCAAAGGCGGCGCTACGCCCTATGACCCGCGATTTCGCGTCGTCGACGGCGGGTCTCGCATTGGATACGCAGGCGCGGTCGCCGTGGCCGGCGACACGAGCGCGCTCTGGCAGCTCGAGGGCGCGCTCGCCGGCTTCGAGCAAGGAGGGCTGACCGACCAGGGCGCCCACACCAGCATCGTCTCGCGCAACAGCTTCGTCGGCGTCGAGAACAAGCGCCTCGGCCGATTGGTCGCCGGCAACAACGACTCGGCGTATCGGCGGCTCGTGGGGTCGGGCGGCGACATGGGCGGCAACCTCGGTTTGACCGTGCTCGGTCTCGACCTGTGGAACAACACCTCCGCCCAGTTCAGCGGCAACGGCAAGAGCATCTTCGGGCGCGGCGAGGAGCGCTATCACAACTCGCTTCACTACGTGTCTCCGGCGGTACCCGTCTTCCAGGAACGCTCGTTGGTTCAGGTGGCCGCTTCGTATGCGACCGACCAGACGCTGTCTCAATCCGCGCGGCGCGACCGCTTTTCGCTCGCGGCGCTGTTCCGCATGGGCGGGTTCTCGCTGGGCGCGGCGTACGATCGTCAGGCCAATACCGGTGTCGACGTCGATAACCTGGAGCAGGGCTTCGGCCTGAGAACCGACGCCCTCAACGGCGTGGCCACGTACTACTACGAGTTCATCGCATCGTTCCGCTGCCCGTTCGGAACCTACCTGGGTGCCGGCGTCGAGCGGAGCAATTATGGCTTCCTCTTGTTGATGCCGCCGACCAGCGGATTCTATTCGCCGCTCAATCGCGGGGTCATGCGCCAGACCGGCGCGATGGCTTCGATTGCGCAGCCCATTGGCCGCCTCACGCTGATGGCCTCGGCGGGGTTCCTCTCGGACCTCAGTAACGTGTTCTACGGCACCGGCGCCGACTACCGATCGGCGCAATACTCAGTCGGTGCCAAGTACGCGTTCACCGATCGGTTCGGCGCCTACGCCTTCTTTACCGGCATTCAGAACCGGGCCCAGCAGGACGTCAATCTGGGGGCGCCCGTCTATAGCAACAATATTGGAACGACCCAGGCCTACCTCGCGCCTGGCGATCGGCCGCGCAGCGCCGGCTTCGGTGCGCTGGTGAGGTTCTAGTCTTGTCCTCGCAGATTTCCGAACGCGGAGGAAGCAACATGAAATTCACTCCGACCGTGACCGCCGCTCGCGGGCCTCGCGCCCGGGTTCGTTTCTATCTCGGCCTCGCGCTCGCGAGCGCCGCAGTCACCTCCGCCCCCGCGTGCGACGGCGGAGCGATGTATTCGAGCGCGCCGTTCCGGGTCGGCACGGTGACCTTCGACCCCGATCTTCCGCAGGAGCCCGCGCTGCCGACCGATGACCAGGTGTGCAGCACGCTCGAGGCCAACGACAAGTACGTCAAACGGCCCGACGGAGCGTTGCCCCCCGAAGCCGACCCTTCGCCGCTGGGCGCGGGCGTCGCTGCCGATCCGGCGGTGGTCAATCCCGACCAGGCACGGATCCAGGCGGCCCTGGACGCGTGCGGAGCCGCGGTCGACGCCGAGGTCGGCGCGAAGATCGCGCAAGCCGACTCGGATGCGACCGCGGCGCAGATGGCGGGCACCCCCGATCCGAACGTGAACATCGCCGGTGCTACCGGCGAGGAGCTCGCCAAGAGCCAGTACCGCGCGTCGAAGTTCGCGGTGCGCCTCAAGGTCAGCAGCACTGGAGCGGGCGACTCGTTCATCAGCGGTCCTCTCACGCTGCCCTCGGGGGTTACGCTCTGGCTGGATACCGGCGTGACGTTGTTCGCGACGCGCGACGCGGTCGCGTTCTCGCCGAAGGCCGCTGGTCCCTACTGTGCAAACACCGCCGTCAGCGCGACCAAGGGTGGAAGCTCGAGCAATTGCACGGCGCTCATCAACGGCAGCAACCTGGTGAATTCGGCGATCGTCGGCGATGGCAGCATCGATAGCCGCGCTTACACCGAGATTGTCGCGACGAACAAGCTCTATCCCTTGATGAAGGTCGACATGACCTGCTCGAATACCTACGTCGCCTACGCCGCGGGAATGCAAGCGCCCGACGGGTCCGCGTGTGACGACGGCGGGACGGTCGTCAACTCCAAATCATCGGCGCGGAACATGACCTGGTGGGATCTCGCCTATCTCGGCAACCTGGTCGAGAACGGCAGGACCGGCGTCGCGTCGCAGTCGAACTTTCGCATGATGGTGTTCAGCTACGCCAAGAACCTGACCCTTTACCGCATCACCATGAACAACAGCGCCAATTTCCACTTCGTGCCCTCGGGCGTGGACGGGCTCACCGTCTGGGGTGTGAAGTTGCAGACACCGTCGACGGCGGCGTACGCCAACCCGGTCGGCAATCTCAATCCGCTCTATACCGGCGCTCTGTTCGGCGAGGACAACGTCAAGAACACCGACGCGTTCGATCCGGCATCGGCGTCGAAGCCCACATCGGTAAAGCTCGCCACCGGCAGCGCGACGACGTCGGCTGACGCGATCTCGTTCGACGGCTATCTCAAGAACGTGGTCTTCGCCTACAACTTTGTCAGCACCGGCGACGACGACATCGTGCTCAAGGGTTCCGCCAACCCGAGCCCGGCGGGCTCCGGTCTGTTCGGCGTCGATGGCAACCGCGGCGCCCGCTCCGATCGCAAGTGGGGGATCATGATCGCCCACAACCACATTTACTGGGGCCACGGGATCTCCATTGGCAGCGAGACCAACGCCGGTGTCACCAACGTGCACGCTTACGACAACAGCTTCGACAACTCCGAAGAAGGTCTACGCATCAAGTCGGACTATGCGCGCGGAGGTGTCGTGAGCAACATCTACTACGACCACATCTGCATCCGGAACGCGTTGAACGCGCTGTTGTACACGCCCTACTACAGCACCAAGGCCGTCCCGGTGAGCAGCGACACCATGGCGGCGTCGCCGCTCTTCCCCGACTTCCACGACATCTTTCTCTCCAATGTGCGCATCCTCGGCACCAGCGGCGTCAAGCTGCAGGGGCTGGAGGCGGCGAGCGGCGGCTACTCGAATCCGGCTCATCCTCTGGTGATCTCGCTCGACAACGTCGTCGCCGACGATCCGCAGGCGATCAACCTCATCTCGTCCGACGCGACCATCACCGTCAACGCGGTCAACCTGCCGATCTTGCCCTCGATCGACAACCGCGTCGCCGTCGACGGTACGCCGACCCAGGCGGTCGATCCTTCCAAGGTCGTGGATTGCAGCTGGGCATTCGTCGACTTCCCATCGCCGACGAGCCCTTCGGGCACGACCTGGGGGCCGTGACGTTGAACGGGCGACCGTTACTGCGCGCCGCGGCTGCCGATGCGCTCGGTTCCCTGCCTGTGTGACAACGCGCCGAGGCCGCCGGCTTTATCGGCGAGCTCGGTGGCGCGCGCGACCTTGGCGGTCTCGAGCAGCGCGGCCACGTAGCTATCGCCGCCCGAGTCGAGCGTCACCATGGAAAGGCCGTGAGGGCTCGTGCGAAGATCGGCGATCTGCAGGTAGCATTCGACGAAGGAGTCTCGATCGGGATCCACACGTCGATCGCATTCTTCGGCGTACCCGTCCCAAACATCCCGAGGGACGTTCACGAGCGTTTTCAAGCCGTAGAGGACGTCCTTCGCGCTGCTCTTCCAATCCAGCTCCGCGGCGAGCTCGCGCGCCTTGAGCCCGTCTAGAAGCGCGAACCAGGCGAGATCGGGGCGCTCCGTCTCGATGCCGCGCTCACTCAAGCGCTCGGCAAACTGCTGGAGGTACGCCGCCGGATCATTGAGCGCGAGCGCGATCTCGTCTCTCAAGGTGGGATCTGAGGCGAACAGCGTCGCCAGCTCAATTAATGCGTCAGTCGCCGCCATGTGGGAAGAACCCTTCGTATCTGAACTCCCCGAAACGATCGAATGTGATCGCTCCGAACAGGTTAATGGCGATGGCAATGATGACCAGCGCCTTGAACACGCGCGACAAAGGGCGTCCTTCGACGGCGATTAGCGTCATCAGAAACACCATGTAGTCGAGGCTGAAGCGATAGCCGAACTGGATGTAGCCCGAGTTTTGGTAGAGGAGCGGTAGAAGGGCGACGCCGCCGATGGTCCACCAGAGCGACGGGCGGAGCGGGCTGCGCTCGCGCGGCAACACGCAGTAGATGAGGAACGGCGACGTGATGAGGAGCGACAGGCCGTGAGAGCTGACCTTGACGTAGGGGTAGTTCTTGAAGACCTGCGGCGTGAGCAGCAGCGCCGCGGTCAGGTTGCGCGACAAGAAGTGGTAGTTGAACAGTCCCCAGCGTTCGATCCGCTGCGCCCAGGCGATGTTCAAGTATTCGTGGCCAAAGACGCTCAGGCTCTGGAATCGAACGTAGTTGTGGACGACCATCACGGCCGCGATCGCCGAGGCCGCCAACCCAAACCTGAGGAGCAGCGCCACCAAGCGGACGCGGTTTTGCGGGTTCCTGATCGCCTCTTTGGGCCCGCCCAGGACTCGTAGAGATTCGAGCAGGAAGAAGATGCACATGAACCCGAGCGGGGGGCGGGTCGCCATCCCCAGCCCGAGGAGCAGACCCGCCGTCGCTGGCCTGCGCGCGTCGAGCGCCGAGCGGACGAAGAGAATGCTGATGAGTACGGCGACGATGTGGGCCGTGTACCAAACCTGGCCAAGAACCGACGCGTAGTAAAAGACCGACCCGAGGCCGAACGCGAACATGAGCCACAGATCGTCTTCGGGGGTCCGGCGCGAGTAGCCGCGCTTCACGAGCTCGCGCAGCAGGCCCAGGAAGAGCACCGGCGCGCACGCCGCCAGGCAAATCGTGAAGATGACGTCGTTGGTGCTGAGGCCGCTGATTGCGACGATGGGAAGCATCAGCACGGCGGGAAACGGCGGAAAGGTCACGTATCGAAGATTGCTGCGCGAGGCGATCTGGTCGGGTGTGATGGTGCGCGGCGTTCCCTTGAGCGGCGTGAATCGGTCGGGCATCCGTTTGCTGAAGGTCCCCTTCAGCGTGGTGCCGTCGCGCAGGTTCAGGATCTCGATCAGCCCCCAATCGTTTTCGTTCGGCGGCGGGCCGGCCAGCGACAGGCGCCCATGCAACCAACCCTCGGCCAGATAGACGTAGTGGTTGTACTGCGAGTGCGCGCGCAGCCGACTTCCGGAAGCGCCTGCGAAGGCGCCGAGGAAGACGAGATAGAGCGGAATCAGGCCCTTTCGACTGGTGAGGAAGGGCGCAATCTTGTTCATCGCGGTTGAGGTGCTCCGGAGCCGGTGGCTGGCGGGCCTCGCTCCTGCAGAGGCCCGATCGGCGTGCTCGCCGACCGCGCCACGTATACATCAAGACCGGGCGAATGTTGAGCCGGACCGGTGGACGAGGTTGCCGACCTGCTCCCGCAGCTCGGGAACGTTGTGCACGATCTTCATGGTGGTAACCTCGCTGGTAGATGGACGATGTGACGCGCCCCTCGCTGTCGCCTTATCAACATCTGACCGTCGCCGAGTGGGCTCGACTCAGAGCGGACACGCCGATGACGCTCGACCCGCAGGAGATCGATCGCCTGAAGTCCCTGGGCGACCCGATATCGGTCCACGAAGTGGAGCAGGTCTATCTGCCCCTCTCGCGCCTGCTGTCTATCCACGTGGAAGCCAGTCAGTCGCTGTTCGAGGCGCGCACCCGATTCCTCGGCGTCGAGCACGGCAAGACGACCTTCGTCATTGGTATCGCCGGATCGGTCGCCGTGGGAAAGTCGACCACGGCCCGCATCCTGAAGGCGCTCCTGGGACGCTGGCCGACCAGCCCGCACGTCGAGCTGGTCACCACGGACGGTTTCCTTTACCCCAACGCCGTCCTGCAGCGGAAGGGGATCATGAACCGCAAGGGGTTCCCGGACAGCTACGACGTCGCGGCGTTGCTGTCGTTTCTGTCCGCGATCAAGGCGGGCCAGGATCTAGTGGAAGCGCCGGTCTACTCTCACCTCACCTATGACGTCGTTCCCGATGAGGTGCAGCGGATCGCGCGCCCCGATGTGCTGATCCTCGAGGGCCTCAACGTATTGCAAAGCGGCACGCTTTCCCGCGAAGGCCGGGCGGTTCCCTTCGTCTCCGATTTCTTCGACTTTTCGATCTACCTCGACGCGAACGAGGCCGACATCGAGCGCTGGTATATCGAAAGGTTCATGCAACTGCGGGAGACGCGCTTTCGCGATCCGCAGTCGTACTTCAGCCAGTACGCGCAATATGATGACGGTCAGGCCAAAGACATCGCCCGGCAGCTATGGGCGACGATCAACCGGGTCAACCTCGAAGAGAACATCCTCCCGACCCGACCGCGTGCCAGCCTCATCCTGGGGAAGGGGCCCGACCACGCCATCACCCACATAGCCTGGCGCCGGATCTAGCACAGCGAAAAACGCTCTAGTCCAGGGCAGCGTCGGCGCGCCGTGGCGGCGGCGGCGCCGCGTCGCCGGGGTGGGGCGGCGGCGGTGGCGCCGCGTCGTTCGGGTGGGGCGGCGGCGCAGCTCCGTCGCCCGGATGAGGCGGGGGTGCAGCTCCGTCGCCCCGGTCGGTCGGGCGAGGACCCGCGTTACCGGGGTGCGGGGGCACGTCCGCGTCGTTGGTACTCCCGCGCGCGTCTGGGCTTCCTCCGGGCGCGCCACCCACGCCCGTGATGATGATGACCGCGCTGCCATCTTGATCGGCACCACCCTGGCCCGTGCTGCCGCGGGTTCCTCCGGGAATGCCCGAATGGCCTTCGCAGCCGTAGGCGCCCGTGACCAACAGCAGCGCCGCACACGGCATTGCCGCCAGCCAAGTCGTGGTGCGCGTCGTGATTCCTCGAGATGTGGAAGATGTGCCCATCGTGCCCTTAGTGGCGGGCGTGAGGATCCCGGTTAGGTGGAATCAGTGGCCCGCGAGCGCGTCGAGCACGCCGAGGACCATTGGCTTCGGCCGGTAGGCGCCGTCGAAGAGCAGGGCGCGATGGGGCCCGCGGCCGCGCAGCGCGCCCCAGTGAGGGTCCTCGAGCCAGGAGTCGCGATCCGTCAGACCCCAGAAAGTGATTGCCGTGCAGCGTTCGACGGCGACGCAGGCAGCGACGATGTCGTGCGCGATCTCGCGCTGTCGTTGCAGCTTCTCGTCGAGCGTGCCGGGGATCTCGCCGACCGGCACGTCCATCTCGGTGATCTCGACGCGCAATCCGAGGCCCGCGTAGCGCGCCATATTGCGCTGGATGCTCGCGGCCGGCGGCCAGTGGCGGGGATCGACGTGCATCTGCAGGCCGATGCCTGAAATCGGAACCTCCGCCTCCACGAGTCGCTTGCAGAGCGCGAACGCCGCCTCGGATTTGGCGCTTCCCTCACCCTCGATCTCGTAGTCGTTGTAGAAGAGCTGCGCGTCGGGGTCGGCCTCGTGCGCCGCACGAAACGCTTCGTCGATGAAGGTCGGGCCGAGCGCAGTGAACGGCGAGTCCCCGCGGAGCTCGCCGCTCGGCCCGTCGGCGAGCGCTTCGTTGACGACGTCCCAGGCCGCGATCTTGCCGCGGTACCGCCCGGCCACCGCCCGGATGTGCTTCACCATCGCGGTGCGCAGCTCGCCCGGCGGCAGACTGCGCGCCCAGGGAGCGAGCTGCGAGTGCCAGACCAGCGTGTGGCCGCGCATGCGTATTCCATTCGCCCCGGCGAACGCCACCAGCTTGTCGGCCCCGGCGTACGAGAAGATGCCGGGTGCGGGCTCGATGGCCTCCCACTTCATCTCGTTCTCGGGCGTCAGCGAGTCGAAATTGCGCGGTACCAGCGTCCGCACGCGCGGGTCGTCGAGCCGTCCGCTCATGAGCGCGGTCCCCACGCGCCGGTGCGCCGCCTCGGCCGCCGGCCGCAGGTCCGCCACCGGCGAAACCACCGCGCCCGTGCTCCCCGACACCGGCGCGGGCGCAGCCTTCTGGATGAGGCACGACGCGGCGGCGAACGCCGGCAGCACGAGCCCGAGTGCGCGATAGCGGGAGGTTGTCGTTGCAGCCGTCGAGGTCGTTGCGGTCATTGCGATCACGGTGGGGGAGGCGTGGGTCACAGCACGTACCATAAGATGCCGCCGACGCGCGAAATTGATCTCGCTCGCGATTGACCTGGTTCGCGAGATACCTAGTCTTCGAACAGGTCGATCACGCTCGCACCGGCCCGGTCCTCCTCGATCAATTTCGACATGGCCGCGCGCTCGCGCTGTGCCAGATCGGGGAGCGTCTTGGCGAGCGGGCGTACGAACGCCTGACCGGTGTCGGTGCGGAATCGGACGTCGAGCGGTCGATTGCCGAGCAGGCGCTCGGCCAGCAGGGGTATCGATTCCTTTTCGAGGAAGGTTCGGATGAAGCGCGCGTTGCGCGCCTGCACCGGCGTCTGGAAGTCGCCGATCATCGATGCGCCGAAGACCTTCGCCTTGAGGCGCGCGCGCTGGGCGCCAAGGCGGAGCAGATCATTGATCAGGCGTTCCATGGCATGGACGCCGTAGCGAGTCGTGAGCGGTCCGTCGTCGTGAGTCGTCTCGGGTAACAGGAAGTGATTCATGCCGCCGATGCGAGCTTCCGCGTCGAAGAGGCAGGCGGCCACGCATGAGCCCAGCACCGTTCCGACCAGCGTGGGCTCGCGCGCCGCGAACACCTCCCCGACGACGATCCGCGCGGTCGAAGGTGGTGGCGGGACAGGGACCGCGGCTCGGGTTCGCGCGCCGCTGATGCAGCGATAGACCGTGCCCATCAACGGCTCGAAGCGATCGCACAGGCCGAGCAGGCTCTCGGAGTGACCGAGGAACAAATAACCGCCGTCGTGCAGCTGCTCGGCGAAACGATCGAAGAGCCACTGTTGCGTCGGGCGATCGAAGTAGATCACCACGTTTCGGCAGAAGATCGCGTCGAAGAGAGCGTCGGCGGGCCAGTGCGGCTTGACCAGGTTGACCGGTCGGAAATCGACCAGTGACGCGACCTCGGGCTTGATACGCCAGGAACCCAGGTCGGTGCCCTTGCCGCGCAAGAAGAACCGCTGGCGCACGGCGGGGGTAAGGTCGCGCACGCGGTCTTCCGAGTAGGTGGCGCGTTTGGCGAACCCGAGCACATTGGTGTCGACGTCGCTGGCGGTGATGCGGACGGCGTTGCGGTCCAGCCCCGCCGCCAGCGCCGTCATCGCCAGCGTGTACGGCTCCTCCCCGGTCGAGCACCCCGCGCTCCAGATGCGAAGCGGCCGGCGTCCCTCGCGCGCCGAGCGCGCGACGAGCTGGGGAAGGATCTCCTGCTCCAGGAGCTCGAAGTGATGCGGCTCCCGAAAGAAGTCGGTCTTGTTCGTGGTGATGACGTTGATGAGCGCCTGTCGCTCGGCTTCTCCACCGCGGCGCTCTCGGAGGTACGTGACGTATTCCCCGAAGGTCGACAGCTCGAGCTCGCGCAAACGGCGCCCGATTCTGGTCTCGACGAGGGCATGCTTGGGGTCGTCGAGGCGGATACCGACCTCGTCGAATATGATGTCGCGCAAGGCGCGAAAGTCGCGCACCTCGAGCGCGGGCCTGGTACTGGGGCTGGAGTCCATTGCCGGTTACTCTGGCGTGCCGGCCTAGACCTCTTCGAATCCTCCGCCTTCGAGCTCGGATGCGCTGCGCATCGCTTCGTCCATGGCGTCCGTTCCGCCGGGCTCCGTGAGATCGATGCGCGCGGCCGGCGCCGGCGCCTCCGAAGCACGGGCGGCGTGGCGCTCCACGGGCGCCCGACCGTCGCCTCGGGTGCTACGCACGGGCGACGGACGTTTGCCACGTGCCGGATCTCGCGGCGGGGCCTTCGTCTCCAGATCATCGTCCACTATCGGCTCGGGCGAAGTCGTCGACCGCGTGTTCAGCTTGAAGCGACCGACCTTGGCGAGCAGCGCGCCCGCTTGCCGCGACAACACCTGCGATGCGTTGGCCAGCCGTTCGGTCTCGGTCGCGTTGGTCTGAGTCACTGAATCCATCTGGTTGACCGCGCTGCTCACTTGCTCGACGCCGGCGCTCTGCTCGCGGGAGGCGGCCGCGATCTCGTTGACGATGTCGGTCACTTGCTTCACCGAGGTCAGGATCTGTTGCAGCGTGCGGCCCGACTCGTTGACCAATCCGACGCCGCCCTCGACGGCGGTGACCGCCTCCTGGATGAGAAGCTTGATCTCCTTGGCGGCCGTCGACGAGCGTTGCGAAAGGTTGCCGACCTCGGTGGCGACCACCGCGAATCCGCGGCCTTGCTCGCCGGCGCGCGCGGCTTCGACGGCTGCGTTGAGAGCGAGAACGTTGGTCTGGAACGCGATCTCGTCGATGGTCGTGATGATCTCTGCGATCTTGCGCGACGAGCGGCTGATCTGTCCCATCGCGGTCACCGCCTGGGTCACGACCGAGCCGCCCTGCTCCGCGACGTTCCGCGAGCCCGACGCGAGCTGCGCGGCCTGATGCGCGTTGTCTGCGTTCTGTTTCACCGTCGAGGTGATCTCCTCGAGGCTGGCGGCGGTCTCCTCCAGGCTCGACGCCTGATCCTGTGCGCCCGCGGAGATCGATCCGGCGCTGTTGGACACGCGGTTGGCGACCTGGCTCAGCTCGCGCGCCGCGGTGACGACGCCCGCCACCACGCCGTGGATCTTGTCGGCGAAGGCGTTGAACGCCTTGGAAAGCGTGGCGGTCTCCTTGCTGCCCGAGCTGTCGAGGCGGCGGGTCAAGTCACCGTCTCCTTCTGAGATCTCGCGCAACATCTCGGTGGTCTGGGCGAGCGGGCGCGTGATCGACCGCGAGATCAGCAAGCTGCCGGCGACGCCGGCCGCCAGGACCAGCAAGCCCAGGGCGAACTGCTCCTGCTTTCGGTCGCCGACCAGCGCCAGCGCCGACCGTTCGCGCTGGCCGAGATCCGATGTCTCCAAAGAGACCACGCGATCGACGGCCTGTCGATGGTCCCGGTACGCCTGTTCCAGTCCGGCGGCCGCCTTGTTGGTGGCGTCGGCGTCGCCACGCCGGATCGCCGGAATGAGCTGCGTCTCGAGGACGCTGAAGAAGGGCGCCGCGGCGTCGTGCGCCTCCTTGAGGAGCTCCTGCTTGATCGCGCTCTCGGGGAGCCGGGCCGTCCAGAATTGGAGCCGCTCCTCGTGCTGCCGGTGCAGGGCTCCGATCGATTGGACCAGCGCCTCGACCTGATTCGGCGCGGCTGTGCGCAGCAGCTGAGCGTCCAGGAATGCCTCGACGACGTAGAGCGGTGGCGGCAGGAGATCCGCGACCAGATCCTTGCCGTCGACGATGCCGTTGTACGCGGGGCTGGCGATTCCGACGTCGCGGACGATCGACGCCGAGAAGGCGCTGTACGCGAGCAGCGAAGCGGCGAAGCCCGCGACGAGGACCAGGAGCTTGGTTCGGATGCTGAGGCTTCTGAGCACGTTGGGTTCTCCGTTGATCAATCCGCGCCGGCGGCGCTCGCTGGAGCGCTGACCGCGAGGGCCGTTCCCACGACTGCTTCGAGATTGAGCAGCAGGGCGAGCCGGTCCTTCAAGCGGGCCACGGCATCGACAGTGGCGCGCGCGTCGCCGGTCATCTCCGGTGGCGCGCTCAATGAGTCGGGAGGCACCGCCATCACCGCCGAGACGGCGTCGACGACGACGCCGACCAGCTTGCCCGCAGCGTTGACGACCACGACCAGTGTCAGTTTGTCGTACGGGCGCGCAGGCATGCCGAACCGCAACCTCAAGTCCATCACCGGGATCACCGTCCCACGCAGGTTCATGATCCCCTTGACGTAAACCGGGGCGGACGGCACGGGGGTCACGTCGGTGAAGCCCCGGATCTCCTGAACGCGCAGCACGTCGATGGCGAAGAGATCCTCCCCTAGAGAGAAGGTCAGCACCTGCGCCGGGGCGTTATCGATCACGCTCTCGATCCGATTTCTTGCAAGGCCATCATGCGGGCTCATCGACGATGAGGCACAAGACTTGAGTTTCCTCGAAACCGAGGCGGTTCCTCGCGGATTGGCGGGGCCGCGTGCCGCGGCGGCTGCCCGATCGCGGATCAGGACCGTTGCGCTGCAGCCAGCGTCGCCGCAGCCAGGTTTTCGATGGCCAGCACCTGTTCGACGCCTCCGCGCGCGATTGCTTCTTTGGGCATGCCGAAGACCACGCAGGTCCTTTCGTCCTGGGCCAGCGTGCGTGCGCCGGCGTCACGCATGGCTTTCATTCCGTCCGCCCCATCTGCGCCCATCCCGGTGAGAATCACACCCACCGCGTTTCGTCCCGCGGCGACTGCACACGACCGGAACAGAACGTCGACGGATGGCCGGTGGCCGCTCACCGGCGCACCGTCGTCGAGCCGCACGAGATATTGCGCGCCATCGCGCTGCAACCGCACATGCCGGCCACCGGTTGCCAGCAGGGCATGTCCCAACAACACGCGATCCCCGTCGCGGGCCTCTCGCACTCGTACCTGCCCGAGGCCATCCAGGCGGCGGGCGAAGGGTGCGGTGAACCGGGCCAGTATATGCTGGACGATGACCAGCCCGGGCGCGTCGGCGGGCAGCCCAGCGATCAGCGTGGCCAACGCTTCGGTGCCGCCCGTCGAGGCGCCGACCGCGATCACGAGTTGGGTGCTGCGAAACGAGGGGGCGGAGCGCGACGCCGTCACCGGATTGGGCGCGAGAGGGGTCGCGCCCCGACGCGGGTGCGCGATCGCTGCGGTCTTGACCTTCGCGATGAGCTCGTACGCGAGGGCCGTGTACGACTGTGCCAGGTCCGTCGTCGGCTTCTGTACGACCTCGACCGCGCCGAGCTGCAGGGCGCGCAGCGCGACATCGTCGCCCCGGCCGGTCAGCGACGAAACCAACACGACGGGCAGCGGATGATTGGTCATGAGCAGATCGAGGAATGTGAGGCCATCCATGCGCGGCATCTCGATGTCGAGCGTGAGGACGTCGGGTTGGTACGCCTTGATCGCGGCCCACGCCGCCAGCGGGTCGGGCACCGAGGCGACCACCTCCAGCTCCGGATCGGTCGCCAGGGTCTCAGAGACCAAGGTGCGAAAGAGCGCCGAGTCGTCCACCACCAACACGCGCGTCGGTCGTGCTGCCATGTTGCTGTGCCTCCCTGCTCTCTCAGGCGGCGCGCACGACTCTCGCTTCGCCAATGCGCGATCCGCTCTCCATCTCGACGCGGCCCAGCCGGGCAAGGCCGCTCACGTCCAGCACTAGCGCGACGCGGCCGTTGCCGAGGATGGTGGCACCGAGGACGCCCTCGATACGCTTGAAGTTGGTCTCGAGGTTCTTCATGACCACCTGCAAGCGTCCCCGAATACCGTCGACCAGCAGACAGAATCGACGGCCACCGTCCTGCAGCACGATCGCGAGCCCGCCTTCGGCCGGAACGGAGCTGTCCACGCCCAGGATACGACCGAGGCGGACGAGCTGCAGCGGACGCGGCACCAGATCGACGATCTCGCTGCCGTCGTGCAGCGCGCGCAGCTGCTCGCGGCGCATCGAGAACGACTTAAGGACCGCCAGCAACGGCAGCACGAACACCTGGGTGCCGACCTCGACGAGCAGCCCCTCGACGATCGCCAGCGTCAGCGGGACGCGGACGATGAAGCTCGCCCCCTGACCCGGGCGGTTTTCGACCGTCAGGGCACCGTTGAGCGATTCGACGTTGCGGCGGACGACGTCCATCCCCACGCCGCGGCCCGAGACGTCGGTGACCTCGCGCGCGGTCGAGAAGCCCGGCTCGAAGAGCAGCGAGAGCACCCGGCTCTCGGAAACCTCTTCGTCAGGGCCCACCAGCCCGATGGCGCGCGCCTTCTTGATCACGGCCGCGTGATCGATGCCGCGGCCGTCGTCGCCGACCGAGATCACGACCGATCCCGCGTCGTGATAGGCCCTGATGGTCACGGTGCCGACGGGCGGCTTGCCGGCGCGCGCGCGGTCCTCGCGCGTCTCGACGCCGTGGTCGACGGCGTTGCGGACGAGATGGGTCAGAGGATCGCCGAGGAGATCGATCAGCGTCTTGTCGAGCTCGGTCTCGCCGCCCGCCGTCGTGAGCCGCACGTCCTTGCCCAATCGCTCGCCGAGCTCGCGGACGATGCGCGGGAATCGCTGATAGAGCGTCGAGACGGGGAGCATCCGGATCCCCATGACCCGTTCCTGCAGCTCACGTGTGTTGCGCTCGAGATGTTGCAAGGCCGCCTGCAGCGAAGGCAGGTTCGCGCCCGCCAGGGAGCCGACCAGGTCCTGGACCATGGCCTGGGCGATCACGATCTCGCCCATGACGTCCATGAGGCGGTCGATCTTTCCGATGTCGACGCGCACCGAGGAGCTGGCGATCGGAAGACGGGAGACGCCAGCGGACTGGTCAGCCTCGGCTCCGCGCGGCGCGGGTGTCGACGGCGGCTCCCCCGCGCCCGCAGACGCTGGCGCGGGCGCGCCGGGGACCGGCGTGGCCCCGAGCCTTTCCTCGATGACGAGCGGCTGTTCGCCACCCACGAACTCGAAGATCTCCTCGACGGCGGCGCGGCCCTCGCTGCACTCGATCTCGATCACGAAGCTCAGGTACGAGCGCTCCGGATCGAACGGATCCGCGGCGTCGAGCGCGCTTCGATCGCAGGTGCAGTGATAGCGCTCGCATATGCGCGCGAGACCGCGCAGCAGCAGGACCGGGTCGAGCCCGCGCCGGAACGCGTCGCTCTCCGGACGAAAGGTCAACCGCGCGCGAAACGGGCCGCGCGCCTCCGGAGCGTGGGCCGCCGGGGCGCTGACGGCGTCCTTGGCCTCGCCGCCGCGAATCGCTTCCAGCTCGTGTCGTTGGCCTTCGACGCTCGGGTTCGGCGTTCCGTGCTGCGCAGCCGAGACCAGTTGCCCGATGCCGTCGACCGCGCCCAGCACTGCCGCGCCGACGCGTTTGCTGGCCTGGAGCCGTCCATCGCGCAGCTGGGCGAGCAGGTCCTCGAGCACGTGCACGAACGCCGCCAGGTCCTTGAGGCCGAGCGCCGCGCCGCTACCCTTGATCGAGTGCGCGGCGCGGAACATCTCCGCGATCTGCTCCTGGGTGGCCTCACCGATCTCGAGGGCCAGCGCTCCCCGCTCGAGCGCGCCCACGTGCTCGACGACCTCTTCGAAGAAGATCGCGAGGAGACGCACGCGCGTCGCCTCGAAGTCCTTCATCAAGGCACCACGCGCGCGAGCGTCTCGAGCAGCTTGACCGGGTCGAACGGCTTCACCAACCAGCCGGTCGCGCCTGCGGCGCGCGCCTTGTCTCGGGTGGCGGGGTTCGAGTCGGTGGTCAGCATGAGAACCGGCGTGCGCGCGTAGGACGGCAGGGCGCGGATCTTCTTGATCAGCCCCAACCCGTCGAGCGCGCCCATGTTGAGGTCGGTGATGATCAGGTCGAAGCGGTTCAGGCAGACCTGCTGAAAAGCGCTCTCAGCGTCGGGGGCCTCGCTGACCTTGTAATTGTTGCTCGACAGCGTGTACGTCAGCAGCTCGCGCATGGATCGGGAGTCGTCGACGATCAGGACGGATTTGGGCATGGTCACTCTCTCTTGTTGGTCGCGGACTCCAGCCACTCCGTGAGTCCCATGACCGCGAAGGCCTGCTGGATGCGGGAGGGGACTCCGGTGATGTGAAGCGATCGACCGGCGCCTGCCGCCCAGCGGTCGCAGGCCAACACCGCTTGCATCACGGCGCCGCTGATGTGCTCAGCCTGGGACAGGTCGAGCACCACGTCGCTGCCGGTGGCCAGCAGCGCCTGCAGTCGAGCGTGCAGAGCGGCCGCTTCGTCGATGCCCTGCTCGCCGGTGACTTGGATCGTCTGGCGCTCAGGCGACGGTCCGGCCGCGGGCGCGACGGTCGAGGAGCTCGGCGCAGACAGATCGGGCATCGCGCGTGCCATCGGCTCGACGGTAGAAGTCTTGAATTCACCGCCAAACGGCGCCGATCGGCGCGGGACCGCCAGGATGTTCAGAAGATGTCGATGTCTTGAGCCGGGGCCGCGAAGGCCGCGCAAGGAGGGCTCCGCGCGGTTTGGGGTCGGATTTGCAGACCCCGGCAACGCGATATCAAGGTATCGGGCATTTGGTCGATTCGTACGCTGATGTCCGTGACCAATGACGAAACCCAGGTCTCCTCGGCGGACAGCCGGCAACGCCGCCTCATGGTGCGAATCATCGTCGGCTGCGTGTCGCCCTTGGTGCTCGCGCTCGCTTTCCAGACTTCGTGGACCATCTTGACCCAGCGACATGTGCTGGTCCGAGATCTGGAGGAGAAGGCGGCGGTGGTTGCAAAGCTGATGGTCAACGTCGTCGGCCCGAGCCTGGTCATGGATGACGCTTCGGCCGTGCAAGAAGGGCTCGGCTATATCTCGGCCGATCCCAGCTTCGCCTTTGCGCTCGCGCTGGGGGCCGACGGACATCGTGTCGGATTCGTCGGGAGTGAAGACCTAACGGCGCCGCCCCCGGAATTCGCGAGTTTGACCGTCGTGGACGAGACGATCGCTCACCCGGCGGGCTTGATCGTCGTCTCGTCAGCGGTGACGAGCCACGCCAAGCGGCTCGGCACGCTCCACGTCGCCTTGCGCACGCGCGCCGTCGAAGCCGACGTCGCGGTCAAGGCCTGGCGCTCGGCGATCGTCTCTCTCGTGGGGGTGCTGGCGTCGATCGCCGTCGTATTCTGGCTGGCGCGCTCGGTCGCGCGCCGCGCGCGCGACATCGAGAAGCTCGACGGCCTGGTGGTCCGGATGCGGGACGTCACCGAGCACGTGACCCGCATGGCGCGCACGGTGTCGAAGACCGCGAGCCGCATCTCGGAGAGCGCCGATAGCATCTCGTCGGGTGCCAGCGCGCAATCGGCGGCCACCGACGAGACGATGGTTCATCTGGGAGATCTCGGGCAGGCCGTCGCCAGCAACGCCAAGCGCGCGCAGAACCTGGCCGACCTCGCCCGCAACTCGGAGACCAGCGCCGCCGCCGGCGAGAAAGAGGCCCAGGACGCGGCTCGCGCCATGGAAGAGATTCGCCAGGCGTCGCATCGGATCGACGCGATCACGGCCACCGTCGGAGAGATCGCGTTTCAGACCAACATCCTGGCGCTCAACGCGGCCGTCGAGGCGGCGCGCGCCGGCGAGCATGGCCGCGGCTTCGCCGTGGTGGCGACGGAGATCGGCAACCTCTCGCAGCGGTCGGCCGAATCGGCGCGCGCCATCAAGGGTCTGGTCGAGGAGACGCGGGTCGTCGTCGCGCAGGGGACCAAGCTGGTCGTGCAATCGGTCGGATCGCTACAGGCCATCGCGGGCTCGACGCGCGACGTGGCGCGCATCGTGCGCGAGATCGCCGACGCGTGCCGGCGCCAGGTGAGCACTCTCGACGGCGTCAACGGTGCCGTGGAACGCGTCGCAAAGGTCACGCACAGTAACACCGAGGAGACAGCGACACTCGTGAGCTCGTCGCGCGGCCTCGTCGCGCAGTCCACGGATCTGGTACGGCGGGTCGAACAGCAGGACGGCGCCTCCGCGAGTGGGGTGTCGCGCTTCACCTCGCGCCTGGCGTCCTCCGACGCTGCGCTCGATGTGGCCGCCGGCTAGGGCGCCCGGTCACGCGGCGGAAAGTTGTCGGTGTTCGGGCTGCGTCCGTGATCGTGAAGACCACGACCTGAAGGTCATCGCCCACCATACACTTCGGCGCCGGTTGTCTTTCTGATTTCGCCGTCTCAGGATCTCGCCGGAGGTGCCTATGAGCAGCGAGAGAGGCGAGCGGGTTGCAGTGGTAGGTCTCGGTCGCATGGGGCGGGCAATGGCCGAGCGGCTCGTCGGGGCCGGGTTCGAGCTCCGCGTCTGGAACCGGACGCATGCCCGCGCAGACGGGCTCGATCGCGCTCGCGTCTGCGCCTCGCCGCGGGAGGCGGCCACCGGCGCTACCGTCGTCTTGACCGCGCTCGCGGACGACACGGCCACGCGCGATGTGGCGCTCGGCGGTGACGGTGTGCTCGCGGGGCTCGGCGCCGGCGCCGTGCATGTCTCGACGAGCACGATTTCTCCGGCGCTTGCCCGCGCGCTGGCCGAGGCGCACGCAGCAGCGGGGCGGGGTTTTGTTGCCGCGCCGGTGCTGGGGCGGCCCGACGCCGCCGCTCGCGGCGAGCTCACACTGCTCGTTGGCGGCGATGACTCGGCCGTCGCGCGCGCGCAACCGGTGCTGGCCATCATCGGGCGCGCCACGTTGCGGATGGGCGACGCGTTCCAGGCGTTGCTGACCAAGGTGATCGCCAACTTCTTGCTCGCGGGCACAATCGAGCTCCTCGCGGAGGCGACGGCGCTCGGCGAGAAGGGAGGTCTCGCCCCCGCACTGCTCGTCGATGCGCTCTCGCAGACATTGCTCGGCTCGGCCGCCTTCAAGAGCTACGGCGTGCGCATCGCCACCGAGGCGTACCAGCCCGCCGGCTTCGCTGTACCGCTCGGCCTCAAGGACGTCGAGCTGGCCCTGGCCGCCGGGCGCGAGCTGCGCGCGCCGCTCCCCGCCGCAGGCGTCGTGCGCGAGCACCTGGTGAGCACGCTCGCGCGCGGCCGCGAGACCTGGGACTGGTCAGCGCTCGCGACGGTCGTGCGCGAAGACGCGGGCCTGCCGCCGGTCAGCGCCGGACGAAGTCCAGACGGCGACGAAGGCACGAAGCGCGCATGACGCCAGCTCGGCCGCTCTCGAAACGAGAAGTCTTTGCGGCGCTCTGCCGCGTCAGGTAGGCGGGCGCAGGGGCGCGAAGGCGAGCCGGCCCGACTCGAACGAGTAACGCGCGACCCGCGGAGCCCAGTGCGTGAATGCCGTGCAGTCTCCCAAATCGCCGAGGGCGTGCCGTCGCTCGACCCGCTCGAGCCCGTCGAGGAGCGCTCGCCAGCGCATCCGATCGGGCTCCGGCATCGGTTCGGAGTCCGATGGCTTACGATAGCGGGCCACGAACTCCCACCACGGGACGCCCGGCGCTTCGCCCAGGTCGTACAGGATCGCGGTCGCCTCGGCGGGGTAGCCGGTCACGATCGAGAGAAGGAGCAGCGCCGCGCGGCACTCGCCGCCGCCGTCCTCGCCGAGGAACGCCGCCCACTCGTCTTCCGCGACGCTCGCGCGCAGGAGCCGGTAGACGTTGACGAACCGCTTTGCGGCGCGCGGCGATGGAATGAGCTCGAACACCCCCTTCATGAATGACTGTTCCTCGGCCGTGATCCGGAGATAGGCGGGGTTGAGATCGAGCGGCGCGACCGCGTCGCGCGCAGCGGCGCTGTCGGCGGGCCCGCCGTCGAGAACCGACGGCGGGGGCGGAGAGGGCGCGTTCGCGGAGTCCGAGGGCGACGAGGAGATCGTGTTCGGCAGAACGGGAAGCGCCGGCGCTGGCGAGCCGGTGGGAACCGCGGCAGCAGCAGCCGCGGTGGGCTCGCGCGGCTGAATGCTGGGGCGCGAGCCGTCGGCGGGAGCGGCGCTCGGCGCGGTCCGCGGTTGGGGTGCGGCGGGGGCGAGGTTCTCGATCAAACGATCGAACCCATCGCGCGGCATCGGACGCAGCGAGAATGGAATCTGGAAGATCTTCTCGAGGTAGTTGAGCGGCGTGGACTGCCAGCGCGCGCGCTCCTCGTCGGGAGAGCGCAGCTCTCCGGGCTCACCATCGCGGAACACCGCGGCGCGCTGCCGGAGTGAATGGAGCAACCAGCGACTGTCGACACCGACGACGACGACGAAGAGCGGAAACGCCAGCAGGAGGTGCACCGCCTGCAAGACATCGACGACCTTGTCCTCCGGGCAGCGATCGAGGTCGTCGATGTAGAGGATGATGCGATCGATCTGCGGAAGGTGGGGCTGCGGGGGTTGGTGCGCGTCGCCGGAGCCGGCGGGGGGGGCCGGCTTGCCGAGCAGCTTGCTCAGACGCTCGAAGTCGCGGCGTGCGCTCGCGACCACGCCCAGGTGGCGGGTGTAGTCGGTGCTCTCGCGCCGCTCGGCGACGAACTTCGACATCTGCGCGTCGCTGCGCAGGTCGTCCAGGCGGCGCTCGAGATCGGCGACCGTCCGTTGCGCTTCATCGAGCCGCCGCTGTGTCGCCTCCATTCGACCGCGCACATCGGCCTGGCTCTTCTCGAGGTCCGCCTTCCGCGCCGCCTCCTCGTTGGTCAGCGAGGTCCCGTATTGCTTCCAGATGTCCGCGATGATCTTCCTCGCCCGCACGGCCCTGGCCAGCAGCGGTGAAAACGGCACCAGGAAGGCGGCGACCACCGCAACGGCCTTCGTCGTCCAGGCGGCGGCGAGATGCCAGACGTCAAAATAGAGGATCAACGCGAGCGCGGTGGCGACCACGCCGGCCGCCAGTACGCGGCGCCAGGTCATCGCCATCTTGAGCGCCCGGAAGAAGCCGCCCACCCGCCGCAGCGACAGCACTTGAGATCGCAGCGTCTGCGTATCGACCTTGACCTCGTCGAATCCGAGCTTGCGCGCCGCCTCGTCGATCTTCTTCTTGATCTCGGGCTGCCGTGCCGCCACGTCGACGGCGGCGTTGACCAGGTTCTTGCCGATGGCCTGGTCGCTCGCGCGCAGCGACTCGAGGCTGCGGCGGATCGCGTCGGCGTCGGCCTCGGCGTCGGCCTTCTTGCGTTCGGCCTCCGCGACCACGTCCTTGGCGCTCGCGGCCGCGGCCAGCAGGTGCGCGCGCGCCCGCTCCGGGTCGTCCGTGGAGGCGGCGAGCTCGCCGCCAGGTTGGAGCTGCCGCCCCAGTCCCTCGAAGATCTCCGAGGTCAGGCTGGCCCAGAGGTTCGCGTCGATGTAGTGCCAGGCGTTGAACCAGAGCTGAACGACGTTCTCGCAGTACGCCGACGGCGCGCCGGGCGAGGCGCGCACCTGCTTCTTCATGTCGTCGATCCAGCGTTCCATCCGCTTCATGAAGAACGTCTTGCCCGTGCCCCAGTCGCCGAAGAGCCCGATCGAGACGGGCGGAGCGACGTCGCGGGCGGCGATCACCGAGCAAAGGACCTCGACGTCGCGATCGACGCCAAGCAGGTCGTTGCCCTCGGCGCGATCCGACGCCACGCCGGGGATCTCGTAGCGCCGCCCGGTCCGCGCCGCGGTCTCGGTGTCGGGCGCCGCGACGCCGATCAGGACGGCGTCGCGGGTGAGGCCGCGATCGATGAGCGCCTGCACCACGGGCGACTTGTCGACGGAGAGAGCACCGTACCAGAGGTGCCGTACACCGATCTGGTCGGCGCCCTGCGCCCGTGCGACGCGGCTCGCCTCCCGCACGGCGGTCCAGGCATTGTCCGATAGATCGGGCAGCGCCGAGAGTGCCGGCGCGCCAGTCGAGCGCGGATCCGGGAGCTCCTTTTCCGTTTCCGTGCTGACCAACGTGCGGAAGCTGGCGGGATCGAGCCCGGCCCGCGTGACCAAATCAACGGTAACAGCCACCTGAGTCGCGCTGAGCCCGACCAGGAGGTGGCGCAGGTGCACCGCCTTTTCGTCCATTGCCACGCGCAGCCCCTCCGCGAGCGCGATCGCCCGCAGCGCTCCCGGCCCCAGCTGCGCGAAGATCTCGTCGCGCAGATGCGGAGTGCGCGTCGGCGTCGGCTTGGGGGCGTCGGCGGCGTACGGAGAGACGTACCAGATTCCTCGCCCGGCCCCGTCCCAGATCGCGGCAAGCTGCCCGTCCACGAAGACCGGGGCGCCGGCGAGGTTCGCAGACAGCTCGCCGAGACGGAAAGGCGCGTCCGACGGCTGGAATATGGGGCTCGATGGGCTGGACAACTGGAGCAACTGAGGGTCCGCTTCGCGAAACAGGGCAACGACGGCAACGACTCTCCCACTCGCGAACGTAATCCGCCCAGCCTCCTCGCTGTAGAGCAGGGCTTTCCACGAGTCTTCAGCCCCGGTGAGTAGGGCCTTCCTCGGCGGATTGGGCCGTCCCACGCTATGATCGTCCGGTGTTTCGCGCATCCTGAGCTCCGCGAGTCCGTTCCCGAGGGGGCGTGCCAGATCCACCGAGACCTCGTTCGCCCAGAATGGGGAGACCAGCCGAACGTTGAGTACTCCGGCGACGGCCGCGGTCGTCACGGCAATGCCCTCGCCGACGAACGTCGCCATCCCGACCTGTTTCGAACCGCTTCGGACGATCACCGCGAGTTGCGGCTGCGTCCCGGCCCAGTCGTGCGCCGCCGCGTCGAGACCGAGGCGCGTGGCCTCGCCCACGAGACCGTCATCGACGAGGCCATACATGCGCTGGAATGCGCGCACGGCAAAGGTGGTGTCCTCGCCGAACATTCCCGCTTCGTCGCCAATATGGAAACCGAACGAAGCAAGCTTCCGCTGGAGCTCCTCGACGTCGGGCCCGGTCGAACCTGGCCTGAGCATCACCTCTGACGAAGCCGCCACTTGCGCCATGCCCCCCCGAGCCTCACGCAACTCGCGCCTTTTGTCGAACGGCGGAGCGCGGGGGCGCCACGCGGGCACCCTACGGCCTGGCGTCGCTCACGCACGACTTGACGATCCCGCACGCTCGCCCGATGTTACCCGGGCAGCAAAGCGACCACGGGACTCGAAAGGAGGACAGCCATGTCCGGAAAAGCGACAAGGACCTCCCGGCGCAGCGTCATCAAGGCGGGCGCCCTGGGCGCGGCCGCTCTCGGCGCCGGCATCGGTATCAGCGCGTGCAAGAAGGGCACGGGCACCACGCCGGCCGGGAAGAAGACCCTACGGATCGTCCAGTGGAACCACTTCGTTCCGGCCTTCGACAAATGGTTCAACGGCACTTACATCAAGAAGTGGGGCGAAGAGAACAACACCGAAGTCACGGTCGACAACGTCGGCATCCCGGCGTTGAACCCGACCGCCGCTGCAGAGGTGTCGTCGAAGAACGGCCACGATCTGTTCGGCTTCCTGTGGCCGCGGCCGGTCTACGAAGAAGATGCGATCGATCACACCGAGATCTACCAGGAGTGCGAGCGGCGCTACGGCAAGCCGATCGACCTGGCGGTGAAGAGCACTTTCAACCCGAGGACCAAGAAGTACTTCGGTTTCTCCGACAGCTTCGTCCCCGACCCGATCAACTGGCGCAAGGATCTGTTCGACGAGGCGGGCGGGACGCCGGACACCTGGGAGCAGATCCGGACCTTCGGGAAGAAGATCAAAGACAAGACCGGCATACCCATCGGCGTCGGCCTGGCCAGCGAGATCGACACCGCGATGGCGATGCGCGCGATCTTGTATTCGTTCGGCGGCGGCGAGCAGGACGCCGAGGGCAACCTGGTGATCAACTCGAAGCCGACGCTCGAGGCGGTGAAGTTCGTGAAGGCTCTGTATCAGGACGCGATGTCGCCCGAGGTGCTGTCGTGGGACGCGTCGTCGAACAACCGCGCCATGCTGGCGGGCAAGGTGTCGATGGTCTTGAACGCCATCTCCGTGACGCGCGAAGCGGAGAACAAGGGCATGCCGATCCACGAGAAGATCTGGCTGTCGAAGCCCGCGCGCGGGCCCGTGCGCCGCATGGGGCTCGAGCACGTGATGAGTATCTACACCATCTGGAAATTCTCGAAGAACATCGAGGGCGCCAAGAAGTTCCTGATCGATTACGTCGGTGCCTTCCGCGAGGCGTTCCTGGCCGGTCAGTTCTACAACTTCCCGTGCTTTCCCGGCCGCGTGCCGGACCTTGCCGAGCTGGTGAAAAAGGATCCCAAAGCCAACCCGCCCGACAAGTACGCGGTGCTCACCGACGCGCTCGAGTGGGCCACCAACGTCGGCTATCCGGGCTACTCGAACGCCGCGGTCGACGAGGGGTACAGCACCTGGGCGCTCAACACCATGTTTGCGCGCGCCGCGACCGGATCGATGAGCCCCGAAGACGCCGTCCAGGAGGCCGAGAAGAAGTACCAGGCCATCTGGGCCAAGTGGAAGGAGCGCAAGCTCATCTGATGGCGACCGTCGAGACCAGGGCTATCCGCAAAGAATTCGGCGACCACACGGCGGTAGACGGGGTCGATCTTCAGATTCGCGAGGGAGAGTTCCTGGTCCTGCTGGGGCCGTCGGGGTGCGGGAAGACCACGCTGCTGCGCATGATCGCCGGCCTGGAAAAACAGACCTCGGGCGACGTGATGATCGGCGGGCAGGTGGTCAACGACCTGCCGCCGCGCGCGCGCAAGATCGCGATGGTGTTCCAGAGCTACGCGCTCTATCCCCACCTGACCGTCGAGAAGAACATCGCCTTTCCGCTGAAGGCGCAGGGAGTCGACCGCGCGTCGATCCCGGAGGCGGTCCGCAAGGCCGCCGCCGCGGTCGGCATCGAGAAGCTGCTGCACCGAAAGCCGCGCCAGCTCTCGGGCGGCGAGCGGCAGCGGGTGGCGCTGGCGCGCGCCATGGTGCGCTCGCCCGACGTCTTTCTGCTCGACGAGCCGCTGTCGAACCTGGACGCCAAGCTGCGCATGAGCGCGCGCGATGAGCTGCAGCAGTTCCAGCGCCGACTGGGCACGACCACCATCTACGTCACGCACGACCAGGTCGAGGCCATGGGGCTCGGCGACCGCATCGCCGTGATGAGCGGAGGCCAGGTGCGCCAGATCGGTAAACCACAGGAGGTTTACGACGAGCCGGCCGACACCTTCGTGGCCGGCTTCCTCGGGTCGCCACCCATGAATTTCTTCGAGCGTGACGGGGCCTTGGTCGGCTTCCGGCCCGAGCAGCTCCTGCCCAAGGGGAGCTACCGGACGAAGGATCCGCTGGTCGATTTCTGGTTCCAGGTCGATCGCGTCGAGAACCTGGGCGCCGATCGGCTGCTCTACGGCTCGCTGCGCGACATCGCCAGCGACCGGAAGATCATCGTCAACTTGCCCTCGACGGTGCAGATGGCGGTCGAGACGGGGGGCGCCTACGAGCTGTCGATTCGACGGCAGGATCTCAAGTTCTTCGATAAAGAGAGCGGACTGCGCGCCCCCGAGCGGATATGGACATCGCCGTCGACCGGGGCAGGGGCGGCGCGCGCGTGAAGGCAACGAACGCGCCGGCGCGCGCCCGCATCGCTGACAGCGCGGGCTGGCTCGGGCGCTTGATGCTGGCGCCGGCGATTGTTTACATCTTCGCGCTGGTGGGGCTGCCGTTCGTGCTCGCCCTGGTCTACAGCTTCAGCGACGTATCGATCAGCTCGGCGCACGCGTCGTTCGTCGGCCTGGCCACGTTTCGCCGCGCGGTCGCCGACCCTGCCTTTCCGCGCGCGCTCGGCAACACCTTTCTGTTCGCGGGGACTTCGCAGATCCTGGTGCTGATCCTCGCCAGCATCCTCGCCACCACCCTGCAGAGGGATTTTCGCGGCAAATGGCTGGTGCGCCTGCTGATTCTGTTGCCGTGGGTTGCGCCGGTGTCGCTGGGGAGCATTGCCTGGTTGTGGATGTTCGATTCGATCTACAGCGTCATCAACTGGACGCTGCGCTGGCTGGGGTTCAGCGGGTGGCCGATCTGGCTGGGCCAGCCGCACCTGGCGATGACGGCGATCATCACGGTCCAGGTCTGGCGCACGCTGCCGCTGGCGACGGTGATCCTGCTCGGCGGGCTGTCGTCGATTCCGCAGGACATCCATGACGCCGCCGCAATCGACGGCGCCGGGACGCTCCGCCATCTGTTTCAGATCACCTTGCCGCTGGTCATGCCGATCCAGCTGGTCGCGCTGTTGTTCGGGTTCGTGTTCGCATTCACCGACATGATCGTGATCTACGTGCTCACGCGCGGAGGTCCGTACGACAGCACGCACGTGCTCGCCAGCCTGGCGTTCTTCAAGGGGATCGACGGCGGCGATCTGGCGGGCGGAGCCGCGACCGCGCTCTTCCTGTTACCGGTGCTGGCGGCGGCTGCCGTCCTGATGTTGCGCCTCGCGCGGCGCGCGGAGGTGGCCTGATGGGGCGAGAGCCGCGCGAGCAGCGGCCCGGCGCGTCGCGGATCGAGCGTGTCGGTCGGAAGACGCTGAGCTTCGGCATCATCGCGATGTTCGTCAGCTTCGCGGCGTTCCCGTTCTTGTGGATGCTGATCACCATGTTCAAGCAGACCAACGATCTGCTCGATCCCAACCACAACCCCTTCCTGTTCCATCGCCCGCCCACGCTGGAGAATCTCCAGACGCTGTTCAACGACACGCACTTCGTGCAATGGGCGGGCAACACGCTGTTCGTCGGCGTGATTGTCGTGCTCATCACGCTGCTGCTCGCCGTGCCCGCGGGCTACAGCCTGGCCCGCCTGACCGGGCCCATCGGTGAGCGCCTCGCGATCGGGATCTTTCTGACCTATCTGGTGCCACCGACCGTCCTGTTCATCCCGCTCTCGCGCATCATCGGCGCTCTGGGGCTGCAGGATTCCCTGTGGTCGCTGGTTCTGGTCTATCCCAGCTTCACCGTTCCGTTCTGCACGTGGCTGATGATGGGCTTCTTCAAGGTGCTGCCGCGCGATCTGGAGGAGGCGGCGATGATCGATGGCCTGTCGCACTTCGGCGCTTTCGTGAAGGTGATCCTGCCGGTGTCGGTGGCCGGCCTGCTGACGGTGGTGATCTTCACCTTCACCCTGGTCATGCAAGAGTTCGTATACGGGCTGACCTTCATGACCGCGGCCGACAAGTTCACGATCAGCGTCGGTGTGCCCACCTTCCTGGTGCGGGGCGACGTATATTTCTGGGGATCGCTGATGGGCGCGTGCTTCATCGCGAGCGTGCCGATCGCGATCCTCTACAACTTGTTCGTGGACAGATTCATCGCCGGATTCACCGTCGGCGCCGTCAAAGGTTGAAGCTCAGCTCAGCAGAACGAGGGGTCATGCATGCCATTCGTTGATCTGCCGCCATCCAAGCAGTCCGCAGAGAACCTGGTCGGGGGGCGTTTCGTCGCCGCCGAGGGCGGCGCGCTCGACATCAAGAGCCCGTACACCGGACAGGCAATCGGCACGGTCGGAATGTCGACCGCGCGCGACGTCGACACCGCGATCGCCGCAGCCGCCGCGGCGTGGCCGTCGTGGAGCGCGACGCCGATCAAAGAGCGCACGGTGCCGCTGTTTCGGTTCCGCGACCTGTTGCTGCGCCACCTCGACGAGCTGGCCAACCTGGTGGCCGCGGAATCGGGCAAGACGCGCGACGAGGCGCGCGCCGGGATCCTGCGCGGGGTCGAGGTCGTCGAGTACGCCTCCAGCCTGCAGAACGCCGACGCGGGCGGCGCGCTCGAAGTCTCGCGCGGGGTCTCCTGCGAGTACCGGCGCGAACCGCTCGGCGTCGTGATGGGCGTGACCCCGTTCAACTTCCCGGCGATGGTGCCCCTGTGGATGTTCCCGATCGCGCTCACCGTCGGCAACGTCTTCGTGCTCAAACCGTCCGAAAAGGTGCCGCTCTCCGCCTGCCGCCTGGGCGCGCTGATGAACGAGGCCGGCTACCCGCCGGGGGTGTTCTCGATCGTCCACGGCGCGCGCGAGACCGTCGAGGCGCTGGTCGATCACCCCGACCTGGCGGCGGTGGCCTTCGTCGGCTCGTCGGCGGCCGCGAAGTCCGTCTATGTGCGCGCGACCTCGCACGGCAAGCGCGCGCTCTGCCTCGGGGGCGCGAAGAACATCCTCATCGTCGCGCCCGACGCCGACGAGGAGCTGACCATCAAGTCGGTCGTCGATTCGTTCACCGGGTGCGCGGGCCAGCGTTGCATGGCGGGCAGCCTTCTCGTGGCGGTGGATGGCGCCGGTCAGTTGATCCCCAAGATCGCCGAGGCCGCCGGACGGTTGAAGCTCGGCCCCGAGATGGGCGCGCTCATCGATCGCGGCGCGCGCGAGCGCCTGGTGCGTGCCATCGACCGCGCGCAGGCTGACGGAGCTCAGATCTTGGCCGACGGCCGTGCTGCCGCCGCGCCGTCAGGCTACGAGGGCGGCAACTGGCTCGGGCCCACCGTCATCGACGGCGCGCGTCCCGACATGGAATGCGCCACCGCCGAGCTGTTCGGCCCGGTGTTGACCGCGATCCGCGTCGGCACCCTCGACGACGCGCTGGCCATCGAACGGCAGAACCGCTACGGCAACGCCACCGCGATCTTCACGCAAACTGGCTCCGTCGCCCGCCGCGTGGCCGATCGGAGCACGAGCGGCATGCTGGGCGTGAACATCGGCGTGCCAGTGCCGCGCGATCCATTCTCGTTCGGGGGAACCAAGGACTCCAAGTTCGGCCAGGGCGACATCACCGGCCGCAGCGCCGTCGACTTCTGGAGCAACGTCAAGAAGGTCACGACCAAGTGGGCGATGCAGAAGGACGCAAACTGGATGTCGTGAAGGCGCGCTCGTTCGCGCTGCGGTCACGTACCTTCCGCGGGCGTTCTCGCTGGCGCCGGTTCGTGTGACAATGGGAGCGCGCGCGATGAGCCACCGACCGATCGTCTTCGCCACCACGCTCTGCCTCTGGGCTGCCGCCAGCTGTACGCGGCTCAATCCAGCGAGCCAGGACGCGGGAACGGGAGGGGCATCGCTGCCCGACTCATCCACCGATCACGCCGAAGTGTCAGGAAATGGAGGGATGCGAGGGGCGGGCGGCGCGGGGGTCGGCGGCGCGGGCGTGGGCGGCGCGGGGACTGGCGGCGCGGGAATGGCTGGCGCGGGAATGGGCGGCGCGGGCGTTGGCGGCGCGGGCGGCTCGTCGGCGGCGGCGGGCTGCGCGCTCATCATGCACATGGACGAGGTGTCGTGGAATGGGAGCTCGGGCGAGGTCATCGATAGCTGTCACCACAACAACGGCACAGCGGTGCGGGTCGTCAGTGCGGCCGACGCGCTTCCGAACACGACCAACGGCGGAAAATACGGGGGGCGGGCTGGCATGTTCATCGACAGCGGCGGCTGCGTCGAGGTGTCCGACGATTCGAGCTTGCACGCGACGACGCAGCTGACCGTGGCGGCCTGGATCTTCCCCACCGGTTTCAATCCCTTATCCAACGGGATCGTCGGAAAGCGAGCGGACTACTTGTCGGATAGCTCGTACACGCTCTTCGTTTGGAACAACCTCGACGTCAACTATCACCTGTACGCGGACATCGGGAACGATCGGTTCAACGGCAGCCAGACCCTCAACGCCAACTTCTGGTACCACGTGGCGCTGGTCTTCGACGGCACTCTCCCTGCGGCCCAGCGCGTGCGCTTGTACGTCAACGGGTCGCTCGACGGCGAATTCAACGAGACCGCCACCAGCGTGCCAGTCTTCCAGACGCCGGTGCACGTGGGCTGCATGCCGGCGGGAACGCCGCCGTCTGCCGGGCAAGAGTTCATCGGCAAGCTCGACGAGGTTGCCATCTGGACGCGCGCTCTCGGCGCCGCCGAGCTCATGCAGCTCGCGCTGTCGACGACGCCGCTCTGATCCGGCTTCCGGCGCTTTTCAGAAGCGGGCCGCGCAGACCACGCCCCATCCCGCGGTCGGGACGCAGTGGAGGCCAGTGGAGGCGCTTGCGGTTGCGGCGTCGCCCTGGGCGCTGCCGCCGCTGAGATACAAGTATGTTCCCACGCCGCTCAGCAAAGCGGCGCCGATGAAGCCCGCGATCGCGAGCTTCTCGGCGTTCTGGACGCCGTCGTAGCGGGAAGTGCAATCGCCCGGGCCGGTCACCAAGCTCCCGGTCACGCCGCAGCGGTCGTCGTTGAATGCGCCGGCACGTTGCTCTCGGACGATCTGAAAAGCGATGCCGACGGCCAGGCTCGCCGCGCCGCCGGCGGCGATGCCGGCGCCTGCCTTCTTGCGGTTGCTCCAGCCGGCGCCGGACTCCGGGGGAGCGGCGCTCGCGGAGATCGTGGTCGTCGAGAGGGCAGGCGACACAGACGGGTTCGTCGTGGTCGGCGGCGTTTCCCTCGGTTGCGCGGCATCGATGGTCGCGGCGACGGGAGCAGCGACCAGAACGACGCGTTCACGGGCCAGACCCCGCGCGGGAATTTGAACGGTCCGGACGACGGGCAAGTAGCCGGGCGCCCGCACCTCGAGAGCGACGCTGCCCGCCGGGACCAGCACCTCGGGCGTCGGGAAGGTCCCGACCTTTTCGTCGTTGATCAAGATTTCGGCGCCGGGAACCGCTCCGGTGATCTCCAGCGAGCCCGTGTGACCTTTGATGCTGGTGAGAGCCTGCCGGAGCAGCTTGTCGTTGCGGGCGATCCACGGATCATCCGCTTGCTCCAGTGCGTGCGTCAGGTTCGTCTGCGCGTCGACCCAATGACCGAGCGCTTGCTCGGCGAGAGCGATCTGAGCGAGCGCGTGCCCGCTCTTGGACAACTGATAGGCGCGCTTGAATTCGGCCAGCGCGCCCGCATCGTCCCTTTTCTCGCGGAGCTCGAGACCATGCTTGATGAGCGCTTCCTCTTGCGTTGCCGAGGCGTTCCCCTCGGCGGCGTCGGCGGAGGAAGTGCCCGTCGCAGAGACTAACCAGGCCGACGACGCCAAGGCGACGACAAAGAGCGGAGTCAATCGATGGGGCATTGGGATCTCTCAGTGAATGATCATCGCATCGTTGGAGCCACGCTTGGGCGCTGATCCGGAGCCGGAGCGCGGGGACGCAGGGTGGGACGTGCCGTGATGGCTCGCCTGCTTGCCGGCGACCGGTCTTGCGAGGAGCTCGAGCGCAATCTGGGATGGCGGAGCCGTTCCCGGCCCGAACGAGATCTCCTTCGGCCGGTGCCCCGCCGCCGATATGCGAAGGATGTGCGCCGCATGGTCGCCCGCGGGCAACGTGGTTTGCAGATGGCCCGAGACGGCGGGCCGCTCGTCGAGCACGATCGAAGCCTGCGGCGGATCGACGCGGATGTCGATGATGCGGGCGTCGGGCGGCAGCGCCGCCGCCGATGGCGGAGCCGGACCGACTGCCGCGCCCATGGGCGCCGGCGCGGCCAGTGTCGGGGCCGCGGCATGGGTCGAGGACGGCGGCCGATGACGGAGCGCGAGACCGACGCTGCTGGCGATACCCACTCCCGCGATGAGAGCGAACGCGACCTTGACGCGACGGTTGCCGCGCGCGCCCGGGAGAGGATTCGCCGTGACCTCGGCGGCCGTCTGCCGGAACGTCGTGGAGAGCTCCCGCGCCGCGCTCATGCGCGGTGGCGCAGCCTCGGTCGCATTGCCGCTGTCCGCGGCGGGGTCGTTGAATGCGGTCGCCAGCGTCGAGCGAACTTTCTCGCTGGCGTAGGGCAGCAGCGCTCTTCCGGCCGCCAGCAATGACGGATACCGGTCGGCGGGTGAGAACGCCAGCATGCGCAACAGGATCTTCTCGAGCTCGGGATGCAGGTCGGGCCGGCGCTGCCGCGGCGGATACACTTTCCCGGTCGCGATGTTGTGCAGAACTTCGAACTGGTTCTCTCCGGCGTGCGCGCGTGCTCCGGTCAGCATCTCGTACAAGATCTGGCCCAGCGCGAACTGGTCGCTGCGGCCGTCGACCTCCTTCAGACCCATCGCCTGTTCCGGCGACATGTACGCCGCGGTTCCCAGCACGGACGCCGTCGCTGTCAGGCCGGTGCCATCGCCCGGAGCCATCAGCTTCGAGACGCCGAAGTCCAGGACCTTGGTGATCGACTCGCCGAAGGCGCCGCGCGCGACGAAGATGTTGGCGGGCTTCAGATCACGGTGGACGACGCCCTGGGCATGGCCCGCCGCGACCGCCGACATCGCGGGCAGCAGCAGACTGACCGACCGTTCGACGTCCATGCGGCCGCTGGCCTCGATCAGATCCGCCAGCGAGAGCCCCTCGAGAAACTCCATCACCAGAAAAGGGATGCCGGCTTCGGTCCCCACGTCGACGACGTTCACAACGTGCGGGTGATGGATCCGAGAAGCGGCCTCTCCTTCGCGCAGGAACCGCGCCTGTGCCTCCGGTATCAGTGCGACCGACGGGCGCAGCGTCTTGACCGCGAACCGCTTTTTCAGGCCGAGGTGCAAGGCTTCGTACACCACGCCCATTCCACCTTCGCCCAGCACGCGTACGATCTGGTAACGGCCGAACGTCTGCCCGATCTCCAGTCGTTCCTGGTCGCTCACGAATCTCTCACTTGATTCAACCTGGCGCGCAGGCCTCGATTCAGCGTACAGCGTTGGCGTTCGCGCCGTCAATTTGGCTCGTGAGGAAGACGATGCGCTCTCGGTGTCACCAAGGGTGATGCGGTGTGGGCTTCAATCACCGGATGCCTGCGCCCCTGGATCCGCATACGAGCCATGGAAATCGACGAGACAACCGACCGCACGATCGTCTCGACGTTCGTCGAGAAGTCAGCGCGAGAGCGCTTGCTGGCATTCATCGGCAAGCCGCGCGCTCGCGGCAAGTTGCGGCGCGAGCTGCTCGACCTTCGTCGCATGAATCAGGGGGTGATCACCACCGTTCCAGCGGCCCTGCAATCGGCCCATGGGATCGGGGGACTGCTCGCAAAGTCCCGTCCGCCCGCTGACTGTTACCTGGTGTCCGAAAACGAGAGGCGCCGGGGTTGCGCGCCATCCTGTCGACCGGTTCCCGCTGACGGTTAGGCGTCTGAAGAGATGGCGTGGTTCGGCGCGTCGCCGCCCGCGGCCGCCGGCACGCGGGGAGGGCTCACCGACGCTCACATTCAGGCCGGCAGCCGAACCGACGAGAAACACCAAGGCTGTGGCGCAGAGCATTCTTCAGTTGGCCTTGCTCACAGGGTTCGCGGCGGCGGCGGGATGCAGGTTGGCAGGCGGCGAGTCGGACCCGATCGACGCGGGCTCCGGGGGAACGACTGACATGGCCGGGGCCGACGGCGCAGGCGGGGACGGGCAGACCGGTGGTTCGGCGGCGGGCGGTGATGGCGGCGAGTTGGGCGCCGGTAACGTCGCTGGCACGAGCGGCATCGCGGGTGTCGCGGGAGCAGACGCTGCCGTCTCCTGCGCGACACCACCTCCGGCAAGCCCGCTCGTCGGTTGGGCCGCCGTGCACCCCTTGAATCCGAGCGGAACCACCGGTGCTGGCGATGAGACACCGGTGCATGTGACCACGACAGCCGATTTCAACAACAACGCGGGCGGCACCAACGCGCGCGTCCTCTATGTCACCGGATCATTGACCGGACAGTTCTACGTCGGCTCGAACAAGACCATCATCGGATTGTGCGGAGCCTCGCTGCACGGTCACCTCGAGATGAATGGCTCGGTGAACGTCATCGTGCGCAACCTCGCGATCGTCGGGTTCGGCGTCGGCGACTGCGCTCTGGATCCGACCTATGATCCCACGATCGGTTGCTCATCCGGCCTGGATGCGGTGTCAGTCTATGGCGGCGCCCAGCGCGTCTGGTTCGACCACTGTGACATCTCCGATGGCACCGACGGCAATCTCGACATCACGACCGGGGCCAATTTCGTCACCGTGTCCTGGACCAAATTTCACTACACCCCTCGCACCGACAACGTCGGCTCCGATTCGAGTGGCGGCACAGGT
>Ga0265342_10000279_pt1 | contig 57442 bp, 47 predicted proteins | sample 4CB327metaG_FD_203125 | JGI IMG/M metagenome (GOLD analysis project Ga0265342, IMG submission 203125) | Rhizosphere microbial communities from Carex aquatilis grown in University of Washington, Seatle, WA, United States - 4-CB3-27 metaG | ecosystem: Host-associated > Plants > Roots >...
GTTCCCACTCCCGTGACGATGATCGATATAAGGTAGGATCTGCCGATCTGCTGGATGTCGAGAGCGAGAAACTTGTACGCCTGCAGGCTGAAAACGCGCGGGATGAGCCGGTAGCCCACCCGCATCACTATCCTCTCATCGGTGAAAGACACCCCCACTACTATGAGAAAGGGAATGACGCACGCCAATGTGCAGAGTATGAAAACCACGTGAATGGCCGCCCCGGCGCCGGGGGAGACAGTGTTCAGTGCTCTCCGTTTCATAGCAATGCCCTTTCCGGGTTGATGCGGCGAATGACGAGGTTCGTGGCGAGGACCAAAACAAACCCCACCGCCGATTGGTAGAATCCCGCGGCAGAGGCCATTGCGATATCGTTGGTCTGGGTCAGCGCGCGGTAGACGTAGGTGTCAATGACATTCGTGACAGGAAACAAAGAGCCCGACTGGAGAGGAACTTGGTAGAAAAGTCCAAAGTCCGAATTGAAAATCCTTCCGACGGCGAGGACGCTCAAAATGATGATCAGAGGCTGAAGAAAAGGAATGGAAATATAGCGCATCTGAACCCACTTGCCTCCCCCGTCACTGGCTATGGCCTCGTAGTATTCGGGGTTGATGCCGGCCAGTGCCGCCAAGTAGATCACCGTTGTGTAACCGGCGTTTTTCCAAGTGTTTATGATAGGAAGAAGAAACGGCCAGTATTTTGGCTCATTGTACCAGCGCACGCCATGAATGCCGAATAAGGGGAGCACCTCTTTGTTTATCACCCCCGTGTCGGGGGACAGGAGGGCGTAGACGAGGTAGCTCACCATGACCATGGAAAGGAAATAGGGAAAGAGCATGGAAGTCTGGTAGATCTTTTTCAACATCCGGCCGCGAATCTCGTTCAGCAGCAGAGCGAGGGTCACCGGAACAATGGCGTTGAGCGCTATGAACAACAGGTTGTAGCCCAGGGTGTTACGCGTGATGATCCATGCGTCTTGCATGGCAAACAAATAGTGAAAATTCTTGAAGCCGCTCCAGGGGCTGCGAAACATTCCCTGCGTAAAGTTGTAGTCCTTGAACGCAATGATCACACCAACCATCGGGAAGTAGCTGTTGACCAAAGTGTAGACCACGGGTATGGCCAGCATGAGGAGCAACTCTCTGGAACTGATGAGGTTACGAAAAAAAGATCTCTTCTTGCCTGCCATCTGTATCGCCTAATTGCCCTTTTTAGTCGATCTCGCCTAATGGGATAACGTTAACACGACGACATGATGTCATGTTAAGATAAATGTTGTCAAGACTTTTCTTTGTCCAGTCCTTCCGTGAGGTTTCTAGACATATTGACATGTCGACATGTTATGATTTACTAATCATGAGAAGCAAGGCCTGAACGAAGAGCTTAGCGGAGGCAACAAGTGGGTCCCCGTTTTTCGGAGAAGCAAAAGAACCCGTTTGGGATGTTTCCCATGGGCAACACGCATCATGCTGACTTTCTAAAGCAGTCTGCGCCCCTGACGACACCCCAATACAAGAAATTCATGCTCGGCGAGATCCGTGCCATGGTGGACGCCGGATTCAACGTCTACAACATGAACTTCGGCTGGCTGGATCTCGAGATCCGCCGCGATGTTTGGAATTTCGATCGCACAGACAGCGTATTCGAAATCTGCACCCAACTCGGGCTGCCATTCTTTTCCTGGATGTTTGCCGAGCTTACCCCGCGCTGGCTGACGCGCGAGCATCCCGAAGCCGCGGCCGTCGCCGCAACAGGCTACCGCGGGCCTTCGCACAGTTACGGGTCTTCCTTTGCGCTCCAGCGCGTGCGCACTTTCATCCATGCCGTTATTCGCCGCTACGGCGATTCGCCTCTCTGCATAGGGTATAACGTCGGAATAGAGTCCGGCCTCTTTTGGATGGAAGAACAGGACAGCTCCGAGCCGGCGGCGCGGATTTGGGATTACAACGAGGAAGTCGTGTCGGGCTTCGCGCGCTGGCTGCGGCAAAAATACGGATCTCTCGATGAGCTCAATCGCATCTACAGAGATCACTATGAGTCCTTCGCGGAGGTGGAACCGCCCAATAGCCGATATATCCAGGAACAGTTCATGCTCATCAACCAAGTGCCGTGGCTGGACTGGCGGCTGTACATGATCGACGTCCTCACTTCATATATCCACTTCAAAGCGGACGCGGTGCGTGAGTTGAAACCTGACGCGCTGGTGAGCGATCAATCCTACGTCATTGACCCGGCCAAAAACGCGCAGGATATCTGGAAGATCAACGAGCGGATGGATGTCATCGGCACGAGCATGTTCGTCTCGAACAATCCCGGTGAATTCGCACGTGCCGAATACTGGGAGGATTACTTTCGCTGTTCGGCGCGTGGGAAGCCCTACTGGATCTGGGAGCTGCGATGCGGCCAGAACGCCTGGGGAATCACCAATTGGGGGCTTCCGGTCAGCGCGAATGACGTGGCGCGGTTCACATGGCAGGCCATTGGCCATGACTGCAAATCAATCCAATACTGGAATTGGCGCCCACATATCGGCGGTGTCGAGGTCGGAGGCCACGGCTTCACCGAACGTGACGGCAGCGTAACCGATCGGGTGCGACGAGTCGGGGGCATCAGCCGGCTGCTGCAAGAGAATCGCGAATGGTTCCTCGAGGCGCACGTTCCGCAGGCGGGTATCGCTCTTTTGGACAGCCCGTTGTCGCGTATCATCGCCGCGGGGGAAGGATCTGACTCACTTGTCTTCGAATCGCAGGTCGGCGCTCACCACATGTTGAAATCGCAGGGGTATGACGTCGATTTCATTCGAGAAGAAGAGATCGTTGCTGGCTTGCTCGCGCGCTACCGTCTTCTCGTCGTGCCTTTTGCGTACGCTTTGGATCCCGCGACCGGCGCAGCCCTCCGCGCATGGGTGCACGGTGGCGGCTTCCTGTTCTCCGGCATGTGGTGCGGCGCAAAGGACGAGCATGGGTACGGCCAGCCCGTGGTGCCAGGCTTTGGCCTGGCTGAGGTGTTCGGAGCGAGAGAAAGAGCGCTCTACCCGGTGTTCAGCGAAAAGGATCGTCTGCAGACTAATATGCAGTTCTCATTCAACGGGAATATCACCGGAAGGCCCCTCTTTCGGATTGTACAGCCACTTCTGCCGGAGGGGCAGGCACAACCCGGAGACAGCTTCACGGGATTCTGTTACGTTTCCCATCTGAGTCCATTTCCGAACGCCGACGTTATCGCGGTGGATGAACGAGAGCAACCGGTTGTGGTCAGAAATCGATTCGGAGCCGGGCAGGCTATTATGGTAGGCTCGTTCCCGATTCCCGAGCAAGAATTCGCGGTCACCGGATTGAACAGGCTTGCAGAAGATTTTGCCGCTCTTGCGGGCGTCGAGCCGACGCTCACCATCCTCAACCGCGGCAATCGTCAGGTGGCCGCGAAGCTTCTCTGCCATCCAGACGGCAGCCGAGCGATGATCGCCCTCAATAACGAGACACGGACAGCCGAGTTGAGCATCCGGCTCGGTGGCGTAGCGGTAGCCCACGCATTCGATCTGGAGGGGGTGACGGCCGTGACTTTCGCGAACAGCCCCGGAGGTTCAATCATCCGCCTCCGGCTCGACCCGGGCGACGCCCGGGCAATTCGAATCGAGGTACTATGAACCAATTCCTCAAGGACATTCTCGACCAACCCGCGGCTCTTCAGACGGCGCTCGATTATACGCTCTCAACAGGGATGGGGGATCTCGGCCGCGCGGCTCGGATGATCACATCGGCCAAGCGCGTGGTGCTTACGAGCATGGGCAGCGCTCTCTATTCGCTGATACCGCTTCACCACGAGCTCGCGCGCGTACACCCCGCCGTCCACTTGATCGAGACGGCTGAGCTCCTTGCCGAGCCTCCCGCCGGAACCGACACGCTGTACGTGATCCTGTCGCGCTCCGGTGAAAGCGGCGAAGTGGCCTCCTTCTCCCGGTATCTGCACGAGCGAGGGATGCCGATGATCGCCGTCACCATGACTCCTTCGAGCACGCTGGCGAAAAACGCGGATCTCGTGCTCCACGATCCGGTTCCTTACGACGGCTTGATTTGCACGAAGGCATACACCACCCTGACGCTTGTCGGCCTTCTGATGGCCGCGCACGTTTCCGGAACTCTGACGGCGACTCTCACTGCCCGTCTCACCTCTTCATTCGCATGGCTGGAGGAGAGTAAAGAGACTTTCTGGAAAGCCGCGGCGGCACTAGGCTGGCTGAACGGATCCCTCTACTTTCTCTCCTACGGCGCGGGCGATGCGCTCACACTCTCCGGCGCGCTCTGGCTCGAAGAAGCCGCGCGGGTCTCTGCGTCCACAATGTCGATCGCGAATTTCTTGCACGGTCCCGTCGAGCAGGTGGACGACCGGTTCCGCGGAGTGTGGATCGATCTTTCCCCGAGCGCGCATTCCAAAGCAAAGTTTGCGCAAGCATTTTCGCATGGAGGCCGCTGGATCAAGCTCATGATGGATGACGCTGAGTCAGACTTTTCCCTGCGCTCTCACGGTTTGCCCACATCCTTCCGGGTGCTCTTGGCGGCCATGCCCGTCCAGCTCATCGCGTGGCGAACCGCAGAGACCCTCGGGATCGAGGCCGGGGAGATGCGTTATCTAGAATGGGTGGTGAAGTGATCCTTCACGGCCCGGTTCTCGGAATCGACGTCGGTGGTACTCGCACCAAGTTCGGTCTCGTCGATCTTGCGGAAAGAAAGATAATCGTGGAACTGGTTCGCCCGACCTGCACCGACGGTTTTGAGCAGTATCTCCTCTCCATCAGCGAGGCGTTCGGGGACCTGTGCCAATCAGGGAAAATCGACCAGCGACGCGTGCGCGCTTGCGGGGTAGGTCTGCCGGGATTTGTCGGCCCGCGGATCAGTGCGTTGTGGAAGCCGCTCAGCTTCCTGGAAGGAAATCAGCTCGTGCCGGCGCTGGCAAGGACGCTTCAGATGCCCATCCGGGCGGACAATGACGCAAGGCTGGTCGCGCTCGGAGAAGCGAATTTCGCTTCCCCGAGTGGCGCGCAGCGCCTGCTGTCACTGACATTGGGCTCCGGGCTCGGATTCGGATTTGTCGTGCAAGGCCGCTTGCAGGAGCCGACTTCAATCAACCATCTCGCCGGTCATATTCCCGTTCGGTCTATCGCGGAGCGGTGTTATTGCGGATTCCATGGATGTCTGGAGATGCTCGTCAGCGCATCCGGCCTGATGAGAAGCTACCGCGAAGCTTTGACGGCGGCTCCGGATGGAGATAAGAAAGTGGCAGGTACCGCGGAGGAAGTGTTTGAGGCCGCGCAATCGCAAAGCCCCGCGGCGGTCCGCGGCGTGCGTCAGTGGCTTGTTGACTTGTCCGCCGGATTGAACGCGTACATCTACCTATTCGGGCCTAATACCATCGTTATCGGGGGAGGTCTGTCGAAGAGCCTCGATCCGTGGATGCGAGAGCTCGAGTCTCTGCTGTTCGCCCTCCCCCGCGAAGGCTACACGGTCGAGCTGAAGACGAGCCGCCTTCAGGAATCAGCCGGAGTGCTCGGAGCTGCGGCCCTCTTTCTCAGTTGACTCAAATCAGCGGGGTTTAGACGCCCACAATCCGCTTGAAACCCGCCTCACTGGAAACCATGTGGATGGCGAGTGTGAGCAGATCGCCACGCCCCACTGAAGTCGTGCGTTCGATCGGGGATCCATTATCGAGGTACGTGACGTTCTTGATCGCGAAAGCAGGTTTCGGCGTCGATTCATCAAGGCCGAACAGCAGAGCGTCATCTTTTGCCATGATGATTGCCTCATAGGTCTCTTCGGCGTGATCGAGCACGAGCCCGAATTGCTCCGTGAGCATTCTGTAGAGCGACCCGGCCTCCAGCTCGCTTTCGGGGAAGCCCGCGCACAGGTAAACCGGGATGAGCGTCGTTTCCTTGAGCACGGGTATCCGATTGGCGAGACGCAGCCGGGTGATGCGAGTAACGCGTCGATTGTTCTCCGGAAGCCTGAGAAGCTCGGCAGCTTGGGGTTCGGCTTCTTCCACGGAAAAAGAAAGCACACGCGAGCTGGGCTCCAGCCCGAGATGTTTCATGTCGCTGGAAAAGCTATAGATCCTGTCGATATTCCTCCGCAGTTTCTGATGTGCGACGTATGTGCCCTTCCCTTGCCGCCGCTCGAGGTATCCCTCAGCGACAAGCCGATTGATGGCCTCCCGAACAGTTATTCTGCTTACTTGAAATGTGGCTATGAGCTCCGCCTCGGAAGGAATCTGCTCTTCGCCCTTGTACTCTTGCCGCTCAATCCTGTCCTTGATGATCTTGGCCAGTTGATAGTACTTAGGGATGCCCTCGGAACTCTTGTCGACCAAACTGTTCCCCATCGATCGATTCCTCCGAACAATTGTTCAAATTTGCTTCCAATTGTGCACAGCAACATGCGCCAGCCTACTCGTCATGACGTCATGATGATGCAATCAGAATAGTATAAATATAACATTTGTCAAGCGGGTTTGCCCATTATCGAGGCGAGCCCGTTTCGACAACAACCCACCCATTTGCTCGCGAAACCAATGAAATCTTCTGCTGCTGCTCCGCCGTGGCGTACAACCGCCAGTCGAACATCCTGAGATGAATCGTGAGAATTCGGCTGGCATGCCGCTTAATGAAGTCACCCGTGCCGACGCACGTACCCGTCCCAGCTACACGCCTCATTATGCGGTCGCTGAAAGGTTAACCCCTAAGCCTACAACCGGGTCAACGCCTTCAGGGGGGACAAATGCATCCCCCCTCCGGCGGAATCGCAAGACTGCATTGAGCGCGTGCATCGCGGTCAGACTCAAGTACTTCCACGGAATCCGCAGTAATCCGATTCACACCGGTAAAGTGAATGGCTTTTGCTCTCATCGATCTGTCTCCCATATATATAGAAGAATGCTTCCTGGCTGCCGAGTTACTTGATATCAGCATACTGTCAAATTAACCACCAAATTTCTAATCGTGAGGCGATGACGCTATGTAGACATGTTGACATGTCGACATGTAATTGGCAATAATGATGGAAATGCGATCGATATGACTCGCTCAGGAATATTGGATCTGCTTGTCAAACAGAAGGCTCCATGGAGGCTGCGGCATGCCAAGAAACTACACGCTTGAAAATGGAAAGCTCTATCAGGAAAGAGCCGAGATACCTGTGTTCTGGTCAGGTGATGTAATCGTAGCAGGAGGGGGCCCGGCAGGCATAGGTTCAGCCCTTTCGAGCGCGCGGAACGGATGCTCTACGATTATCATTGAAAAGCATGGATATGTCGGCGGTATGGCCGCGTTTGGGGAAGGAATGCCTCTTGGGGGCGCGTATCCCGGGTACAAGAAGATCGGGGGTATTGCCGAGGAGATTCTGGATAGTCTCCGTCATGCAGGACCTGATTCCGCCTCGGTTCGGGACGTCAAGTACTTCAGTCTTTGGTTTTTCCATGATCCTGAGTACTTGCGGTATCTTGCCGGGGAGCTTCTGCAGCAAGCAGGAGTGAAAATCATGCTCCATGCAATGGTTGTTGATGTAATCATGGAAGGCAATACTTTGCGGGGAGTAATCATTGAATCGAAATCGGGCAGACAGGCGGTACTTGCCAAGGCAACCATCGATTGCACGGGTGATGCGGACATCGTCGCTTGGGCTGGAGGTCCTTTCTTCACGGGCGACGAGGGCCAGAAAACAATGGCCTTCACTCTTCCCTACGTCATGGCTGACGTGGATGTGCCGCGGGCATGGCAATCTCTGGATCAAGACCCCAGACTGGTCAAGGCAACCGCACGCGCCCTCCGGGACGGCTTGCAGCTCCACGCCGACGATAAGGTTTGGGTGCTGTTCAATGGAATCAGACCAAATACGCTCTATGCAAACAACACGAGGATCAACGGCTTCGACGGAAGCAACACAGAGGAGATCACTCTGGCGGAATTGGAAGCCCGCAAACGAATTGCGGTGCACATCGCCTTTTTCAGGAAGTATGTCCCCGGATTTGAACAGGCTTATGTGTCAAAAGTCGGCGACCAGATAGGAATCCGCGATACTCGGCGGATACGAGGAGAGGCGACCCTCGAGACCGCGGACTGCATCTCGTTCAAAAAACGCGGCGATTCTGTCATCCGAGCTGCGGGACCGCTTGACGATGTCAGCAGGAAAAAGGGCGGCGAAGGTACAGAGTCGAGCGTGAGGCAAATGCAAAACGACAAAGACTGGTACGAAGTGCCTTATGGAGCGCTCGTGCCGCAGGGTTTGGACAACATTCTGGTTGCCGGAAGGATGTTCTCATCATCACATCTCGCCCAGGCAGGAACGAGGGGCATGGGAACAATGATCGGTTTCGGCCAGGTGGCCGGACTCGCTGCATCCATCGTCGCGAAAAAGGGAATCAAGGCCCGCGAAGTTGACGTAGGAGAGTTGCGGAGGATGCTCGTTGAACAGGGCTGCGATCTGGACGGCACCCGCTCCGCGGAAGATCACGGTGATGAGAAAATGTATATCAGCGGCGTCATCTACCCCGAAAACGATTAGAAGCACATCGTTTCGGGGGTCGACATCGTCCGACGCTACTCGATAACCAGGACCTCGTGATCCAAGATCGAAGGGACAGAGATGGTGACCCATCCCTCGCGGTTGACAAAGTCAAGCGACGATTCTCCGACAAGGGCCCGTGCCGAACCGCCCTGAATATCAGCATGCAGTTTGACACGTACCGTGCAGGGGCCGCGTGGCACAAGCTCTCGGACGGGCGCCCGCCAAGCTCCCGGATTCGTCAAATTCACGAGATGCACAATCATTCGACCGGGTTGGTGGTAAAGGCGACAATCCAGAAGCCCCGGTCCAAGTACTTCCAGCGCGAAGCCCTTTGGGCAGAGCCATCTGGCAATATTTGCAACCAGATCGCAATGATCAGGAAGGTTGTCGCGCGCAATGCATTGATCGATGCCTGCCGCCATGTATGCAACACGACCGCCCGCCTCCGTTTCGCGCAGTACCAATCCAGGCTCCGATGTTGCGGGAATACGCATCCACGAAGTCTCTGGTGGATAGATCGGAAAAGCGGGAATGAAGGTGAGAGGTGTTACCGTGCCGATTTCGGCTGAGACCTGTGTCAGCCGCCCGCCAAAAGGAAGGATATCTGTTTCATCGAAGCCAATCAGAACGGGGTGACGGCGGCCAGTCCCGAGCAGCTCATCCTGACTGTGCGGTACGTTCACCCTCTCGCGTAATTCGGGATAAAGCCGCAGATATGTGTGAGCAGATGGCGACTCCCAGTCCGTGTTCCGCGGGGCAGGCGGCGTGGGACAAGGTCCGTAGGCGTGAACGCCAAAAAGTTCCGCGAGCCTGAAATCGGCACGCGGCTCGCCCCATACGTCACAACGGCTGGTATCACCCGTGGCCATCACGCCTTTGCCGCCTGCCGCGAAGCTTTCAATGGAAGCCGCCTGAGCGTCGCTCATGGCGCCAATGTTAGGAAGGATGATCGCGTCGAGGTCGCCGCTCTGTTTGTCCAAGTTGTCGATGTGAACCGGCACATAGGGGATGCGGGCGGAAACCAGAGCCAGCACGACGCCTTGATAGGGCTGGACGCATACTTCGGAAGGAAGATTGCGGCCGAAGAAATCCAGATTCCGTTGCGACCAGACCACACCGATGTTTGCGACGGGCTTCCGATCAATGAGGAACCGCTCGTTCCGCTGGTGCCAAGCGAAAAACGGTTCCGCGGTCCCATACTGTCGGCGGTCCTCGTGATAGGCGCCGATATGGTGCCACCACGGTTGAATCGTCCCCGCCGCTCCCGCGGCCATCCATAATCGGGCTTCTGCGGCCGGTCTGGCTGAGAGTCGGAACGTGGGCTCGGGGCTTTGGTACATTGCCATCGCCTCGATGACCACGGGACCCCATCCGAGCAGATCGTTGAGAAGGGCTCCCTGGTCAGCGTTGTCCGTAAACCCGAGTCCCGCACGTTCACGCGTCTGAAAATCAAGCAGCACGAATCGCGACCGTTCACAAAGCGACTTGATGTCCCGAAACCCTTGCGCGCATCCGATCATGCTGCCATGGAGCATTCCCAGCCAGAGACAATCCGGTCCTCCCGCGGAGCTGGCGACCTGATTGAAAAGATCCCAGACCTCGATGCGTCGACGGTAGCTCCAGTCGATCCACCGCCTGAAGGCGTCGTCGCCCCAATCATGTCTTTCCGGAAGCTGCAAATGGGCGAAATCGAAGAACCGGCGTCTGCAGTGTTCGCAATAGCAGATTGAGTCCTGCCACATCCCGCTCCAGCTGTTGTCGCCGAATCCGTCAGGGCGATACCGCTCGATTACCTCATGCAGGATGCGGGGAATGAATTCGTCGTAGTACGGGCTGTTGATGCACGTGAAGTAAAACTCTCCGCTCCGATAGGGCCGTCCATCCTCACCCACGGCGCACCAATCGGGGTGGGTCGAGTAAAACGGCTCGCGGACCCTGTTGCAATCCATGCGGGCAATAACAGCGAGTTTATCCTCCCGAGCGACAGCGCGCAGCTCGCCAAAGAGGTCACGCCCCTCGAGGTAGTGCGCACGATGCTGCGGGAGGGCGCTTGGGTAGTAGGCGACGATCCCCCCCGCGTTCACAATCACGCCTTGAACGGCGGTACGGCGCCAGTGTTCCCGCCACCAGGGGATGTCGTAGCGCGTAGGATCTATCTCAGTGATGTTGGTCTGCCCCCAGCGCAGGCAGCGACGGTACCAGGGATCCTGATCGGCCATTATTTGAGCACCGCGCTCAAGGCGGACAGGACACGGTCAACGTTGTGCGGACGCGCCGTATGACCCATCAGCCCGATGCGCCAAATCTTGCCGACAAGCGGGCCGAGGCCGGCACCGATCTCTATGCTATGCTCACGGAGCAGCCGCGATCTCACCTCGGCCTCATTTACCCCGTCAGGGATTCTGACCGCGTTCAGCATAGGCAGGCGGTGGGGGGCCTCCACCAGCATCGAAAGTCCGAGATTCGCAAGCCCTGCCACCAACCGTTCATGCATCGCCATATGCCGTGCGTGCGCGGCATTCTCTCCTTCCTCGTGAATCAAGGCGAGAGACTGGTAGAGGGCGTAAAGCATGTTGATTGGCGCCGTATGGTGGTAAACCCGCGCACTGCCTTCCCAATACTTGATAATCATGGAGAGGTCCAGATACCAATTCGGGACCGGGCTCTTTCTGGACGAAAGCCTGGACAGCGCGCGATCCGAGAAAGAGACAGGGGCGAGACCCGGCGGGGAAGACAAGCATTTCTGAGAACCGCTATATAGCGCGTCTGCCCTCCAAGAGTCCATGGTGACCGGAAGGCCCCCGAGGCTGGTCACGGCATCGACAAGATAGAGAGAATCCGTGCCTTCGAGAAGGCCGCCAATCTCCTCTACCGGATTGCGTACTCCGGTGGAAGTCTCCGCGTGCACCACGGCGACGATTTTGTACTTGTTGGCCTCAAGTTTCTTCCTCACATCCTCTACGCGGACTGGTGTCCCCCACTCGAACTCCAAAGTATCGACCACAGCGCCGAGCCTGCCGGCAAGGTCTTTCATCCGCATTCCGAACACGCCGTTGATGAGAATAAGGACGTGATCGCCGCGCTCCACCAAATTGACAAAACAAGTTTCCATTCCCGCCGAGCCGGTCCCCGACATGGGGAGCGTAAGCCGATTGGACGTGTGCAGAAGCTTTTGGAGCATCTCCTTGATGTCATTCATCAGAGAGATGAAATAAGGATCCATGTGACCAATTGTAGGTCGGGCAAGCGCCTGGAGGACTTCCGGTGGCACACAAGAGGGGCCAGGTCCCATGAGAAGGACATCGGGGATGGCGCTGATCTTTGGATGAAGTGGCATCGTTTATCCTTTCTTTCTCGGCAAGCCCATTCCGCAAATCGCCTTGCACGATGAACATCGCGCTCGGCCGACGCGGCCTTGTGGGACTATGAAGCTTAAGCCAACCGCAGCTTTCGGAGATTATCAAAGCTCATGCGGATGCTTTCCAATGGCGGATACTTCTTCCCCGGAATCCACTGCTCGACCGTGAACCATTGGGCTCCACACCTCTCCCCTAACGACGCGATAGCCGCGAAGTCGACAACACCGGTCCCGATCTCCGTCAAGAGCGGACTGTAATCGGGATAGCCATCCGGCTGTTTTTCGATCTTTATGTCGGCATTGTCAGGTATCTTGTCCTGAAAATGGACCAGAGGAAATCTGCCGGCATATTTGACCATATAATCGCCTATTTTAAGCCCGGCAATTGAGAACCAGAATGTATCAAACTGAATCTTGAGATATGCCGGTTCCGTTTCTTCCATAATGATGTCGAATGCGCGTTTCTCGCCATATTTCCAGAATTCGTGAGCATGATTGTGATAGCAGAACTGAATTCCTTTTTGAGCACACCGCTTACCGATAGTGTTATAAAATGCAGCGCACGTGTGTACGTCCTCGAGTGAATCATATGTATGCCAGTTCAATACCAGGTATCTGCAGCCAAACGCGAGCGCATAGTTCACAACCCCGTCAAAATCACTCTCAAGCTCTTCATACGTCGTATGGTGGCATATGGCAGTAAGGCCTAATGATTCGAGCTTGGTTCTGACCTGTCCAGGTAAAAAGTCCTTGAACCTGCCGAATTCGAGACCTTTGTAGCCAATCTCCGCAATCTTTTCGAGCGTGCCGAATAAATCCCTTTCAATTTCTTCACGCACCATGCCGGGAATAAGTCCAATGGGCACCGCCATGAAAAACCCTCCCTCTATTTCCTGACTGGATAGATGGATTCATAGACGCCGTCCGTGGCTTCTTCAATAATAACATCCTTCATAAAGCTCACGGCCTTGACAATTCCTTCTCTCAAAGACATTGCCGCATCTTCGTGCTCAATGCTCAAGACACCGTCATATCCCGCCAATTTCAAGGCCAGGATTATGTCTTTCCATACCTGAGCATCATGTCCATATCCGACAGTGCGGAAAACCCATGCGCGACTCTTGATTTCGGAATAATGCTTTGTGTCGATGACTCCATTCCTTAGGACATTCATCTTGTCCACTCGTGTATCCTTCATGTGGGTATGGTAAATGGCTGGACCAAGCTCGGATACCGCGACGGAAGGGTCGATTCCCTGCCAGAAGAAATGGCTCGGATCATAATTGCAGCCTAGGGTCTCACCTACTGCCTTCCTCAGCTTCAAGAGCGTTTCGGGATTGTACACAGCAAATCCAGGATGGGGCTCGATGCATATCTTGACTCCATGCGCCTTTGCGTATTCGGCAGCCTTGAACCAGTAAGGGATCAATTCGTCGTTCCATTGATATTGGAGAACCTCGTAAAATTCATCAGGCCATGGCTGCACGACCCAATTGGGATGTTTTGCGCCCGGGGCATCGCCTGGGCACCCCGAGAAGCCTATTATCTTATCTACGCCCATCATCTCTGCGAGATTTACGACTTTGATAAATCTGTTGTGCGCCGCGTCAGCAATCTCCCTATTTGGGTGCACGGGATTTCCATGGGCATCGAATGCGCTTATCGTCAAGCCATGATCGCCAATGAGCTTCAGAGTTTCATCACGCTTGATCCTGCTCATTAGGAGCTCGTCGAGATCGAGATGGCCACCCCTTCCGCTTCCCGGAGCAAGCTCTATGGCGCCTATTCCGAGCTCTGAAACAAATTTGAGGGCTTCTTGAAAATCGATATTGAATCTCGATAGCAAGGCGAAAAATATCCCCAGTTTCATGGCCTGCTCCTAACGCGTTTGGCTGACACGGGCATGAGATTTCATAGGAAGCCAGACAGATTCGGCTTTTGAGCTTTCAACGCACTTTTCTATGAACTTGACGCCCCGCACTCCATCATCCACAACCGGAAAATCAAGCCGACCCCGATTGGGAGTTTCGCCATGCTTCAATGCAAGGAGTGCTTCCGAATAGGGCCGGTATATATTCGCAAATGCTTCATAAGTCCCTTCCGGGTGACCTCCCGGCAGGCGGTAGGAGGACTGAGCCAGGGGGTAAAGCTCACTATATCCTTTTGAAAGCGTACAACAATCCTTGCCGATTATTGCAACTTTGAGCTCATTCGGAAACTCCTGAAGCCATTCAATGCTTCCATTTTCGCCAAATATCCTTACCTTGAGCGAATTCTTGCTTCCCACCGCAATCTGCGAACACCAATAGACACCACCTGCCCCATTTGCATATTTAATCATGATAGCGGCATTGTTATCGAGCTTGGAAGTATTTCCAAACGAATCCAGCTTCGCACAGAGAGAGTCAATTTCCAGGCCCGTCATATATGACAATGTGTTCTCGATATGGCAGCCGATGTCCCCGACACAACCTGAAATGCCTTGATATTCAGGGTCGAGCCTCCATCTGACTTTCCCATCGGCAGTCGGGTTCTCCGCTCTACGCGCAAGCCCACCGTGGACATACTCCGCCATCACCATCCGTATGTCCCCGATATCCCCGTTCCTTATCATCTCACGCGCCTGCTTGACCATTGGATATCCAACATTTGAGTAGGTCACGAGAAAAAGAATCCCCTTCTCATTTGAAATACGCGCGAGCTCATCAGCTTCTCCCGGGGTAATTGTCAAGGGCTTGTCGCAGGAAATATGGATGCCTTTTTCCATGAAAGCCTTTGCAATTGCATAATGGCTATTATTGGGAGTCACAATAATGACATAATCGATCTTGTCTTCTCGCTGTGCCTCTTTTTCCGCCATTTCCTCAAAATTCCGGTAAAGCCTTTCCGTCTCTATTCCGAGCTTCCGCCCGGTTGTTTGGGTAGTGTTCCAATTCCGCGAGAAACAACCCGCCGCAATCTCTCCCCTGCCATCAAAAATGGCCGCCTTGCGGTGGACGTCTCCGATGAATGCCCCTTCTCCGCCGCCAACCATTCCAACTTTCAATTTCCTGTATTCCTGAATCATCGTCATGAGGCTCCTTTCACCTCTTTCAATTCATTTCGCGACCATTGCCTACAAGCGCCAATCAATGACCGCGCTTGTATAGTGCGACAATTGCTCATGAAGACCGCGATACGTTTGGGGAGCCTCACCATAACTGATCACGTGGCTGAGAAGCGGACGCACGTCGAGCCTCCTCGTCCCTATCAATTCGAAGACCGTCTGAAGAGCCCATTCAACTGACATCTCCGATCCGAACCTGTCTTTTTTCAGAGGATATCTCTCCAGCAGCGCCCCACGCATCACAAGCCCCCTGACATGGACGTCCTGGAGCATGGGGTTCATGTCCGACTCATAAGGAGCGCGTGGGGTACCGAGAAGCACGATCTGGCCCATGTAGGCCGTACCTTTGACGCAATTGCAAATGACCGCACTATGTCCCACGCAATCCACCGTTATGTCGGCGCCTCTGCCGCCCGTGATCTTCTTCAACTCCTCAACCTGCGCTTCAGGGAGGGCATCGATGACGGTTTCTATGCCAACGCGTTTGGCAAGCGCGCATCTCTCTTTGACGGGGTCCAATCCGATCACCTTTGCTCCGTATATCTTATAGAGCATCGAAGCAAGCACTCCTACGATGCCAAGGCCAAAGATCGCCACGGTATCGTTGAGCTTTAAGGGCGTTATATTCGGTGCGGTCAAGGCAATCTCGGCCATGCAACCGACCACACCCTCTACGGGATCCAGGCGTTGATCAATTTTGAAGAGATGGGACCACTGTTCTTCGTTTGCATGCTCGAATTTTTGCACGGATGCATGCTTTCCCGCGAAATAGGTCCTCTCACCAATTTCAAAGTCTGTAACTCCGCTGCCTTTCGCTATGATGCGGCCAATTGCGCCGTATCCCGGGTAATAAGGAAAAACCGGATTCTTCCTACCCACTGCATATAAGTTTGCAAGCTCAGTGCCGCTGCTTATGATTGAAGCTTCGTTCTGAATGACGACTTCGTTGACCTTGAGATCGCTCAGGTCGATTTCTCTTGTCGCTATTGCAACAACGCCCGCTGAGGCAAATTCGATCTGCTTTGATATCATCGGCGGTGCTCCATTAAGGCAAACGCCCCTTGACGGGGCTCCGTATCGGATAAAGTATCTCGAAGCCGACTCGGCGCAATAGGTATTCGTCCATCCGCCGTGATTCTGTCGTCATGTTGTCATATTGGTATGACCTGTGTCAAGTGCTCGATCGGTGCTGACATGGCGATTAGCGGCCCTGGTGCACCATAGTTTGGCTCAGAAGAGGATACCGAAAGCATGAATCTCGCTGCCACTATTCCGTCCGAACCGCAGAGCCCGATAGCATTCTGGTTCTGGAATGGCGCGTTGACCGAGCCCGAGCTTACCCGTCAAATGAAGCTTTTCCGTGAGGCGGGAATCTTCGAGTTCGTCATCCACGCTAGAAGCGGACTCGTTACGAAGTACCTTTCGGAGGAATGGTTTTCCCTGTGTGCGGCGGTCATCGAGGAAGCCGATCGAACCGGCATGCATCTCTGGATATATGACGAAATCGATTGGCCAAGCGGGTCTGCAGGAGGGAAAATAACGGCTCATTCGGATATGGTCGAGCATTACATCGATGAAAATGAAGTGCTGAGGGAATACGAAGACCCGAAGATGCGCCTTCGGTCCCCTGATTATCTCAGCCGGACCTCGATCGAAATGTTCCTGCGCCTCACCCATGAGCGGTACCGCGAACGTTTTCACTCGTATTTCGGGCGGACCATTCGTGGATTTTTCAACGACGAGATACGCTTTGCCAATGCGAAACCGTGGAGCCTCGAGCTCCCAGATCACCGCCTCTTTTCGCTCGCCGATCGAGTGCGTATGACGGGACAGGCGTTTCGCGAGGTCTATGTAGGATCGCTTGCGCGGTGGTGCGAGGAGAACAATCTCTTGCTCCTAGGTCACGTCATGGGGGAGGAAAGTCTGGCGAGCCAGATCCGCTACCTTGGTGGAGACCTGAGCTCGATGCTGTCCTTGTATCATGTTCCCGCCATCGACCACCTTGGCACCAAGGCGGAAGGCCTTCATCCGTCATTTCTCGCATCTGCCGCATTTTTCATGGGCAACCCCATCACCATGTGCGAAACGGGCGCTGGGTTGCCCTGGGACTTCACGCCGGTCGATCTGAGACGCAACACGGGATGGCTGTATGCGCACGGCATACGCCGTCAGGTGCTGCACGGCTTCTACTACGAGGAGAACCCTGCGGACTGGCCGCCTGACATGTTCTTTCGGTGGAAACATTGGAACGAGATGAAGGCATACACCACGTGGGCGACCAAAATCCAGAACGTGCTGGACGGTCTCACTCCGATCTATCGCGTCGCGCTGTATTATCCGGTTGACGAGTACATCGCCGACTACCGGCCGAATGCGGCCTTCACGCTCGAATACGAGAGCTGCGACCCAATCGCCGGTGGGCGGGCCTTGTCCCTCCATAGATTGATGCAGGAGCTGCCGAATGCTCTGAGGCAGCGCCATATCGATTTTGTCTTTGCCACACGGAGCCAGTTGAAGAAAGCGCTCGATATGATTCTCGTTGTGCCCGCGGGGTGCGACGTCGATTTTCCGGGGACCAAGGTCCGCCAGCAGGATATGAGCGCGGCGGGGGTTGCGGAACATATTCTGCAAATGCTCGGTGACGCTCCGCAAATCGAGGGCGCTCATGCGACTTGCGCACCCCTGGATTCGCGATCTGACATCGCCGACCCGTATCTTCACGTCCTGAGGGACGAGGGTGGAGTGGTGATGAAGTCATATCAAAAAGGTAGCGGGCGCGCCATATCGCTTTGGAATGCGGAACCGACGGCTTTTCGAGGCACCATCGACACCGGTCACGCGGCATATTGGCAGATCTTCGATCCTCAGTCCGACGCGCAGGGTGCGCCGGGTCTTCCCCTTTCGCGTAGAGTGGATGTGCAGATTCCTGCCTATTCATTCGTTTTCCTGCAAGCCTACGGGTAGAGGCTTATGCGGCCCCTTCGTAGCGAAGGCGCTCTCGAGGACAGCGATTGTCCGGGAGCTTTTCACGGTACATTTTCTATGCTATCAACTCTCATCCCTCGTGCGTCCGAATATCCTAAAAGAGAGGATGGTTCAACATGGTAGGAATTATTGGCGCGGGCGCCATGGGTGGTGCCATCGCAGCTACTCTCGCGCGGGCGTTTATTGACGTACAGGTTTATGACAGCGATCCGGCACGAATCCGTACGGCGGTTGCAAACGGCGCCAAGGCTGCCACCGATGCCGCCACTCTGGTGCGGGCGTGCGACCCCGTCATGACGAGCTTGCCGAAATCGGAGGTTCTCGTCGAAGTCGCCGAAAAGTGGATCATCCCGAATGCGCGTGCGGGCCAGACCTTCATCGATCTCGGCACGACCGTGGTGGAGGAATCCCGTCGGATATACAGTCTGCTCAAAGCCAAGGGCGCTGCGTATATCGATGCCCCCGTCAGTGGCGGACGGCTCGGCAGCGCTCAGGGTGCCTTGTACGTTTTTGTTGGCGGTGACCGCGATACAGCGCTGAAGCAATGGCCCCTCCTCTCCAAGCTCGGCGGGACACGGCTCACCTATTGTGGTCCTTCAGGGTCCGGTCAGATCGTCAAGGCGGTCAATCAGCTCGCCATGGGCCTCGTCAGCGCCGCTTATATCGAGTGCGTGGCCTATGGTGCACGCGCGGGTGTGGATCCTATGGTGCTCATGGAGGCGATTGGCGACAAATCCGGCTTTCGACAGCAATTCTCCGAAACGGCTTCGAGGGTGATCTCCGGTGAAGGTGAAGCGTTGGACACAAAGTATCCAGAGTACAAGTACTTTTTGCAGGAAGCGGATAACGTGGGCTTTCCAGCTCCGCTGCTTCGCGCTTTGGATGGCTGGTTGCACCGTTTTCCCGAAACCGAACGGGACAATATGGGCCGACCGTATCCTCCCTATTGGTCTTCGCTCATGAACGAAAAGGACTGAGGCAATGATTCGAGTATCCTGCGCAACCCTGTCATTCGACGGATTCGGAAATGAAGATTTCAGAAAGACATTTCTGCACGCCCGAGAGGCTGGTTATCGCCACATAGAGTTCAACTGTTGGTATCCCGAGACGCTGATGCCTTCCAAGATGCACGATCTCAAGGTGCGCTGCGCACAGGCCGGCCTCGAGCCCGGCTCTCTGAATATCGCGGGCTTCGGAGGAGAAGGCAGCGAGGGCATCACCAAGGACCTCTGCCACAAAATGCGTGCCGTCGACGCCGCCCTTGAGTTGGGGTGTCGAGTCGTATCTGCCACCGGGGCGCAGCGAGGGCTCCAGGGTGGGCTGGACTCTATTGTCACGGTGCTCAAGGAGCTCGCGCCGATCGCGGAAGAGAAAAACGTGTTGATCAGCCTCGAAAACCATGTTGGCAACAATCTGGAGAATCTGGATGATTACGCCCGCATCTTCGACGCGGTCCCCTCGAGGCATATCGGCATCACGATGGACACCGGCCACTTTGAGGCCGCCGCGGTCCGCCTCGACGATCTGGTCGACAAGTTCTCCGGGCGCATCAACCATATCCACCTCAAGGAGAACCGTGGATTCGGGGCAAAGAAGTTCGTACGCTTCGGCGAAGGGACGACGGAAAACGCGCGGATTGTAGAGAGATTGATTGCGCGAGGATATAGCGGCTACCTCGTTGTCGAGCTTTCACCGGAGATTGGGGAGAGCGACAGCCGGCCCTTCTCCATTGACGACGTCCGCAAGCCGTACACGCTCTTTCACCATTACGAGAGGGAGGACTGAGGAGAAAGGTTGTCGTTCCCCGCGAAGCGGGGAGGGTCTGGAAACGGCGATTATTCCGCTAACGTGGGACACCCGGTACTTTGAGGATCCCAGAAGCGGTTCTTGGTCTCATCAACCCGGTTTTGAAAACAGATATTGACAGACCCTTCTGGGCCACCCTGGAACCAATGCTCGATGCCGGAAGAAATGGTATGCTGCCCGCCGGGGCTCAGCCTGATTTCCTGCCGAGCAGAGTAAAACGACTCTTTTCCCGCGGGGATCAGCATGCTGGGGTTATTTGCTGCGCCTCGTACGTACACCTTCGTATGTCCCAAGAGGACTCTGATGGTCTCCTCTTTTCCCTGCTCCCCTTCATAGGATGGATGCATATGCTGGGGAAGAGATTGATTCGGAAGCAATATAATAAGTGTGATTCTCAAGCGTTCGGAACGAAGAATATCGATGAAGCCAAACCCTTCGGAGCGTAGATTACCCAACCCAAAGTCGCTCACTTCCAGAGCTTGCCCTTCTGCCTCCGTGAACGGAAAGCCAGAGCGGGATACGAGATCGGCATATTCTCTCCTTGGGGAATTACTCTTTTTCAACAACATGACGATAGAACCTCCCTCATGAGCTGCCGCTTTTTCACGCGGATTGTACCCATACCCGACTTCAGCAGTTCCGACATTTTCCGAAATTCCAATTATGGCTCATCATAGGACCTAAGGCGTCATACGAGAGTCCCAGAATCTATTTCAACGAAAGCTGCAGCCAAAACTGGCTCAGCCGGGCTGGATGATTGAACTGGTAGCCTTTTTCTTTTGCAAACGTCATCTTCAAGTCCAGCCCTGCCGTTTTCCGATTCGGGAAGGGAGAATTGCAGAGGAACATTTCGGCAATCTCAGCGCCTGATATCCACACCTCCGAATCTCCGTCGATGTTCAGAGAAAGGATGCGACGCCCATCCGAGTCGTCCAGATGGTACCACACGAGACAAGTCGGGGCAGTTTCAACGGCAAGATACTCCTTGATGGATATCCTCCCGAATCCGAAACCAGACACAGCGCCTTGGGGGCTCATCAGCGTCATGCTGGGAAAGGGCGCTTTGCCCGCAACCTTGAACTCCAGGAGCCCTTGATCGGTCTGTATGGCATTTTTTTCGGAATCGAATCTTTGAAAATCAAGACGGGATACGAGTTGGCAGAACATTCGATAAAACCGGCCAGCGGGTTTTTCGCTTCCGTCATTGCGACGACAGCATCCCAGCCAGTCGTCCCACAGCTCCCACTGGGTGACAAGGAAGTGGTTCCAGAGACGAGCTTGCTGAGTCCACTGCCAAGGAGAGAACCCGGCAAATCCACGGGCATACGTACTTACCAGGGCATTCATCATGTCATTTCTTTGAACTTTCTCTCCTTGAGGAGTCGGATACCTGTCCATCCAGACTTCCTGAAAGATTTGCGGTTTTCTAGTGGAAGCCGCGAGCTCGCTCAAGGTCAAGGCATGTCCGTGTCCAGCGTAGAAATCACTGACGGAATCAAACCAGGCCGGGTGAAAGCTCCCTATGCTGATGGGATGTTGATCTCCCGAGGCACGGAACGCGTGCCGAATTTCGGTTGCCCAATCGAGGAGCAACGGGAGCTGTTCCTCAGAAACCGAGGGCTCGTTCCAAAGATCCCAGGCGATGGCTGGCAGATTCCGGTACCGTTCTGCCAGCTTTGCAATAAATTCCACCTGACATCTGCGCTTGTCCGCGGATTGAATTACATCCTGGACCTGCCAGCACCAACCTCGGGGATCGCCCATTGCCCGGCCGACAAGGGTAAAAAGGTCGCTGCCAAAAATAATTCCGTGCTTTTGGCAAAGGTAGATGTGGGCATCGAGAACTCGCCAGTAGTATTCCGGTGCGATTGGCGTCCGTGGCAGGTGTCGATAGGCGGCTGGGATCTCATCACCGATCGACTCGAAGTGATCCAGGAACCAGGCCGGGTGATGGTAGTGAATCCGCACATAATTGACGCAACTAGCTTCCATTTTGCTAAAATCTTCTGCCAGGCTCGCGATATTCGGCAGAACCCACATGGTTTCTCCGAGATGCGACTCATAATAGTTCACGCCGTTGATGGCCCTGCCTCTCCCGTTGAGCTTGAAGTAGGATCCCTCCAGCTCCACCTCTGGACCATTGCGAGCGACACCCTCGTCCCAAATAATGAATCCGTTCTTTTCTTCGGCCAAAATGCCACGCGAATCTGATACACTGACCAGTATTGTGAAAACATCCCCTTTCAGATGTTTCCGGGGCACCGTCCATTGACCCCTAAAGGAAATCTCGGGTTCGAGATTCACCAATTCTCTTTTCTGCCAGACAGGCTTCTCGCCATGAGAAACCGTGACGAAGATGTCAGCCCGAATGCGGGAGCTGGTATTCACGGTGCAGGACACCACGGGAGTTTCCGCATCGCGGTACACAGGGAAGTCGCTGGAGACACCTGTAATTCGCACGGGAGCGACCGCCAGCCGAACGGCATCTTTGAGGAACAGAGAACCGAAAGTAGATAGAGGGTCTAGAAGTGAGTCATCGCCGGCCCCGGCAACTGCGATTACAACGGCACCGCTCCGCCAACGCTGAGACATGACCACAGCCGAAGTGAGGTCAGTGCCGTCGGCCGCTTGTCCACAGGCCAATACCGTGACGTTGGCATCGGGGGTGCGTTCGGAAAACACGCTCCCATACCGGGGGGCGGGATGCGGCTTGCGTGCGCTGTTGTTCAAATAGAGGCCGGCTTTGTTGTGGTAATGAGGGATGAGTCGCGGCAGTGAAGGAAGAAATCTCTTCTCGACGACGAGCTGAACAGGTTCGACATCGCTCACGTAAGGCTTTATGCCCAGGAGAGCGCTGGTCCTTGTGTACATCTCCACTTCATCAACTCGGCTTTTATCGCCCGTCACAAAACTGGCAAAGGGCATTTCCTGCGAAAGGTAGTCGGAGGATCCGATGATCAGCTTCCCACCCCGAATAAAGAAATGTTCCACATGGAGAAAGTAATCGGCCGGAACCTTTGCAAGGTCGGGCACTACGAGAACATCAAGGAGTTTCTGGTCGACCAGATCCCCCGACGTCAGGAACTCCCTGTCAATTGCTTCAATGCATGCAATATCGGGGCCCAGGGCGGTTCGCCAAGCATCAATGGGAGATTCGCCTTCCTCCCCGCAGATGTAGACTCCAACGCGGACACGGGTTTCCCCTGATAGTTTGTTGACGAGAGAACCATATTTCATAACGCTCAAGACTTTGCCTCCATACAGATTTGCCCGTTCGCAATAATAACGTGTCCATGAGATGTGGTACGGATTCCTTGAGATGTCAAGATTCTCTCCCCTTGAACGCGCACGAGTGACGGGATCTCAGTAATTCGAAGAAAAATACTTGCGGATAATCCATTCTTGACGAATCCGCGGCAGCAGGTATATGTTGGCCACCCACACGGGGAACGATTTGACATTCTGGTTGTCCCATTCGGGGGCGGCGCAGGGATGAGCTGGACGCCCACGGGATAAAGGTCTCAAAAGCCAAAAGGATTGGACTCATATGAAAACAACACTCGATGCTCGCGGAGAACGGCTTCTGATCAACGATCGCGAAACTTACGCCGAAACCGCCGGAACTGATCCCGACATGCATGGTCTGCTCATGAATGCCCGCTTTATACAGGGGATTTTCGACGACGCCACCGGCCGCGCCCGCTACGCCCGTTTCGGCGCAGACAGATTTGACCCGGAGGAGCACACCGACGCACTGATAGCCGCTCTTCCACAGTGGTACGGCTACGGACTTCGCGCGTTCACCGTTGGCCTTCAAGGCGGCATGCCTGTCTTCACGATTCAAAACGAAACCATTGACAATAATCCCTATGCCGACGAGGGCAGAAAGATCGATCCAGCCTATCTGAAACGCCTCGATCGCCTTATCGCCGCAGCAGATGAGGTAGGCATGATCGCTATCGTCAGCCTCCTCTACCAAGGCCAGGCCCCGCGCATGAAACATGAACAGACTTTCCGCAATGCGGTGTCCACGGCATGCCGATTTCTCCGCGAACTCGGACGTAACAACATTATCGTGGAAGTTGCCAACGAACAGAATGTAGGCGAATTCAATCATCATCCGATAATATTCGAGCCATCGCGAATGGCTGAGCTCTTGGCCTTTGCCCGTTCCGAGTCCGGTGGATTGCCGGTTGGGTGCAGCTCCGGTGGAGGCCTCGCCTTCGACGAGATCGTGCGTTCAAGCGACATCATCCTCGTTCACGGGAACGGCTGCTCGCGCGAGCAGTACTATCGGATGATTCGGCGAGTCCGCAATTTGGGCCTCGAGCGGCCTATCGTCTGCAACGAGGATTCGCCATGCATCGGTCAGCTCGCGGTGGCCTACGCCACGAAAAGCTCGTGGGGATACTATAACAATCTCACGAAGCAGGAACCTCCCGTGGACTGGACGGTGACACCGGGCGAGGATCTCTTCTTCGCCCGCCGCATGGCACGAGGCCTTGGTATTGCTCTCACCGATCTTCCCCGGGAAGAACAGTACATGTTCCAGGGCTTCGAACCGCGCATGACATATGATGGCAAACGGTGGCTGTGCGTCGCCAGCGAATATCCAGAAAGTATCGACCACGTGGAGTTCATCCATGACGGCGTCCTCATAGACACGGCATGGGATGAGCCCTTTTATCTCCATTCCCTCAGTACATGGGAAGCGGAACCCATAGACGCGGCGCGAGCCGGGCGGGGGGCCTGGACAGCGCGAATATTTCTTCGAAGCGGTGAGCTCATTGAGCGTCATGACGAGATCAGCTGAAAATTTGCATGCTGAGAATTGAGTCGCGACGGGCAGTAAAGACACTTCCGCAAACCCCTTCGGGGTGAGGGTCATCCGCGAGGCATGACATAAGCCGCGGCCGACCCATGGCCGGCCGCGGTCAGACACGCCCGCTATCGCGCGGACGTATATTTCTTCAGAAGTTGCACGGCCGGAGTTCGTATTTCGCAATTCTTGAACTCAAATGACTTGGCCAACTCCGCCAGCTCCGCTGGTGAAAATTTCTTCATTGCGTTAAGCTCGTAGCTGAGCATGAGCCTCTGGAGCACCAGACCGACATGGTCCGGCACAAAATCCACCCAGTCCTTTTCGATCCCCTTGCCGGCAAGCATCTGCTGGATCTGCTCCGCGAACCTTTTCCCGGCTTCAAAACATTGATCCACAAATGGTTTCACCTCGGGGCTTGCGAGGAATTGCTTCCAGGGAGTGGATGTGCGGGGATACACGAGGCCCATCTTGCCCAGATCCTTGTAATCCCAGATCGCCCAATGGAATCCCTTCTCCTCGAATGAGGCGATGATGTCGTCCATCATCTTCAAAAGCGCATCGCTATTGTGCAACTGATAGTTCATCCCGAACTCACCTACCATCACGGGCCGCGGGATCCTCTCCAGGTCGAAATGACCCTTTTGCAGGGCAAGGAGCTCCTTCTTGCCATACACGGTGCCCTCATGCGTTCCGGGATATTCCGTGATCTGTTTGAAGTGCTCGTAGACCTGGTGGTAGTGATGCATCGTCGGCATGACCTGCGGGTCCTCGAACAGCTCGTCGTGGAGACTGGAAACGTCCTGGCCCCACACGGTGCCCTGCACGATCAGAATGTGATTTCGATCCACCGAGCGCACCGCACGAATGCAGTTCCTCAAGACCTGGTTGAGCATGTCAACCTTGTCGGGGAGCGGCTCTTCCAGCAGCTCCCAGCCCATGATCGTGGGCTCGTTGCTGTAGCGCTTCGCGATCACCTTCCACATGGAATACAGGCGGTCCTGGTGGTTTTTTGAATCCCAGAAGAACGATTCTCCGTAGATGCTTTCCGCGTTGTGGTCACGTGCCTGCGCTCCCGGAACGGAAAAGAATGCAGGAAGCAGGTAAATGTTGTGTGCGCGACACAAGCTAAGGATCTTGTCGAAATAGCGAAAGCCGTTTTCAAGGATTTCCCCCGGATGCATGTCATTCTCGAAATGGCGATAGCTGAATGGCAGCCTGACAAGGTTGAAGCCGCACTCCTCAAAGAACTTGAAGTCATCTTCTTGCACGTATGATTCCATGTATGTATCAAAGAAGGCGGAGTAGGCCTCGTTGCCAAGAACGCGCGTGAACTCACTGCGGATCTTGTAGTCGATCCAGTTCAAGCCGAGCATGTAATGCTCCAGGAGCATCCAGTTGCCATAGTTCACGCCGCGCAGACGAACCTTTTCGTTCCCCCGAAGTATGTCCATGCCTTTGATTTTCAGAAAATCCTTCATGCTGCCTCCCTTGAAATGGAAAACGCTATTGATCCTGTCAACATGTTGTCATGTTGCCTACCGATTTGTCAAGGATTGCGAAGTAGGTATGTTGACATGTTGACATATTGCGTATAAAGAAAGAATGGGAGCAATTCACGTTGGTGGCACATAGAGAAAGAGCGGCCATGGCAAACCACAAGATTGTCGGTGTAAGTTGCTGGAAGAAAAGACCCGATTTTGCAGCGATGAAAGAAGCAGGCATCGAGTGGGTGAGACTCTACGTGCCCTTCCCATTCAAAGATGAGGCGATGAGTCAATTGTCCGAGCGCTATGTCCGAGAGAGGAAGAACATCCTCAACTTTTCCGAGAATGGATTCAACATTCTCTGCATTACACCACTTTTCGGTCAGCTGCAATCGTATCAGGATCCGGACTTCCTGGAACAGTTCTTCCGCGCGTACGAATACGACAGGCCGATTGGAAAGCCTGAGGAGATCCACTTCTATACAAACATCCCAGCTTGGGCTGGAGACTATAAGTCAGAAAATTTTTACAAGACCATGATCGATGCATGCGCGTTCATCGGCCGAGATCTCATGGGCAAGGTGCGGATGTACCAAATCTCCGGAGAAATGGATTGCAAGCGATTCACCGGCCCGATGACGATCGACCAGGTCGTGCGGTTTATCAATTCCTCGGCTCTGGGGATCAAACAGGGTGACCCGGATGCAATGGTGGGAATCAACACGACCGCTCTCGTTGAATGGGGCCCGACAGGCGAAAGAAACGAAAACGCCTACAGCTTCTATCGGACCATGTACACGCGCGCCAATCTGGTTGATTTCGACTACGCGGGAATGGACGGCTTCATGGGTACGTTCCATCGCGGGAAACCCACGGATTGGTACCGGTGGATCGATGAAGTTTACGAAATAACGAAAAAACCGATCCTCATCAACGAATGGGGATACTCTTCCCTCGGTGCGTTCGACCCCGCGTCATGGCCAAAGGAGGCATTCCCCCCCGGCTACAATCCGATTTGCGAAACCCAGTCCTGGCCGAACTCCTTTGCCGGGGTGCACAGCCAAGAATCCCAAGCATCATACCTGTCAATATGCCTCAAGATTTTCGCCGATCATCCGCGGGTCATTGGAAGCATCATGTACGACTGGCAGGACGATCTGTTCTGTTATTGCAAAAAGGCCTTTTGCCCTCATGAGTGCGGCTGGGGTTTGGTTGACAGATTGGGGAGAAGCAAGAAAGCCTACTTTGCATTCAAGGAGGCCGTCCGGGAATTCTATGGATGACACGACCATTCCTCAGATGCCCGGCGCGATCATAAAGATTGCCTTGACTACGGAGGATTCGTAGTTGACGCATTGATAGCGCGTGCCTTCGGGGAGGAACATTGCCTCCCCGTCCTCAGCAACGAATGTATCACCCGTTTCGGGCAGGAAAAAAGTGATAGGTCCGCTCAAAACGTAAAAAACCGCGTCGCCTTTGTGGACATCTGGCTCAGAAGCCCGCGAACCTTCGCCATTGGGGATAACGATTTCGCCCATGTGGCAGACATCATTGCTGACGGTGAAAGAGAGGGGGACGGGGTGCGTAGAACCGTGAATCACCGTCAGCATTTTCTCTCGTGTCACGTGGGTCAATTCCTTTTTTTCCCTCGATTTCGGCCCCGAGGAAGGGAACGATCCGATATCATGCGTCGTCAACATGTCAGCAGTCCTCCGTTATTCCATGCTTGTACAGCTTCATCTCTCCCGGGAAACTGTCGGGTGCACCTGATTCGTCCCAGATTTTCGGCGCGATCATCACAAGAATGCGCGCCGCCTCGGGCCCAAAGTTGTACGCCTTATGCCAGGCGCCTTTTGGGATGTGGATTGCCTCGCCTTCCCGAGCAGTCACAACTTGCCCGGTCTCCGGATTGGCCACGGTGACCGTACCTTTGAGGATGTAGTATGGCTCGTCGCCTCCATGGATATCGGGCGGATCAAAGGTGCCACCGGGCGGTAGTTGGTAAATGCCCGTGTAAAGCTTATCCGTGCTGGCAATGATCCAGTTGAGGTCACTGTTCCGCAAATCGCCTAAGGGATACACGAAAAGCTTCATCATTTGTTTTGTGATGACGACGGGTCTTTTTTGGTCCGGAGGAAAAGGAAAATTGCCGAAATAGCTGGGTACCGTTGCCATAGAGTGCCGCTCCTTCTTGCAATCCATCAATGAGAGGAAGCGCAATCGCCACCACCCGCGAAACCTGTCGTCGCGGTGATGCGCCGCCCCTCACCCATGGTCGAGCGTAGCACAAAAGTAGCACATTTGCACAGATGATCATGATTTGAACATTTTCCAATTGACAGAGAAAAGGGCGATAGAGTACGCTCCTCGCATCCGCGTGCAAAAAATGGGGGCGTCGTGTCGAGGATTGTCGTATTGGGAAGCCTGGTATTCGACTTCGTCGCACGCGCGGACCGTCTGCCTCGTCGCGGCGAGACCGTGCTTGCCAGCTCCTTCGGAATGTTTACCGGAGGAAAGGGAGCAAACCAGGCAGTCCAGGCGGGCAGGCTCGGGGCCGATACGTGGATGATCGGACGGGTTGGTGATGATTTCCTGGGCGAACGTCTCCTGGATACCTTGCGGAAAAGCGGTGTCCATACCGATTTCGTAAGGAAAGATGCCCTGCTGCCAACCGGCGCGTGCTGCATCCATGTTGACAGCGAAGGAGACAACGCGATCATCATCGCCCCGAACGCAAGCTCGGCATGCGATCGGGCCGATGTGGACCGCGCCGGTGAGCTGATTCGGACCGCGGATGTCTTTCTTCTCCAACTGGAAACGAATGTCGACACTGTCGCCTACGCGCTGGAGAGCGCCCGCGGCGGTAGCGCCATCGCGATACTCAACCCTGCCCCAGCGCGCGAGATCCTTCCCGGCATGTTCAAGGGGGTGGATTACCTCACGCCAAACGAAACCGAGGCGGAGTATTTCAGCGGGCTGCCGCGCGGGAATCAGTCGCTAGAATCGTGGTGCGCACAATCTTCAGAAAAGCTGTTGGGGCAGGGAGCACGCAACGTATTCGTCACGCTTGGCAAACACGGTGTCTATGTCGCTGACGCAACCGGCGGGCAAATGGTTTCCGGCTTTCCCGTGAGCGCGGTAGACGTCACGGCAGCGGGAGACGCCTTCAATGGCGCCTTCGCCGTTGCCATTGCTGAAGGCATGAAACGCGGCCACGCGATTCGTTTTGCGAACGCTGCCGGCGCTCTGTGCGCCTCTCGAGCGGGCGCTCAGCAGTCGCTTTGTACCCGTTCCGAGCTGGAGGAGTTCCTTTTGTCCCGTCCGAATGAAGGAAGATACGAGATCGCATAGGTGTGGCGCGCGCGGCCCGCCGGCAAAGGATGGATAGTATGCGAGAAGGCGTTTCTGGATTCCTCTATTCGCAGATCGGCTACGACATTCATGAGCCCATGCGTGCTCTTGTGCGCGGCCCGGAGCGCGGCCACCTGCCGGAAAATACGGTTTTCGAAATTGTCGACGAAGCAAGCGCAGAAATAGTACGTTCTGGTGCAGTAAGCTATTGGGGAGAGCTGTGGAAGAGCCACTGGTGGATCGTGGACTTCTCCGGCATCGAACGCGCGGGAGCCTTTCGAATCATCGTAAAGTCCGGCGGTCTCACGATTCTCACAAGCGACCCCGTGCGCGTGGAGACTGACCTGCTCTGGAACGAAACACACTCTGCCGTGGGCATCGAGCAGCTGGAAGAACGGGAACGTCTCGCTCGGAACGGAATCGGGTGGAAGGACTGCGGCTCCGACTGGCGGGAGGTCAACAGCCACGCGACAGCTCTGATTGGACTCTGCGATACCCTTTCCTTTGCCTACAAATGGCTTCCAGCCTCCGAAACGGCACGCCTCACGCACCAACTCGTCCACGGCTGCGACTACCTGGCGATCTGCCAGGACGAGGCTCAACTCGTCGGCTTTCCGAAAGGCGCATTGATACACGAAATACCCAACCACATGGTTGTCATCCCCGGCGACGCAGCCCAATCCGCGGTTGCATTTGCACGCGCTTCACGGCTTCTCGCCGACACTGACGCCGAAAAGAGCGCCGAATATCTGCACCGCGCAGTCGCCGCCTACGAGTTCCTGCTCCACGACGCGCGTCCATACGGCCAGGAAGGATTCTCGCACGACGGACACGGCGCTCCGGAGGATTTCAACGTCCCAGCCGAGTGGATGACGAGAGACCTGTTGATGATGATGTGGGCGGGCGTAGAGCTTTGGGCGTCGGGCAAGCTATCGTACAAGCAAACCGCCGTCGAGCTGGCGCGCAAGGTGATGGGACGCCAGGTGCCGAAGGATCGGGCGGAAGACGGCCTGTACGGGCACTTCTATACATTCGATAGATGCAGTTTCACTGAGAAGGCGGCGATTCATCACCACGTCGGCCACGACTCGGGCGGCACATTCCCCCACTATCTGGTGCCACTCATCGATATGACGGTGCGGTGGTATGATCATCCCGATGCCCCCCTCTGGAGGGAAGCTATCCACGCGTTCGCGTACGGCTATCTTCTGCCCGCTTGCTCGCGCAACCCATTCTTCCTTCTACCCATGGGGTGCTTCGGTGCTGAAGGACTGCTCGTATTCTGCGGCCCCTGGCATGGGGCCAACTCAACCCTCTGTTTCGCCGCTTCGCTCGCTTCGCGGATAGAGGACTTTACAGGGGACGTGAGGTTCCGTCAGATCGCGGCCGGCAATGTGCAGTGGATCGCGGGAGTGAACGCCGGCATTACGCGTCGCAGCTTCGAGAACTTCACGTTGTGGAAAGAAGATGTTCCCGACGGCGCCGCCCTCCCGGTCAGTCAAATCGTGGGGATCGGCGCGCGACAGGTCCGCTGTTGGACCGGCATACGGGGAACCATCCCCAATGGCTTCAGCGTCAACCCGCAATTCAAGCTCGTCGTCAAGCCGAGCAGGGACGCGGATGGCCCGTGGTTCTACACGGACGAGGACTGGATACCGCACGCCGCCGGGTGGATGAGCGCGCTCACCCACATGCGGGAGCGGCGGTTTTATGCTTCATAGGAGGAATTGCATACGCTGACGGTACAGGACATCGCCGACATGATCGACCATTCGATCCTGCGGCCCGAGCTCACCAGAGACGATGTGCTTGAGGCATGCCGCATCGCGCGGGAGCCGATCAAGGCGGCCGGCGGGGTGCGAACGCTTGATGATGCGCTCGCTGTGCGTGCCGTCGGCGCGACGCGGTTCGGAGCGACGGCGACAGTGGCGATCCTAACGGAAGCGAGGCAGCGCGCCGCGGAGGGACGACTGTAGAACGCGTCGGCATGGCAGGTCTCAACCGCTGGGAAGGGGGAAGGACATCATGGAAAGAATAGAGTCATCGGGGCTGACTCACGTCGAAGACCGCGGCGTTCCCGTTGCGTCGAAACCCACGCTCGGGATTGTCGCGATTGCGAAGTACAACCATCAGAAGGACGAGATCTACGCGTTCTTGAAAGTCCTTCAGCAGCGCTACGCTTCTGATTCCTCTTTGGTACTCGCACTGGAGGAGAAAGTGCTCTTTGACGAGTACGAAATTGCCAATCGGGTGCGCCTCATGGCTGCCGAAGGAGCGGACTGCATCCTTCTGGTCGTGGGAACATGGATTTATTCCTCCATGGTGATCACCGCGGTGAACGATCTGCAGATTCCTTTCATCCTATGGGGCTACTCGGAGCGCATCGCCAACGGAAACCTGGGCGCATCGCTGCAGATCCGCTACGTGCTCAAGGAGATGGGCAAGCGCTTCTTGTATCTCTGCGGCCCGAGCGGGGACGAAGGCAACTACCAACAGGTGGCACGATATCTCAAAGGCGCATGGGTGATGAAATATCTGCGCAACAGGAAAATCGCCACCATCGGGGGCAAGTGCATGATGATGTACCAGACTCAAGTCAACGAGTATTCATGGAAACGCACCTTCGGAGTCGATTTCCCCCAATACGATACGGCGCAGGTCTTCAAGGAAATGGAAAACGTCGACGATGCGGAAGCACACCGCGTGGAAAATGACTTCCTTTCACGTGTGGACAAGGTACATTGGGAAACTGATAACGGCGACCGCATGGAGAAGGACGCCATTTTCACGCAGGCAAAAATGTTCCTGGCCTTCCAACGAATGCAAAAGCTCTATGGTATCGATGTATTCGCCAACAAATGCATGCCCGAGATGTCCGCGATCCCCTACGGATATGGCTACGCGGGCTGCCTGGCCACCTGCATGCTCAACGAGGTCGGAACGATGATCGCCTGCGAGGCCGACGTGCCCGCGGCGCTGTCGATGTACATCCTTCATCTCATCTCCTCGGGCCAAAAAGTGTTTTTCGCCGATATCGCTCGCTTGAACAAGCAGGCGCGCCGCATTACTTTCTTCAACTGCGGAACAGCGCCGATCAGCATGGCGGACCGCGTCAAGGGCGTTGAGCTATGGCCTATTCCGGGGAACATTGCCGACGAAGCGCTCCCGTCAGAGTATTTCATCGGGAAGATGAAAGGCTCATCTATCAAGTTCGACCTGGAGAATGGGCGTGGCGTGACCCTCCTGCGCGTCGGGGGAAATGATGACACGCTACGCTTTCACGCGGCGCGCGCCACCACGTGCCAGCGCGAGGTGGAGCCCGAGGAGATCATTGGCAACCGGTGGCCGGGTTTCGGGCTGGAGTTCGCAAGCGACACGGAAGAGTTTTTGCACAATACCGTCGGGCACCACTACTCCATCGTGTTTGGTGACTTTCTCGAAGAATTGCGCGCACTTGCGGACGTCCTCGGCGTCCGGTTCGTCAGCAATGGATGATGGTGTCCGTTCCGCCTCGGTGGCGGTCGAAGCAAGGAGGCATGACATGCAAGCAATGCGATTTTCCTATTTTCAACTCACCTTCGGCCAAGAAGAAACGTATCTTCATCCCGAGAAGTCCTATGAGCGGCTCAAGAGGCTCGGCTACGACGCCATTGAGTTGTGCCCACCCAAGGGCCGCTACGGCATGGGGGTGAGCATGGAGGATTTCCTTCGCCGGAACATCCAGCTGAAAGCAGATTTCGGGTTGGCAGTCTCATGCATCAATGAGTGCTGGGGTGAGATGTGGGATCCGTATTCTCCCACTTTCAAGACCCTTACGGAAAAGTCCACAGCGGACTTGGCCGTCTCGGAGACTAAAAGCTCGATCGACCTCGCCTCCGAGATCGGCGCCCCCTACGTCACCGTCGCAGTCGCAATTCATGCCCCTGTGACCGCGGCCAACGTCGCGGAGTGTTCCTCCATTGCGGTGGACGCGCTGCGCCGCATGTGTGATTACGCGGCTCCGAAAGGAGTGAAGCTTGTCTTCGAGGCGACAAATCACCTTGAGATGGGAAAATACGTCAACACAGCAGCCAATCACAAACGGCTCATAGAACGCACGGAACGCACGAACATCGGCATCCAACTGGACTGGTTCCACGCGAATTTCGAGGAGCTGAATCCCTACGAGGCGGTCATGGACGCGCAGCCGCTGTTGTGGCACATGCACTTCCGTGACTCCAACTCCCTCACGCCCGGGTATGGAACGGTGGATTTCAAGGCGGTGATCCGCGCCATCAAGAAATCGGGCTACGCCGGGTATTGTACGCTGGAGAGCTCGCCGATGGTGCCGGACGCGGAGACAGCCGCCCGCGACGGCATCCAGTATTTGAAGCTTCTGGAGCGTATCGCAAGTTATCAGATAAGCTCCGAGTACCCCAACGGATACACCATTCCCCCCGGATAGCTCGTTGGGCCCGCCCCGGCATCGTCAGGACGGTCGGGACGCTCCAGAGGCGGCGGGTGGGCGGGCAGCGAGTGCAAGCACATGTCGCCCTGTTTCCTCGTCAGTGATGAAGGTGTTCAAGTAGCCCGAGCGGAGCGCCCCCAGAATGGCGTTGACCTTGTGCTTGCCACCGGCGACGCCGACAACAATGGGCACTTTCTTCAAATCCACGAACGGGATGACGATGAGCCGCTTCGTGAATCCGAGATCTACGATAGCTCCTCTCTGATCGAAGGGCATCGCGACGATATCGCCTACGGCCCCTCGATTTCTGGCCCTCTCCGCCTCACGCGAAGGATCGCTGAACGAGTAATAGACCCCCGTCTCTGCGGCGATCACCCCGATGCTGACCAATGCGATGTCGATGGATTTCCATTGCGCGATGATCTGACGGAGGTTCTTTTCCTTCATAAAAAGGGAACGTGTCTGTTCGTTGTCTACGATGGCCGGAAGAAGCGGATAGGACACCGATGCGTTCAAGCGTTCTGCAACGGCAGAGGCAACGTCGTAGGGGTTAGGCTGGCGGTTGTTCGCCGCGAGCCCCCCCGTCAGGCTGACCACCGTGACGTCGCGGCATGCGCTCCGTTCGAGGTAAGGGATCATCCCATTCAAGGTCCTTCCCCAGCTGATGCCGATGGTCAGTCCGTTGCGAACGGTGCGCATGAGCAAGTCAGCGGAGTAGCGGCCGAGCACGTCGTAAAGCTCGGAGTCCGTCGCAGGAGACGGCGTGATGATGACCTGCCGAAGGCCGAATGCCTTTTGAATATCCTCTTCGAGGGTGAGCGTGTCGATCACCGGATCGCTGATTCGGAACTCTACGATGTGCTGCGCGAGCGCTTCCTGAAGCAGGCGGGTTACCTTGATGCGCGACAGGCCCTCACGATCGGCGATTTCCTGGTGAGTCATCTCACGCATGTAGTGCAAATGGGCAAGCCGCACGAGTAGATTGTGCCGCGCCGGGTCTCCCCGTTGCCTTTCTTTCTTCGTCTCACCCCTTTTCGGCATGCCCCTGTCCTTTCTTCGCCGTTTTTCCATTCGGATCATCGTGCCATCCTCCTCTGTATACCTCCGCCTGCCATTGTTGACAAGATGACCCGCAAGTGCAACAATTATACATAATTTGATCATTTGTTCAATCTCGGTTGTGCAGGTGACATCGTTCAGCGGGAGGCGGCATGGAACTTAGTGAACATCTGAGACAACGCCAGGAACAGGGCAATCCGGTCACCGTCGGAATCGTCGGTTGTGGCCAGATGGGGTCCGGGATGGTACGCGTCACCCACCGTATGACGGGGATGAAAATCCGCGCGCTGGCGGATATCGACGCAGCGAGGGCTCTTGTCGCGCTCGACTCCCTCGGCATCGGCCGCGACATGATCTGCACGACCGCTCGCGCCGTTGAAGCTGAAGACGCGCTTCGCGCCGGGAAGTACGTCGTAACGGAGGACGCGCTTCTCCTGTCAAAGCTCTCCTCCCTCGAGGCGGTGGTCGAAGCGACAGGGAGCACAGAAGTCGGCGCGCAGGTTGCGTGGAATTGCATCCTCAACTCCAAGCATGTGGTAATGCTGAATGTCGAGACCGATGTGACCGTGGGCGTCTTTCTGAACGTCATGGCGCGGAAGGCCGGCTGCGTTTATACGGTGGCGTCCGGCGACGAGCCGGGGGTCTGCAAAGGTCTTTTCGACTTTGCAACGACCCTGGGGTTCGAGGTATCCTGCCTCGGCAAGGGGAAGAATAACATCGTTGATTACTACGCGACCCCCGATGGCTGTCGTGTAGAGGCCGAAAGCAAAGGAATGAATCCCAAGATGCTTGCCGCGTTCAAGGACGGAACGAAGACAATGGTGGAAATGGCTACGGTGTCGAACGCGACCGGGTTGATGCCGGATATTCCCGGTATGCACGGCGCCCGCATTGACCTTGAAAATTTGGCGAAACAGCTCGTTCCGAGTGAGTTCGGCGGAATCCTGGCACACCGAGGATGCGTGGAGTACTCCACCGGCAAGGTCGCCCCCGGGGTTTTCATAGTGGTGACGACGCCTGATGGAAGAATTCGGGAGGATTTGCGATTTGTATCGATGGGCGACGGGCCGTATTACCTCTTCTACCGCCCGTATCACTTGTGCAACATTGAAACCCCGATTTCCGTGGCGGAAGCGGTCTTTCATGAGACCCCCACGCTCGTGTCCCGCGACATGCACTCCGAGGTTGTCGCTGTGGCCAAACGCGACATCGCCGCTGGGGAGGTGATCGGAGATATCGGCGGAAATGACGTTTTCCACCGCATTTACCGCTACGAGGAGGCACGGGATTTCAAAGGCATTCCGATGGGTTTGGGGACCGGTGGGAAGACAACGTCATTCATCGCAAAAGGCGCCCTCCTCACGGAGGGCAATTTCCAGCCCGATCCGGGGCGGCTGGCGTACAAGCTGCGCCAGATGCAGAATGACCTGCTTTCCGGGAAAAGCGCGACGTGAAGGCCCTCGTCGTTCACGCACCCCAAAGCTATGCTGTTGAGGACGTTCCCCTGCCGCAATGTCCGCCGGGGGGAATGCTGGTCAAAGTGAACGCCTGCGCCCTGTGCGGATCCGACCTGCGCACGCTGCGGAGCGGGCACCGACGCGTCACCTTGCCATGGATCATCGGTCACGAGATTTGCGCGACGGTCGTCGAGAAGGGTTCCGCGTGCATAGGAGCCTGGGGAGTCGGCGAGATGCTCGCAATCGGGCCGCTGGCATACTGCGGGACGTGCGAATACTGCGCCTCCGAGCGCTTCGAGCTGTGCACGGGATCCCGTGAGATCGCGCAGGCGTGGCCGGGCGGATTCGCGGACTTCCTGGCCGTGCCGGAAGAATGCGTGCGTCATGGATCGATTCACCGCGTCCCCGTGGGAATGGATCCCGCCTTCGCCGCGATCAGCGAGCCGCTCTCCTCATGTATCAACGCCCAAGAGAAGGGCGCCGTGAGCGCGGGGGACACGGTGGTCATCATCGGCGCCGGCCCTGTCGGCTGCATCCACGCGGCGCTCGCGCGCAGCAAAGGGGCCGCCCGCGTGATCGTCGCAGATCGCAGCGTGGAGCGGCTCTCGTTTGCGCGAGCTTTCCACCCCGACCTCCTTGTCGATGCGACGAAAGATGATCTGGTGGACACGGTGATGAGATTTACGGGCGGGGCCGGCGCACAGGTGGTGATTTCAGCGGCTCCGTCTCCGCAGGCGGTGATCCAATCCGTGGAGATGGCCCGCAAGGGCGGTCGCGTTTTGCTTTTCGGCGGTTTGGCGAAGGATGACAGCAAGCCGGGGGTGGACATGAACCTCATCCATTACAACGCGCTCAGCTTGATCGGCACAACGACATTCGCGCCGCGGCATCAGGCGGAAGCGCTTCACATCATCGCTTCTGGCCAATTTCCCGCTGGAACGCTGGTGAGTCACCGTTTCCCCCTTTCCCGTTTTGATGAAGGCGCCCGCCTCGCTCTCGAAGGACGCGCCCTCAAGTGCGTGTTTTTCCCCGGAGACGCCGTATGAAGGATGCAAAGCGCGTCGAGCGTTGGGGCGTTCACGAGATTGTCCTCGAAGGGCCGTCGGAAGCGCCCCGATCCGTCCACAGCCGTGGGTGCAATCCCTTCACGGACGTTGCATTGACGGCGCGGTTCACGCAAGGCGCGCACGTTGTCGACACCGCAGGTTTCTACGACGGAGGCGGCATCTACCGAGTGCGCTTCATGCCTGAAATCACGGGCACCTGGTCGTGGGAGACGCGGTCAAATCGTGCATCTCTGCGCGGCGCGATGGGCTCGTTCGAGTGTGAAAGACCAGGACAAGGCAACCACGGACCCGTGCGCGTTGTAAAGCGCAACCACTTCTCCTATGCAGATGGCACGCCGTTCTTCCCGTTGGGAACAACAGCCTACGCATGGACGTACCGGCCCGAGCACGTGCGGCGGGAGACGCTGCGGAGCTTCTCCCGCTACGGGTTCAACAAAATACGCATGCTGGTCTTCCCAAAGCATTATGGGGACGGTAAGAACGTCGATATTTCCTACGACCCGCCTTGCTTCCCCTTCGTCGGCGGGCCCGGATCCTGGGACCGTGCGCGATTCGTCCCTGCTTACTTCCGCAACTTCGAGGACCGGGTGCAAGACTTGAAGGATCTCGGCATCGAGGCCGACGTCATCCTCTTTCACTTTTATGATTTCGGGAAGTGGGGTCTGGACGTCGGCACACGGAAGGAAGACGATCTGCGCTACCTTCGCTACCTCATATCGCGGCTTGCGGCACATCGCAACGTTTGGTGGTCTCTCGCCAACGAGTATGATCTTGTCGACATCATGCGTCATGAGGGCGGGCCCGGCGTTGCCCCCGCGCGGAAGGACTGGGAGGCAATAGGACACTTCCTGGTTACGCGAGATCCCTATGATCATCCCCGCTCGGTGCATCAGTGGCCCTTCGGGCCGCTCTTTCCCAACCGGTCATGGCTCACCCACGTCTCCTACCAGCACCCGGGCACGTACTCACTGCTCATGGACCTGAAGAAAAAGTATGGGAAGCCCGTCATTAACGACGAGTACCAATACGAGGGCAACCTCCCGACCGATTGGGGCAGCTGCAGCGCCGAAGAGGAGACGCTCCGCCACTGGACTGCGGTCATGGCGGGGGGATATGCCACCCACGGAGAGGCGTTCAACACTCCGACAAATCACCGGGACATCTTTTGGTCTTATGGCGGAACCTTGCGCGGGGGCAGCCCGGCTCGCCTTCGCTTTCTGAAGCAGGTGCTCACCTCCCTCCCCTTTCAAGATATGGAGCCCGACACTTACAAGGGGGACGGCAGAAACCTGTTCTGCCTTCGCCGGGGAAGCGACGTCTATCTCTACCTCATGACACCGCGCTGGAAAGACCACGACATGTTGTTCGTCGGACCACCGGAAGGGGGAACCTGGTCGTATCGGGCGGTCGTGTACGACGCGTGGAAATGCAGCAAGGTTCTGAGCGCGACGTGGAAGTCCGGTCTCACCATGCACCTCCGCCTGCCACCCTTTGCCGCAATCGTTTTGAATAGGCGAAAGGGAGGCCGGTAGTGCGTCCGCTGCTGCTGGGGATTGATTTCGGCACGGGCGGGGCCAAGGCCTGCCTCGTCGACCAAACGGGGGCCGTCCTGGCCTTCGCTTTCGAAGAATACCCGATCGTCACCGTCAAGCAGGGCTGGTCGGAGCACGACGCTTCTCGGTATTGGCCGGTTGCCTGCGGGCTCATCCGTTCCTGCCTCGCGCAGGCTGGCGCAACCGGCGCTGACGTCAAGGGCATTGCCCTTTCGTCGGCTCTTCCATCCCTCGTGCTCGTGGACAAGGAGCGCCGACCGGTGGAGTACGCATGGAACCTCATGGATAGGCGGGCGACCGACGAAGTTGCGTGGTTGAAAGACAAGATTGGCGAAGAACGCATATTCCAGGTGTCGGGCTACCGACTGGAAGACCATCCCGCGCTGGTGAATCTCCTTTGGGAAAAGAGGAACCGTCCGGATCGATACGCGCGCGTCTGGAAGGCCCTCTCAATCGATGGCTACATAACTCTTCTTCTAACGGGGCGCGCCACGGTCCACTTTTCCGGCGCTGCTTTCTTCGGTGTTGCCTACGACCTGCGGCGGCGCGCTTGGGACGAAGGCATCCTTTCAGAAATAGGAGTGTCCCCCGAGCTGCTGCCCGACTTGGTGGATTGCGCTCAGGTCATCGGAGAGGTGACTTCTTCCGCGGCCTTGGACACCGGCCTGGCGGCCGGCACGCCGGTGGCCGGCGGTCAGGTTGATTGCAATGCGAGCTGGCTCGGCGCCGGAGCGGTCGAGGAAGGTGATTTCCAGAGCAACCTCGGGACCGTGGGCAATTTCGGGATCATCACACGCAGCGTGGATTTCCTCTTCTCACCTGTGGGACGTCTGATGATCAATTTTCCCTACACGGTGGATTCCGCGCGGACCTACGTAACTGTTCCTACCACGCTGACGGGCGGACAGTGCCTTCGCTGGATCCGAGACGCGCTCGGCGGCGCTCCGGAGGAGTCTTCCGCCGGCGGCTCAGCCTACGACGTACTCACCCGGCAGGCGGAACAAGTCCCCATCGGGAGCGATGGTCTAATCGCCCTTCCGTTCCTGATGGGCGAACGCACGCCGATATGGGATGTGAACGCGCGTGGCGTTCTTTTCGGTCTGTCGCTTTCCCACGGAAAGGGCCACATCGTTCGCGCAATGATGGAAGCCGTGGCATTCGCGATGTACGACTCGTTCCGTCTCATCCGCGAGGCGGGCTTGCCGGTGCATTTTCCCATGGTGCTGAACGAAGGCGGGGCCGTGAGCAGGCTGTGGCGAAAGATAATCGCCGATGTATTCGATGTCCCACTCGTGCTCGCGAAGCGTCGAACGGGTGCGCCCTTCGGAGACGCCATCCTTGCCGGAGTCGCCGTGGGGGCGCTCGAGGATTTCTCAGTGGCGCGACACTGGTTCGAGGCGATCGAGCCGATGGATCCGGACCCCGGTGCTCATTCCCGCTATATGGAGCTGTTCTCAATCTATAAGAGCGTCTATGAACATTTGAAACCAGACTTCGTGAGCTTGGCTCGCGCGCGCGAACGAACGGGCGAGAATGTAAGAGGAGGCAGATCATGAGCGATCGAGCGGCCCCCACAACGGGCCCAGCGTCCCTTCAGCCCCTTCCCTTCCTGAAAGAAGGGGCTGCGCAGGTGGGGTTCGTCGTCAAGGACCTCGAGGCATCAGTCGAGGCGTACCACCGACTTTTCGGCATCGGCCCCTGGCACTTCTATACATACGGCAAGCCCCTTGTGAAGCGCATGACGAGGCGCGGCAAGCCGACAGAATACCGGATGCGCATCGCGCTCTCCTGGCTCGGCCCCCTGCGCATCGAGCTGATACAGCCGCTTGAAGGCGACACCGTCTATGCGGAGTTCGTGCGTGACCATGGTTACGGCCTCCACCATCTCGGCGTGCTCGTCAAGGACATGAATGGATCGATCGCAGCCGCCGCGGCAGCTGGGATCGCCATGACGATGGATGGATCCGGATTCGGTGCCGATGGGGACGGCCATTACGCGTATTTGGATACCGAAAGAACGATCGGAACGACGATAGAGCTTATCGAGCGGCCGAAGGGACGACTCGAGCCCGAAAAGGTGTGGCCTGACGAACCCAAAAAGACTGACGGCCCGAGAGCCATTTAAGGGAGGAATTGCATGGGAGCTCTGGATCGACAAGTGACCTTCGGAGTAGTTGTAGGTACGCGGGGCTTTTTCAACCCGAAACTTGCGGTAGACGGTCGGCGGAACCTCCTTGCCCGGCTGGACAAGCTCGGATATCGCTCCGTAATAGTCGATGAGAAGGCGACAGCGACGGGGGCAATCGAAAGCCGTGCAGATGCGAAGGCGTGTGCCGATTTGTTCATAGCAAACCGCGGGAGGCTTGACGGCATACTCGTAAGCCTGCCCAATTTCTCGGATGAACAGGGCGTCGTGCAGGTCCTGGACATTGCGAGACCCGATGTCCCCGTGCTCGTACACGCCTTCGACGATGATTTGAACAAGCTCGACGTCGCGCATCGCCGTGACGCGTTCTGCGGCAAGCTTTCGGTATGCAACAACTTTTACCAGTATGGAATAACCTGGTCAGACACGACTCACCACACGTGCGCGGTCGAAAGTCCGGAGTTTGCCGAAGACCTTGACGCTTTCGCCCGCACCTGCCGGGTTGTTCGAGGTCTTCGAGGCGCACGAATTGGGCAGATCGGCACCCGTCCGGGGGCGTTCCAGACCGTGCGCTTCAGCGAGAAAATCCTTCAAGACTCGGGGATAACGGTCGTTCCCGTGGATCTGTCCGAGATACTGGCACGCGCCGAAGGAATCGAAGACAACGCGAAGGAGGTGCAAGCAAAGCAACTCATTATCGGGGCATACGGAACGATACCGTCTCGCGTGCCCGGCAGCACGGTGCTTCGCAGTGCAAAACTTTCCGTCGCGATCGATCGCTGGATGGAAGAGAACGATTGTGCTGCTTCGGCAATCCAGTGCTGGGATTCCGTCCAGAAGAGCTACGGTTGCGCCACATGCCTCTCCATGAGTCTCATGGGAGAAGAGGGCAAACCGAGCGCTTGCGAAGTGGACGTGGCGGGCGCCGTTTCCATGCTCGCCCTGCGGCTTGCGTCCGGAAGCGCCGCGGGCTTGCTCGACTGGAACAACAACTACGGCAGCGACCGCGACATGTGCATCGCCAACCACTGCTCGAACTTCCCGAAGAGCTTCATCGGACGGGACGTGGAGATATCGGAGCTGGACGTCCTGGGAGAATCGCTTGGCCGGGACCGCTGTTTCGGAGCGCTGAAAGGAAAGGTTAAGGCCGGCCCTATGACCTTCTTTCGGCTGGATACCGACGACCGCGCAGGGCTCACTCATGCGTATGTCGGCCAAGGCGATTTCACGGATGACCCTTGCACAATGGATGGCGGAATCTCGGTTTGCCGGGTGAAAAATCTCAGAGCACTTATGGGCCACATTTGTCGGAGAGGCTTCGCGCATCACGTTGGTATGGTCCGAGGGTCGTATGGGAAGATCTTGAACGAGGCCACATCAAGGTACCTGAAGTGGAACGTCTATTGGCACGGAGGTCAGGCGGACTGAAGCCGCCGAGGAGGGGTTGATGAGCCGAGTTCTGATTATCGGAGGCCCGGGCAATATCTCCACGAGCGCCATCGAGTGTTTGCTGGAGCGGGGACACGAGGTGGCCATCCTTACGCTTCCGCAAAGCCCACGGCTTGGGTTGGAGCAACGGGTAAGATTTTATGCGGGTGACCGCGACAACCATGAGGAGATCGCGAAGGCAATAAAGGATTTCCGCCCTGGACTTGTGGCAGACTTCTGCTGCTTCACCCCGACGCAAGCGAAAGGTCTCGTGACGGCCCTGCGCGGCAAGGTCGAAAAATTCGTGTTCGTGAGCACCGTGGACATATACGGGTATCCGCTCGCGCGCATCCCGTTCGCGGAATCCGACCCTCGTCGCCTCCCGATATCCGAATATGCGGCAGACAAGCTTCAATGTGAGCGGATCTTCTGGGAACAGAATGCAGCTGGGTCCCTGCCGACAACCGTCGTTCGGCCCTCCTACTCTTTCGGCCCGGCGTTCGTACTGAACTTCTTTTCCCGGAGCGGGGGGCTGGATCTCGTTTCGCGCCTGCGCGCCGGTAGGCCCGTCGTCGTTCCCGGCGACGGCGCCACATTCCTCCACGTATGCAGCGCATACAATACCGGAAGGATGATCGCCGAGGTGATACTGGAACCAGCTACGGTGGGCCAGGATTTCACCTGCGCGCATCCCTCATTCATGACCGCTGACGAATACTACGAGCTTTTTGCGCTCGCCCTTGGCGTCGAGCCCCACATCGTTCACATCCCCCATGACCTCCTCATCCCTTTGGAGATGAAAGCCATTCCCGACAATCTGCTGAGCGAGCTGACCCGTTTCAACATCGCTTTCACGGTGGACAAATTCCGCCGCTATTTCCCCACCTTTGCGTGGACAAAAAGCTTGGAAGAGGGCGCGCGCGACTATATTGATTACCATGACCGTCAAGAGGATATCCCGGCCGCCGCCGACAGCTACGAGGATCTGCTTGTGCGGGCATGGGAAGCGAGCCGGAAGGCGTTCACCGTCTGACGGAGTTGATGAAAGGACCGGGAATGCAGCAACGCTGGTATAATCGATCGCTTCGGCGAAATCTTCTGGACTTCCATATCGACGACTGGCACCCGGAGTTTCTTTCGAAGTTCGATCCGGCCTCCTTCGCCGACTGCGTTGTGTCTTTGCGAAGCACAGCGGCCACCGTGTTCGCCAACACCCACACGGGTCTTTGCAACTACCCCACGAAGGTCGGTGAGATGCACGCCGGTCTCAAGGGGAGAGATGCGCTGGGCGAAATGATCGATGAGCTGCACAAACGGGGCATCGACGTCGTGGTCTACTATGTGATGATATTCGCCGACTGGTACTGGGACAACCACCCGGAGTCGCGCGTCGTCGACGCTGGGGGGCGCGCCATCAAGACGCTCATTGGCTCCAAGGGCAGGCCGCGGCGATTCAGCACGATATGCCCCAACAATGCGGAATACCGAAAGTTCGTCGTGTCCCAGATCGAGGAGATCTGCGACGCGTACGACTTCGAAGGGGTATGGCCTGACATGACATTCTGGCCTACGGTTTGCTACTGCGCCACGTGCAAGGAGCGTTACCACAAGGAAGCCGGAGGGGAGATCCCGAGGATCATCGACTGGGAAGACCCCGTATGGGTCGGATTCCAGCGAAAGCGCCAAGAGTGGATAGCGGAGTTCGGCACCTTGATTACCAACACCTTCAGAGGCAAGAAACCTCGTCTCTCCGTGGCGCATCAATCCCTCGCATTCCACTCTGACTGGTCGGCAGGGGGGTCGCTCGAGTTGGCTGGTGCTACGGACTGGCTTTCCGCGGACCTTTATGGCGAACGCTACGGGCTTTCATTCTTCGCAAAACTTTTCTACGGACTGAGCGGCATCAAGCCCTTCGAGCACATCAATACCTGGTGCTGGCCTGACATTCACGAGCACGTCATTACGCGCACCGAGGACCAACTCCGCATGACCGCATTCTCCGCCATGGCAAACCACGGTGCCATCGTTTTTATCGACGCCATCGATCCGATCGGCACCGTTCATGCGAGCAATTATGATCGAGGCGGGAAGGTGTACGCGGAGATCGAGAAATACGAGAAAGAGGTTGGTGGGCGGTTCTGCCAGGACGTGGGAATCTACTATAGCTATGATTCGAATGTCGACATGAAAGAAAATGGCCGGGATGTGTTGGAAGCAGGGTACTCTTTTGACAATGTTTGGTGGCACGCCGCCGGCCCGACGGAGCACCGCAGCGCCGCGATCAATCTCGCCAAGACTTTGATTCAGCACCATATTTCCTTCGGAGCTCTCACACGAAAGGATCTGGGAAGGCTTTCCGATTGGCAGGTCATCTGTCTTCCCAACGTGGCTTTGATGGGCACGGAGGAAACTGACGCGCTTCGCGCCTACGTGCGAGGCGGTGGCAGCATCCTTGCAACGGGGAAGACCTCCCTTCTGACAGCGGACGGCCGGCGCCAGCCTACTTTCCAGCTTGCCGACGTTTTCGGTTGCGACTACGTCGGGGAAACCAAAGAGGTGGTAACCTATCTCGCCCCTTCAGGCACGCGTGACGATTTGTTCCTTGGATTCTGCCCGACTTCTCCCCTCACCCACTACGACACGCAGCTCAAAGTGCGCCCGCGCAAAGGTGCGGAGGTCATTGCTACCCTTACCCTCCCCTATACCGATCCAACGGAAGCTCGCTACGCCAGCATCCTTACGGACGCGCCCGGAATCCCCACCGATTTTCCTTCGCTCATCATCAACAGATTCGGCAAAGGTCTCGTACTCTATGCCGCCGGGGTGATCGAGAGCGGAGAGCACGACAGCCAGCGCCGTGTGCTCGCCAATCTCATACGTCTTCTCGCCCCCCGGCCTCTCTTCGTAGTGTGTGACGCGCCCAAGTCCGTGGAGATAACTCTCTTCGAACAGATAGACAAGAAGCGCTGCGTGGCCAACGTGCTCAATTACCAGCAAGAGCTCCCCAATATTCCGATCCATGGAATGAAGCTCTCGATTCGACTGGACGGAAGAAAGCCGAAGACGGTCTGCCAGCTTCCAGAGCGCACGCCGCTGCGCTTTGCCGCCACGGGGGATGCCGTTGAAGTGGAAATCCCTATTCTCAAGGATTTCATGATGGTTGAAGTGAGCTGGGAATGAAGAATTGCAGTCACGGATTGTCCGTCCCTTCCTTCCGAGGCATCGTAACATCGGGAAAGGGCCATGATTCGCATTTCCTGCTCCGATATCCTCATTCTTTACCTCGTTATCCAGATCCTTGGTCACTTGGATTTGGGTAATTGACCTTCCGTTTGGCCTCGACATGCTTATGGGGCTGGGGGTTGGGCCACAAGCTCCGATGGTGACAAGTGAGCGATGAGGCACCCCGGCGATGGAGAACATCCGATTGACGCTAGCGCCATCTCAGATGTCGCACTCTGCACCGCAAGGCGTAGTTCATCGCACACGAGCGCCCGTGCGAACTGCCGTCGTGGTTGTGGAGCAGGCATCGCTCAAGCCAACGGGGGACTGAGTGCATCTCTACCCGCTGAGCCTCGTCATTACAGCCGCCGTCCTACTTCCCAATGTGTTTTACCTTGTCTTCCCTCCCCTCAACCTGAAGAAGCACGCTCCGCCGAAGGATGCCCTCCTCTTCACCATCTTGGAAAGAGTCGGACAAGTCTCATGTTTCGTTCTTCCGTTGTTTTTCGAGCTCACTTTCACCGGGTCGCTCGTGGTCGCTGCATGGCTCGTGACGGCACTCTCACTCGGCCTGTACTATGCGGGCTGGATCCGATTCTTCTGGAACGGTCGTGACTACGCGCTGCTTTTCGCACCGATGATTGGAGTGCCTGTTCCAATGGCCATCAGCCCCGTTGCGCTTTTCCTTGTTTCGTCACTCGTTCTTGATTCAATCTGGCAAGCGTTCGCGGCAATTCTCCTTGGTATAGGACACATCACAATCACGGTACGGGAGCATCAACGTGTAGCCAAGGTCAATGAAACATCGAAATGAACTAACAACTCGAGTCGCTCGTCCTACCCTCGTGTGCTCAGCGTACTCGCTATGGCAGATAAGACGGCCACAAGTGGTCTTGACACTTCGCTTCGTAGCCGCAAAACTTGTCACATATTCCAGGACATGCACACGAGGAGGTTACTACGCCCACGACGCCCATCCCGAATCCACGCCAAAGCCATTTGCTCGCCGTCCTGCCTGAGTCTGAAAGCAAGCGTCTGCTTCCTTACATGGAACTGGTCTCACTAACGCTCGGCCAAGCCCTCTATGAATCTGGTGACCAGTTGAATCACGTCTATTTTCCGACAACCGCCATTGTGTCTTTGCTCTACGAACTGGAGAATGGTTCCTCGGCTGAAATCGCAGTGGTCGGAAATGAGGGCATCGTGGGCATCGCTCTGTTCTTGGGAGGCGATACAATGCCGAATCGGGCTGTGGTGCAGAGTGCGGGCCAAGCCTATCGGTTGCAGGGACGACTGCTCCAACAGGAGTTCAACAGAGGGGGGGCGATGCAGCACGTACTGCTGCGTTACACCCTCGCCATGTTGACTCAGATGGCACAAACGGCTGTCTGCAATCGACATCATTCCGTGGATCAGCAGCTTTGTCGTTGGCTCTTGCTCAGTCTGGACCGTTTACCCACGATGGAGCTCGTCATGACCCAGGGACTGATCGCCAACATGCTCGGCGTACGGCGCGAAGGCGTAACCGAGGCAGCAGGGAAGTTGCAGAAGGAAGGTTTGATTCATTATAGCCGCGGCCGCATCACCGTTTTGAACCGACCTGGTCTTGAAAGCCGAGTCTGCGAATGCTACGGCGTTGTCAGGGATGAGTTCAGACGCCTATTACCTGACGTGATAGCAGTGTAACCCCAAGACACGAGGTGCATACTCCAGAATCGTACATGGCGTCGAGGCTCGTCTGGTCTTTCTTAGCCTATTCTCTTAATTCCTGAGAACTTGGAGATTTGCGTAAGACCACAGCGCATCCCCTATCTGGCCCAAGAGCCGCATTCCCAAGAACTTTTGATGCTCTTCCTCGTGGATGTACCTCCATTTGATGAATCCATCTTCGAACGCCGAAAGGATGACGCAGAATTCTTTTTCGGACGTCGCCTTTGCGACAATCTTGCTGAAGGCTTTGATGATAGCGGTTCTGTGCTTTCGAGGAATCCTGTCGAACAAGGCCTCGTATTCATGCTCAAAGGGACCTTTGAATGAAATGTGATGCGTTTCCAGATCTTTTCTGCTGTATATTTTTCGATAATCGACAACCAGAAAAAACTTTAGCAGCAATTCGACGGCAAATACCTTGCACATAAGCACAGGTGCTACAAAATCCGGATTGTTGCTGACAAGCACCAACTCGGACAGCAGTTTCGCAGAGCTCCCGTACGAAGTTGCTTGCCGAAATAAGACTTTGTACATCGGACTCTTTGCCCGTGTTTTCAAAACCTTGACTAACGGATGTCTGTCGCTCATCGTTGTGCGTTCCTCTACTTTTATCGACGTGTCTGAACCCGTCAAGCGTAAATGCACTCATCCGGCCCAATAGATACAGCGCCGTCACCAGCATTCCGCATTCTCAATGGCTTTTTGTTCTTGTCGGAAGATCGACAATAAGTCAAAGGGGTTCTGTGTGCCAGCGAACATAGGCTCTGCCGATGGATCGAGCGATTCGGACAGCTTGTTCGCGACGGAAAAGCGTTGGATTTCGATGAATACAGCACGGGGATGGGTCGCTGGTACCATATATCCGCAGGCCGTACTCGCGGAGACACTTTCTTTGTTGTCTTCCGTGATATCAGTGAGAGAAAACGCACAGAGAGTGAAATGAGAAGATTGTCGGCTGTAGTCCAGCAAATTCCTTCGTCAGTGGTAATCACCGACCTGGAAGGAAACATCGAATACGTGAATCCGCGATTCACGGATATAACAGGCTACAGCATGGAGGAGGTCCAGGGAAGGAATCCGCGCATATTAAAGTCAGGCGAAATGAGCTCAGAGAGTTACAAGAGCTTGTGGGGGACGATTGCTGCTGGTCGAATATGGGACGGTGAGCTTCACAACAAAAAGAAGGACGGGACACTCTTCTGGGAGCACGCCACGATTTCGGCGATGCGCGATGCTTCTGGAACTATCACAAACTACATAGCCATCAAAGACGACATCACTGCGCGCAAGTCCTTGGAGGAACAACTCATTCATTCGCAGAAATTGGAATCAGTGGGGCGGTTAGCGGGCGGTGTGGCCCACGACTTCAACAACATGCTACAGGTAATCAATAGCTATGCGGAGATTGCAATGTTGAAAACCGACTCCTCCCAACCCATTTATAGATATCTGTCTCAAATAAGGGAAGCCGCGGGACGCTCCGCGGACCTCACGCGACAGCTTCTCGCCTTTGCGCGCAGGCAATCCGTCACACCCAAGATAGTTGACCTCAATGATGCCGTTTCAAAAATGCTCAAGCTGCTGCAGCGACTCATGGGAGACGCCATAGAGATCATTTGGAAGCCGTCCGCAATTTCGTGGAATACCAGAATTGATCCCTCGCAGGTCGACCAGATCCTGGCAAACCTGTCGGTGAACGCGCGCGATGCAATCTCTAAAACTGGAAGGCTTACCATCGAAACTGAAAACGCCGTCTTCGATGAGAAGTATTGCGCCCTTCATTTGGGATCCCGCCCCGGCAATTACGTCATGCTGGCCGTCAGCGACAATGGCAGCGGGATGGACAAGGAGACACTCTCTCATTTGTTTGAACCGTTCTTTACCACCAAGGGCGTGGGCAAAGGGACTGGTTTGGGAACGGCAACCGTCTTCGGAATCGTCAAACAGAATGACGGCTTCATCAACGTTTATAGTGAAATCGGCATTGGCACGACGTTCAGCGTTTACCTCCCTCGGTTCGAAGCCAGTGAAGAAACGTCCCAGGCAGCAAAAGAGACGCCCGCGCTTCCGCGAGGAACAGAAACGGTGTTGGTTGTCGATGATGAGGCGAAACTTCTTGTGCTTACTCGCCAATTGCTTGAAGAATTGGGATACACGGTATTGACCGCCAGCGGCCCGAAGGAGGTCATTCGTCTTTATCAGGAAAGGGGGAAAGAAATCGATCTCCTCATTTCCGACGTCGTGATGCCACAGATGAATGGTCGAGAACTTGTGCAGAGAATCAGCGCGACAAAGGTCGGGCTCAAATATCTGTTCATGTCGGGCTATACGGCAGATGTGATCACCAATCATGGCGTCCTCGACGAGGGAGTAAATTTCATTCAGAAGCCGTTCTCGATCCAGCAGCTGGCACTCAAGGTCCGAGAGGTGTTGAACGCAGCTTGATCAGTAGCCGAGATATGACTAGTCCATGACGTCCTCCTGATTTGTTGTTGTATGACAACTCAATCAAACCAGATGTGGACGCCTCTCTTCTCTATCCCGAATGTGCGAAGGCCATTTGAGGTTATCAGTGACAGAATTCTACGAACGCCCAGATTCGAAAAAGGCGTGGGCAAAGAGGCGTTGGACTCGTGCCCTCCTTGCCCCCTCTGAATAAAGAGCCCCTACTTTGTTAGTTTGGCATCGATCAGGCTAACCCTTTTCTCCTTCTTGTTTCCGCCAAAAATCCGATCCCAAAATGAGGATTTCCGGCTCGCTGAAGTGGGCGCGTCCTCTTCCTTTGCAACGGGGCGTGGCTTTACGGCCTTTCGAGTCGCCCTCTTGGTGGATGCTTTCTTTGCGGCTTGCTTCGCCGAGGGCTTGCTACTTTTCTTTGTTGAAGGCTTGCTCGATTCCTTCATGAGCTTCTTCACATCAGCTTCTGAATAGACCCTCTTATTGCCAACCTGCTTCCCGAGCTTCAGTTTCGGTGTGTACACCCTAATCGTGCTAACGGAGAGTTTGGTCTTTTTTGATAGCTGCTCTATTGTCAAAATCATTGGCCCTCCTTTATTGGGCTATTGACGATTATATCATAGATACTAAACACGCTCCCGATGACTTTCACAGTAACCTTCTGAATGGCACAAGGCGGCCGCGGCGGCTGAGGCAAATCGGTCGCGATCGAACGCGACATGGATCGGTTTGCTCGCGCTCCTGGGGACAAGAGGTCATGCTTCAATTGGCTCGCTGGTAGGTAAATATCCCCCAGGGGCCGTCCGAACAGGTTCCTTTGTGATCTAAAGCGCCCGACGGGAGTCGAACCCGTCTGTGAAGCTTGGGAAGCTTCCATACTACCGATGTATTACGGGCGCACTGTGCATTGTACGGTGCTCGCAGGTTCAGGGCAAAATGTAGCATCCGACGATTTCCCTGTCAAGATTCAGAACTGTATCGCCTGTGCCTTCACGCGCGTGACCTCCTGATCCAGCACGTACAAAACGATTTCGCTGCCGGCGGGCACGATGTAGGGAACCGCGATCGGACCGCCCGGGTGTTTCATCGTCAGCAAGTCCTTGGGCTCGGAATCCGTAACCAGGACCAGCCGGACATTGACCTCGATGGTTTGGGCTTCCAGCTGAAACGTGAACAGCCCGAATACATTGTCCTTGCCCACGTCGGAAGGAGCGACCATGGTGAGCTGCACGATTTGACCATATGCCACTTGCGCGCCGCTTGCCGGAATCTGATCGACAACGGCTCCCGGGCTCACCCCTTTTGTGGGCTTTTTCACGGAGAATGCAAAAGGAATGTTGTTCTGCGTGAGATCGGTAATGGCTTCCTGAAAGCTCTTCCCGACGTAGTCGCCTACGGTGACCGTCGAAACCGCTCCTTGATCCTGGCTCACCACGAGCTCCATGTTGGCGACGCTCGCGATTTTCGTTCCGGGGGCGGGATTTTGAGCAAGCACGCGCCCTGCCGGCACACCATCTTTGTGCTGGTAGGCCACGGTTTTGATGATAACGTTCGGGCTGTTGTGGGTGGCAAAAAGAGTTTGAAGATGTACTTTCACATCGTCAAGATTCCAGCCCACGTAGTTCTCCACCTTGTCGAGAACAGGCCCTTTGCTGACGCGCAACGTCACGCGCTTACCCGTCTTTACGAGAGAACCGGCAGAGGGTCGCTGTGATACGACAGTGTCTTTGTCCGCACTGGAATACTGGACTTGGACGTCTGCGTACAAGCTCCTGCTCTGGAGATCGACGAGGGCATCGGTGAGGTCTTTGCCTTGAAGATTGGGAACGAGGGTTTCCGGCTGGCCACGGACGGCGATCGAGAATGTCACTGCGCCAATAATAACCATGAGTCCGATGACACCCACGAAGAGGAAAACGTAAATCTTGAGGCTTCGAACCTCCGGCGCGTCGTCAGCGCGGGGCAGGATACGTTTTATGAACGCTCGCGTCCACTCGTAGGCGGTCGTGACCCAGTTCTGCACCTTCCAGATGAAGTCCCTCATATGCCCTCTGCTTGTTTTCCCAGGCGTGTTCCGATGATCTCAGGATGGCCATTCCAGAAGGCCTTCCACTCCATCGGCTTCTTGAATTGGAGTTGAAGGCGTTCCACTGCAAGAACGCCCTTCCCCGTCCTGACAAGCAACCCATGGCGATCATTCGCGGCAAAGACGGTTCCCGGCGTCCCCGTGGAAACATCTTGGCCGAGGGTATCCGGATATACGTGGGATTTCAAGACCAGAAGGTTTTTCTCTTCAATAAACGTCGCAGAACGAGGCCAAGGCTCGAATGCGCGGACTTTTCTTTCGATGACCTCCGCCGCTTCGCTCCAGTCGATTATTCCCTCTTCCTTCTTCACCAAATGGCAATACGTCGCATGCGCCTCAACCTGGGCTCTTGCAGGCGGCGCGGCCCCTTCTTGCATCTTCTTCAACAGCGCGGCAAGGAGATCAGCGCCTATCGCTGAAAGAGCGACGGCCAGCGACGCCGTCGTCTCGTCGCCGTGCAGCGGATAAACCTGCTGCTCCAGTATGTCCCCCGTATCGAATTTCATGGCAACACGCTGGATCGTGACACCTGTTTGTGCGTCTCCTCCGAGAATCGCCGCGCTTATCGGGGAAGGACCTCGATGGCGAGGCAGAAGCGAGGGATGCACGTTGATCCCCCCCATGGGGAACGCATCCAGAAAGGCCTTCTTGAAAATTCTTCCGTACGCCGCGACGACGAGGAGGTCGGGCGCGAGCTCACGAACCTGATCCGCCGTTTCACGCTCGAAAACCGGCACTCCGAGCTCCCGGGCAGCCTCTTTCACGGGTGAGGCGACGAGAGCCCGCCCCCGACCAGAAGGCTGATCGGGCGTGGTCAGCACGCCCACAACAGTACATACCGAGAACGCTTTTTGGAGTGCCGGGACCGCCAGCGCCGGCGTTCCCGCGAAAACCACGCGCATTATGCCTCTACTTTTTCTTCGTATCCCGCGAGGAGCCGCTGTCGTTTCTTCTGTTCGATTCGGTCGATGAAGAGAATGCCGTTCAAATGATCGTACTCATGCTGGATGACCCGGGCGAGGTAGCCGTCCACGGAGAGACTGAAGGGGCGACCCTTGAGATTCCAAGCCTGGACACGGATGGAGGAAGGGCGGATAACCTCTGTATAAAGGCCGGGAATGCTCAGACACCCTTCCTCGAATGGCTCCTGGTCGATGGACGTCTCCAGAATGTCGGGGTTGATGAAAACGCGCGGACCGTCCCCCGGAACACGGGTCACAAAAACGCGCATGAGCTTTCCTACCTGGACGGCCGCGAGCCCAACCCCCTTGCCTCGATCCATGGCGTCCAACATATCCGCAACGAGACCTTGAATATCCCCGTTGATATCTGGAACGATCACCGAGTGTTTCAAGAGTGTTTCATCGCCTAGCTTTATTATGCTCAGCATGCGCAATCTCTTTCTCAGCATAAGCATAGCGAAATCCTCCTCAGTCGCCAAGTCCAACCGCGTTCCTCAGAGAAGCGACTGAGGATCCACATCCACCTCGAGATGTACGCCGGAGGGCGCCTTGAACGCCTCGACCACGGCGGCAACCTTCGCATGCGCCTCTTTAAACCGTGTGGCGCGAATCAGGACGTGGTAGCGATAGTTGCCCGAGATGCGGGCAAGCGGGCACTCCGCGGGGCCCAGGACCTCCCCGAGGCCGGCCATCGGTTCCGCCAGCGCCGTTGCCACGCTCGTGCACGCCGCCATGGCCTTGTCCCTGTTCCGACCGCGCAACACGAGGCGGATCAAGCGGCTGAAGGGCGGAAAACCCAATTGACGCCGCATGTCGAGCTCGAGGGAATAGAATTGCTCGAGGCGTCCCTCTTTCGCCATCATGATAGCGGCGGCGCCGGGACGAAAGGTCTGGATGAGCACCTTCCCGTCGGGAAGCGAGCGCCCGGCGCGGCCTGAAACCTGCACGAGCAGGCTGAAAGTTCTCTCCGCGGCGCGGAAGTCCGGCATCTGAAATCCCGTGTCGGCATTGACGATCCCGACGAGCTTCACACCCGGAAAATTCAATCCCTTGGCCACCATCTGGGTCCCGATCAGGACGTGCGTCTTTCCATCGCGGAAATCGGCCAGGGCCTGCCGCAGCGCCTTCTTCTTCTTCATCGTGTCCGTATCGATTCGACGGACGACCATGCGCGGAAAATGGCGGGCGAGCTCCTCCTCGATTCCTTCGGTGCCATACCCCGAATAGCCGACGTCCAGTGAGCCGCACTGAGGACAGACCTCGAGCGGCACGGCCGACGTTCCGCAGTAATGGCAGATCATGCGGCCGCGCTCCTTGTGGTACGTGAGGGCAACGGAACAGTGCGGGCAGGACATCTCGTATCCGCATGAGCGGCAATGAAAAAGATACGAGAACCCGCGCCGATTCAGGAAAAGTATGCTCTGCCGACCCTCCGCGCGCGCGCGGCCAATGGCGTCGATCAGGATCGGTGAAAGCGGACCCGCGGTGTGCCGCATGTCCACCACTTCCACTTCAGGCATCGAGCCGCCGCTGAGGCGCGACGGGAGGCGCACCGACGTGAGGGTGCCTTCTGCCATATGGTGCCACGCCTCGAGGGACGGGGTGGCGCTTCCCATGAGGAGGAGCGCTTCCTCCTGCGCGGTGCGGTACATCGCGACCTGCCGCGCGTGATAGCGGGGTGTCGTGCCCGACTTGTATGAGCCTTCGTGCTCCTCGTCGATGACGATGAGACCCAGCCGCGGGAAGGGCGCGAAGACGGCGCTGCGGGCGCCGACGACCACGTCCACCTCCCCGTCCATCACGCGCGTCCATTCCTTCAAGCGCTGCGACGGTGTCAGCGAGGAATGAAGGATGGCAAGACGGGTCTTGAAAGTGGCCCGAAACACGCGCACAACCTGATGTGTCAGTGAGATCTCGGGAACAAGGTAGATCACTCCCCGTCCCTGTGCCACGACATCACTTGCCACGGTGAGAAAGACATCCGTCTTTCCGGATCCGGTCACGCCGAAAAGGTAGAACGATCCCGAGCCTTTTTCCCGAATGGTGCGGATTGCCTCATTTTGCTGATCGGCCAGCTCGTAAGAACGCAGCTCCTCCTCCAAAAAGGCCTCATCCGTCTCCGTCTCTCGGCGCCCGGCGGGTAGCATCGCGCTCAAAGCCTCGCCGAGGGAGCACATGTACATTCGGGACATCCAGCGAGCCGTGGACAGAACACGCTCGTTGAACAGGGGTCGGGAATCGATGACCCGCTTCACATCGCGAATCTCCGTCACGCCCGGCGGGGGTGACTCACGCTCGGCAATGACCATTCCCGTGAGGAGCCGCGTGCCGAAAGGAGCCGAGACCCGTACTCCCGGCATGGCCTCCATATCGTCGGGCAGCGAGTAGGTGAAAAGCTTGCGTACGGGAAGATTGAAGGCGAGCTCGACGAATCGTTTCATGCCGTGATGAGGCGTTTCAAGAGCTGCAGGTCCTCCCAGACGGGCTTCCGCAGCGTGGCCTTGTCACGGAGCACGGCGCTGGGATGATAGGTAACGACAACGGGAATGCCCTTGCGGTCATGAACCTTGCCACGGAGCGACCCGACGCTCGCCGTCGTTGCCAGCACGGTCTGCGCGGCAATGCGGCCGAGACAGCAGATCACCCGGGGACGGATCGCTTCGATCTGCCGCTCCAGATAGGGTAGACACGCGGTGAGCTCCTCGGGATGCGGCTCGCGATTCTGCGGCGGACGGCATTTCACCGTATTGGCGATAAAGCATTGCTCCCGCTTCAGGCCAATGGGCGGCAACCAGGTATCCAGGTACTGTCCGGCCGCGCCGACAAAAGGCCGACCCGTGCGGTCTTCATCCGCCCCGGGCCCTTCCCCGATGAAGAGGACCGGTGCATCCAGCGATCCCTCGCCGGGAACCGTCCGTGTGCGGCCCACTCCGAGCCCGCACTTCACGCACGACTCCACCTCTCGTGCGCACGCCTCCAGCAGCGCGCGTCTGTCAGCCGCTTCGGGTGCGGTCGTGACGGTGACGACCGGGACGGAGGTCGGTGGCGGAACCTCGGAGGCGAAGGAACCGACGTGTACCTCGACATTAGCCTCGGCTTTCTCGTCGATGAGGAGGTCGGGGTGCTTACGGGAGAACCCCGTCGTCAACCAATCCTCCATCAGATTCATCGTTGCCCAGAGGCTCTTCGCCGTAGGATTCTTCACTGTCATAGACGACCCTTTCGAGGAAAAGCCCGCGGGCAGGCGCCGTGCCCCCTGCGTTCGCGCGTCGACCCGCCTCCATGATGAAGCCCAGCTCCCGCGCCCCCAACCCCTGTTCCTCCAGCATGAGAAACGTTCCCATGACGGTGCGCACCATTTTCCACAGAAACGAGGTAGCTGCAATGGTGTAGATCAGGGTATCCCCTTCGCGATGGAACCGGGAAACCTCCACACGCCGCACCTTTGATAGATTGGCATCCCCTTCAGCCGAGAAGCACGTAAAGTCGTGCTCGCCGGTGAGAGCCCCTGCCATCTCGTTCAAGCGGTCCATGTCCAGAGGGCGTTTCACCCAATGCCTATAATGACGCAAGTGCGGAAGAAGGACCGGCCCGCATTCGATATAGTAGCGATAAATGCGTTGACGCGCGGAGCGTCTGGCATGAAATCGCGGCCCGACGACCTCGCTGCCCAGGATGCGCACATCGGGGGGAAGATAGGCGTTCACGGCGTCGCGAAAACGGGCAGGCTCTATGGAGTCGATATCGGAATGAAAATTCGCGACCTGCCCGATTGCGTGCACACCGGAGTCCGTCCGTCCCGCCGCCAGCACGTTCACGGGATGACCGTGCATGCGGGCCAGCCCGTCCTGGATCACCCCCTGAACGGTGCGGCCCTTCTTTTGCACCTGCCAGCCCAGAAAATCCGTCCCGTCGTAGGCAAGCACGAGCTTTATGTTGCGTTCCGGCATCGATTCCCCCGCGTGCCGGTGTCAGGAATCCTTGGAATCGACGTCCGCGCCGACTGCCCCGGGCTGAAGGCGCTGAATCTCCTCCCCCATCTGCTCGTAGACTTCCTTCGCGTTATCCAGTATCGCCGTGGGGCGATTTTTGGATGATTTGCCCACGCCGAAGATCTTCGCCATCATGCGCCGTGCGTACTGGAGACTCGCAATCCTCGCTACGGCGTCCGCGGTGGACCCGTACTTGAAGTCCAGGAATGCGGCCAGGTATATCACCCCGTAATATCCGTAGTTCTTGTCCAGATCAGGTCCGAAAGCAAGCGCGGAATCGAAGGGTTCTTCCCCGCCCCCCTCGTGCTCCAAGGCGAGCTGATAGTAGAAATGAGCCTTGCGGTAGAATATGCGGGACAGATGATCCCAGTTCTCTCCCGGCTCTTCGCCAT
>Ga0265342_10000280_pt1 | contig 57399 bp, 49 predicted proteins | sample 4CB327metaG_FD_203125 | JGI IMG/M metagenome (GOLD analysis project Ga0265342, IMG submission 203125) | Rhizosphere microbial communities from Carex aquatilis grown in University of Washington, Seatle, WA, United States - 4-CB3-27 metaG | ecosystem: Host-associated > Plants > Roots >...
TCCCCATGAATCGCATCGCAGAGGGCATCGACGATAGGGCCGTAGGGTTGCGGCAGTGAGACACGCGAGTAGTACGTGAAGAGAGCCTTTTTTTCCGACCTGACAAGTCCGGCGTGCTTGAGCTTGGCGAGGTGACGGCTCAGATTGGATTGGTTGAGCGCCAGGACAGCCTCCAGGTCGCAGACGCAGAGGGTTTGATCGTGAAGGAGATTCAGTATCCGAATCCGATTGGGATCCGCAAGGGCTTTCATCACGTCAGACACGTCCATGACGATAAAATACCACAAAGATCTCGAAGTGTTTATCGTGCCTCTGTACTTGGCCGACTCACCCTCACACGATAGTATCCGGGCAATGCCGGATTCCTTTCTATGAAGAATGCCGTTGCCGCAGTCCTCTTATGTGTGGTCCTGGCATGCGCCGCGCACGCCCAATCCTCCTACTCAGATACCCTCTCCCATCTCGGCAAGCTCGGCATCCCCCTGGATCAGGCAAAGGCGCTGGAGTCCAAAATCGGGCAGCTCCTGGTGGTGAACGTGGACGGCTTCGGTTACTCGGGAACCCTCGCCCTCGAACCGGGATTCGTGCCCCTGATGGGCGATCTGCAAATTGGAGGCGTCATCCCGCACTACGGCAGCACCAGCTACGACCGCATCAGAAGGACAAATCGCGCGCTCCAAGAAATGACGACAGAGCCGCTTCTGATCTGCAGCGACATCGTGAAGCTGCAGGGAACGTCCGGCGTCGTCGCGTCGTTCGGCGATGGCTATGTCGGCGGATTCTTGGGCAAGTACCGCGGGCTCGACGACACGCAGCTCGCCACCCTCGCGCGACTGAACGCGCTCGTTTTTGCCGCTCTGGGAGTCAACGTCGCACTGGGCCCGACCGTGGACACGAGCACCGGAGAAGTGCGGGTCGCTGACCGCGCCCGCATCGTGCTCCACGCCCTCAAGCAGTTCGGAGTTCAGCCGGTCATCAAGCATTTCCCCTTTCTCCCCTCCGATGCGAATCTGCACCATGCCTCCCCCGATACGAAGCTCGCACCCGAGGAGGCGGCGCGGCGCTATGCCATATTCGGGGAGCTTGCAGCGGAGACCGGCATCATGATGACGACGCACCTCTATGATACACGCGTGGACAAGGATCTGGTGACGTTTTCGGCGAGCTGGAACGGCATCCTGAGATCCGCCACGGGTTATCGCGGGCTTCTCCTGTCGGATGGACTTTTGATGCTGAAAAACTACGCGGATCGGACGGCTCTCGGGGGAGGGCCGTCGGGCCCGGACACGGCCGGCCTGGACGAAGCCGCCGTGTGGGCCGTACGTGCCATCCTCGCCGGTCACGACATGGTCATCGTGGAAGGCTCGGCGGCGCAAACGGTGCGCGTGTTCGACGGCCTGCTCACCGCGGCGTGCAGAAGCACCGCCACGGGCAAGATGTTGCGCGCGCGCATCGAGCAGTCTTACCAACGGATCGTCGGTTTCAAGCGGGACAATGCGCAGAGTCTCCGCCGGTCCGTGGATGTTCCTCCGCCCGTGATTTTGGCGGTCATCGGGCTCCTGCCCGCCGACTCGACGAAATTCGCCGGCTTCAGCTTCTCACCCGCCGCTCTGGAAGCGCTGGAGCCGGCCCTGAAAGCGGCATCGTTCGGAGGCTGAGCATCCGAGCGCCGAAATGCGTATAATAGAAGGGTGAAGCCGAAAAAAGTGAATGCGGATCGCGTGAAGCTCGAAAAAGAGCTTCGCGAAGCAGTGAAGGATCTCGACGAAAAAGGGCTCCTCTTTCTCCTCCGTCAGGCGCACGTGCTCATTTCGAATTCCCGTATCGACAAGATCAATGAGCATGAGCAAGGGCCGGGGCATGACGGTGCCGATGACCGCCTGTCTTCCTCGCCGCCCAAGGATCCGGTCTCAATCGAAGATCCGAAAAACGGAAAAGCAATCTTTCTCAACCTCGGCCCGGCGCGCAAGGTGCTCACACCGGAAGAGATGAAGCGACTCGTGCGCATCTGCTACGGCGCGGAATCGAAAGGCGAGGCCCTCCGACGTCTTTTCACCGTCCTCGTGCGCGAGCGCAAGGACATTCTCGCGGATGCCAGGATCGGCAACCCTGACAACCCACTTCTCGATGAATTGTTCACCGTCGTTCGTGCTTCCTACCGCCTCGACTACAGGTAGACGCACGGAGGTTCTCCGCCGGAACGAGCCTTGCATTGACAACGCGGGCAATTTCTGATATCTCAGAATACATACTTCCGAGGCCTTCAAAAAGGGATGGTAACAACATGACAACCGAAGCCAAGACAGGCAGCCGCTGGCTCATAGCGGCCATGGCCACAGTACTCATGGTTTGTCTGGGCACCGTTTACGCATGGAGCTTCTTCCAGGCGCTGCTCGTGAGCGCCGAGTTCAAGAATGTGTTCGGGTGGTCGAACACGCAAGTGGCATGGATTTTTTCCTTCGCCATCCTCTTCCTCGGTATCACGGCGGCCGTGGGCGGCGCGCAGTTGCCCAAAAGATCCCCGCGCGCGATGGCTGTCATCGGAGCGGTGCTTTTCGCCGTGGGCTATGCCATAGCGGCCATCGCCTTCAGTATGAAATCACTCGTGCTCCTCTACGTCGGGTACGGTGTCATCGGCGGCATCGGGCTGGGCCTGGCCTACGTGACCCCCGTCGCTACCGTGTCGAAATGGTTCCCCGACAAGAAGGGTCTGGCCACGGGCATGGTAGTGATGGGATTCGGCCTGGGCGCCCTCTTCATGAGCAAGGTGCTCGCCCCGGTTCTGCTCGGCTTGACGGGTCGCGATCTCGTGACCACATTCTTCATCCTCGCCGTCGTGTTCCTCGTGCTCGGAGTCGGATCGGCCGTTTTCATGCGAAACCCTCCCGAGGGCTGGGCCCCGAAGGGTTATGAGCCGCCGGCCAAGAGCACCGCCAAGGCTGCAACGGAGCTGACCGCGGGACGTGCGATTCTGTCCGCGCGATTCCTGTCCCTCTGGGTCGTGTTTTTCTGCAACATAACCGCTGGTATTTCCATCATCAGCTTCCAGTCCTCACTCTTCCAGCATCTGTGGAAGCAGGTGAGCCCGGATCTCGCGGCCGCCGCGCTGGCCGGACTCGGAGCGACCCTGGTTGCCATCAGCTCGCTGTTCAACGGCGCGGGTCGATTCCTCTGGGGTGCCGTCTCGGACAAGGCGGGGAGGTCGCAGACCTTCCGCATCATGCTGGGGTCGGAGATCGTGGTCTTTGCGCTGCTCGTGATCACGAAGAATCCCTGGGTTTTCGCCATCCTCGTCTGCTGGGTCCTTCTCTGCTACGGCGGCGGATTCGGGACCATGCCCTCCTTCATAGGCGACGTGTTCGGGCCGCGACGCATGTCAGCGGTCTATGGCGCGGTCCTCACCGCGTGGGCCGCCGCCGGGGTTGTCGGGCCCCAGCTCTTCGCCGCTTTCCAGGATCGTCTTCCCCCGGTGGACGCCTCGCGGTGGTCCTTCATCGTGGCCGGCGGATTCGCGGTCATCGGCCTGGTGCTGTCCCTGTTCCTCTCCAACAAGGCATTGGAGGAGAAGAAATAAGAGACGAGAGAAAACGGGTGCAGTATCTTCATTTCGGTGCGACCGGCGGGAGGGCGGCGGACGGGCCCCCGATGAAATCGGTTCCGCACGCGGATGAGAGGAGATGCTCATGTACACGACGCTGAATCTTTCGCACGCAGAAGCGCAGAAATTGATCGATGCCATTCGCCACAAGCTGGAGGCGGACAAGAAAGCAGCCGCCGTCGCTGTCACCGATTCTCATGGCGAGCTCATTGCCTTCTTGCGGATGGATGGTTGTACGTTGCCGCCGGGTCAAAACGCCATCCACAAGGCGTTCACCGCGGCGCGGGAGCATCGCCCTTCCGGTGATGTCGGTGAGTCTTCCCGGTCCCGGCCGTTCCCCATGACCAATTTTGGCGACCTTCGCTACACCGGGTGGGGCGGCGGGCTTCCCGTGCTCATGGACGGACAAGTGGTAGGGGCAATCGGAATCAGCGGCCTTGATGAGAAAGCCGAATCGGAGCTTTGCGCCTACGCGATTGGAGTCCTGAAAAACACCGCGGTGTAAGGTCCTCGCCGGACTCCTTGCGATTCTTTACACCGGCGAGCCCGCATGATCTACTGAGTCGGCCATGATATGGATTGCGTCCGTGGCTCCTTTGGGGAGCCTGGGGCTCTCGGCGGTAGTCGCCGTGGCCCCCCTCGTGGTTCTCTTCGGCCTCCTTGCCTGGGGTAGGCTGCCGGGATGGACGCCGGCGCTCGTGGCGACACTGGCAACGTTTCTCGTGGCGACAGCCGTATGGGGTATCCCGGGGGGCCGTGGCATTTCCGCCGGCCTCGAAGGAGTGGCAACCGCCCTCTTTCCCATCATCTGGATCGTCATAGCGGCGTTATGGGTCCATTCCCTCGCGGTAGCCTCGGGTCAATTCGACGTCATCCGCGCCACCCTCGCCTCCATCACCGCCGACCGTCGCCTGCAAGCCCTGTTCATCGCGTTCGCTTTCGGCGGATTCCTCGAGGGGGCCGCGGGATTCGGTACGCCGGTCGCCATTTCCGCGGCCATGCTCGTGGGGCTCGGCTTCGAGGCGCGCGCGGCGGCAACGCTGTGTCTCCTCGCGAACAGCACTCCAGTTGCGTTCGCGGCGGCGGGCATTCCCGTTGCCGTTGCCGCCGGCGTGAGCGGCATCAATGTCCTGCTGTTGGCCCGAATCATCGCCCTCGAGGTGCCGATCGTCTCCCTCTTCGTGCCTCTGTGGCTGTGCGTGGTGCTGTGCGGCTGGAAGCGCAGTTGGGAAGTGATGCCCGCGTTGATCGTGGCGGGCGTTCTCATGTCGGTGACTCAATTCCTCATCGCGACATTCAGCGGCCCATGGACGGCGGGCATCCTTTCGGGAATCGCGACACTCGCAGGCTTGTGGCTCTTCCTCAGGGTCTGGAAACCGCGCACGACGTGGGACTTCCCTTCGCGCGGGGCCGGCGCGGCGGCTGAAACTTCACAAGACACGCCACGCGTTCGGATCGCGCCGCGCGCCATGCTTCTGGCATGGCTGCCCTATCTCCTCATGTCGCTCATGGTGCTCCTCTGGAGCATGGGGCCGCTCGTTCCGATCCTCCATCATGGCGACCTGGCGTTTTCGTGGCCGGGCCTCCCTGGCACTACCTTCAGTCTGCCGCTCCTTTCAAGCCCCGGGACGGCGATTCTCCTCTCGGCGGTCCTCTCCTCTTTGTTCCTTCCCGGATTGGGGGTGCGAAAGGTCCTGGCGTGCCTCGGAAGGACCATCGCCGGCCTGCGGGGCACGATCCTCACCGTCTGCCTCATCATGGCCACCGCGTACATGATGAACGCCGCCGGCATGAGCACGACCGTCGGCAATGCCCTCGCCTCGACGGGCATGCTCTTTCCTTTGTTCTCACCGCTCCTGGGATGGCTGGGCGTGCTCGTGACGGGCTCCGATACATCTTCCAATGCTCTGTTCGGGTCGCTTCAAGCGACAACCGCTCGCCGGCTCGGGTTGAATCCAGCCCTCATGGTGGCGGCCAACGGTTCCGGCGGAGTGGCGGGAAAGATGGTGTCCCCCCAGAGCATCGCGGTGGCAACCGCATCGGCGCATCTGGAGGGGCAGGAGGGCATACTGTTCCGATCAACCGTGGGACACAGCTTCGCGATGGCCCTCATCATCGGGCTCATAACGATGACCCTGGCGTACGTCCTACCGGGTCTCGTGCGGTAGCCGATGCGCGGGGCCCGAATCTATTTCTTTGTGTACTGCGCCGCGGCCTTGGTGAGGGAGGTCACAGCCTTGTCGACATTCCGATCGCTCACGAATGTCGATATGGTATCCTGGATCAGGGCGAGCCACCCTTCCGCCGCCGCCGCGCCGTGGGTCACCGAGGCGACAATGATGTCCGACTTGTAGGAGTCCATGGCCGATTTCTGATACTCGTCATAAAGGGACCGGTCACCGTCGGTGCGCGAGGGGATGGAGCCTTTCTTCGGGTTGAATGCATCCTGTCCCTCGCGCGACGCAGAAATCGTGAGCCATTGCACCGCGGCCTCACGATCAGGGGCCCCACGGGGCAGCCCGAAAGAATCGGAAAGCGCGATGAACGAGCCCTCGGTGCCCGGAGATGGCACCCAGCCGAATTCCTTGTTCGGTGTGAGCCCCTTTGCTTTGAAATAGCCTTCGGCCCAGTCGCCCATGATGGTCATTGCGCACTTGCCGTCAATGACGTACTGCACGGCTCCGTCCCAGCTCAAAGCTGCATGGTCTGCATTCACAAAGCCCAGCAGCATGGCGAATGTCTTCAGCGCCCGCCGAACCTCGGGTCCGTCCCACGGGGTAGTAGCCATCCAGAGCCCCTTGTAGCGAGCCGGACCCATCGTCCCGAGGAGCACGCTCTCGAGGAGATGGACGGAGGCCCAAATGCCGCTGTCGCCCAGCGCAATGGGGGTTATTCCCCTGCGCGCGAGGGATTCGGCCACGCCGATGAACTCAGCGAGGGTCCGCGGAGGTGTGAGATGATTGTCGGCAAAGATCTTCTTGTTGTACCAGAGCACGTTGGAGCGATGGATGTTCACGGGGACGCTGTAGATCTCCCCCTTGTAGGAAATGATGTCCACCAGCCCCTTGGGAAAGCTCTCCAACCAGCCGTTGTCCCGAAAGATGAATGTTATGGGCTCCATCTTTCCCGCCACAACCCATGAATCGATGAGCTCGTGACCGGCATGAACCTGGAAGGAGTCCGGCGGCGTACCGCCCTGCATCCGCGTAGCGAGGACCGCTTTTGCGTTGGATCCGGCTCCGCCGGCCACCGTCGCGTTGATGATGGACACCGTGGGGTAGCGCGTGCGATAGATGCTGAACATCGCCTCGAGCCCTTCAGCCTCTCCGCCCGCGGTCCACCAGCTGAAGATCTCCAAGCGCCTGTCCGTGTTCGCTTCACGCGCGCCGGAGGCATTCACCACGGCGGGAATGAAAGCGAGCAGCAGACAGGAGAAAGCAGTGAATAGGCGCCGCTTCACAGATCGTGCCTCCGAATCTTTTCATACAGGGTCTTGCGGCTGATCCCCAAGGCCCGCGCGGTCTTGGTGATGTTGCGCTCGTTCTTTTCCAGCACCAGCCTGATGATGCGTGTTTCCGCGTCCGCCGCGTACTTCGCCACCGTGGTATGCAGGTCTCCGACAATGGGAATCTCCCCCAAGGAGGCGTGGCCGTCGCCGAACTCCAGGTCCGATATCTCTTCCGCGTCGGAGAGGATCACGGCATTGGTTATCACGTTCTTCAGCTGGCGGATGTTGCCCGGCCACGGATATGCCTGGAGCCTCCTCATGAGGGGCTCGGGTATGTTCCTGACGTTGCGATCGTAGGTCTCATTGGCCTCTTTCACGAACTGGCGCACAAAGGCGGGAATATCGCGCGAGCGCTCCCGTAATGAGGGAAGCTTCAACGTGACGGTGCTGAGACGATAGTAAAGATCCTCGCGGAACTCCCCCCGGGTCCGCAGGGCCGTCAGGTCCTTGTTCGTCGCAGCTATGAGGCGGCAGTAGATGGAAACCGACTTCGTGCCCCCCACCCTTTCCAGCGTGCGCTCCTGCAGAACGCGCAGGAGCTTGGACTGCATCGCGAGGCTCATGTCGCCGATCTCGTCGAGAAAGAGGGTGCCATTACCGGCAAGCTCGAAGCGGCCGATTTTGCGCCCGACGGCGCCCGAAAACGCCCCCTTCTCGTGGCCAAAGAGCTCGCTTTCCATGAGATTCTCATTCAGCGAGGCGCAGTTCAATCCGACGAATGGTCTGTCGCGGTAGGCTCCGGCATAGTGGATGCGGCGGGCAATCACCTCTTTGCCGGTTCCCGTTTCTCCGAGCAGGAGGACGGGGACATCTGAATCGGTGACCTTCTCGATGACCCGCTCGATGTCTTTCATCTCTGCCGACGTGCTGGGAACCAGTTGCGTACGCGTGGTGGATCGCAGCGATTCGCGGAACGCGAAAGTGGCAAGCCGATCGCGGAGCGCCAGGCGCTCCTTCTCGAGAATCGAGAGGAGCAGCGGGTGGTCGATGGGCTTGGGAATGTAGTTCGTGGCGCCCGCCTTCATGCACTCCACGGCGCTGTAGATATCGCCGTGACCGGTGATGATGACGACCGGTGGGGAAGGCTCTTCCGATTTCAGCTCGCGCAGAAGGGCAAGACCGTCATCCTGTCCGAGACGGAGATCGAGAAGAAGGAGATGCACCTCCGTAGAAGCGAGCACGGCACGCGCGGCGGCCGCGTTGCCGGCCTCGTAGGTGCGGTACCCCTGGAGGGTGAGGAGCTTCGCCAGCCCGCTCGTAAGGCCCGGCTCGTCGTCAACGATCAGCACGTTCATGTACACGTAACATCACCTCCACATCCGTGCCTTTACCGGGAACGCTGGCGATACGGATGTCGCCGCCGGATCGTTTGACGATTGAAAAGCAGATCGAAAGACCCAATCCGTTGCCCTGACGGGCACCCTTCGTCGTGAAGAAAGGATCGAAGATATTCTTCATGTCCCCCGGCTCGATCCCCATGCCGTTGTCGGCGACCGTGAGATAGGCCCGATCGACATCGGCATGAGTGCCGACGTGGATCGCCCCCCCGTCGGTGCACGCCTCGCTGGCATTCAGGATGATATTGAGAACGACTTGCTTCAGCTCGTCCGGGGGACACACGACCGACGGGAGACCCCCGGCAAGATCCACGCTGAGGCGCAAGGCGTGCTTTTCCAGAGTGAAGCGCAGGACGTCGAGGGTCTCGGCGGTCACAAGATTCAGGTCCGCAACGGAGTCCTCCCGTGGACCGGGCGCCGTGTAGGCGCGCATGCGCCGGATGATCGCGGCAATGCGGTTCGTCTCGCTCTCGATCCACGTGAGGGAATCGAGCTTGTCGCTCTCATGCTCGACGGCCTTCAGATAGTTTACGTGCGAGAGAATGGCCCCGAGGGGATTGTTGATCTCGTGCGCCATGCCGGCGGACACCAGAGCGAGGGATGTCACCTTGTCGGCGATGGTCATGCGCGCCCAGAAGCGCTCCGCGGTGGTGACGTCCTCAAGGACCAGGAGGGAGCCGCGTCGACTCCCCGAGAGCTCGATGGTGGAAATCTTGGCCGTGAAATGAAGGATATCCCCTCCCGAGCGCGTGAGCTTCAATCCCTCGACAACCGTGTCGGTCTCGACGCTGATCGCCTCGCTCACGGTCTGCGAACCGCGCAGGGTGAAGGAGCTATCCATGACGTCGCGCAGCAGGGCGCCCCGCAGCGATTCCACCGGTCGATTCACGAGATCCGCGAAATAGCTGTTGCAGAACTCGATCGCGCCCTGCGGGTCCGTCACGATGATAGCGGCCTGGATGCTGTCCATAATGCGTTCGTTGTAGGTGTGGAGGAGGCTGATCTGCTCGAGCTGTTCGCCGATGACCCCTTTCTCCCGGATGAGATCGCTCACCATGCCGTGGAATGCTCCCGCGAGGAATCCGACCTCGTCGCGCGTGCGGATGTCCAAAGGACGCACCTCACCGGTGTCCCTGTAGCGGTGAAGCCACTGGTTCAAGCGCGTGAAAGGAGAGATGGCAAGGCTCGTTAGGCCCGCGGCGACGAAGAGCGAAGCGGCCAGGGTTATCAGGAAAGCGGTAAGGTACGAAAAGAGAACGGAGCGAATGTACACGTGCTCCCCGAGCAGGGATCGGAAGGCCACGAGGGAAATATTATCGGACGGATCCGCGGACAGAGGACGGGAATAGACGCTGTACGAGCTATCAGTCCGATCCGCAGCGCTCGCGTGGGTGGGAGCGTCGGCTTGGATCGGATCCCAGGCCGAAGAGGCGGCAACGGGCAACTCCCCGACGTAAAAGGCCACCTCCGTGCCCGTCTTTTCCCAGATTGTCTCCGCCATGCCCTTGTCCACGTTCGTGACCAGGTACAAGTGCCGTGCCGTTCCTCCCGGGAGCGGTATCGTCGTGCCCATGACGAGGTACAAGTGGGCTATGGCTGCCGCGTCCTTGACCGAAACGAACTGGCTGCGGGGAAATTGGAAATCGGTGGAATGGACAAAGGCCAGGGGAAGGTCGCCCGCCGTTTCGCTGATACCGGCCCGTTCATCGGCGATCACGACCTGTGGATCATCGACGAGAACGATCCTGTCGGCGTTCGTGAGACTGATGAAATACTTCATCATCTCGCGGAGACGCGCCGGAGACGCCTCGGCGGTCTGATCCTCTTGGAGAAAAAACGACAGCTGGTAGAGATTCGTGTAGAGGTTATGTTTCAGTTCTTCGACGTAGGAACGCGCGCGGTTCCAGTCCGCCTGGAGATCCGCCTCCATGGTCTTGCGCGTGTTGACGAGAAACGTGGTGAGGGTAAAGGTACCCGTGACGGCCATTTGCAGGAGAAGAGTCGCCAGAATCCCAACCTGCAGCTTTGTCCTGAGCCTCATAGCCGTCAGGGTACCATGACCCCCGCCTTGCGACGACCCTCCCTATTTTCGTGTTCTGCGCGTGGTCACGTCGAAGATGACCGCCAGGGCGAGCACCGCGCCACGAACCACATACTGGAATGAAATGTCCACGCCCATGAGGTTCATGCCGCTCGTGAGGGAGATGTACACGAGGGCGCCCATGAATGAACCGGTGACCTTTCCCACGCCGCCGGCGGCGGAGACACCGCCGATATACGCGGCCGCGATGGCGTCCAGCTCGAAGAGGGTGCCCGCGGTCGTGGTGGCAGACGTGAGTCGTGACGCGAACAGCATGCCGGCAACGGCGCACAGCATTCCCATCGATCCGAAGACGACGAAGATGAGGTTCTTCACGTTGATGCCGCTGAGCTCGGCCGCCTCGGGGTTGCCGCCGATGGCGTAGATGTGCCTGCCCAGGACGGTACGCGTGGTCACGAAGTGGAAAATCGCCACGACGACGAGCACGATCACCAAGGTCCAGGACATCCCGTTGTAGCCGGAAAGCACCCAGGTGATGAGCCCGATGATGATGGACATGAAGACGAGCTGGATCACGAACATGTCGGCGGGAAGGACCTCGAAGTTGTACGCCTGTTTCGCCTTGCGGCTCCTGATCTGGCTCACGATCATCCAGACTATGGCGGCGAGACCGAAAATGAAGGTGAGCTTATGGACACCCGGCAGGAAATTGCTCTTTGTAAGGATGTCGGGGATATACCCGTTGCCGATGGCGTTGAATATGTCATTGTTGATCTTGATCGTTCCCGACCTGTTCGTAATGAGGAGCAGCGCTCCGCGGTAGATGAGCCAGCCGGCGAGTGACGCTACGAAGGACGGAATTCCGAGCTTGGCAACGGGAGTGGCCGTGATCAAACCCGCGATCGTGCCCAATACGAGCACGAGCGGAATGGCGACGTAGACGGGCAGGTGCCAGTAAACCAATGCGACCGCAGCGATGGCGCCGAGGAATCCCGAGAGAAACCCCACCGACAGGTCGATGTGGCGGATGACGATGACGAGGGTCATGCCAACGGCGAGCACCGCGATGTAGCCGGCTTGATTGAGGAGGTTGCTGATATTGCGCGAGGAAATGAACAGGCCGTGCGTCAGGATCGTGAATGTCACGATGATGACGACCAGCGCGATGTACATGCCGTAATCGCGGACGTTCTGCCGTAGTACCTTCGTTAGATCCTTTGATGTCACGATTGACCTCCTAGCTCGTCGCCATCTGCATGATTTTTTCCTGCGTCGCTTCCGTAACGGGCAGCTCGCCGGTGATCCTTCCCGAGGATATGACGTAAACGCGGTCGCTCATGCCGAGAACCTCCGGCAGCTCCGAGGATATCATGATGATGCTCATGCCTTCGGACACCAGACGGTTCATGATCTGGTAGATCTCGTACTTCGCCCCTACGTCAATGCCCCGTGTGGGCTCGTCGAGGATGAGCACCTTCGGCTTCACGAAGAGCCATTTCGCCACGGAAACCTTCTGCTGATTTCCGCCGCTCAGGTTGTAAACCTTCTGCTCGAGGCTCGGTGTCTTGATATTGAGGGCCGTCTTGTAGGCGTCGGCGGATTTCACCTCTGCGTTGTCGTCCACGATGCCACGGGTGGCGATCTCCTTGAGATTGGCGAGGGTGATGTTCTGTTTCACATCCTGGATGAGGATGAGGCCATTGGCCTTGCGGTCTTCCGTGGCGTAGGCGACTCCATCCTCGATGGCATCGTGCGGGTGGTTGTAATGCACGGCAGCCCCGTGAACGAAAACCTCACCCGTGACACGGTAACCGTCGGGATTGCCGAAAATGCTGCGCGCGAGCTCGGTGCGGCCCGAGCCCATGAGACCCGCGAATCCTACGATCTCGCCCTTGTGAAGGGTGAAGGAAATGTCCTTCAAGACGGCGCGGCCTGTCTTCAGGTTGAAGGCATTCCAACCGCTGACCCGCAGGACTTCTTCCTCGCCGATGGCGTGCGCGCGCGGCGGGTATACGTTGTCGATCTCACGGCCCACCATATTCTTGATCAGCACCGCTTCGCTCACCTCCCCTTTGTGGGAGTCGAGGGTGCAGATGGTCTTGCCGTCACGAAGGACGGTCACCGTGTCGCCGATCTTGATGACTTCCTTCAGTTTGTGCGAGATGAGAACGCAGGTGACGCCGTGACCCTTGAGCTCTCGCAGGATGGAGAAAAGATTCTCGCAGTCGGTCTCATTGAGCGCCGCGGTGGGTTCGTCGAGAACCAACAGCTTGACGTTGCGGCTGAGCGCCTTGGCGATTTCCACAAGCTGCTGCTTTCCGACGCCGAGATCCTTCACGAGGGTCTCGGGGCTCACGTCGAGACGGACTTTGCCGAGCATCTCGGCCGCCTTCTTGATCGTTTCGTTGAGGTCCACCGTCATCCCGCGACGGATCTCGTGACCGAGGAAGATGTTGTCATACACGGTCATGTCCGGGACGAGGGCGAGCTCCTGGTAGATGATGGCGATGCCGACCTTCTCGCTGTCGGCGATGTTGTGGAAGATCTGAGTCTTGCCGTCGAAGATGATGTCTCCGGTATATTCGCCGTAGGAGTGAACGCCGCTCAAGACCTTCATGAGCGTGGATTTGCCCGCGCCGTTTTCCCCGACGAGGCAGTGGATTTCCTGCGGCGCCACAGAGAATGACACGTCACTCAGGGCTTTGACCCCGGGGAATGTCTTCGTAATGTTTTTCATCTCGAGAATGGGCGTGCTCATATCGGCTCCCCGTAATTACAAGTGAAACGGCGGGCGTGATGCCCGCCGTTTTCAGAAGCGAAATCGAATGAGAGTATACGTTCTGTTTAGAGCCCTGTGAAGGAGCTCGCGGGATAGTAGCCGGAGTCGACGATGGCGGCCTTCACGTTGTCCTTCGTCACGGAGACGATGGCGGACGGCTTCGCGGGAACGTCGATCTTGCCGTTGTTGTACGTGTTGGTCTGGGGCGGCACCTTGCCCTGGAGGTACAGGGTCGCGGTGTTGATGGCATCGGCCACGAGCGTGCGGACGTCCTTGAGGACCGTCATGGACTGCTTGCCGTCAATGATGTACTGGATGGACGCCCTGTCGGCATCCTGGCCAGTGGTGTAGTACTTCGTCACTGCCTTGTCGGCGGCGAAAGCATCACCGATGGCGCGCGCGGTCTGGTCATTGGGAGACAGGACGTAGCAGACGCCCTTCGCGGCATCAGGAGTCGCGGTGAGGTTGGACTCTGCGATGTTCTTCGCATCGGAGGGCGACCAGTTGGTGGTCACCTGGCCGATGATCGTCGCTTCTTCTTCGCGGGTGAGGGTCTTCTTGCCCTGGAGGGCAACCGCCGCGCTGGAGTTCTCGATCACGAACGTGCCGTCCGCGATCTTGGGCTGGATCACGCCCCAGGCGCCCTGGAAGAAGATGAACGCGTTGTTGTCGGAGGCTGCGCCGGCATAGATGAACAGGTGAAGCCCCTTTCCGCCGTTCTGGGCGGCCCTGTCAACGAGGTACTGGGCCCACGCGGCGCCGACTGCTACGCTGTCGAAGGTCACGTAATAGTCAACGGACGCGGTGTCGCGGATCAGTCGGTCATAGGATATGACCTTGATCCCCGCTTTGTGCGCTTCATCCGCTGCGGCAGCGGCGGCCGAGCCGTCCACGGGGCAGATGATGATGGCTTTGACGCCGTTGGAGATCATGGATTCGACATTGGCCTTCTCCTTGGCTGAATCCTTTTCACTGAAAAGGATCTGGACATTGTAGCCGGCCTTTGTGAATGCATCCTGGAACCGTGTCTGGTCCTGTGTCCAGCGTTCCTCATCCTTCGTGGGCAGGATGACTCCGACGGACATCTTCGAACCGCTTTCCTTGCTTCCGTTGGCAAAAACCATGGACGGAATGAGGAGAGCGATAAGAGTGATCAGGACTAGGGTCAATCTCTTCATTTCTGAGGCCTCCTTGTGGCTTGGGATGGTGCAATAGACATGCCAAGAAACTCAAAAATGGTAATTATTTAACTCCTTGTCCTGTATGAAATTAAAACTATTACGAAAAATGGACTGAAACCGAATCATGGAAATTGATTCGCCAATGAAACGCTGTGAGGCAATCACGGGTCAAAAGCCGTTTAAACCGTTACGTGCAGGTATCAAATGGCGTATAGGCAAGGTAACACACACGATATGTGGGCAACCGGAGTGCGCGTCGTTCCCGCCAAAACCTTGACTTTTGATGGGGACGGCCGTATCGTGACGTCCGCAATTTCCCGCATGTGTCGAAGGAGAATTGAATGACGACACTCGGTGTGCTTATCGGCAACCGGGGCTTTTTTCCCTCCGAGCTCTGTGAACAAGGCCGGAAGACCATCCTCGCCGTTCTCAAGGAAGAGGGGTTCGAATCAGTCGCGCTGGGACCCAAGGACACGGCCTACGGCACGGTAGAGACGCTCGCCGACGCCCGCAAATGCGCGGAGCTCTTCAAGAGTCGAAGGGAATCCCTTGATGGTATTCTCGTGACGCTGCCGAACTTCGGGGACGAAAGGGCCGTTGCCGATGCGCTGCGGATTGCCGGCCTCGACATCCCGGTGCTCGTGCACGCTTTTCCCGACGAGCTGGGCCGCATGGGAATCGAGAACCGACGCGACAGTTTCTGCGGGAAGATGTCCGCGTGCAACACGCTGCGTCAATACGGCATCCCCTTTTCCCTCACCTCCGCGCATACCATGGATCCCGAGGGAGAGGAGTTCCGCGCGGACCTTCGCGACTTCGGCGCCGTCTGCCGCATCGTGCGGTCGCTGCGCGGGGCGCGCTTCGGCCAGATCGGCGCGCGGCCCGCGGCGTTCGCAACGGTGCGCTACAGCGAGAAGCTCCTCGAGCGCGCCGGGATCTCGGTGGAGACGATCGATCTCTCCGAAGTGTTCGGCAGAGCATGGGCGCTGAATGACAAGGACTCCTCCGTTCTCTCCCGTCTGGATGAGATCAAGCAGTACGCGAAAGCGACCCGTGTTCCCAAGGACTCGCTGGCGCGCATGGCCAAGTTTTCCGTGGTGATCGGTCAATACATCGAGGAACGCGGACTTTCGGGCACGGCCATCCAGTGCTGGACTTCTATGGAAGAAAACTTCGGCGTCGTGCCCTGCACCGTCATGAGCATGCTCTCCCAGTCCCTGAATCCCAGCGCCTGCGAGACGGACATCACGGGTCTCCTCGGCATGTACGCAATGACGCGCGCCTCGGAAAAGCCGAGCGGCATAGTCGATTGGAACAATAATTATGCCGATGAGCCGGACAAGTGCGTCCTGTTTCATTGCAGCAATTTCCCGCAAGATCTCTTTGGCAAAAAAGGGGTCATCGAATATCAGGAGATCCTCGCGGGGACCGTAGGAAGGGAGAAGACCTACGGATCCCTTGCCGGCAAGATCCGCCCGACGGATTTCACTTTCTGCCGTGTTTCCACCGACGACCAAGCCGGGCGGATACGCGCCTACGTCGGCCACGGGGAGATCACGCGCGACCCACTTACCACGTTCGGGGGCTATGGGGTGGCCCGGATACCCCGCCTGCAGGATCTTTTGCGCCACATCTGCGCCAACGGCTACGAGCATCATGTGGCCATAAACCCGTCCCTCGTCGCCGGAGCCGTGAACGAGGCTTTCAGCCGATATCTGGGATGGGATGTCTACGATCACGATGCACCCGGCGCGTCGCACAGCGCCGCGCGTGCGTAGGAGGGTGAGATGGCGAATCAGACTTTGATCATCGGCGTCGACTACGGCACGGACTCGGTCCGCTCCGTCGTGATCGACGCCCACACCGGCATGGAGCTTGCCAATGAGGTTTCCTACTATAAACGATGGGCGGCGGGGAAGTTCTGCGACCCGGCGCGCAACATGTTCCGCCAGCATCCGCTTGACTATATAGAAGGCTTGGAAGCCTCGGTGAAGGGCGCCCTGGCCAAGGTGGGAAAGAAGGCGGGGAAATCAGTCGCGGCGATCGGCATCGACACGACCGGATCGACTCCCTGCGCCGTGGACAAGGCGGGAACGCCCCTTGCACTGACCAAGGGATACGAATCGAACCCCAACGCGATGTTCGTGCTCTGGAAGGACCACACCGCGGTGCGGGAAGCCGAGCTCATCAACAAGGTTGCCCGGGGATGGGGAGGGACGGACTTCACGAAGTACGAGGGAGGCGTGTACTCCTCCGAATGGTTCTGGTCGAAAATCCTCCATGTCATGCGTGAGGACGGCAAGGTGCGCGCCGCGGCCTTCTCTTGGGTGGAGCATTGCGACTGGATGCCCGCGCTCCTCACCGGCACGACGGACCCCCGCACCATGAAACGCAGTCGGTGCGCGGCTGGCCATAAGGCCATGTGGCACGCGGAGTGGAACGGCCTCCCGCCTGAAGAGTTTCTCGTAAAGGTCGATCCCATCCTCCGTGGTCTGCGTCCGCGGCTTTTCGCGGAGACCGCCACTTCTGATTCGAGCGCCGGCGGGCTTACCGAAGAGTGGGCCAAACGTTTGGGTATGAACCCGGGCGTCGCGGTGGCCGTGGGAGCGTTCGACGCCCATATGGGCGCCGTCGGCGGCGGCATCAGCGACCGCACCCTCGTGAAAATCATGGGAACATCCACTTGCGATGTGCTGGTCGCCCCGCAGCGCGCCGTCGGCACGAAATGCGTGGCCGGGATATGCGGTCAGGTCGACGGCTCCGTCATCCCCGGAATGGTCGGTCTCGAGGCGGGCCAGTCCGCGTTCGGTGATGTGTACGCATGGTTCAAGAATCTTCTCGCCTGGCCCCTCCACGACTCCGTCACGGGGGCGAAGGGAGCGAAGGCTGCTGCCCTCGCCGAGGCGCGCCGCGGCATCGAGGAAAACATCCTGGAAAGGCTCTCCGAGGCGGCGGCGATGGTGAATCCTGCCGAGTCCTCCGTCCTGGCGCTGGACTGGCTCAATGGCCGACGCACACCGTACGCGGATCAGACGCTGAAAGGCGCCATCGTCGGCCTGACTCTGGGGACCACCGCGCCCAAGATCTTCCGCGCGCTCGTGGAAGCCACGGCATTCGGCTCGCGCGCCATCGTGGAGCAATTCCGCAAGGAGGGCATCCCCATCAACGCGGTCATCGCGCAGGGGGGAATCGCCCGCAAGAGCCCCTTCGTCATGCAGGTGACGGCCGACATCCTCGGCATGCCCATCAAGGTTGTGGCATCGGACCAGGCCTGCGCCTTGGGCGCGGGCATGCTCGCCGCCGTCGCGGGTGGCGTGTATCCCACGGTGGCCGCCGCGCAGAAAAACATGGGGAGCGGGTTCGACAAGACATTCAAGCCGGACCGCCGCGCCGCCGGTCTCTACCAGGCGGCGTATAAGCGTTACACGGAGCTGGGTGCCAGCCTCGCCTCGCTTCTGAGCAGCCTATGAGCGGGACGAACACGGAGCGCCTCGCCCGTCTCCGGGAAGAGGTCTACAAGGCGAACATGAGTCTCCTCGAACGCGGTCTCGTGGTGTCCACGTTCGGCAATGTCTCCGGTATCGACAGGGAAATCGGCCTCATCGCAATCAAGCCGAGCGGGGTTGATTATGCCGGCTTGTCGCCGGCGAACATGGTCGTTCTCGACCTCGACGGCAAGAAGGTCGAAGGGGACCTGAATCCCTCGTCGGACACCAAGACGCACGTTCGGCTCTATCGGGAGTTTAAGGAGATCGGCGGCATCGTGCATACGCACGCGCGCCACGCCACGGCTTGGGCGGAGGCGCGCCGCGCCTTGCCCTGCCTCGGCACGACGCACGCCGATTATTTCCACGGTCCGGTGCCCTGTACGGAAGTGATCACCGACGAGCAGATCGCGCTGGACTACGAGGAACAGACCGCCGTCCAGATCATTGACGCCTTTGCGCACCTGGATTATCGGTCCATGCCCGCCGTGCTCGTGGCCTCTCACGGCCCCTTCACGTGGGGAAAGGACGCGGAAGCGGCGTCCTACAACGCGTGGATGCTCGAATACGCCGCGGAGATGGCGGCCCTTGCCATCCTCATCAATCCGAAGATCAAGGGCATCAAGCAAACACTTCTCGACAAGCATTTCCTGCGGAAGCACGGGAAGAACGCGTACTATGGCCAGGGAGGCGGCCATGGCTAAGACCCGGGTCGGCATCATCGGGTGCGGCACCATCTCGGAGATCTACATCTCGAACATCATGAGCCGCTTCAACGATCTGGAGCTCGTTGCGGTGGCCGACATCGTCGCCGAGCGATCGGCGGCAAAAGCCCAGGCGCACGGCATCCCCATGGCGTGCACGGTGCAGGAACTGCTCGACGATCCCTCCATCGACATCGTTCTCAACTTGACGATACCCGTTGCTCATGCGGAGGTATGCCTTGCCGCCCTCTCGGCCGGCAAGCACGTCTACACGGAAAAGCCCCTGGCCGTGTCGCTGAAGGACGGGGAGCGGATCCTCACCCTGGCGCGAAAGAAAGGCTTGCGCGTGGGCGCCGCTCCTGACACCTTCCTGGGCGCCGGAATCCAGACCTGCCTCCGACTCATCAATGAAGGAGCCATCGGCCAGCCCGTCGCGGCCACGGCCTTCATGACGTGCCATGGCCACGAAAGCTGGCACCCCGATCCCGGATTCTACTATTCCCAGGGGGGCGGACCCGTGTTCGACATGGGGCCGTATTACTTCACGGCCCTCATCGCTCTGTTGGGTCCCGCACAGCGCATCTCGGGCTCGGTGAAGCGCAGCTTCTCACGACGCGTGGTGGGCTCCGGGCCCAAGAAAGGCGAGATCATCGAAGTGGAGGTGCCGACGCACGCCGCCGGTACGATCGATTTCGTGGGCGGCGCGATGGCGACCTTCATCATGTCCTTCGACGTCTGGCATGCCGAGCTTCCGCGCATCGAGATCTACGGAAGCGATGCGACCTTGAGCGTGCCCGATCCGAATACGTTCGGCGGCCCGGTACGGATCAGGGCGTATGACGACCCGGATTGGAAAGACGTGCCCCTGACCCTCCCCCACGCTGAAAACTCGCGGGGCCTCGGTCTTTCAGACATGGCGCAAGGGATTCGTACGAACACCCCTCATCGGGCTTCCGGAGACCTTGCACTGCACGCCCTGGAGATCATGCACGCCGTTCATGATGCCTCGAGCGCCGGCAGGTACGTGACCTTGAAGTACCCCGTTGCCCAGCCTGAGCCTTTGGAGTCATAGGAGACCGCCATGCAGTTCTTCGGAAAGAAAAACGTCGAGGACCCGGACGCCTTCTGGCGCACCACCGCGGAGAAGCGGGGAGGGGCGATCGGCTTCATCACCTATGCGACCTTGCTCGGCAGGACGAAGGACGCCATCCTGGATCGGGCCGGACTTCTGTACACCGTCGGCGATGCGGTTTGGTTCGAGGATTTCGAGCGCGACAACTGGCTCGCGCGCATGATGAACGGAAAGACGGCGTTCGTGAAAACCGAAATCACCTTTTCTCTGTCCGAGGTGGTGTTTACGCGTGCGGTGTCACGATCAAACGCCATGGCCTCCATTGCGGGGAAAAAGGAACCGGCCAGTCTGCCCGTCATTACGGCGCTTGGCCGGTTTCTCTCGACACCATTCATCATGGTGGGCTTGCATGACGGCACGGCGCTGTTCTTCGATGCGATTCGCCGCCGTGAGCTCCTGGCGCTCTTCCAGGGAAACGCGGAGCATCCGTCTCACTGAAAGCCCGGACAGGTTGCGGCACGCTCAGCGCCTCCCCTCTCGAATGCTGTAGAGGGTGCCGTCCACGACGAGGTCCACGTTGTTTCCCAGGCTGAGCCAGGTGGCCGCGGAGGGATATTTCTCGATAAGCTGGAAGTACTCCTCACTCGCGAACTCGACGCTCGTGCGCGCCAGTCCCTTCTGCGATTGCGCCGTAGAATCGGTCCACACGGTCCCGTTCAGATAGAAGGCCCTGCTTCTCACGACCCGCGCCCCCTGAGCGTAATTCTGCGCCTGCGATGCTCGATATCCTGCCGCTGCGGCTGGCGCATCGGCCTTTGCCAGCCCCGTGCCCTGAGCCGCCTGCTGCACGTTTGTGCTCCCGGCAAGAGACTGCACCGAGAGGGAGTTCTGCACCGCCTGTGCACCTGATCGCTTGGACTCCGATGCCGCTTCCTCTCGAACCGAATCGAAAATGTCCTGGACCCTTTCCACCGCGCCTTTGTCCTTCTCCATTTCCTGGAAGGAGCGCAGCTGTACCGGAACATTGCGGCTCGCCTCGTCTTCAAGGACGAGGTATGCCGTGTACGGCGTCACGATGGCGTATGCGCGCGCCAGCCCTATCACCTCGTCTCGGAGCTCGGCCGACTCGCCGTGCAGCCGCATCTCATCCAGGAGCCATCCGACGCGCCGTGTGGCCCACATGCGGGGAATGAATGAATCCGGAATCGTGCTGACGGGAAAGCTCACCGGGAGGCTGAACTCCCGTCGTTCTCCGTTGAAAGTGCCCTGCAGCGTGACCGTCGCGCTGCCGCTGCCCGTGTACTTGCCGAACACCACCAGCATGTCACCGCTGAAAAGATCCGGCAAAGCGGACGGAAGAAGCTGGGTGACACGGATGGATGGATTACTGAAGGAGACGGAGAGGTTGGAGAGCACCGGGTCGCGAATTTTCGCGAAGAACCCGCTCACTTTCACCTCTATGTCTTCGCGGGGAAGCACGTACTGGCTCGCCGCCCGGGTCGCCGAGGAGATCCTGTCCAGGAGGTGGGTGTTCACGTCATTGCCCAATCCGAAGGTGAACACACGGGCTGCCGTGTTCGCGTTGGCTACCAGCCCCACCAATGAATCCTCGCGGTTTTCCCCGACTGTCGGGATGCCGTCGGTGAGAAAAATGACGAGATACGGGCGCCCCGTGGCAGCCGCAGGGATGCCCGGCAGGGCGAAGGCGGTGGCAAGGGCGTCCCCGATGGCCGTCCCACCCATGGGCGTGAGCCCATCGACGAAATCCAGTGCCTTTGCCACGTGGTCCTTGTCAGCGGGAACGAGGGAACCAAACAGCTGTTCGGTATCAGTGGAAAAGCGAACGACCTCGAATCTGTCGCCGGCCCCGAGATTGGCGAGGCAGAATTGAAGGGCTTTCTTCGCCTGTTCGAGCTTGGCCCCCGCCATTGAACCGGACGTATCCAGCACGAAGCAGATGTCCTTGCTCTGCACCGTGCTCTTTGACGTCTCGATGCCCGGGGAGGCGAGGAGCATGAAATACCCGTCCTCCCCCGCCGCGCGGCTGGTGAGGAGCTGGATGCCCAGGGCGGAAGGGCCGCGGCTCCACAGCAGGGTGAAATCGCTGTCCGGCCACGCGTCATTCGCCTTCCATGCCGCGACCGCTGCCGTGGGGCTGGTTCGGCGGATGTCCACAGGATGGCTCGGACTGTAGATGCTCTTCAGCGGCTCCGCGCCGTCCACCGTCACGGTCACTGACACCTCCTTCACGGCGGTCGCGCTGAACTTTTCCGTGTTGAGAGGGTACGTGTAGCTCACGAGGCCGGCGTCGCTCTTGAGAAGCTCGGAATAGGTTATGCGGACCCGCTTCCCTGATCGGGGCTCCAATGGATACACGCGCAAACGGAAGGCACCCCGATCCGCGTACTCCAGGAGGGCGGGGTCCTTCATGCGCCGCACGATGTCCTCGTAGTACGCGCGGGCCTTGTCGGCCGGCAACAGCTCCGCCTGCGTCATCGTGCCGCCGATGTCCATGGAAAATTTATCAATATGTGCGCCCACGGGCAGAGGAAAGATATAGGTCCCTTCCAGCCGACTGTCCGAGGCATTGTAGAACTCCTCGTCCACCGTCGTGACCGCGGCCAGCCCGTTCACGACGACGTTCACCCGATGGTAGGTGACCGAAAGGGGTGCGAAGTCGAAATGACCGGGTGATGCCGCCGCGGGATTCCCCACGACGATGAATCCGTCCGCAAGACAGAGGCTCGGCCACAGGCTCGCGAGGCAGAAGATCCCGACGGTAAAGGAGAATCTGATGCGGTTCATGCGTACCTCCGTGTCCACGATGAAGGAGTATGGGCCCCATCCATACCCCGATTGTCATGGAGGAGAAAAAGGGATGTAAAAACATCGTAAAAGAAGCGGCACGCGCGGAGAGTGCGGGCTTGACCCGCGCCGACCATCGTGATATCCCTTTAGTTAAAGGTTTAATCATGGGAAACACGAGTCGGGCGCGTCCCAATGTCACCATCCATGACGTGGCCGCGAAAGCGGGCGTTTCCATCGCCGCCGTTTCCTACGCGATGAACGGAAAGGGCGCGATGGCGGATGAGACACGGCTCAGGATACAGCGCATGGCGCAATCCCTGGGCTACGTTCCCAACGCCCTGGCACGCGGTCTGCACCTGCGGCGCACCGACGTCGTGGGTCTCGTTGTTCCCGACATCGACAACGTCTATATGAGCACCATCGTTCGAGTTCTGGAAAAGGACGCACGGGGGCGCGGTTTTTTTCTCCTCCTCGGGTGCACGGGGGGCGACACGGAGAGCGAGCAGCGTCTCGTGCGGGATTTCATCGCGAAGAGCGTCGACGCCTTCATCCTCTTTCCCGCCGCATCGGGAAGCACGGCGCGTTATCGGCCGCTCGTGCAGCTCATGGACCACCATCGCATTCCGTGCGTGCTTGTCACGCACTCCCTTCCCGCGACGGGCGCGAGCGCAGTGGAGTTGGACATCGAGGAAGGCCAGCGCCTTGCCACTGCGTTCGCCCTGGATCGTGGCGCGCGGCATCTAGTCTTTGCCGGCGGGCCGCGCGGACGCCATTTCCCCGAGGTCCGCTATCGGGGGTTCCTCCGCGCCCATCGGGAGGCAGGGGTGCGGCCTTGGCGCGATGCTCACCTCTGCGTGGGGGAAAGCTACACCTTCGAGGAAGGATTCGCCGCCGCGCGTCCCTACGCGGAGGGACATAAAAAGCTGCCGGACTGTTTTCTGGCCATGAACGATGCTGTTGCATTCGGCATCCACGCGGTCCTCTCCCGGCACGGGATCCGGGTGCCGGAGGATGTCTCGCTGGTCGGCTTCGACGACGTGCCGCTGCCCACGCTCCACGGGTTGGAGCTCACCACCATGCGCATACCGGTGGAAGAGATGAGCGCGGCGTGCGTTCGCATATTGGATACCTATCGCGACGGCGCGCGGACGACGGTGAGCAATCGCTTTGTTCCGCAGCTCATCCGTCGCGGCACCGTAAAGAACTTCAAAGGAGGCCTATCATGAAAAGCGCTTACGTCAAGGCACCGTTCCAATTCGAGGTCCGGGATGCTCCCCTGCGCGAGATCACCGAGGACGAGGTCCTCGTTCGCGTCAAAGCGTGCGGCGTCTGTGGGACCGATTTGACCACGGCCGGCACAGAGGCAAAGGAATGGCAACCGTTCGGGCACGAGATATCGGGTGTGATCGAGAAGGCGGGAAAACGGGCGCGTACCGTGAAGCCCGGTGACGCGGTGGTCCTTGAAAGCGGGACCTTCTGCCGCTCCTGCGACGACTGCCGTAACGGTCGGGTGGATCTTTGCAACAACGGGCCCAACTACTGGCTCAAGGGGCCCATGGGCTTTTCCGAATACATCATCGCTCCGCAGGAGATGGCAATCCCCTATACAGGCATTACGCACGAGGAGGCGTCGCTCGTGGAGCCGCTCGGTGTCGCCATAGACCTGATAAAGGCTGCCGACATTACCCTGGGCAACGACGTGCTCGTTATCGGCCTGGGACCCATCGGTCTCATGGCTCTGGCATTGGCGCGCCGACAGGGCGCGTCGCGGATCTATGCCGCTTCCTTGTCGCGCTCGACCCGACGCATCGAGCTTGCCCGCAAATTCGGCGCCGACCAAATCATCCTCCTCGACAAAGAAGAGCTCGCGAGCCATAAATTCCCCCGGGGCGGTGTGGAGAGAGTGCTCGTGACGGCCCCCCCCTCGCTTCTCCCCACGGCCATGAACGTGGCGCGCATCGGAGGCATCGTGGCTTTCATCGGTATCGAATACGGATCGCAGGCCATGGTGAGCTTCGACGCGAACGCGTTCCACTTCAAGAAGCTGCAGCTGCGCGCCTCGTTCGCGGGGCCCGCGCTGTACTTCCCCATGGCACTGGATCTCATTGCGCGGGGACACATCGATGCGAAGAGCCTCGTCAGCCATCGATTCGGTATCGATGACATTGCGGCGGGTTTCAAGAAACTTCGGGATGACAAGGCGAATGTGGTGAAAGGAGTCATGATCAATGGCTGATACACACAAGGTTGGATACGGTATCGTGGGATGCGGAAGCATTGCCCGATTTCATTTCGGCGGCTTGCAGGAGGCGGGGGCGCGCGTCGTGCACATCGCCGACATAAACGAAACCGCCGCGCGCCAGTACGTGGAGCGGACTGGCGCGCGATTTTCAATGGACTACAAAAAGCTCATCGCTGATCCCGAGGTGACCGTGGTCAGCGTGCTGACGAGCGCCCGGCATCACCTCGCCATCTGCCGCGAGGCATTGGCGGCCGGCAAGGACGTCATCTGCGAGAAGACAATGACAAACAATCGCGCCGAAGCCGCCCTCATCCGCGACGCGGCGCGCTCCAGCGGCAGGCTCTTCTTCACGGCGTTCATGAAACGCTTCTTCCCGGCCACACGCATGGCGCGCGAGCTCCTGCCGCGCTTGGGACGGATTTACAGCGCTCAGGTCAGGGCGTACCAGAATTGGGGCGACGACTTCCAGTCCATGACCGACGCCTCGAAGTACTCCGGGGTGCTCGAGAATTACGGCGGAGCGGTCCTGAAGTGCGCCGGAAGCCATATGCTCGATATGACGATGTTCCTGCTCGGCAAGCCTTCATCCGTGCTCGCCAATGTGGATTACGTGCCCAACTCCCGATTCGACAGGCGCGCCACGGCGCTCATCGAGTTTCCTCATGGCGCGGTTGCCAGCTTCGAAACCGCCATTCACTCACTGGGGAAAATCGGGCTTGAACGCAACAGCTGGGAAGAATGGATCGAGCTCACGGGAACAAAAGGCCGTCTCAAGCTCTCCACCGTCATGTGGGATCATCCCCTGAACAATGGCCTGACTCTGGAGCATTACGACGAGGCCACGGGAGCCGTGACCGAGCATCGATTCTCACCGGTGAATCCCTTCACCGTGGAAATGGCGGCGTTCCATGCGGCCCTCACGAACAGAGAAAAAATCGCGCCGGATGAAAACGACGGCTACGCAGTGGACAGTCTCATCGAAGCCATCGAAACGTCGGCACACGAGGGGCGGCGCGTAAGCCTCGATTTCTCCGCATGATCCAGACAGGTTTCACGCCAAAGGGGAGGATGCTCAACGCCTATCGGGGGCTGCCGGTGGATCGATTTCCCGTCGCGCCGGAGTTCTGGTACTACTACCCCGCCCGACTCCTGGGCGTGGACATGATCGCATTCGAGAGGGAGGTGCCGTTCTGGCACGCCCTGAAAACCACCTTCACCCACTGGTCGTGCGAGGGGTGGGGGGCGGCCTTCGGCACGGCCACCATCGACGGGGCGCGCACGACAAAAAGCGATGAGCGCATCGAGGACGGACGGTATCGGCAGACCACACGCGTGCGGTACAAGGGACGGGAGTTCGTCTCCACCAAGATATTCGATGTCGCGCAACCCTCCTCCGTGGAAACATTCCCCGTGAGGAATGACGATGAACTAGTGCCTTATCTGGACATGCTCCTCTCGGATGACGTGCATATCGATAACACGGGCGCCAGCGCGGCGCATGGCGCCGTGGGGGAGAGCTATCTCCTGGAATACTGGCTGGGGTTGCCCTTCTTCGATTGGGTGGCCGAGGCAATTGGTTTCGAGCAGGCCATCATGTGGGTCACGTCGGTGCCCGAGGATGAGCGCGAGACGCTTCGCCAGCGTTACACGGACTGGATGACCGCGATGACGCGCCAGGCGATACGGGAAACTCCGTTCGAGTCGTTCGTGATCGGGTGCTCCTCGTCGTGCAATTCGCTCCTCGGCCCACGCCTGTGGCGTGTCCTGGACAAGCCGGTGATCGCCGCCGTGGCGCGGGAGGTGCACGCCGCGGGAAAGCTCCTCCACATCCACTTCCATGGCAAGTCGATGGAGACCGTTTCCGATTTCGTGGAGATGGGCGTGGATTGCGTGTGTCCCTTCGAGCGCCCGCCGGGCGGTGACGTGCAGGGCATGGCTGGTCTGCGCGCGGTGCGCGATGGTCTTGCCGAGCGGGTCACCTTCAACGGCAACGTCCACACCGTGAACACTCTGATTCGCGGCACGCCGGAGGACGTACGACGGGAGGTTCGCGAGATCAAGGAGGCATTCGCCGATTCCCGCCGGTGCATCATCGGCACCGGAGATCAGGTGGGACGGGAAACCCCGGAGGAGAATCTCATGGCGATGATGGAGGAGGCCGCGCGACCTTAGCAAGCGCCGCGTCGCATGACCCCTTCAACAATTCCGATGGTCACTCGAAAGAGCGGAGGCAGGAGAGGTAGGTTTGGAAGCTCGCCAGGGTGACGTTCGTCGGGATGGTATGATCCAGCGTCGGTATGAAACGGCCGGATTCGATGAATGAGGGCACCACTCTTCTGACCTCCGCGTCGATCTCCGCCGGTCCGTGGGCAAGAGCGCGTTTGTCAATTCCGCCCATGATGCAAAACGAATCGCCGAAATGCTTTCTGATTTCAACCACATCCATTCCCGCCTGCACCTCGAATGGCATCAAGCAATCGACACCGGCATCCAGGAAGACGGGGATCATCTTCATGACATCGCCGTCCGAGTCCACGAGAACACATTGGACCCCGCACTCTCGCGCAAGAGTGATGAGCTTCACGTAGTAGGGAAACATGAACCTGCGAAACTGCTCCGGGGCGATGAGGGGACCGGTCTTGTAGCACATGTCCTCCCAGATCAGGATGCTGTCGATGCGGATCGTGTGCGACAGCTCGAAGATCAATCGGGCATACAGCTCGTACCAGTTGGAGAGGATTTCGTGGATCATGTCGGGATCATCGTAGATTGCATACCCGAGCCCCTCGTCCCCAAGAAGATTGCGTGGGTGACCGAAAGCGCCACAGAGCGGCAGCATGGTAGGGATGCTCGTGTCCGCGCACATTCGCGCGAGCCCTGTCACGTCACCGATTCTCTTGGCAGTGTCCGCGGGATCCAGACGCTCTTGTATCTTTTTCCAATCCTCTCGGTTCTCAACGGGAAAGCGCATGAATTGGGGCATCGACGTATCGCTCTGCGTCGTGAAGACCTTCTTCACCACCCCGTCGATGTCGCGGTAGACGACGTGCTCCGCCGAGCTCTCGATGATCTCTTTCTGGAAATCAGGGAAATAGGGTGAATCCGTGTAACCCGACTTCACCCCGATACGGATGAGCGGATCGAATCCGAAGTAGTCGACGAACTCCTGGGAATCGGCATAACACCCGACGTTGGCAGGCAACCCTTGCGTCAGCCAGAGCTCCCGGGTAGAGGGCCACATGCCGTGCTCGTAACGGAAGAAGCGGTCTACCTTCCCACCGAGTATCGACGTGATGAATCGTGTCCGCGCGTCCATGCGGGTGCTTCTCCTATCCATCCACCGCGTCGTGGCGAGCGCCGTCACCGAACGACGCCATTTTCACGCGGGAGCCGAGGTCATTGGCCGCCAATCGGATTCCGCTGCTGCGCGACCCCTCGACCCGGAGGAATGCCGCACCTTCGCTCAGCCGGCAACCATGGATGAAGGCCTCCCGCGTGGAGATGAGACGCGCGAGCACACCGTCTGATCCGCAATCCGCCTGCACCCCGTCGAGCTCGATCATTTCCGCGTCGTCGTAGAGCAAGGGAGGCCGGGCATCCGCTACGGCCAGCTCGAAACGGACACCGCGCATGGTGATGTCCCGCACGTGTCGGGCGAACATGCCGTAGGCGGGCAGAACGCCGAACATGTGGTACTCGGGGTAGGCGTCGGGCAGCTCGGGGATATCTCTCCGATCAGCCTCCGCGCGCGTGCCGCCGCCGGGAAATGTCACGTGCATGTCGCTGAAGCTGATGCCGGTCACGGGATGACCGGGCTGGCCGGTGATGCTGATGCAGGAGCGCGTCTCGCCCGGGTTTTTCGGTCCCTCATGGGTGAGCGGATGAGCGTCATCGGCGATAGTGGCCCGGATCCCGCTGAATCGGATGTTGCGCATTGTGCCGATGGGCAGGGAGGCGGCGCGCTCGTGGCGCCAGCCCAGCCACCCGGCGAGCCGCAGGGAAATGGGACCCGTGACGTTTTCCATCACGAGATCGCTGAACGAGATGTTCTCCATGACGCCGCCTTCGACCATCTGGAGCTTTATGGCAGCGCCATACGTGTCATGGATGAGGCAGTTGGACACGGTGATGTCGCGAAAGACGCCCTGGGAAAATGGACCGATGCGCACCGCAGCCCACCGGCTGGAAAGGATGCAGTTGGTGACGACAAAGGCGCGGGCGGACTTGTAGATCGCGATGGCGTCATCCCCGCATGTCAGGCGGGAGTCGGAGACGATGACATTCTCGCAACCGATGAAATTGATGCCGTCATTGTTCTGATTGGCGCGATTGTCCACGGTCACGCCCGTGACGTACACGGCGCTGCATGTTTCGCAGTGGGCCGCCATGGATGCCGCGTTGCGAAGCGTGATGCCCTGGAGCTTCACGTTACGGCAGCGCTCGAATCGCACCAGCACCGGGCGGGAGTACGAGACTCCTTGCTCCGCTTTGGCGGTATCCTCGGCGTTGAAATTCTCCATGCCGTGCGGGAAGGCGCTGCCCTGGCCGTCGATCGCGCCGGAGCCCGAAATCCCGACGTCCTGGACGTCTTCGGCGTAGATGAGGCTGCCGGCAAACTCCACCGGATACTCGGCGAACGCGCAGGTGTGATAGAGCGCCGTATCGGTGACACCGAGAAGCACCGCGTTCGTCTCCAGGTGCAGTGTCACCCCGGACCGGAGAAACAGCGTGCCGCAGAGATAACGTCCCGCCGTCAAGACGACGAGCCCTCCACCCTCTCTCGCGCACAGCTCAATGGCGCCTTGTATCGCTTGTGTATCCTTCGTGGCTCCATCGCCGCGCGCACCATGATCCCGAACCGAGACTGTGGCCACTGTGCCCTCCTGGTACCCTCATTTCAACATGACACCGTCCCGTGGTGCCATGACAGAGCGTACCGACTACGTACCGACCGAGTACTGAAATAGTACCTCCGATGCGGCGGCGGATTGTCCGGCGAAGACCCTCAGAGTATGGTCACCGGTATGACCGGCAAGGAACGAATCCTCACGACGCTCCGCTTCGAGCAGCCCGACCATCCCCCCCACTTCGAGGTCATGTTCGAGCTGGAAAAGGAGGCCTTCGGGCTCTCATTTCCCGAGCGGGCCGCATGGGACTCGTGCAGCGCGTCTGAGAAAGAGCGCATGATCGGTTCCTGCGTCGAGATCTATGCGCGTATCGTGGAACGATACAAGTGGGATGGGCTTGCCGTGTACTGGCCTTGGAGCGATCCGGAGGGCGTCGCCGCGGTCAAAAAATCCCTCAGCGGTGACCTTTTCATAGGCGGCATCGTCGGCGACAGCACCTGGTCCATTGACCACATCCATGACTGGGAGGCCTTTTCCGTCAATCTCGCCGAACACCCGGAAGTCCTCCACGAGGAAGCGCGATCGATGAGCCGTCGCGCGCTGGGGCTCATCGATCGCATGGTGGACGCCGGGGCGGATTTCGTTCATCTGGTCAACGACGTGGCGTTCAACGCGGGCCCCTTCATTTCTCCCGCCCAATTCCACGACCTTGTCACCCCGTATCTTGCCGAGCAGGTCCGTCGCGTGCGCGAACGCGGGGCGGTGCCCTTCGTGCACACAGACGGCAACATCATGAGCGTGCTCGACGACTACCTGTCGCTGGGCGCCGCGTGCTTCCAATCCGTGGATCCCATGGCGGGAATGGACATCGTCGAGACGAAGAGGCGATGCCAGGGCCGCATGGCGCTCATGGGAAATGTCCAATGCAGCCTGCTTCAGGACGGGCCGCTGGAGGAGATACGCCGATCCGCGCTCTATTGCCTGGAAAACGCCTCGCCGGGCGGGGGCTATATTTTCGGCACTTCGAACACGATATTCCCCGGCATGCCTCTGGAGAACTACGAATACATGCTCAGCGTATACCGGGAGTTTTGCGGCCGAGGTGTCTGAACCTGGGGCGCCGCCAAGCGCCTCACGCTTCCTTCAGGATGTCTTCTGGCCCGATAAGACCGGACTTGAGGGTGAACTTTCGCGCCTCCCGACGATTGACCACACCCAGCTTCGTGTAGATCGCGGAGACGCCGTTCTTGATGGTCTGCTCGGCGGCGTGCAGTTTCTCGGCGATCTCCTTGTTCTCCAGGCCTTGCGCAATGAGCCGCAGAATTTCGATCTCCCGTTTGGAAAGGGCGTTGAGAATGGAAAGTGCCTCGCTATCGACGCCCGCGGTGGGAGTATCGCGATCCGCCGTCGGCGCGCTCGGTTTGAACATCTTGTGAGCGACCGAGGAAGAGACCATGATCGCCCCGTGTCCCACCGTCCTGATGGCGTTCACGAGCTCCTCGGTGGAGATGTCCTTCAAGAGGTAGCCCAAAGCGCCGGAGCCGATGGCCTGCTGTACGTAAGAATCGTCGTCGAAGGTGGTGAGCATGATCACCTTCGTGTCCGGAACCCGCTGATGGATGAGGGCGGCGGCTTGCACACCGTCCATGACCGGCATGCGCACGTCCATGAGCACGACGTCGGGCTTCTCCCGCTCGACGAGGCTGACCGCCTCCGCCCCGTCCTTCGCCAGCCCGACGACCACGATGTCGGAGGCGACGGTCTCAAGAAGGATTTTGAAGCTCTGCGTTATGAGGGCCTGGTCGTCGGCGATGACGACACGTATCCCTTCCGATTTCATGCTTCCTCCACTACGGGTATCTGAGCGTACAACTGGAATCCTCCGGCGACATTGCCTACAGCGAGTCGGCCATGAAGGTGCTCGAGACGTTCGCGGATCCCCGCGAGGCCGATGCCGTCCCTGATCTCGCCGGCACCAATGCCGTTGTCGCTGATGGTCAGGCTGATCCGCCCCGCGTCCAGGGCGATGTGGATGGTGATGTCGGTGGCATTGCCGTGCTGGATCGCGTTGGCGATCCCTTCCTGCACGATGCGGTAGATCGTCGCGTCGATCAGGCCCCCGAACTTCCAGGGAATATTGCTGTACTGCGCCTTGACGGCGATGTGCGTGTCCTTGAAGGCCGTCACGAGCCGATTCACCGAGGTGACCAATGATCGCGGCGTCGTGGTGGCCGAGCGCATTGCCCGCAGGGCCGCCCGCGTCTCGGCGAGCCCCTTTTGCGCCTGCTCGATACCCTGCGTCATGAAGTCGCGCATCTTCGTCGTGTCGCTCTTGGCGAGCTCCATGGACGCCTTCATTGTCGCGATGATGTTCATGAGGGTATAGCCGATGGTGTCGTGAAGCTCCCGCGAAATGCGCTCGCGCTCCAGCAGCTTCGCCTGGTCCTCGCTTTTCACCACGTGCTCCTGGAGTCGGATGTTCGTTTCCACCAGCTGCGTGCCGGCGAGGCGCAGCTGCTCGACGAGCTTTTTGCGCTCATTGGCAAGCCGTTGGGCATTTTTCAGGAGCGCGCCCAGGATCATGATCGTTCCGGAATAGTATGCCAGGAAAAGGAGATTGTCCGCCGTTGCCAGCTCTTGCTTTTGCTGCCATGCGTAGGTAACCAGCGGTGTCGTGAGAGAAGCGGCCACCAGGAGGAGAGAAATGACGAGTCCCGCGGGGAATGAGAGATAGATCATGTTTTCAAAAAGAAGCGAGGCCAGGAGAGTCGTACGCACGTTGATGGATGCGCCCAAAGGGTAGGTAATGACCAGGAGGAGGATTATGCGCGTGATGACGAGGGAAACACGGGCTACCTCATGGTGCTGGAAGAGGAACTGGCAGATGGCGGTCGTCAAGGAGAGACAGAGGAGAATGCTGAACTGGGCGAACCACCGATCGGGGAGACCGAGGGTCGGGAATTGGAGCATGAATTGCAGGAAGGCTATGCAGTGGCTGACAATGGAGAAGACGAGAGCCAGGAGCAGATACCGATCGCGGCTTTCCATCACGAGGTGTGTCCATTAGATGGCCGGGTGCGGGCAGATGTCAAGGCGACACCGCGAGGAGTTGTACGGTCACACCTCGGCGACGCCGTGCTCCTTCTCCAGTTTCTCGTAGTAATCGATCAGACCGCGCACCCACCTTCTCTTCTCGGGATAGGGTTGGTAGTAGAACGAGCGCTTGAAGCCGTAGATGATGATGTCCTTGAGCTGATTTGGCCCAATGGTGAAGTTTTCCAAGGCCAGCGAGAGCTCGCGTGTCACCGTGGTATGGGACACGAGTCGATTGTCGGTGCAGAAGGTCAGGGAGAGCTTGTGGCTCAGCATCTGACGCAGGGAATGTTCCTCCACTGCGGTGAGGTCGGGTGAGGTCTGCATGTTGCTGGTCAGGCACACTTCAATGGTGGTGCGGTTTTCCGCGATGTAGTTGACCAGATTCGCGATGTACGCCTTCTTGTCCTGGACGCTGCCGGAAAAGATCATCTGCTCGTTGAACAGATGCAGGCCGTGGCCGATACGGTCCGCGTGCAGCTTTGCAATGGCCTGAAAAATCGATTCGGGACCGTAGGCCTCACCCGCGTGGACTGTTTTGCGCAGGAAGTTCTTGTGCACGTAGTCGTAGGAGGACTCGTGAGCGCTGGCCGGATAACCGTGCTCGCTACCGGCCAGATCGAAGCCGACGATCTGGATGTCGGTCTCCTTGCGTAGTCGTACCCCGGCGCGCGCCAGCTCCATGCTTGCCGTCTGGATCACCTCGGGATGGCTCGAATAGGAGAGCACGTGGCACAGATCGTGGTAGTACTCGGAAAAGTTCTCGTCGAAGAAGCGCATGGCGCACACGATGATACCGTAATCGAACAACGGTTCGCCGGCGGGAACCGTCCGATTGATCTCCACCCGCGCGCGCCGCAGGCCGCGGTCCACGGCCCCCATCACCGCTTCGAACCCGAAGCGGGCCGACATGTGAAGCTGGGGAGCAAAGCGCACCTCGACGTAGCGGACCCCTTCGGCCCAATTGTCCTGCGCGAGCTCGTAGGCGATGCGCTCCAGACCCTCCGCGTCCTGCATGACCTTCAACGTCCACGTGAAGCCGGTCAGATACTCATTCAAGTCCTTGTAGGAGGGCTTGAAGATGAGCTCGTTCAGCCCTTCTTCGGAAAACGAGGGAATCTCAACATGGCGCTCACGCGCGAGTTCAATGAGCGTGGACAGGCGCAGGGAACCGTCCAGGTGAACGTGCAGATCGGATTTGGGGATGGCCTGGATGAAGGCGTTGCTGTATTTTGTCATGGCGTTCATGAAACGATACCGCGCGCTATGGCGCCGGTCAAGCGCGCTCGCCGCAAACCCTCTGCGGCATCCCCTTCGCCGTGCATCGTTAGGCCGCCGACTTCCGGCGCTGTCGCGCGTTCCTGGCTTCCGTCACGATGATCTCAGTGGCAACGAGCACGAACACGATGGCCTGCAGAAGCGTCGTTTCCCACGTCGCGCTCATGCCGAAGAAGCCCAGAGTCGGCAGGGAGTCCGCATAACGGGCCGGAATTGCCCCGGCAACCTGCAGAGCGTGGATGCTTTCGCCGGTGATCTTGAAGGCGAGGTAGTAGATGAGCACCGTGGCCACGAGAAAGACGTAATGGAGTGGCAGTCGGACGCTGAATCGGATGAGGAGAAATCCAATGGCAACGAGAATCGCCGCCGAGACGGCAACGCCCAGAAGAAGCTGCCCCAGACCGATGGCCGACGCGATGCCGATGTAGAAGACCACGGTTTCCGCCCCCTCGCGCAGCACGGCCAGAAGAGCAAGGGAGAACAGCGACCAGGTCCCACCGGCCGCGATGGCCGATCCCATCCGGTTTTTGACAAACCCGTTCCAGGCCTGAAGGCTCGACCTGCGGTGCAGCCATGCGCCCACGGAAAGCATGAGGACCACCGAGGCGAGTCCGACCCAGCCTTCGACGCTTTCGCGCGCCGCCCCTGTGGCGGCGGCGGTGATCAGCAAGCCCAGGATCACCGCAAGCACGACGCTGAGGGCAAAACCAGTGCCGGCGCCTGCCCAGACCCAGCGCGGCCCTTGCGCCGAGCCGGCCTTTCTCAACATGGCAAGGAGGGCGGCAAGAACGAGGAGGGCCTCCAGCCCTTCGCGGAGAAGGATGAATCCGGCGTCCCACGCCGAATAGCCTCCGGTCCCACGAATCCCGTTCAGTTGGCCGAGCATGAGAGCGACGGTCTTTGCCGCATCCGCGGAGGAATCGGTTTTCGAAAGGAGAAAGCCATCGGCCCGCATCATCTCGCTTTCCACCCGTGTATACACTTCATCCGAGCGGGCCTTCACCTGTCCTTCAACCACGGGCCAGAGCTCAATGAAGCTTCCCATCAGATCCGCCGCCTGGTCGGTCTTGCCCTCGGCAATGGAGTCCTTCACCTGGCCCAGCATGGTGATGAGGGCCGCGACGCCGTTGAGCTGCGACGCGGCCTTGCCTGAAGATGCAGCGGCATAGTCGCGCGCGGCCTGCGTGAGCGCGGCGAGGGCATCGTTGGCGCGGCGCAGATCGGGCGGCGTCGCCTCGAGTGCCGCGGTTGCCTTTGCCGAGGACGCTTCCACACGCGCGTAGACGTCGGGATTCTTTCCGCGCACCGCATCTTCCACGGGCGACCACTGGGCTTCGAACTGCCCGAGCACTGTGACTGCTTTTGCGGGGTCGGAGGCCTTTACGGCATCGAGTGCCCGAGCCGCTATGCTCACGATGGGATCCAGTGGGTTTGCGGATGACGAGCTTTGAGGATGTGCGAGAATTGCCGGAAAAGACAAAAGGGCAATGGTCATCAGGATCGTTCGCCTTAGCGCTTTTCGTGCAGCGCTACGGGCAAGCACTTCCATACGTTCCTCCGATATTTCGAATACATGACCAATTTAGTAATATTTGTCAATAGTTAATAGGCATAAAGTGTGGTTACAATAATAAGGCAAACTAGTCCGCGACGGGCTCGAATCGGACATGGTCGGCACGGTCTCGGGGAAGAGAAAGGGGAGATGTCGTGGACGGCCCGGACAACGCGACAAGAGACACGATTCCGCCGACCGTCCCCTGAATGCGGAAGGTTGCGCCCGGCTGGATGCCCAGCGAATGACAGAGGTCCAGCATGTGGGGAATCTGCTCGCCCTCTTCGGTGATGCGTACGATGCGTACCGCACCGCCTATCGGAGCGTCGCTCAAACGCGGCGCGGCGAGAAGGGCCGCCTCGAGAGGGGATCCGGGAAGAGGGTTCCCGTGAGGGCATGTCTGGGGGAAGCCGAGCTTTTCAAACAGGTGTTCGGTGAGATCGTCGGAGATCTGACTCTGGAGCTGCTTTGCCTCCTCGTCAGCCTTCTCCCAGGGGTACTCGAGCACCCGCACGAGAAGGTGCTCCAGCAGGTAATGGCGGCGCAGCACCTGCACGGCCATGGTCACCCCTTCGGCGGTCAGGGCAATCGTGCCGTACCTCTCCTGACGCGCGAGCCCGAGCCGCTTCAAACGGGCCAGGGACTGGGTCACGGCGGAGTTGCTGACCCCGACCCATGAGGCAAGCCGCGAGTTGTTCACGGCTCCATAGTCGCGATGTATGATGTAGATGCACGTGAGGTACTCCGCAGCGGAGGGAAATTGCTCATAGATCCGCGCGGCCGCCGTTTTCATCTGTACAATCTACTGCCGCGGCGGCCGTACCGTCACGCCGGTTCCGCCTCAAGAGACGCGGGTATCGCTGCGCTGGAGAACGCGTGAGAGCGCCGACTTCGCGTCGTTCATGCGCGAGAGAAAAATCATGGCCGCGATCACGTAGGGCTTCCAGCTCGCCTGCTTGTACAGCGGCGTGCGGAAGCGGTCGAAGACATCCGCGGCAACCTCACCGTGCGAGCAGCTCACCGCCGAGATATCGGCCGGCAGGCAATGCAGGTACAGCGCGTTATCCGTGCGTTTCATGAGCTCGTCGGTGCACTCCCAGCCCTTGAAGCGCGCATTGTTCGCCAGACAGCGCTTCTCCAGATCCTGAAGCTTCGCGCTGTCACCGGTCTCCACAATTGTGGTCCTCTCTTCCATGACGGAGTAGGGCGCCCAGCTCTTGGGATAGACCACCTGCGCCCCGTCGAAGGCTTCTTCCATGGAAGAGCAGACCCGAAATCCCCCGCGAGACTCGGTGGCGAAGCGGCGCGCCTTCTCCACGATGTCGGGCATGAGCGCGTATCCCTCGGGGTAGGCAAGACGCACGTCCATGCCGAAACGCGTGAACAGCCCGATCACCCCCTGCGGGACCGACAGGGGCTTGCCGTAGGACGGTGAATAGGCCCAGGTCATGGCGACGGACTTTCCCTTCAGCTTGTCGATGCCGCCGAACTCCGTTGCAAGATGGAGAAAATCCGCCATGGTCTGGGTGGGGTGGTCGATATCGCACTGGAGATTCACGATCGTGGGTCGTTGCTCGAGCACGCCGTCGCGAAAGCCCTGGTCCACGGCGCCGGCCACCTCGAGCATGTAGCTATGGCCTTTGCCGATGTACATGTCGTCCCGGATCCCGATCACTTCGGCCATGAAGGAGATCATGTTCGCCGTTTCGCGCACCGTTTCCCCATGGGCGACCTGGGATTTCCCCTCGTCGAGGTCGGACACGGTCAGGCCCAGCAGGTTGCAGGCCGAGGCGAAGCTGAAACGCGTGCGTGTGGAATTGTCGCGGAACTGTGATACGGCCAGCCCCGAATCGAAAACGCGGGGCGAGATGTTGCTCTCCCGCATCGCCCTGAGGATGCGCGCGCATTCCAGCACGCTTTCCAATTCGGTCCTGCTTTTGTCCCAGGTGAGAAGGAAATCCCGCAGGTGCAGCTCCCCCAGGGACTCCGGCGAGAGTCCGTCGATCAGCTTCTGGATGTCGTGCGCGGTCGTTGCAGGCATCAAAACCTCCCCAATGCTTTCAGAATTTTCTCGGGTGTGAACGGCCACTCGCGCATCCAGACACCGACGGCGTCATGAATGGCGATGGCGAGCGCGGGGGCCGCTCCATTCACGCTGATCTCCGCGACGCTCTTTCCGCCGAACGGGCCGAACGGATCGTCGGTGAGAACGAGGTGGGCGCGAAGATCGCGCGGAAGCTCCTCTATCATGGGTACGCCGTAGTCGCCAAGACCCGTGGTGAGGCAGTAGCCTTCGGCATCGAAAAGCATTTCCTCGTACAGTGCGTGCCCAATCGATTTCAGCACACCGCCGTAGATCTGCCCCAGGGCGAGCTCGGGGTTGATCGGCGTCCCGCTGTCGTGAATGGCATGGTAGCGGCGCACCGTGATCGCACCGGTGCGCGTGTTCACGGCTACCTCGCAAAAGTGGGCGGCATAGGGGAACGCGCAGTCATCGGTTGCAAAGGAGGCCCTGCCCACGAGCTCTCCGCTCCCCTCTCCTCCCTCGCACAGGTGCGCCAGACGCGCGAAGGTGAGCGATTCACCCCCAGCCTGGATTTCCCCGGGATACGCGAGTGACACCGCCGCGCGCGGCTTCTTCATGATCACGGCAGCGGCGTCGAGCATACGGGAAGCGAGCTCCCGCGCGGCCCCCAGCACGGCGTTGCCCGTAAAAAAGGTGCCGCTTGATGCGTAGGCGCCCTTGTCGAAGGGCGTGGTGTCCGTGTCCCCGGTGAGGACCGCCACCTGATCCACCTCGCAGCAAAGGGTCTCCGCGGCCACTTTGGCGAGCACCGTGTCCAGGCCGGTGCCCAGATCGGCGCCGCCGGAATGGATCATGAACGTACCGTCGGAAAGGAGACGCACGTCGGCGTTGGCTTGATCCAGACCGGGCAGACCCGAGCCCTGCTGGATTACGGCCATGCCGCGGCCGATGCGGATAGGCGGTTCGGACAGGGGCTTCGGGGAGTCCCAATCAATGCTCGCCCTGCCTTGGAGAATGGCTTTTTCCAGACCACAGCTGCGGACTCGTGTCGCCGCGCCCGGACGTCCTTCGCCGAGGCTCTTGAGGATTTCCAGTACGTCGCCCTCGCGGACCCTGTTTTTTTCCACGAACGCCAGATGGTCCATCCCGATGGCTTCAGCGCATTCGGCCGCCGCCATCTGGATCGCGAAGGAGCCTTGGGGAGCGCCGTAGCCCTGATACGCTCCCGAGGAGACGACATTAGTGTACCAAGCCTTCAGCGCGAAGGAGACGTTGTCGCAGCGGAACAGAGGCAGGGATTTGGAGCACGCATTCATCGGTACCGTGAGGGCGTGATTCCCGTACGCGCCGGTATCCGCGTCTGCAGTGAGCTGGATCGCGGTAATTGTTCCGTCCCGTTTGGCGCCCATTTTCACCGTCAGGCGGAACGGATGACGGGTCGTTGCGGCGACGAACTCCTCTTCCCGGGTGAACTTGTAGAAGACCGCGCGCCCCGTATTCAGCGTCACAAAGGCGCAGACATCCTCGAGGAGGATGTCCTGCTTGCTTCCATAACCGCCGCCCATGCGCTCCTTGATGACGCGGATCCTGTTTTCCCGGATCCCCAACACACCGGCGACTATCCGACGCAGATGCCACGGTATCTGTGTGGAGGCATGGATCACGAGGCGATCCCCGTCCATGCGCGTGTACACGACATGCGTTTCAACCGGCGTGCACTGAACCTTGCTCGTAGTGTAGGTCCGCTCGATCACCGTGTCAGCCGCGGCGAATCCCTTTTCCACGTCGCCGATGGACCCCGAGGCGCTTGCCGCGAGATTGCGCGCCGCGTCGGAGCCTAGCGGGAACTGGTAAACGATGCTCGACAGATGGTCACCGTGGACCGCGGGAGCGCCCGGGGCCATTGCGGCGTCCAGGCCAAGCACCGCCGGCAGCACTCCGTACTGGACACGGATGAGCTTCAGAGCCTCCGCGGCGATGGTCTCGTCCTCAGCGACGACCGCGGCTACGCGGTCACCCACATGGCGCACGACCGGGCTGAACATGCGAAAGTCGTACGGGGAAGGTTCGGGGAATCCCTGGCCGGCCTGGCTGTAGCTCGCGTCAGGGCAATTCTCGTGCGTCACGACGGCCACAACGCCGGGCAGCGCCAGCGCGGCTTTCGTGTCGATTCCGAGGATGCGCGCGTGGGCATGTGGGCTGCGGAGCATCATCAAGACGCAGCTCCCCGGGACCACCTGATCCTCCACGTAGGACTTCATCCCCGCGACGAGCTTCTTGCCGTCCACGCGCCGGTGGATCTTCCCAACGACGCGCAGATCGTCGCGGAACTCCTCGGCGATGGGCAGCGTAAAGGCGGGATCCGTGCGGCGCTGCCGCGCGAGCTCCACGGCGAGAAAGAACTGTTTGTAGCCGGTCGCGCGGCTCCAAAGACCCGAGAGAGCGTCGCGAACATCGTCCTCCGTCGGATGCGGGGAGCGCCGCAGAAGCTCTTCGATGAGGAGCGCAGCGGCGGGGCTGGTATAGGCAGATTGGACCACCCCGGCGTCGAGCATCGCGCCCTGGAGCGCGGAAAGTCGTCCGTTTTCCATGAGGCTTTCCACGGTCTCGATGTCGTGACCCTCGGCCTGACCGGCGAGCATGAGCCCGGCAAGACGCGCCGTGCCGTCAAAGAGGATCGTATCGGCGCCGGCAAAGCCTTCCCCGTCATCGGCGGAACGTACCGAAGGGACGCCCATGCGCTGGAGGAGCCGCTGGAGGTTCTCACCGGGCGCAGCTGCGACGGCGCGCGGAATACCGTTGAGAATAAAGGCAACGCTCACGGCCGCGCCTCCGGTCCGGAAAGCTCGTCAAAGCAATCTGCGACATGGACTCCGGCGAGGTACCGCTTGTAAACACCGGAAGCAAACGGATCCGCTTCGGGTGCGAAGGTTTCGCCAACAAGCTTCTCGATGCTCGCGGCTGGCGCAAGCGCATTCCCGCCGAATGCCTTTTCCAGGGCGATGAGTCGATGAAGCGATGACCGGCAGTCGGAAATGGCGATCACCGGATCCGTGATGACCGGGGTGGCGCCGCGGAGGCTCACGGCGACCAGGAGGGATCGCAGCCCATGCGAAGTGCGCGACACGGAGCGCAGGGCGCAAGGGCGCTCGGCATCCGGGATGATCACCGACAGGATGAGAGGCGCCGCAGGGCCGACCAGGAATGCTTCAATCGCAATGGAAGCGCGGCGGCCGGCAACAAGGACTACTGCGCGCAGAGCGACGAGCACCGCGATAATGGCGGAATCGGCGGCGCCCAGCCCGAGCTCTCCACCCATGGTCTTCATGTTCCGAAGCGTGCGAGAGGCCTCCAATTCCGCTGCAGCCCGCAACGCACGTGGCGCGTGTCCGGATTCGACGACCTGTTGGAGCGTCACCGCTGCTCCAATGACGCAGCGGCCCCTGTCGCATTCCACCCGCCCGAGGTCGAGATGTTCCAGGGATATGAGCCGGGTGATGGCAGGAGCCTTGCCCGAGTTGAGCCAGGTGCCCCCGCCGAGGTACGCCGACCCAGGAGCCGACTTCGCCTTGACCGCTTCGCGCACGGTTTTCGGCTTGAGGATCTCGGTGATCATGGACCCATTCTAAGTGCTCCCTGGCGGTATCGCAAGGGCCGTCGCTCCTGGCGACATTCGTGGCCGTCGCTCCTGGCGACGTTTGACACGGGCACCCTCTTTCACTAGAAGTGGATGGCATGCTCGACTACACACTGGTCAGCTCACGGGCGACTTACCGCATGCTCCAGCAGCCCGATGTGCCCGCGTTCCTCGCGCTGGTGGGCGCCCGCCATCGCGACGATCCCCCGGGATGGAACCTCCCCCAGGAGCAGATACTCGCAACATTCCGTGAGCTGCAGCGCAACAAGGATCGCGGTACGCTTTTCGTGTTCGAGCAGGGTCTCGTCCTGGTAGGTTATGCCGTTCTCATCAACTACTGGAGCAACCGTCTCGGGGGGCTCGCCCTGGTCGTGGACGAGATGTATGTGGATCCGCAACGCGGCGATCCAGAGCTGCCCGGCGATTTCCTCAAGCTCCTCGCCCATGTCGCCCCCCCCGAGGTGCGTGCCCTGCGGGTTGCCGCCGATGCCCGTGATCGCTCGGCGCGGGGTGTGTTGCGCGAGCTCGGCTTCAAGGATTCCGGGCGCATCTTTTTCGAGCTGAGCGTAAAAAACACCTAAATGCGGGGCGCGGGGTGCGGACGCACTATCGCGCGAAACCGCCCTAACGTACGTTTCCGCGCTTTCACGCAATGTGCTTTCGGGAAAACGGCGTTTGCAGGACCGGATGCGAGGTGCGGCATGCGGCATGCGAGCCGCGGGGCTGGGCGTCCAGACCCGGGGCGCGGGTGCGCTGCACTTCGCGAAACCGCCCTAACGTACGTTTCCGCGCTTTCACGCAATGTGCCCGCACGGCAAATTCGATAATGACGCAAGCGGAGGATACCGTGCGGCCGTAATTCAAGGTGTGGCGGGGCAATTCTATGATCTCACTCATCCCAAGATTCTGACCTCAATCAGCACAAACGACCTTCGTGACAATCTCTCGCTGACCATTAATCGCGCGGCCTTCGGCGCAGATCCGGTGCTGATCACGCGGCGGGGAAGAAAAATCGCGGCAATCGTCTCCATCAGTGACCTCACTTTCCTGGAAACCATGCGAGAGAGACGGGAACGGGTCATGAGTGAGAAGCTGCCCTCGGATCAATCCGAGATTGGCCCGGCCCTCGCACGACGCCTGGACTGGGAGATCTTCTTTGCATGAAGCTGGTGGCCGCGAGCCTCAAAACCCGCTATACTGAAGGAAACTTCCACCGGAGGAACCACATGGAATGGCGTGCAAGCCACATTTTGGTCAAGGATAAGGCCCAGGCCACCGAGCTTCTGAAGAAGATCAAGCTCGGGGCGAGTTTCGAAGGAATGGCCCGCGAGTTCTCAACCTGTCCTTCCAAGTCGCGCGGCGGCGATCTGGGCTGGTTCGGCCCGGGCAAGATGGTCCCCGCCTTTGAAGAGGCATGCAAGAAACTTTCAAACGGCTCGCTCAGCGACGTCGTTTCAACCCAGTTCGGGCATCACATCATCAAGCTCACCGGCCGCAAGGACTGATAGAGCGGCCGCTATTGGCCGATGAGGATGGATGGTGACGCGGCTACTGCGGCGAGACGGGTTCCATCGGAAGAGGATGCAATAGACCGCCAGCCCGGGGATCCAGCCGTTGCCTGATCGACCCACGTGGCCCCACCGTCGCGGGAAGTGTAGATGTCACCGAAGTTGGCAGCCGCGGCGATCTGCATACCGTCAGCTGACATGGCAATTGAGGCCCAAGTCCTCGATCCAGAGCCGGTCTGCCTCGTCCAGGTTCCGCCAGAGTTCGAGCTGGTCCAAATGTAGCCGGTGGCATCGGCAGCGGCAAAATGACTACCATCGGTTGAGCATGCAACGGAGACCCAACTTCCCGTACTCGGCGCCTGCAGTGTCCAGCTCAACCCAGTGTCCGTAGAGACCCAAATTTGCCCGCCGTTCTCACATGCAATGATGATGGCGCCGTTCGAAGAAGAGTCGATGCTGGACCAATTCCGGGTGCCTGCTACCGCTTGATCAGTCCACGTAGCGCCGGAGTCGGCTGAAGTCCATATGTGCCCGAATGCAACGGCCGCGCAAAGATTGCTGCCATTGGTCGATGATGCAATGCTGGTCCAGCTGTGCGGGCCTGATGTCGTTCGATCAGTCCAGGTAGCGCCGGAGTCGGCTGATGTCCAGATATCGCCGCCATTGGTGGTTGCTGCAAGGTGTCCCCCGCCTTGGGACGATGCGATGGAAGTCCAAATTCGAGCGCCGGGACCGGTGCGATCAGTCCACGTTGCTCCGTAATCCGCTGAGGTCCAGATGTCGCCGCCGATGGTACCCGCGGCAAGCTTGTTTCCGTTGATAGATGAGGTGATGGACGACCACGTTTGGGGCCCGGTTCCGCTCCCGGGGGTCCAGTTGAACGGCCGAAAGCCGTAGAACGCGGAGATGACATTCGAGTCGTTCATGCCGGTCTCGTAGCCGATGGCCTTCAGAGTCGTGTCCGTTGTTATCGCGATGGGATTGGAATAGGAAGTCCCGCTGGTCCTGGACGGGGTAGTGTTATTGGTCGTGTATTGAATGTTCGCCCCGCCCGTGGTCGTGCTGAGCGATATGGACTGCCCAGTCACAAAGGTACCGGCGGCCACGGAAAGAATCGGATCCGCGACTCTGCTCATGATCGTATAGGTTGCGAAATTCACCGAAGAGTCCAGCCAGCCGCTCTTGGAGACCACGGCTTTCAACGTCATGCTCGAGGAAATGCTCACCGGCCCCGTGTACACCTGACCCGCCGTGCCGGAGGGGTTGGTGCCGTCCGTCGTGTAGCGGATGCTCGCGCCGCTTTCTCGGGTCGTGATCTGTACCGTCCGTGCGGATGTATAGGTCCCCCCGCCCGGCGATATCGCCGGAGGGTCGAGCTGCGCCGTGATGCCAGGGTTGGCGCATCCACCGAGAGAGAGCAACAACGCCACGCAACCGAGAATCGCCGCGTGGCCCATCTTCCGGTATTCACCCACTGATTACTCCGCGCTTGAGGAAGCTGAATTGCGAGATTGGTCTAGAAACTGAAGTATATCACGGATCGACGGTTTTTGCCGACCCCTCCCTATGCGTCCAGCAGGCGAGCGGCTATCCGGTTTCCGTCCTTCATGAGACGCTCCTCGTCAACCCCGACGAGGCGGCCTTTCTCCACGACGACCTTACCGTTGCAGATGGTGTAATCGGTACCGTGATTGAACCCCGCGAAGAGGAGGGCCGCGAATGGATCCGAAAGGCTGCCCGTGTACTCCATGCGGTCGATGGAAAACAACGCCAGATCGGCGGCGGCACCCGTCTCGATGCGGCCGACACCCTGGAATCCCAGCGCCGCGGCGCCGGTCTCCGTTGCCATACGAAGCACCTCGCGGGCGCCCAGCGCCGTGCTGCCGCGCGCCACCCGCTGGAGAAGGAGAGCATGGCGCATCTCCCCGAGGAAGTCGGAGGAGTCGTTGGACGCGGATCCATCAACGGCGAGCGAGACGGGGATGCCGCGATCCAGCATGTCGCGCACCCGGCAGATCCCGGAGCCCAGGCGCATGTTCGACGTGGGGCAGTGCGCGATGCAGGCACCTTGCGCGCGCAACACCTCCAGCTCCGCGTCGTTGAAGAAGATCCCGTGGGCGTAGAAGACATCGGGACCGATGAACTCGCAGCGCTCCATGAGCTCCACGGGACGCACGCCGTACTGGGCGAGACAGAACTCGTCCTCGTCGGCCGTTTCGGCGAGATGGGTGTGCAGACGTACGCCATGCGCGCGCGCCAGGCGTGCCGAACGGAGCATGAGGTTCTCACTCACCGAGAAGGGGCTGCACGGCGCCAGCACGATTTTGCGCATCGCGCGCGGAGAGGGATCGTGGAAGCGCTTGATGACGCGTTCGCTGTCGGCAAGGATCGTGTCCTCGTCCTGGACAACGGAGTCCGGTGGCAGCCCCCCGTCCTTCTTGCCGAGCGACATGGACCCGCGCGACGGGGAGAAACGCATGCCCAGCTCCTCGGCCGCCTTGAACTGCAGCTCAACGAAATCTGCCTGCACGCCGCGGGGGTAGAGATAGAGGTGGTCCGTGGAGCACGTGCAGCCCGTCTTCAACAGCTCACCCATGGCCAAAAGAGAGGAAACATAGATGGCTTCGCCGTCAATCCTTTTCCAGATCTCGTAAAGGTACACGAGCCAGTCGAACAGCTTCGCGTCCTGGACGGCGGGGAGATTTCGCGTCAGGGTTTGAAAGAAGTGATGGTGCGTATTGACAAAACCCGGCACCACGACGTGATGCGAGCAGTCTATGACGCGCTCGACTCCGGAGTCGGCAAGCGAGGTGCCCAGCGCCGCGACATCGCTATCCCGGATGAGGATGTCGATGCCGGAAAGACCATGGGCATCGGCCGAGGGCTGGACGTGAAAGCAATTCTTCAGGAGCAAGGAGCTCATTTCGCGGAATCTCCGTACATCGCGCGCGTGCTGCGGCCCATCATTCCCACGGTCGCCGCGCGCGGCATGAGATGACCCATCATGAATCGTGTGACCTTCCCCATCGCGCTCGGCACGAGAACCCGCTTGCGGCCGAGAGCGCGAATCGCCTGGCGGGCCACGACCTCGGGGGCGAGGGAGAGGGGGACCTTGCGGGAGGGGGACTCCGACAGGAAATGCGGGGTCAGGATGACCGCGGGGCAGCACGCCAGGACGTCCACACCCACACGGGAAAGCTCGTCCCCCACCCCTTCCGCCAGGCTCAGCAGGAATGACTTCGTGGCGCCGTAGACCGAGACGAGCGGAGATCCCTGGAAGGCCGCCATGCTCGACATGACGATGATTCCCCCGTGGGTGCGATGCGCCATGGCTCCGCCATAGCCGTAGATGAGGTCGAGAAAGGCCCGACAGTTCAGATCGAGCATCCGATGATACCCAGCGAGATCCTGCTTGAGGAACTCACCCGTGTAGGTCACCGCGGCGTCGCAGACGAGAAGCCCGATCTCCAGACCGGCCGTCTCCCGCTGGATGATCCCGATGCTCGCCGGATCCGATAGGTCCGCCGCAAGCGTTCGAATCTCCACCTTGTGAGCCGCACGCAATCGGTCACGGGTCTGCGCGAGGAGCTCGGGTCGTCGCGCTACGAGAAAGAGATTCAAGCCTTGTTCGGCCAATTGCTCGGCGAACGACGCGCCCAGGCCTTCCGATCCGCCGGCGATCAGCGCCCAGGGACCATAACGATTTGAGAACGCTCCCGCATCTTTCACGAATTCATCCCCCCTCCACAATCATACCGCTGTCAGGCGATGCGGAGCCAGCAGAAAAAATCATCCTTGACGTCTTGAAATCATAGTGATATCATATTAATAGCACTCGAATAGAGCGAGGCGAAGGAGTGGAAAAATGATCAAAGAGGTGAAACGGGATGCCGCCCCGGGCATCATGATGCTGCTCGTCCTGCTTGTACTAGACGCGGCTGCCGTCGCGGCATTCGTGTCGGTGATGGGCGGGGGCAACGCGATCCTGCTGTGGACATCTCTGGTTGTGTTTCTCGTGTCGAGCTTCCTCCTGGCGGGGCTCTTCACCGTCAGCCCGAACCAGGGCCGCGTGCTGCAGCTGTTCGGCGCATATCGAGGGACCGCGCGCGAGCCGGGCCTGCGCTGGGCGAACCCCTTTTACACGCGACGCGCCATTTCGTTGCGTGTTCGCAACTTCGAAACGGCGAAGCTGAAGGTGAACGACAAGCGGGGCAATCCCGTGGAGATCGCCTGCATCGTCGTATGGAAGGTCGTTGACACCGCCGAGGCGGCGTTCCAGGTGGACAATTACGAAAACTACGTGCACGTCCAGAGTGAAGCGGCGCTGCGCAATCTCGCCACTGTCTACCCCTACGACGCGCACAAGGATGGGGAGGTCGCCCTGTCCAGCCACACCGCCGAAGTATCGGCCAAAATAAAGACCGAGATTCAGGATCGGTTGGAAAAAGCGGGGGTGGAGGTGATCGAAGCGCGCGTGAGCCACCTCGCCTACTCGCCCGAGATCGCCGCCGCGATGTTGCGGAGGCAGCAAGCCTCGGCGGTCGTCGCCGCGCGCGCCACCATCGTGGAAGGCGCCGTGGGCATGGTGGAGAACGCTCTGGAGCTGCTGGCGGCGAAGAACGTGATCACTCTGGACGAAGAACGCAAGGCCACCATGGTGAGCAACCTCCTCGTGGTGTTGTGCAGTGAACAAAACACGCAGCCGGTCGTGAATACGGGATCGCTCTACCGGTAGACCGGAGGCTTCTTCGTGGCGGACAAGAAATCGTTTCTGCTGCGCATGTCCCCCGAGCTGTACGACGCCATCGCCGGGTGGGCCGGCGAGGAGCTGCGCAGCATGAATGGACAAATCGAGTTTCTCCTGCGCCAGGCTCTCGTCGCGGAGGGCCGGCTCCCCCGCCGGCCTGCCGCGGATTGACGTCGGAGAAACGGGAGGTACGACAATGAACGGACCGACGCCCGAATGCCCGGCCTGCCGCGTGAGCATGGAAGAAGGGCACGCGCTGACACGGGACAATTCGGGAAAACTTTCCCATGTGAGCTGGATCGAAGGGGCGCCCGAAAAGGGAGGCCTGTTCGGCTACCGTGTCAAAGGGAAGCGCCAGCTCGCTATGATCACCTGGCGCTGCCCGCGCTGCGGCTGGCTTCTCTGGTTTGCCCCGGAAAAGGAATCGTGAGCGAAAAAAAAGATTGCGCATGCCTCGCCTGTCATAGTAGGCTTTCTCATCCATGGAAGCCACAACACGACCGACTGCACGGCCCCGCAAAAGGCGCTGGGGCGACCGCTATGACGGCAGGCGACTGCGCAGCCTGAATGCCTTCTATCAGATCACACCCTATATCATGCGCACGCGATCCGACGCGCAAGTATTCTTCGAGGATCGTATCGACATAGGGCACGTGGAAAAATGGCTCCGCCACAACAGAGACGAGGGTCACCGGGACATCGGATTTCTCCACGTATTCATGGCGGCCATGGTCCGTACGCTGTCGCAAAGACCGCAGTTGAACCGATTCATCGCGGGTCAGCGGATTTATGCGCGCAACGAGATCCAGATTTCCCTCGCGCTGAAGAAGCGGCTCCAGGAAGACAGCCCCGAGACGACCGTCAAGCTCACCTTTCTCCCCACGGACACGATCACGGACGTGGCACGAACGATCAACGCGGCCGTGGGAGAGAACAAGAGCGCCGATGCTTTCAACGACACCGATTCGACTGCCCGCCTGTTCATGCTCGCGCCGGGCTTCCTCGTGCGGTTTCTTCTCTGGCTAGTCCGTGCCTTGGACTTTCACGGCAAGCTTCCCAAGGCGCTCCACAAGGTGAGCCCGTTCCACACGAGCGTCTTCGTAACGGATCTCGGGTCATTGGGAATCAAGTCGATTTATCACCACATCTATGACCTTGGCACGACGTCGATTTTCGCTGCCTTCGGTGAGAAGGAGGTCGTGCGCGAGCCGGACAGGGACGGCAGGACGGTCGCACGGCGATACATCGGCATGAAGGTCGTCGGTGACGAGCGTATCTGCGACGGACACTATTTCGCGATGTCGTTCCGATATATGGCATCCCTTTTCAAGGACCCGTCCGTGCTGGAAAGACCACCGGAGGCGGTGATCGAAGACGTCGACTGAACGGCCGCGTCAAGAGGGATTCGTGTTGCTGACCCGAACCCACGTTTGTATCCTTTCAGCATCATGGCCGAGCATCGCGACAGTCTGACGAGCTTCGAATCGCACCAGCGCTGGGTGAGGAAGAACATGCCACTGACCGCCACCCAGGCCGAGGCGTTTCCTTCCTTGTCAGGCATACGTCTGGCCTGCTCCATCCATTTGGACCCGAAGATCGCTCCGGGCATCTCGGCTCTCATGAAAAAGGGCGCCGCGATATTCATCACCACCTGCAACCCCACGACCGTGCGGGACGAAGTGGTCGCGTGGCTCGTGCGGGAGGGAGCAGAGGCACACGCCTGGAAGGACATGAGCGGCACCGATTTTATTGAGGCGGCGCGCCAAGCAATCGCGTGGCGACCGACGCATGTGTGGGAAATGGGAGCCACCCTTGTTTCCGAAATCGTGGACTCCGGAGCCCGCCCTCCCCTGCGGGCGGGCATGGAGTGCACGGGCTCGGGTATCGCGCGCCTCAAGCGCCTTGCCGCCGAAGGCCGGCTGCCGCCCGCCCCACTTTTCAACGGCGACGAGGTGCCCATCAAGGAAGGGCTGCATAATCGTTATCTCGTGGGTCAAAGCGCGTGGCAGGCATTCACCGAACGCACGGAGCTCAGCCTCCATCGCAAGAACGTGCTCGTGATCGGGTACGGCCTGGTCGGCCAGGGCGTCGCGCTGACGGCGCGCGCACTGGGCGGCACGGTGAGCGTGGCCGAGCGGGACCCCGCGCGCGCCCTTTTCGCCCGCTACGAGGGATTACCCATCGTAACGCTGGAGGCGGGACTCGGCGCGGCCGACGTCATCGTCACCGCAACCGGCGCACATCGGGTCCTCGCCGCGGGTCACTTCCCGCTCCTGAAGGAGGGATGCATCCTCATGAACGTCGGCCACGCGCCGGACGAAATCGAGGTGGACGCCCTGGGCGCTCTTTCCGAGGTTCTCCCTTTCGTGTCCGAAGCGCGCGTGGCGGGGCGCACCGTGTATCTCTTTGCCGGCGGCTCCATGGCGAATCTCACGGCCGGACAAGGCGACACGTTGAACTCTTTCGACATCACGATGGCCGCGATGCTCGCTGGCTTGCGCTACGTGCTTTCCCCCGAAGCCGCCGCCGCCCCGCCCGGTCTCCATCCCCTGCCGCGCTCGGCATGGGAAGAGGTGGCCCGGAAAGCGGCCGAATGAAGCGCTCCGCGCGCTACGTCAGAATCGGCGCATCCGGCTGATCTATGCGCCCTTTTTCACCGCGGCAAATGCCCTCGCCGCAGCTTCCAAGGTTGCCGTCACCTCCACGCGGCCGTGCGCCGCTGAAACGAATCCGGCTTCGAACTGCGACGGGGCCAGGTACACCCCGGACTCGAGCATGCTGGCAAAAAAGAGCTTGAACGCGGCGAGATCCGATGCGCGCGCAGTTTCCCAGTCACGAACGTGGCCCGGGGAAAAAAATGCGCCGAACATCGAACCGGCAAACGACACGCTCAGGCTGACACCGGCGGCCCGCGCCGCGGAGGAAAGACCGGCTGCCAGCTCGAGTGTCGTGGCGGCGATCCGCTCCCACACACCGGGCTTCTTCAACTCCGTAAGGGTTGCGATGCCGGCGCTCATGGCAAGGGGATTTCCCGAAAGCGTGCCGGCCTGATAGACCGGCCCTGCCGGAGCGACCATCTCCATGATTTCGCGCCGCCCTCCATACGCCCCCACGGGCAGGCCTCCGCCTATGACCTTGCCCAGCACGGTGAGATCGGGGTGTATTCCGTACAATGCCTGCGCACCACCGGGATGGACGCGAAAGCCGGTCATCACTTCGTCGAATATCAGCAGCGCCCCGTCCTCCGAGGTCACCGAACGCAGCCCCTCCAGAAAACCCGGCTCGGGGGTGACCACACCCATGTTGCCGGCAACCGGCTCGACGATGATGGCCGCGATCTGCCCCTTGAAAGTCCTGAAGATTTCCTTGACGGCTGGCAAGTCATTGTACCCGCAGGTGAGCGTGTCCGCGGTCGCCGCGGCGGGAACGCCGGGAGAATCAGGGAGCCCCAGCGTGGCCACCCCGGAGCCCGCCTTTACCAGAAGCATGTCCGCATGGCCGTGATAACCGCCGTCGAACTTGAGGATCTTGCTCCGCCCGGTGAACGCGCGCGCAAGACGCAGCGCGCTCATGACACCTTCGGTCCCCGAGTTCACGAATCGGATCATCTCGACGCTGGGCACCTGCGCCTTGATGAGGCGCGCCAGGTCCAGCTCGAGGGGGCTGGGCGCTCCAAAGCTGGTTCCCAGCACCGCCGTCCTTACAACCGCCGCGACCACCGCGGGGTGCGCATGCCCGAGCACGAGGGGACCCCAGGAGAGGACGTAATCGATGAGCCGATTGCCGTCGACATCGTACAGATACGCCCCTTCTCCCCGGGCAATGAACCGCGGCTCTCCACCGACGGCCTTGAAGGCGCGAACGGGCGAATCCACGCCGCCGGGCAGAAGCCGGACCGCCTCCGCGAACATCGCGCGCGATGCGCTTGTCTTCACCGTGTCACCCATGTGCCGTGCCTCCCTCCGCAAGATAGTCCCGGGCTCGGGCCGAGGCCGCTTCCCCGGATTCGATACAGTCGGGTACCCCGACCCCATGATAGGAGCTGCCGGCCAGAAAGAGGCCAGGCACATGAGCGAGAGATCGCTCGAGACCGGCAATCCTCTCTACGTGCCCGGCATTGTACTGGGGGAGCCCGAGCTCCCACCGGTGGACGCGCGCCAGAATCGGCTCAGCATCGATGCCGAGCGTCGCGGCGATCTCCTCCCGGCAGAGACGGATGAGCTCTTCGTCGGTGAGATTCTGGACGTCCGGCCGCCCGTAGCGGCCGGCGTGCATCCTCATGAGGACGGTCCCCTCCGGTGCCCGGCCCTCCCACTTCCGCGAGGTCCAGGTGCAGCCCAGCAGGGCGCTCCCCTCCACAGCGGGAATGAGATAGCCATATCCGTCCAAGGGATGTGCAATATCCCTCTCGCGGAAAGCGATGTGAATCAGAGCGGAGGAGGAGAAGGGAATGGCGCCCAGCAGACTGCTCAATTCCGGCGCGAACGGGCGCGCCAGTAACGAGGCGTCGCGAGCGGGAACGGCGAGGATGACGGCATCGGCAATAATCTCCGTACCGTTTGCCCGTGCGATACGAAAGGCGCCGTCTCGCCGCATGAGAGAGCTGACGGTGCAACCGGGAAGGACGTGAACGCCGTCGAGATGATCCAGCAGCGCGCGGACCAGCTCTTCCATGCCACCGGCGAAGCTGAGAAACGGTGGACGCCGTTCCCCTGGCGGCGTCGCGCGGCCTGCTTTTGTGAGGGCGGCAGAAATGCTGCCTTCACGCATCTCCAATGCCCGCAGGTGAGGAACGGTGGCTTCGAGGCTGAGCTGGGCGGCATCCGCGGCATAGATCCCGCTCACCAACGGCTCGATCAAGAGCTGAAATGCTTCCTCGCCATAACGCCGTTTCATGAAGTCGGCCACGGACTCGTCACCGTACGGAGGAGCGGGCGGTATCGACGGCTCGTCCATCGCGCGATGCTTTCCTTCCGCGGAAAGGAGGCTGCTCCTGGAGAGGGCACCGAGGTCCGCGGGGACCATTCCTGAAAACCCCTCGGGCAGGGGATAGAGAGAGTGAGTGTGCATGACGGAGGCGGGAACTGCGCGAGAGGATCGTGGAATCAGACGCTGGGAGACGCCCAGCTCTTCCGAGAGACGCATGACAGCCGGCTTGCGAGAGAGGAATCCATCGGGCCCCGCCTCCAGGAGAAAACCATCCACCACGTCGGTCAGGATCTTGCCTCCGAGGCGCGGACCGCGATCGGCAAGGGTTATGTCGAGTGACGGCTCGGCGCGTCGGGACGCCCATGCGGCGGCGAGGCCGGCAATGCCTCCACCCACGACAACGAGGCGCTTCATGCGGGCGCGTTCTTTCCCGCGAGAACCGTGGCCCGTTGCTTTACCGCCTCTGCCAGTGTCTCTATGAAAAGCGGATCGTCATTCAACGAAGCCGGTCGAACAAGACGCATACCGAGCTGGACGGCGCGCTGACGCGCCTCGACGTCGATGTCGTAGAGCACCTCCACGTGATCGGTGACAAAACCGACGGGGACACAGACAACGTCGCGGATCCCCCGCGCCACGAGCCCCTGTAAATGGTCGAGGAGACTGGGCCCGAGCCATGGCTCGGCGCTTCTGCCGGCCGACACGTATGCCCACGACCACCTGTCCGCTGCCAGCTCGGCCTTTGCGGCGACACGTCGCGCGGTCTCCAGCAGCTGTGAGGCGTAGGGATCGCCTTCGGGTGCGACTCGGACGGGTAGGCTGTGCGCGCAAAACACGACATGGACCTCCCCGCATCGCTCCGCGCTCCATTGGGCGAGCCCCTCCTGTACCCGATAGGCAAGGGCCGCGATGAGCCCCGGCGCATCGTGATAGCTCTTGACCATCGCAAACTCGATGGGCGCCCGGTACATTGCGCGTCCCGCCTCGATCTTCTGGAAATAGCGGCCGTTGTTCCACCCATTGAAATGAGGCGCCAGAACGATTCCCACTGCTTGCGTTATGCCGTCCTCCGCCATGGCACCGACGGTTTCCTCGATCCAGGGGGACCAATGCCTCATGCCCACGTAGCAGCGAAACCCCGGACCCAGGCGCAAGGCAAGGGCGGCGATCTGGCGCTGCGTATTTTTCAGAAGGGGGGAGCTGCCGCCGATGCAGCGATAGTGTTCCGTGATCTCTTCGAGCACGCGGCGCGGTGTGGGTCGACCCGCCCTTATGTCGGCGAGATACCCGGGCACCGCCTCGATTTTGTCGGGACCCCCATAGGTCATGGCGAGCACGCCCACCGGCCCCCGTCGCGTCAATCCGCTCACCGCGGTCCGCCTTTCCGGGCGTGCACGTAATCGACCAGACGCGCCACGGTGTCGACCCCGGTCTCGGGCAGGATGCCATGACCGAGATTGAAGATGTGGCCCACCGCCGGCGCCGAATCCAAAATCGCATCGACGCGGGGGGCGATCTCCCTCCACGGCGCCAGGAGCGCAACGGGTTCCAGATTACCTTGGATCGCTTTTTCTTCGCCAAGGCGCTGGCGATAGTCCTCCATCGGCATCCTCCAATCGACGCTCATCACCTCCCCGCCGCAGGCCGCAACCTCCGCTATATAGGCGGCGGTGCCGGTGCTGAAGTTGATGAGCGGCACGCCCGCCGCTTTTGCCGCCGTGAAGAGTTGGCGGTTGTAGGGCTGCACGTAGCGAATGTAATCCTCTTTGCCCAGGGCGACGCCGACCCATGAATCGAAAACCTGCAGCGCGGCGGCCCCTGCCCGCGCCTGGGCCACCAGAAAGTCCGCCAGGACCGTGACGAGCTTCGTCATCAAACGGTCCCAGGCCGCCGGCTCGCTGTACATGAGCGTCTTCGTCTTGGTGAAAGCGCGGCTGGTTCCGCCTTCCACCGCGTAGGTGGCAAGGGTGAAGGGGGCGCCGGCAAACCCGAGGAGCGGTTTCCCGCCCCCGACCAGATCGGCTGCCACGATTTCAATTGCTCGCAGCGTGGGACCCAGACTTTCCGCCGCGGGCGGCACGGCGAGGAAGTCGATATCACGGGGTGTGGACAGGGGTTTGTCCACGTGCGGGCCGATTCCATCCTCGTAAGAGATCTCGAGGCCCATGCCGGTCAGCGGCTGGAGCAGGTCCGAGAAAATGATCGCCGCGTCGAAGTCGATACGGCGCAGCGGCTGCAGGGTGATCTCGGCGGCGAGCTCCGGTGTGGCGAGCAGCGTGAGCATGGAATGACGCTCGCGTATCGCACGGTATTCGGGAAGATAGCGGCCAGCCTGGCGCATGAGCCAGATCGGGGTGTGAGGCGCGGCCTCGCGCCGGCAAGCCCGCATGAGCGCGGAATCCGCGCCGGGAGCTGAGCTCATTGGGCCGGGCCGCGCCAGAGCGCGCGTCCAATAAAGAACGGCCCCAGTCTCTCGATGTAACCCGAAGTCTGGCGGGTCTTTCGCATCCGCTGGACTACCGCGGACAATGGATGAAGACGCGCGCCCAGCACGCCGATGACGAAATCGTTGTCGTCGCGGGACAATCCGTGGCACGCGAGCCTGATGTCGTGCGCGAGCCCCGCTTTCCCGAATGAGCGGCCCACGCCGCCGTGCTCGGCGAGGATCGAGCGTTGCTCCTTCTCGTCGAGCTGCTCGAACGCCCCTGACCTGCGCAATGGATACCATACGGCCCAGGGCAGCTCGAGCGAGCAGACGCGATCCCGCGGGCGCGTGATAAGCGCCTCCACCAGGTCGGGCTCCCACCCCATGGAGTAGGTTCGGCCGAACATCGTGTAGGACGGCTCAGGGGAGAGGGCGTCAAACGGGCTTCCCGCCACCAGGGGCCTCACCGTGTCCAGAAAATAGTCGGGACTCTCGTCGAACGTGAGAAGGCCGATGCCGGTGGGGTCATTGAGATTCTCGTAGAGCACACCGTGCACCCCCCGGTCCTGAAGCGACGAGGCGATCGCCCCCGCGTCCCGACAGCCGCTGAACGCGAATAACTGCATGTACAGCCGACGATCCAGCGTAATGACGTCTCCGCTTTTCGTGCGTCCCTTTTCCGAGATATCCAGACTGCCTGCCGCGCGCTCTTCACCGGCGGTCTCCCTTTCCGCGACTATTCGGTCAGCCATCGGGCCGCCTCCTTTGCATGATACGTGACGATGAAATCCGCGCCGGCGCGCCGTATCCCGGTGAGGGTCTCCATCACCGCCGCCCGCTCATCCAGCCACCCATTGGCCGCGGCCGCCTTGAGCATCGAGTACTCGCCGCTCACATTGTAGGCGGCAAGGGGATGCTCGGGGTGGCGTTCGCGTATCCGCCGCAGGATGTCCAGATAAGGAAGGGCGGGCTTCACCATGAGGATGTCCGCGCCCTCGGCGACGTCCAGATCGGCTTCGCGCAGCGCCTCGCGGGCATTGGCCGGATCCATCTGATGGCTGCGCCGATCGCCGAATCGGGGAGCCCCTTGCGCCGCTTCCCGAAAGGGGCCGTAGAAGGCGGATGCATATTTCACCGCGTAGGAAAGAATGGGCAGGTGGGAATACCCCGCCGCATCGAGGCCTTTCCTGATCGAGTGCACCATGCCGTCGATCATGCCGCTAGGGGCGACGATGTCGGCGCCGGCCGCGGCGTGAGAGACCGCAATCTTCCGCAGAACTTCCAGTGTCGGGTCATTCAGCAGATAGCCTTCCGGGAGCGCTGGTGCGGGCCGGGCCGCGCCGCCGGTGTTGAGGATGCCGCAGTGTCCGTGGTCGGTGTACTCGCAGAGGCATACGTCGGTGATGACAACGAGGTCCGGGCAACGCTCCTTGATGGCAGCCACGGCGCGCTGGATGATACCGTCGTTCGCGAAACCTTCAGACCCTCCAGGGTCTTTCGCCGCGGGAATGCCGAAGAGGAGCATCGCCGGGATGCCGCGCGCTGCGACGTCCACCGCCTCATCGACAAGTCGGTCCACCGAATGTTGAAACACCCCGGGCATTGCGCTCACGGGGATGCGCTTGTCGTGACCGTGGATTGCGAAGGCGGGCGATACCAGGTGCCGCGGGGACAGGCTCGTCTCCCGCACCATTTCCCGGAGCCCGGGAAGCGCGCGCAGTCGGCGAGGTCGCTCGAAGATCCCGGAGCCTTCACTGCTCATCGGACGGCCTGCTCGTGGAGGTCCACATACCGTGCAAGGGTATCTAGGAGGGCTTCCACCGTCTGCTCCTGCGACTCACAGTGAACGAGAAGACCCCGGGATCGCGCCGCATCGGCGGTGGTCCGTCCCATTGCCGCGATCAGCGCGTCATGTTCCAATGCCGCAAGAGTCCCCGACCCACGGGCCAGGTCACAAAAGGCATGGACGGCCGACCCGCTCATGAAGAGGACGGCGTCGATACGGTCATGAAGCGCCTCCGCCAACTCGAGCTCGTCGAGCTTCACAGGCGCAGTTCGATACACCGGAATATCGCTTACCAGAGCGCCGCGCTCGCGCAGAATTTCGATCACCTCTTCCCGCGCGCGCTCCGCCCGTGGAAAGAGCACTCGTGCCCCAGCCATTGCACGGGGAGCCTCCGCGCCGATCCCGGCAGCGAGAGCCGCCGCGTCATGAGAAACCGGTATGAACGTGGCGGTGACGCCCCAGCGGGCAAGCGCGGCGGCGGTGGCCGGCCCTACCGCCGCAACGGCGGGCCGTGCCGTGCCGAAGGCAGCCGCACCCGCGGTCTCGTGGAGAGCGCGCATGAAAGAATCCACCCCGTGTGCGCTCGTGAATACGACCCAGTCGAATGAAGTGAGCGACCGTGCCGCCTCGGCGGTCTCCTCCGAGATGGGAAGCGGCTCGACCTGAATCATCGGTAACACGATCGGCAGGGCGCCGCGCGCCGAGAGAAGCGAGCACAGCGGCTCGGCCTGCTCTCGGGAGCGGGTGACCAGGACGCGCAAGCCCGAAAGCCCGCGCCGTGCGCGCGCGGCGGTTTTCGAATCCGAAAGAATTGCC